>Ga0181519_10000118_pt1 | contig 68424 bp, 57 predicted proteins | sample PEATcosm2014_Bin_26_FD_121102 | JGI IMG/M metagenome (GOLD analysis project Ga0181519, IMG submission 121102) | Peatland microbial communities from MTU Mesocosm Facility, Houghton, MI, USA - PEATcosm2014_Bin02_10_metaG | ecosystem: Environmental > Terrestrial > Soil > Wetlands > Peat | place...
CAAGTTTGCCGGTGACCATACTGCGAGGGATCACCCGTTCCCATCCCGAACACGGAAGTTAAGCCTCGCTGGGCCGATGGTACTGCACGGGTGACTGTGTGGGAGATTAGGTGATCGCCGGCAATTATCTCAAGCAAAAAAGCCATGCCTTTACGGCATGGCTTTTTTGCGTTTGTGCTATTCTTTGCCTCCGGTCGTTCTGTAACACTCATCACACAGAAATTTCCCACTGACGCTCATCTGGAATGGGTTGGCAAGAATTTCGCTGTCACAGTAGTCACAGTTGCAATAAACGTCTTCATCTATACAGCGCCTCTCCATATCTTGGAATTTGGTCTCAGCAATGCGATTGTCAATCCATGCGAGTCCTTCGGTGATGGAATTCCCACCGGAGTTCGGCTTTTTCCTCTGAACTTCTTGGTTCTGCGCAAGATCATGCTTTAACACTGATTGACTGTTTTTGGACGATTCGCTAAAGGTGCGAAGCAAAACTTCAGACGAAGGGTGAACTTCAATCACTCCAGGAAGTGGGAATACGCGCTTTGCGGGGATCGGAAAGTTCTCTTGTTTGCTACGTTTGTTCTCCCTGTAAGGCCTGTTTTGAATATTGACTGAAGCTCGTGAGGCGCGTACAGCTAGCATTTGGTTCCCTTGATGTTGACTCGCATGACAGATCGGACAAAGTGAAACAAGATTACTCAGAGAATGAATCTCTGACTCCTCTAGACTAAATTCAGAAATTCGTTTGATGTGATGACAATCTAGTGTAACTTCTGGGCCGGAATGTTTCTTGCAGCCCTGACAAATGCCATGGTCGCGGAGGAAGACAAAGCGACGGCGCCACTCCCAATCTGGCGGGTATGGATTCTTTCCATCTCCACGATAATTCCGAAACCTTGGCTCGTAATTTAGGAGCCAAATTAGGTAAGCGATATTACCCAAAGAATATAATGCTTCTTCAGGAAACTCCCCTGAGCATGAATCGTAGCCATCTTCAAGATATTTGGTTTCTAAAGCCGACAGTGCCCTTCGACGTTCGCGTCTTTGTCGTTCCTCGTGGTCACGAGTCTGCTTCGCCCTATGAGCACACACACGGGAAGTGATGTATGAAGTGGCTATGACAAGCGCAATAGCTAAAGCAGTCCACATAATGCCAGTGGTCCAAACTCGTTCTTCCGAACTTAATCTACCACAACCAAAGGTGGTCGCACAGTGGTCGCTAAAGGATCGCCTCAAGCCCCTTGCGGCGGATGACGTTGAGCAGGGCGAGGGCCGGGCCTTTGGGCTGCTTGGCGCCGCGCTTCAATTGCGAGATGTAGCCGGCGCTCAGGTTGAGAGTGCGGGCGAAGGCGGCCTGGCTCATGTGGGCGCGCTCCCGCAGGCAATGAGCGCAACTTTGAGAGGATCAAAAAAGTTCAGGCCGGGAGTTGAACTCCCGGCCTGAACTTTACCGTTGGCTGGCTGAAAAATCAGCCTCAGGCGACAGGCGCAGCTTCTTTTTGCTCGACGGGCTTGGCGGGGGCGATGGAACCCAGAGTTACCAATCCCTCGACCGGCTTTTCGCCCAGCACGTGTTCACGATAGAGACGGGCCATGCGGGCATTTTCGGCGGCGTCGGGATGTTTTGAGTCGCGGGCGCGAATCTTCTCTTCGCGGGCGGTCTTGGCGATGCCCAGATCGTCGAGGGTGTGGTTGGCCTCGGCGTTGACGTGCGCCATGTTCAGTTCCAAATCGTGGCCCACGTGCTCCATGGCGACCTTCTTGCCGCCGGTGAAAATCTCGTGGCGGCCATGCTCCTCATACCACTTGGTCAGCGTCGCCGTCATGTGCATCTTCTCGATGATGTTGCGCCAGCCGACGCCGGTGTTATAGGCACAGAAGCTGATCTCGCCTTCCTGCGTGGCGTAGGGAATAATGCACTGCTCGGTGCGGCGGAAGTCGTAGTTGAAGAGATCCTGGAACCACATTCCGGCGATGAAGAGGAAGTTCCAGCGGTCCTGGCGGCGCAGTTTGATGTCTTCCAGGGTGCGGTCGCCCTTCACGCTGCCGTAGTTCTTGCCGGTGGCGTTGAAGGTCTTGTCCATCTTTTTGAGCATGTCAGTGATTCTGAAGTGGGTGGGCGACTGGAAGGGATCGTAGTTGCGCAGCAGAGCCAGCGCGAAGCCGACGACCGAGAGCCACTTGCCGCGCGCCGCGTCGTTGACCTTGGCCAGATCCTTGGCAACCTGACCCATCTTCAGGAAGGCGGTGACGGGCGCGGCCTCCTTGGTCTCCTTGTCGATCATCATGGCCATGCCGATGCCGCAGTTGGGATGGCAGCCGCAACTGAGCTGGCCCCACTCGGCGGCGGGCCCGTGAATCAGATCGGCCCAATCGGAGAAGGTACTCATGAAGCTGATGGGGAACCAGTCGCGCTCCGGCTCGCCAAAGCCAACCTGATTCTTGATGTCGTGGGCCATGTGCGAGAGAGTGTAGCGCTGGGCGATGCGGCGCTCGTCGCTGATGGCTTCGTCGCGACCGGTGAAGCTGACCGGCTGGAAGCTGAGAAAGCTGATCTTCTTGGGGTTGTCGAGCGCGAACTGAATAATGCGGCCCACCTGCTCGTTGTTGATGCCGTTGATAATCGTGGTCACCGGCACAATTTCAACGCCGGCTTCGTGCAGATTGTTGATGGCCTGGAGCTTCACATCGAAGAGGTTGCCCACCTTGCGATGCGAGTTGGCGGCGTTGCCGATGCCGTCAAATTGAAGATAGACGTAGCGCAAGCCGGCCAGGGCTGCCTTGCGGCACAGCTCCTTGCTCTTGGCGAACTCAATGCCGTTCGAGGCGGCCTGCACGCTGTTGTAGCCAACCTTGCGGCAGTAGGCCACCGCGTCGAGGAAGTAAGGCGAGAGCGTCGGCTCGCCGCCGCTGAACTGCACACTCATCTGCCGCTTGGGCTTGAGTGTAATGGCGTTGTCGAGCATCGTCTTGATCTCGTCCCAGCCGAGTTCGTGGACGAAGCCCACCTGATTGGCGTCCATGAAGCAGGGATCGCACATCATGTTGCAGCGGTTGGTCAAATCGATGGTGAGCACCGCGCCGCGGCCGTGAGTGAGGGTCGAAGTGCCGTGGTTGTGCAGGCGCTTGTCGTTGTGGGAGCGCACATCGCGTCCGGGGAAGCTCTCTTCCAGGTGCTTGAAGAAGGCCGGGTCCATTGACATTACGTCTTCAAAGTGGCCGTGCTTGGGGCAGTCTTTGACCATCAGGATTTTGCCGTCGCGCTCGATGATCTGGGCCTTGATCTCGCCCACCTTTTCGTTGAGCAGCACTTCGTAGGGCAGTTTGCCGTCCAGGATCTGCTTGCGAATCTCCGGCACGCACTTGGGACAGAGCGAGTCAGTGGCGCGAGGCCAGCCCAGCGGCGGCTTCTCCTTCTCGTAGCTCTTCTGGAGGGGCTTGTCGCTCCACTTGGGCGTGAAAGACGGATTTTGGCTGATGCGGTTCAGCCGCTCAAAGACAACCCACGCGCCCTTGGCCGCGTAGACCACGGCTTTCTCGGCGTACTTGACTGCTTTTGACATAATGTTGCGGTCTCCTCAGATGGAATGGACCCGGCGATTGCGCTCGGCCTGACTCCGGGTTTCCGAGTAAACGGGAAATTCGGAGCCTTGAAATCCATTCCTAGACTAACCGCGTATGCCGGTCAAGCCAAAGGAGATGCAGCGAATGGCAAGATTCGTCAGCGAACGGTAGTCCTGGCGGGGGGAGTGGGATGCGCGGCCAGCCAGTTGGCCACGCGCTCTTTCACCTCGGCCAGTTCTTCAGCGGTAATGTGAGTTCCGATCATCTGGCGGTTGGCGGCGTACTGCTCCTGCCTGGGGCCTTTCACTGAAGCGGCCAGGTCAAACCAGTAGTAGGCCTCCACATCGCTGTGCGGCACACCTTGGCCGATGGAGTAAAGCAGGCCCAGCGTTGCCTGCGCGGCCACATCATTCTGCTCGGCGGCCTTGCGATACCACGCAGCGGCCTCGGCCATATCGCGCGCCACGCCCCTGCCGTCGCGGTAAAGAGCGGCCAGGCGCATCTGGCCGGCAACATCATTCTGCTCGGCGGCCTTGCGATACCACGCGGCGGCCTGCTGGTAATCCTCGGCTATCTGCTGTGAACTGAGCTCAACCCCGCCGCTGGCCGCATAGTCGTCGCCCACTAGCACCTGTGCGGACGCATCACCGCCGTTGGCCCGGGCCAGCAGTGCCGGGGCGATGGCACCGGTCTGCGCCAGAGCGGCTGCCACCGCCAGAATCACCGTCCATGCAAGTTGCTTCCCGTGCCTGTTCATCGCGGCCTCATGCAACCAACCAAAACCATACCAGATTCGGTTTGTCCGGGTTTCGCGCTCTTTCAAGCCCAATGCCGCTCACTTCCCTTTTCGGTCCAACAGATACAACGACTCGGTGACTGCTATCTCGCGCTCACGCAGGTTGCGGCAACCCCGAAAGGTATTGTAGCGCGCATCAAAGACGGAGATTTCTCCGCGCTGCTGCAGCTCGCCGAGAAAGCTTTCGCGGCTGACAAATCCCTCCGAGTTATACGAAATCAGAATAAATCTTGCCTTACAATAATCGACCGCGTCAAAGAGAGCGGCTTCGGCCTTTGCTCGCCTGTTATAGTCGGAGCGTAGCCAGCCCTCAGGAATTCCACTGACGGAACTTATTTTCTCCGGGCGCTGATAACTCGCAATCAAATTCAGCATGAAGTAATTAGAGCCGTAGGGATGCTGGTTATACGGCGGGTCGAAGTAAGCTACATCTACCTCAGGCAAATTGTGTACCAGGCGGTTTGCATCCTCCTGATAAACTTCGCACGCGCAATTGAAGTTAGAAAATACCGGCAGCTCAAGCTCAATCTCGCGCCTGATGCGCGTGAGAGCATTTTCCGCGTCTCCGCCGTATTGGCCGACGCCTTGTTTGTTTTTGTAAAAGCCTTTGAAGACGCCGGAGGTGTTGGCGTGGACCGAAGCCGCCGCCAGTAGCGGCGCCAGCAGCAGATGTTGCAACTCCAGCGGCAACTCCGCGATCAACTGCCTTGCCGTATCAATATACATGGCGTTGCGCCGCGTATAAAAAACCCGCTCGCCCGGCTGAATAGCCTCTTCATCTTTCGGCGCGTATAACTCCGTGATGAAGCCCGGCTTGAAACCGGCGCGCAATCCGTTTTGAAGCTGCTGAAAAGCCGACTGCAACCCTATTTTCGATATCTCATCGGCGTTGGTCAGATAACATCGGTTCGATAAATAACTATAACTTTCCAGGTCATTGGCGATAATCCGCGAGGAATACTGCCTTGCATAGCGAGAGACGATTCCGCTACCCGAAAAAAGATCAAGGAAGGTAATCTTTTCTTTTCCCAGCGCGCTGCGCGCCGCTTCAATTCCCTTGCCGATCAGGCCAAGCAGGCTGCGCTTGTTTCCGATATACGTAACAATCTGGCGAGTGAGATACTCTTCGCTTTCGCAGATCGCGCCCGGGTAGAAAAGCTGATATTGAGCCGCCATACCGTAATTCTAGCCTCACAGCTACGAAGCATTTCTTCGGAGATTGAGTCGGGAATTCAGGCCGCGCAGTTCTAATGTTGCACCGCACAGCCACTGGAAGGCGAGAGGCAAATTGGCAATCTCGCTTTTCTCCCGGCAAAGTCGCAAAAACGAGGCAGGAATCTCCTCGTGCGCACGAATGCTATGCGATCTAACCGGTTGAATTATTGTGCCGGCGGGGCGGGAGGGCGCGGCGCGATGGTAGCCTCCGTGCCTGCCGACTTGGCCTTGGGTGCTTCCTGCTTCTTGGAAGGCGCAAGAATGGCGTGCAGAATGGTGCCTTCCATGCGCGGCATGAACTCGACTATGCCTGCCTCGCCAATGTCCTGGATGAGTCTGTTGACGATGGCGTAGCCCAGTTCGCGGTGAGCCATCTGACGCCCACGGAAGCGCAGGCTGGCCTTCACCTTGTCGCCGTCGGTAAGGAAGCGCACCGCCTGGTTCTTCTTGGTCTGGTAGTCGTGTTCGTCTACGGTTACGGAGAACTTGACCTCCTTGACCGTGATCACTTTCTGCTTCTTCTTGGCGGCGCGTTCGCTCTTTTCCTTCTCATAAAGGAAGCGGCCGTAGTCCTGGATGCGACAGACCGGAGGCACCGCGTTGGAGGAAACCTCGACCAAGTCGAGACCCCGCTCGCGGGCGATCCTCATGGCCTCAAAGGGCGCCAGGATACCTAGTTGTTCACCGTTTTCGTCGATGACGCGGATCTCTCTCGCGCGAATCTTTTCGTTGATGCGAATAAAGGACTTAGCCGAACGTTTGTCGAGTGCGATGGTGCTCCTCCAAAAGTCGCCGTTGCCCGCCGCCGGCCTCTGCCGGAATCGCCGAAGACACACAAGCGCAAAATGAGTATAGCATTGGTCCGGCCCCGCTGAACGAGCAGTTTTTAGAGGGTTTGGGTTTGAAGTGCGCGGACTTCACCCCCGGGGGCGAGTGAATACAGCCCATCTCTCAGGCAAGTCTGGCCCACGATCCCTTCAAATCCTGCGGCAAAGGCCGCCATACGGCCAAGCTCAACTTCGGCGATTGTCTCGCCTACGCGCTGGCCAGGCAGACCGGCGAAGAGTTGCTCTTCAAGGGACCCGATTTCGCTCAGACGGATATAACCGCCGCTTGGTACCGAGTTTTCTCTGCCTCCGCCTTTGCGGCTTCCAGCGTCGCATCTGCGGTCAAGCCGGTCACGCGCAGGCGCACCAGCCGGTTAGCCTCCAGCCAGCCTTCGATTTCGACGGGCAGAAAGTTTTCCGTTAACGCGGCGCTTCGGTCACGCGCCTTCATCGCCGCCGGCGTGTGCAGCGTGATGGCCTCCAGTTCCCGCCCCACAAACCACCTACGGTGGGTCTTGCTTTTTTCCGCAGCTAGTAACCGCAAGGCGGCCATGCGCTCCTCGACTGCGCCTGCCGGAACCGGCCGCTCGGCGTTCATCGCCCACGCAGGAGTCCCTGGACGCGGCGAAAAGGGAAAGAGATGCAGGTAGCCGAAGGGCAGAGCCGATAGCAGCGCAACGGTCTCCTCGAACTCGGCGTCAGTTTCGCCGGGGAAGCCCGCCATCACGTCCGCGCCGAGGGTCAGCTCCGGCCCGGCGGCGCGCGCCAGTGCCTCAACCTTCTCAACGTAATGCCAGGGCCGATAGCGCCGGTGCATCCGGCGGAGTACCGCGTCGGAGCCGGATTGCAAGGGTAGATGCGCATGACGCGCCAGCCGCGAACCGCCAAACTCGGCCATCAGGCCAATCAGCTCCGCGTCCCAATCCATCGGCTCAATCGAGCTGAGCCGCAGGCGGGGCAGGGCCGTCTGCGCGAAGATCTGCCGCACCAGGCCAGCCAGCGTTTGCGGCGTTGGAGCGGACAAATCCCGTCCCCATCGTCCCAGGTTGATCCCGGAGAGCACCAGTTCGTTGCCCCCGGCGGCCACAAATCCCGCCACCTGTCGCAGAATGGCCGCGCCGGACAGGCTTTTGGACGGGCCGCGCGTCTGGGGAATAACGCAAAATGTGCAGCGGTTGCCGCATCCCTCCTGGATTTTGAGATTGGGCCGGGTCTGCGCGCCGGGAACAACCTGCGACTCTTCAAGAAACGAATGAGCAAAACTATCGTCAGCCCAAACCACCTGGGCCACCTGCTCGCTGTTCGCTCGCTCAATCTCAGTGGCCGATTGGATTTGTACCAGTCCGCTCTCTGCGTCCGGTGTCACGCGCCCCAGCAGGCTCAAAACGATCTGCGGAGCGAGGGCCTTATGGCTGTTGCCGACGATGGCGGCTACGCCTGTCATGCCAGCCAACTCATCTGGCGCGCGCTGCGCATAGCAGCCGGTGACCACGATGCGCGCCGCCGGATTGAGCCGGTGTGCGCGGCGAATGAAGGCCCGCGCCGACCGGTCCGCCTCAGCGGTCACGCTGCAGGTGTTGACAATAACTACATCCGCTTCAGAGGGCGGCCGCAGCCTCAAACCAGCAGTTCTTAGCCGGTCGCTCACCGCCTCTCCGTCAGCGCGCGCTGCGCGGCAACCAAAATGCTCGACGTGGAAGCTGAAAGCCATGAATTCAGCTTAGAGGAATTGGGAGCGATTCGCTCATTTCACCCAGTGGCACAATAGAATTTGTATTTGCCCAGCCGTTCACAAAAAAATGCGCGATCTCGCCCTGCTGGACTATTCTTCTACCATGCGTAATCTGCGTGTTTCGCCCACAGTGAGCTTCAAGCTGCAATAGGCCGAATCAACACGGACGCACTCGCTTGGCGCGAGGAAAGGAATATGTAGTCATGAGGCAATTTCGAGTTGCAGTGGTGATGGTTCTGCTGGGCGCGCTGGGCGCGCTGGCGCAGTCTCCCAAACAGGAACTCTACAAGTGGAAGAATGTGCAGATTGTGGGCGGCGGGTTTGTCGATGGGGTCATCTTTCATCCCACCGCGCCCAACCTGCGCTATGCCCGCACCGACATGGGCAGTGCCTATCGCTGGGACGCGACGGCGCGCCGCTGGCAGCCGATTCTGGACTGGATGCCCTTCAAGGATCTGAACCTGATGGGCGTCGAGTCCATCGCGGTCGATCCCGCTGATTCCAATCGCGTCTATCTGGCCTGCGGCACGTATACCAATGCGGGTACGCCCAATGGCGCAATTCTGCGTTCGGAGGACCGCGGGAAGAGCTTCCAGCGGAGCGATGTACCCATCAAGTTCGGCGGTAATGAAGACGGCCGCGGTAACGGCGAGCGCCTTGCGGTCGATCCGCACGATGGCAAAATAATCTACCTCGGAACTCGCCGCGACGGAGTCTGGCGCTCGGCGGATCGCGGCGTGAGCTGGGCGCGTGTGGCCAGCTTCCCGGATGTTACAGAAGTCGTTCCAAAGTTTGTTCCCATCCCCGGAGAGACGATGGAGCAGCGCTGGCGGCGTATGCCGGTTCGCGGCAGCGGCGTAATCTTCGTCAAGTTTGCCCCTTCGGCTGCAAACGGCGCGACGCAGACCATCTATGTAGGCGTCTCGCTGATGAACCGGCCCAACCTTTTTGTCTCGAAGGACGGCGGCGCAAGCTGGAATCCGATTGACAACGAGCCAACCGCCTATCGGCCCACCCGCGCGGCGCTGGCCAGCGACGGAGTTCTTTACGTCGCTTACGGCAACGCGCCCGGTCCCAGCCACATGAGCAATGGCGCTGTCTGGAAGCTGGACACAAAGAGCGGCGCCTGGACCGAGATCACACCGGAGAAACCCGTGGCCGGCAGCAAGGAGTTCGGTTATGCTGCCGTCTCCGTGGATGCCAGGCATCCACGCTGGCTGATCGCCAGCTCCTTCGGCCGTCCCGATGGCGGCGAAGATATGTTCCGCTCGACGGATGGCGGCGCAAGCTGGCGGCCCATCTTCCTCAATGGCGGCGGCGGTGTTTACGACTACAGCGGTGCTCCCTATGTGGCCAAGACGCCGATCCACTGGATGTTTGACATCGAGATTGATCCGCTCAACTCTGACCACGCCGTTTTCACCACCGGCTACGGTGGCTGGGAGACCCACGACCTGACCGCTGCTGACCGTGGCAAGCCCACCCACTGGAGCATCCTTGCCACCGGCATTGAGGAGACGGTTGGTTTGGAACTCGACAGCCCCAACGAGGGCGCTCATCTGATCTCGGCAGTAGGCGATTATGGCAGTTTCGTTCACTGGAATCTCGACCGTCCGGCGCCGGAAGGCGCCTCCGCGCCGCCACGCCTGGGCAATACCACGGGCGTGGTCTCGGCCGCGCTGAATCCGGCTGTCGTGGTTCGCGTGGGCGACAACGCCGAGCACAAGACCGGTCAGAACATTGGCTACTCGCTTGATTTCGGCCACACCTGGAGTGCGACCGCTGCCTCGCCCACGCCGACCAGCCGCAGTGGCACGGTCGCCGTTTCGGCTGATGGCGCCATCTGGCTCTGGACTCCGGGGCGCGAAGCCACTTATTTGACCCGCGACAAGGGCGCAACCTGGACAGCCTCGCAGGGAATTCCTCACGGCCTCCATGTCATCGCCGACCCGAAGGATGCAAAGGCCTTTTACGCCCTTTCGATTCGGGATCTCACGCTTTATCGCAGCGCCGACGGCGGGGCCACCTTTACCGCCGAGAAGCTGAACTCGCCCACCTTCGCCGCGCCAGGCAAAGGATTTCGCTTCGATGAGCGCGGCGGCCAGGATCGCGTCTATGCCACGCCGGGCCGCGTTGGCGACCTGTGGGTTCCTGCCTTCGACGGCCTCTACCACGCCGCGACAGGAGCAGCCGACGCCTTTGTTCGCTTGCCAAATGTCGAGGAAATTCATGCCTTCGGATTCGGCAAAGCCGCTCCCGGGCACTCCTATCCGGCCCTCTATCTCGTTGGCACGGTCAGCGGCCAGCCTGGAGTCTTCCGCTCCATCGACGAAGGGCGCAGTTGGGTGAGAATCAACGACGACCGGCATCAGTGGGGATTGGTGCTGCAAATCGCGGGCGATCCTCGCATCTATGGCCGCGTCTATATTGGCACGCACGGCCGCGGTGTCTTCTATGGAGATCCCGCGCAATAGCATCGTGACCGCTTGATTTCGTAATTGTACGAGTGTAGCGCCGGCCTCCAGGCCGGCTGTAGTGCGGACGGCCTCGTCCGCGCTCGTCCATCAAGAGGCCGACGCTTCAGTTTCCCGCGCCCCAGGTCCCGCTCACAAGCGAGATTTGGGGCGCAGGTCTTTTCCGGTAGAATCAAAGGATTCGAGGATAGTTTTGCGATGAATTTCAGGTTTATGAGTTACCCGTTGGACGATCTGGCGCGGAACACGCTGATCAGAGAGCCTGATTTTCAGATGTCCTCGGCGGCCAAGCGGACGGTGTTTCCCCTGCGGGCGATCCGCTATTGGTGGGTTGCCCATGCACTTTCGCGGGAATTGATGAACAAGCCGCAGGCCACCATTGTTGACATGGGCGCGGGCCACGGGCAGATGCGCCGCTATTGCGCCGGTTCGATGGCGCGGATTGCGCCGGCTTACCCCTTCGACTCGCAGCAGTGGATTGGATTGGACAAGCTTCGCCAGGAGGGAATCTCCGGCGCTGGGTACGCGCGCGTAGTGGAATGTGACTTTGACCAGCCTCTGCCCCTGGAAAGCGGCTCAGTGGACGCGCTGATCTGCATTCATGTGATGGAGCATCTGCCGCGTCCTGAGTTTTCCATGGCGGAGATCGCCAGAGTGTTGTCTCCCGGCGGCATCTTCATCGGCGGCGCTCCCACGGCTCCCGCGCCCATCTCCTACTTTCTTCATCGGCGGTTGCGTTCCAAAATGCTCCATGGGACGACGGGGCCGAACGGGCACATCAACTCACTCAGTCCCGGCGACTGGCGGCGGCTCGTGGCAAAGGCCGGCTTGCAGCTTGATTTTCTAAGCGGCTCGCATTTGATGAGGCTGTCGGGCGCGGCTCTGGAAAACTCCCGGCTTTGGGCCCGGCTCAATCTCTTCTGGGGCGGCTTGTTTCCATCGCTCGGCTCAGAGCTTTACCTGATGGCGCGCAAGCCTGCGTAGTTGACGCTTCCCATTTAGACTTCCTTCTCTTGCTCAACCATGCCCAGCGGATCGTTGTCGCGATCGGTTGCCTCGACCAGCGCGGCCAGCCGCGCGGCCAGCTCAGGGCTCCACCTTGCCAGCGGAGCGCGCCACTGCCAGTTGCCGGCAGCCACGGCCGGTGTATTCATGCGCGCCTCGGAGCCGAGTTCGAGGATGTCCTGCGCGGGAAGCACGGCCATCTGCGCTACGCTTTCCTCGATGGCGCGAATCAGCGGCCAGACCGGAGTCTCCACCGTCGTCCCCACATAGGCCTTTACGGCGGCGCGATCCGTCTCGCCGGCCGATTTCCACCAGCCCAGCGTAGTGTTGTTGTCGTGCGTACCGGTGTATGCCAGAAGATGAGGAGTGTAGCGGTGGGGCAGGTGGATGTGCGCTCCTTTGCTGCCAAAACCGAATTGCAGCACCTTCATTCCCGGCATATGCAGTTCTTGGCGCAGTGCATCCACTTCAGGGGTAATCAGCCCCAGGTCTTCGGCCACCAGCGGCAGTGGACCCAGCGCCGCCTCCAGCGCGCGAAAAAGCTCCAGCCCCGGCGCCTTCACCCATTCGCCCTTGACCGCCGTCTCCTCTTCGGCGGGAATCGACCAGCAAGCTTCGAAGCCGCGGAAGTGGTCGAGGCGGACGATGTCGTAGAGCTGGCAGGCGCGGCTGACCCTCTCAATCCACCAGTCGAAGCCCCGCTGAGCCAACACATCCCAGCGATAGAGCGGGTTGCCCCAGCGCTGGCCGGTGGGCGAAAAATAATCCGGCGGCACACCCGAAACGTGAATTGGATTCAACTTCTCGTCCAATTCGAATAGCTCCGGGTGAACCCAAACGTCGGCCGAATCCATATTGACGAAGATGGCCATGTCGCCCAGAATGCGAATCGCATGGCGCGCGGCAGCCTCTCGCAGATCCTTCCATTGCGAGGAGAAGGCAAACTGCAAGGCCTGCTCCTCGGCCACGCGCCGCGCATGGGTGGTGCGCGCTTGGGCCAGCGCCTTTGGCTCGCGGCGTCGCAGCGGCTCTGGCCACGCGGTCCAGGCGCCGGTCTTGAACTGGCGGCGTAGCTCGGCAAAGAGAGCGTAGTCGTCCAGCCAGCTCGCCTCAACATTGCGAAACTTCTCGAACTTCGCCCACTGCAAGGCCAGCTTCGGGTCGTTTGGCCCGCGATCAAGAAAGTTGCCCGCCGCCTCGAAGAGAATCGGCAGTTTGCGCCGCTCCACTGCGTCAAAGTCCACCGGACCGCCCGGTTCAGCTTGCGGCTCGATAGAATCGGGCGTAATCCAGCCCCAGTCAGCAAGAATCTCCAGGCTGACGAAGAAGGGATTGCCCGCGAAAGCGGAGATGCCCGCGTAGGGAGAATTGCCGTAGCCGGTTGGGCAGAGCGGCAAAACCTGCCAGACATGCTGTTTGGCTTCGGCTAAAAAAGCCACAAACTCATGCGCGGCAGGTCCCAGGTCTCCGATGCAACCCAATGAGGGCAGTGAGCTGATGTGCAGTAGAATGCCGGACGAACGCTGAAAATCCATTTCATAATTATCGACTCGACGGGGGGAAAATGCAGGCTCGAAGTGAAATCCAGCAACTATAATTCATCTGTCCGGCAGACAAAGCCCACTTCCATTCAATGAACCGAGGAACAATCTCTTGCAGATACCGTTCGGCCGCTCACTTATTTCATTTCTAGCCATCTCGCTTGCCTTCCTTGCGCCCACCGCCGTCCGCGCACAATCAGCAACCGCGCAGTCCATCGTTCTCACTGCTGGCTGGCAGTTGCAGGACGCAGCCAAAGTGCCGCAAACCGGCGCGGAGGTTTCGGCCTCGGCCTTCAACGCCACCGGCTGGTACAAAGCCACGGTTCCCGGAACCGTGCTGACCACGCTGGTGAACAACCACGTCTATCCCGAGCCGCTTTACGGAGAGAACAATCGCCCGGAAGTGATTCCCGAGAGCCTGGCGCACAGCTCCTATTGGTATAGGACGCTGATGGAGATTCCCGGCGACTATGCCGGTAAACACATCTGGCTCAACTTCGATGGCATCAACTACGCGGCGACGGTCTGGGTGAACGGCGCGCAAGTGGGCGCCATTCGCGGCGCCTTTACCCGCGGCATCTTCGACATCACGGCCAACGTGAAGCCCGGCAAACAGGCCGTGCTGGCCGTGATGGTGACGCCGCAGCCGCATCCCGGCGTTCCCCATGAGCACACCCTGCGCAATGGCCTCGGACAGAATGGCGGCATCACGGCCATCGACGGGCCGACATTCCTCTCCACCATCGGCTGGGACTGGATCCCCGCCATTCGCGACCGCGACACCGGCATCTGGCAAAAGGTATTTCTCTCGGCCACCGGACCGGTGCTGGTGAAGGATCCGCTGGTAACGACCGATCTGCCGTTGCCCCGGACCGATTCGACCGACATCGCCGTCCAGGCCACCGTGGAGAATGTGGGCGACAAGCCTCTCAAAGGCGTTCTAGCGGGAAGCATCGAAGGCATCTCCTTCGAGAAGCCGGTGGAGTTGGCGCCCCACAGCATGCAACTGGTCAGCTTCGACGCCAAAACAACGCCCGCGCTGCACATGAGCAATCCCCGGCTGTGGTGGCCCAACGGCTACGGCCCGCAGAATCTTTACAATCTCCACCTCAGCTTCAATCTGGGGCGCGATCTCTCGGACGCGCAAGATGTCAGCTTTGGCGTTCGCAAGATCTCCTACAGCGTTCCCGGCACTGACACACTCACCATCTCCGTCAACGGCGTTCCGGTCTTCATCCGCGGCGGCGACTGGGGATTGGATGAGGCGCTCAAGCGCATTCCGCGCGAGCGGCTCGATGCCGAAATTCACTTGCATCAACTGGCCAACATGAATCTGATTCGCAACTGGGTGGGCCAAAGCACGGGTGAAGACTTCTACGCGATGTGCGACAAGTACGGGATTCTGCTCTGGGATGAGTTCTTCCAGCCCAATCCCGCCGACGGACCCAATCCCACCGACCTGGAGACGTATATTGCCAACGTCCGTGAAAAGATTCTGCGCTTCCGCAATCATCCCTCCGTCGCGGTGTGGTGCGCCCGCAACGAGGGCTTTCCGCCCCCCCAGATTGACGCCGAGCTGCGCAAGCTGATGGCCGAATTGGAACCGACCCGCCGCTACCAGCCCAGCTCCACCGACGGAGCCGGCGTTCGCTCCGGTGGCCCTTACCACTGGCGCACTCCGCGCGAGTTCTATCGCGTCACCGACGACTACTTCAAAACGGAAACCGGCAGCGTCTCCGTGCCCACGCTGGAATCCATCCACGGCATGATGCCCAGCAAGGACTGGGAGACGATCAACGATGATTGGGCCGAGCACGATCTGGCCAAAGGCGCCTCCGACGGCGAAAGATACCCCGCCGTTCTGGCCGCCCGCTATGGCAAGATCGCCAACCTGGCCGACTTTGTGCGCAAGGCGCAGTTGATGAACTACGAGGCCTTCCGCGCCATGTACGAGGGGCGCAACGCCCAATTGTTCCATCCCACGACCGCCGTGATCACCTGGATGAGCGACCCGGCGCAGCCCAGCTTCGTCTGGCAGATCTATCACTACGACCTTGAACCCAACGCCTCGCTCTTTGCGGTCAAAAGCGCCGGCGAGCCGGTGCATATTCAGTTCAATGAGGCCAACGGCGAGTTGCAGGTCATCAACAACCTGCCCCAGCCGCTCACCGATGCCGTGGCGCGCGTCTCCATCTATCACCTGGACGGATCGCTCGTCACTCAGTACGAAACGAAGCTGACGGCGGAGCCTTCCAGCGCCACTAATCTCGGCAAGGTAGCCTTTCCGGACGTGCTCGCCGCAACTCACTTCCTCAAGCTGGAACTGACCGACGCTCAGGGCAAGCTGGTTTCTTCGAATTTCTATTGGCGCGCCCAGCCCGGTTACCCGGATGTTCTCACCGATCTCAACCAACTGCCGATGGTCGCGCTCCAAGCGCAGGTTACCAGCAAAGAGGCGGACGGCCAGCGGCTGGTGACGGTTACGCTTCACAATCCAACCAAGAGCGTCGCCCTGATGGCTCACCTGCAACTGCGCCGCCAGCACTCCGGCGAGCGCGTGTTGCCGGTCTACTACAGCGACAACTATGTCTCTCTGCTTCCCGGCGAAAACCGCACCATCACCATCCAGGCCGATGCGAAGGAGTTCAACGGCGAGGATGCTTTGGTGGTTGTCGATGGCTGGAATGTGACCGTCGCACAGGCTTCGGCGGAGGGCGTTTCCATCCTGCCCAATCTCGACGCCCAACCCGATCACTGGCCTGTCACCGGCCTACCCTTCCAGACCGTCGGCCTGCGGTAGAACGGATAAGTGCATTTTGCTTTTGCTATAAACTTCCGTGCCCCATCCATTCCGCGCTTTTCTGCGGAATGGGTGGGATACCGACAAAATCCCAATCTGCACTATCTCCAAAAATGCTCCAAACGCAAAAAGGCCCGCAAGCCATCCGGCTGCGGGCCTTTTGCTGTTTCCAGTATGATTCCCGCCTACATGGCTGGAATCCCTTGGTTCTTTGCCTTGGGAATCTGGATGCGGCTGTGTTTTTTGTAGTCGTCCAGAACCGTGCTCAGAAAAACATTGAAAGAATCCGAGCGGCGCCGTTCCAGAATTCCTTCGCGAGTCTGGCTGAGGTTATTAGCGATCTCGTCGGGGGTAGGCTCCTGCTTGTCCAGAATCTTGGCCACCACACCGGTGCGTTGCGCGTTGATCGGCCCGCTGATGTTGCCCACCGCGAGGTCAAAGAGCTGCGGGGCCACCTGGCCAACCTGGCCGAAGTCAGGCACCTGGCCGGATTCGTTCACCAGGTCGCTGGTCTTCATGGTCGCGCCCACTTCCTTGGCAGCCTTGGCTAAATTATTGGAGGATTTGGCCTTCGCCGCCAGCTCTTCGGTCTTCTGGGCAAGCAGGCTGGGAAGTTGGTCGTTGATGTAGTCGTCGGCTACATGGCTCTTCCAGTCAGCAAACTCAGGCGTGTGCGCCGGAGCAACGCCGGTAACCTGGAAGATCGCAAAGCCCTCGCCGGTGGAGGCATACTGCGGCGGATCGCCCTGCTTGGATTCGAAAGCCTTGCCGATCATCTGAGAGGAGTCAGGCAACGCGGCGATAACACCCTGGACGCCAACCAGCGGCGTGGTGGCCACTTCCAGATGATGAGCCGCGGCGGTCTTTTCCAGGCCGGTCTTGATGGCTTCGGAGGTAAGCGCCTGTGCGAAATTCTCTTCGGCGGCAGCCGCGCGCTGGCGAGTCAGCGTGGCCTGAATGGTGGGCAGCACTTCGCTGAGAGACTGGGCGTGCGCCGCCTGCCGCTCCTCGACCTGCACAATGTGATAGCCAAACTGGGACTTGACGATCTGCGTGTCGCCGATCTTCTGGGTGAAGAGGGCGTTATCGAACTCCGGCACCATCATGCCGCGCCGCGCAAAGCCCAATTCACCGCCCTTGTCCTTGCTGCCCGGGTCGTCGGAGTTCTTCTTCGCCAGATCGGCAAAGTTTGCGCCGCCCTGAATCTGCTTGAGCAGCCCCATGGCTTTGGCCTTGGCGGCGGCATCGGTCTTGGCGTCAGCGCCCGTCGCCACCTTGATAAGAATGTGGCGCGAACGAGCCTGCTCAGGCAGAGAATAATCGGACTGGTGGGCGTTGAAGTACTGCTGAATCTCCTGCTGGCTGGGCCGCGGCAGCCCGCCCGGAAGTTGATCGGGAGTAAAGGAAAAGTAGGTAATCTTGCGCTGCTCAGGCACCGCCGTGGCATAGCGCGCGGCGTTCTTCTTGAAGAAGGCCAGCAGATCGCCATCCGAGGGCTTGATCGTCTTGCGCAGGTCGTCGGAGGAGATCACCGCGTAGTCGAATTTGATCTTGACGTTCTGCTTGCGGTAGCTCTCGCGAACCTCTGTGTCGCTCACCGTGACTCCGGCGGTAATCAGCGCCCGCAGCCGATTGAGAACGACCTCCTGCTTGATCTCGTTTTCAAACTCCGCCACCGACAGGTTGAACTGCGAGGCGACAAAGGCGGAATACCGATCCGTGCCGATAAACTGGCCGTTGGGGAAGAGGTACTCGCCAAACTGGCCCTGATGCAGGAACTGGACCACATCGTCATTTGTGGCGTTGATACCCAGCTTTTCGGCCTCGATGAGCAGAACCTTCTGCTGCACCAGTTGCTGGCCAACCTGCTGCTCAACCATGCCTTCAATCACCGGGCTGTCGGGGTAGTGATTGCGCTGCATCTGCTGGCGGGCAACCTCGCTCACCCGCTGCTGGCTCACCGTGATGCCGGATGAAAGCAGACGGCTGTACCAGTGAGGGTAGATCACCGCGTAGGTGTCTGTGGTGCTGGCGCCCATGCCGGTAAGGCCGGGAATCAGGTAAATCACCATGCCCACCGAGACGACGGCGATGATGACAACAAAGATCGCTTTGACGATGCGGCTGTTTTTTGCTTGCAGAAAACGGATCATGGGCGGACTTGGACCTTCAACTCTCTACGCGCAAAGGTCAATAACCAGGTTCAGCACGGCTGCGGCTGAAAACGGGCACTCGACCGAATGCGCAATTATCGCGCGCTTTTCGCTAGACGCGATTCTTTGCCATTATAGACGAACGCGAGCCGTCTCAGCCGCCGAGGGGAGCATATCTGCTACAGTGAAGGTTGGTCCCTTTGCCCGAAACTCTCGCAATCAGGGGGTTTTGCGTACTCCATCGGGGATTCGCCCAAGAAAATATGCCCCACGACCTGCCCAAAGCCTACGCCCCCACCGCCATTGAAGATCACTGGGCCGAATTCTGGGTGCGCGAGAAGCTCTTCGCGCAACCTACGCCCCAGGCGAGCACGACCCCCGAAAACCAAGGACCGGACGGCCAGTCCTCGGCCTTCACCATTCTGCTGCCCCCGCCCAACGTAACGGGCCGGCTGCACATGGGCCATATGCTCAACCAGACGGAGATGGACATCCTCACCCGCTGGCGGCGTATGAGCAACCGGCGCGCGCTGTGGCTGCCGGGTACCGACCACGCAGGCATCGCCACGCAGATGATGGTGGAGCGCCAACTGGCTGCCGAGAGCGTCAGCCGCCAGCAGCTTGGCCGCACGGCATTTGTCGAGCGTGTCTGGGAGTGGAAGCGCCAAACCGGCGGCGCGATTCTCGACCAGATGAAGCGCCTCGGCGCATCAGTCGATTGGCAGCGCGAATACTTCACCATGGACACGAACCTCTCGGTCGCGGTGCGCGAGGCCTTCGTCCGCCTCCACGAGCAGGGATTGATCTATCGCGGCGCATACATCGTCAATTGGTGCCCGCGCTGCCAGACGGCCATCAGCGATCTCGAAGTGGTTCATGAGGAGCAAAAAGGCCACTTATGGGAGATTCGCTATCCGGTGATCGGCGAGGATGGCAAGGACTCGGGCGAGTTTCTTACCGTTGCCACCACGCGGCCTGAGACCATGCTGGGCGACGTAGCGGTGGCGATTCATCCTGAAGATGAGCGCTATCTCCACTTGCACGGGAAAAAGCTGCGGCTTCCGCTCGTGGGCCGTGAGATCCCCGTCATTCTCGACGATTGGGTCAGCCTCGACTTCGGCACCGGAGCGGTCAAGGTCACTCCCGCGCACGATCCCAATGACTTCGCGTTGGGTGAGCGCCACCATCTGCCGTCAATCAATATCATGGACGCCGAAGGCAAGATCAACGCGGAGGGCGGCGCTTACGCGGGTCTTGATCGTTACCAGGCACGCAAAAGAGTTGTCGCCGACCTGGAAAAGCAAGAGCTCTTGGCGGGCATCAAGGATCATACGAACAATGTGGGCCACTGCGACCGCTGCAAGACAGTCGTCGAGCCGCGCCTCTCCACCCAATGGTTTGTGAAGATACAACCGCTCGCCGATAAGGCTATCGAAGCGGTCAAGCAAGGTTACATCAAATTCACGCCGGAGCAGTACGAGAAAACCTACTCCAACTGGATGGAGAACATTCACGATTGGTGTATCTCGCGCCAACTCTGGTGGGGCCATCGCATTCCCGCGTGGCACTGCGCGGAGTGCCATAAAATCACCGTCGCCCGGGTTGACCCCACAGCCTGCGCGCACTGCGGATCAGAGAAAATCACGCAAGAGACCGACGTTCTCGACACCTGGTTTTCTTCGGGATTGCTGCCGGTTTCCGTCTTCGGCTGGCCTAACTTAACCACAGAAAATCGCGCCGACTTCGACGCGTTCTATCCCACGAGTTTATTAGTTACCGGCTTTGATATTTTGTTCTTCTGGGTTGCGCGCATGATCATGCTCGGCTGCTGGTTTGCCGCTGATGTTCCCATGCCCGACGGATCGAAGCGTACGCTGGCGGATTCGGTGCCCTTCCGAGAGGTTTACATCCATGCGCTGGTGCGCGACGCCAACCGCGAGAAGATGTCCAAGACCAAGGGCAACGTCGTTGATCCTATCGAAATCGTCAAGCAATACGGGACAGATGCGGTACGCTTCACGCTGGCCAGCATGGCCTCTCCGGGAACCGACATTGCATTCAACGTCGCCCGCACCGAGGGTTACCGCGCCTTCGCCAACAAGATCTGGAATGCCGCTCGCTTCCTCTTTATGAACGTGGACCGCGCCGCTGAGATCGGCATTGTTGTTGATCCCACAGTACTGGGGAAAATGCCGGAAGCCGAGCAGGCTGCGCCGCTGGAAGCTCGCTGGATTGTCGCTGAGCTGCACACAACCGCAGCCAAAGTGAATCAGTCTCTCGAAAACTATCGCTACGACGACGCGGCGAATACGATCTACCAGTTCTTCTGGGGCAGCTTCTGCGATTGGTATCTGGAGATTGTCAAGCTGCGGCTGGATTTCTCCGAGACCGCCGATAAAGCGCAAACAAAATCAGCACTTACTATATTGGTTTCCGTCTTTGAAGCCTCGCTGCGCCTGCTCTCGCCCTTCATGCCGTTTATCACAGAAGAAATCTGGTACGCGCTTTACGACGGCAATCCCCCTGATAAGTCGATTGCGCTTTCGCGTTTTCCAGAGACGCTTGATTCGGTGATAGATCCAGCGGCTATTGCCGCCATGGATCTTTTGCAAAATCTTATCGTCGAAATCCGCGCACTTCGTAAAGAGATCGGCGTTGAAGAGAAGGCTGTTACTCCCATTGAAGTACGCATTGATCTTAACAATAGAGGCGTTATCGAGCAGAATTGCGATATTGTTGAACGCTTGGCAAAAGTTAGCGAAGTGAGATTTGTTACAGAGATAACGAACGGATTTTCTAAGCACTCGACGCCCGCCTTCGACGTTGCCGTCGTTTACGAAAAGAAGATCGACGTTCCCGCCGAACGCGAACGCCTCACAAAAGATATTGCCAAGTACGAAAAAGGTCTGGCCGCCGCTGAGCGTCAGTTAGGCAACGAAAGTTTCTTGGCCAAGGCCCCGTCCCAGGTGGTAGAAGGATTGAAGAGGCAAGAGGCGGAGACGCGTCTGCTGCTGGAAAAGGCGCGCGCGGCGCTGGAGAATCTGAACAAAGGATAACTGCTATGTCTTGCGATTGTGCACAATGCAGGCAGCACTACCGGACGCTGGGTATCGCGTACGGAATACCCTCCGAATCCGAAATTCAAGATGCCTATCGCGAGGCGATCAAGCAATGGCATCCCGATCTCTATGAGAATTACGCCAGCTTGCGCGCCGATGCCGAAGAGCATTTCAAGCAGCTTCAGATTGCTTATCGGGAGCTGAAGGAGCACAACGGCGTCGCGGTGGCGGAGATGCCGGTAGAGATCGTCGTTGAGGAACCGGACGATGAAAGGCCGTCGATCTCCTTCGGCGGCGCGCCGGGTTGCGAGGTTGGGCCGCACTTCTCGCCGGAAGCCGAGGAAATTCTCTCGCGCCACCTCGGAAGGCTGGGCACGGCGCTGGCCATCGTGGACCTGAGCGGCGGTTCGCGCTCCGGCGACTACGCGCAATTCCTGCTTCTTGCCGATCTGGGGATCATGGCGCGGGACGCGCGCAGCATCGTCTCGCTGCTCTGGTACAAGGATTTGGGCGAAATCAAGGTGATTGACAAGCAAAAGACGGGCATCTGGCAAAGTCTCGTCAGCGGTGGCTCCGGCAACCAGTCCAGCTCTGCGCTGGAGATTTATCGCAATAATGGGACGCTTTTTGCCACAATCTCCGGTCAGACGGAGGAGAGAGTCAAGAATGTGATTTACGCCTTTCTTGAGCGCAGGAAAGAGTCGGCGCAGTTTTGAGCGCGAGCACAAATATGGATTGGAAGAGCAGCAGCATCGAGGCTTTGCTGGAGCGGGCGCTGATGGAAGATCAGGCCGCGCGCGACGTCACGACCAAACTTACCATCGACCCCGATCTGCGCGCGACTGGCTCGATTCTTGCGCGGCAGGAGATGGTGGTTTGCGGCTTGGGCGCGGTCGAGCCTTTTCTGGAGATTTTTTCGAAGCTCGACCGGCGCGCTCCGGCGCAGGCGAGCTTTGAAGTCGTGAGTCAGCCGGAGATCTTCGATGGCGTAAAAGTCCACGACGGCCAGGGGCTGGCTGTGATTCGCCACAATGCATGCGCGCTGCTCAGTTGCGAACGGGTGATTCTGAATCTGATGCAGCACCTGAGCGGCATCGCCACGCAGACGCGGCAGTTTGTAGACGCGATTGACGGCACCGGCGCGCGCATCCTCGATACGCGCAAGACGGTTCCGGGATTGCGGACGCTGGAAAAGTACGCCGTGCACTGCGGCGGCGGAACAAATCATCGGCTCGACCTGGCGAGCGGCATTCTCATCAAGAACAACCACATCTCGCTGGGCGGCGGGCTGCCCACGGTGCTCCCGCGGGCGCTGGCGGGGCGCGAAAAAGGCCAGCGCGTGCAGGTGGAAGCGCGTACGCCGCGGGAGTTGGAAGAGGCGCTCGAATTTGGCGCCGAGGCAATCCTGCTCGACAACATGACGCCAGCGCAGGTGAAGCAATCCGTGAAGCGCATCCGCCAGTTCAGCGCCGCGCGGCACGAGAAGATTTCCATCGAGGCTTCGGGCGGCATCGTGCTCGATAATGTTCGCGCCTATGCCGAGACCGGTGTGGACTTTATCAGCGTGGGCGCGCTGACCCACTCCGCCAAAGCAGCCGACATCTCCATGCGCATCAGCGCGGAGACGGAATAACCGTGTACAACCTCGCAAAATTGGAGGCCGCGCTGACGGGAACGGTCTTCGCGGGCCTGCATTTTTCTCCGCGGACGGATTCCACCAACTCCGATGCGCAGGCTGCCGCACGCAGTGCTGCGCCGCACGGCTCGGTATACTTTGCCGATGAGCAATTGGCTGGCCGCGGGCGCGGCGATCACGCTTGGCGCTCAGCCTCGGGCGAGGGATTGTATGCGAGCATAGTGCTGCGGCCGCGGATTCCGGCTCATCGCCTGCCGCTGCTTCCTCTGGCCGCGGGATTGGCCGCTGCCGAGGCGATTCACGCTGTTTGTGGATTGGCCATTGATTTGCGCTGGCCAAATGATCTGCTGATCGGCCCGCGCAAGGTGGGCGGCATACTGGTCGAAGCGAAAAACTCAGGCAGCGCTGTTGATTTTGCCGTCGTAGGCGTCGGAATCAATGTTCATCAGCGAACCTTTGAAGCTGGATTGAGTACGCCTGCCACCTCGCTGGATTTGGCAACGGGAAAGCAAGTTTCGCGTCAGGAGTTACTCGTTTCCCTGCTAAAATCGCTGGAGCGGGAGCTGGTTGGACTGGCCGACCCGGCGACGGGAGTAACGATTCCGGCACGCGTCGAGCTGGCTTCGACGTGGATTTGCGGACGGAGGGTTGAGGTGCATGGCCCGCAGGCTTGCATTGGAACGACGGAAGGGTTGGACGAGCATGGTTTTTTGCTGGTGCGCACCGATTCCGGCCTCGTCACCGTCCAGACTGGTGGAATTCGATCTGTAGAGATGGGCTGAGAAAACAATGTTATTGGCAATCGATGTCGGCAATACGAACACGGTTTTGGGGCTTTATAAGCTCGAAGGCGAACGGCCCGAGCTCGCCGCGCACTGGCGCGTCACCACCCACCGCGCGCAGACCGCCGACGAGTACGGCGTGCTCTTCGTCAATCTCTTCCAGATGAACGGCATGAAACCCAGCCAGGCACATCACATTATCATTTCGTCGGTGGTGCCGCCGGTCGAAGGGACGCTGCGCGAGGTCTGCCTGAGCTACTTCCACACCGAGCCGCTCTTTGTCGAGCCGGGAATCAAGACGGGAATGCCGCTGCTGGTCGAGAATCCCGCCGAGCTGGGCGCTGACCGGCTGGTGAACGCCATTGCCGCCTTTGAGCATTATGGCGGGCCGTGCGTGATTGTGGACTTCGGCACAGCGACCACCTTCGATGTAGTCTCGGCCAAGGGCGAGTACCTGGGCGGGGCGATTGCGCCGGGCCTCGGCCTCAGCGCCGATGCGCTCTTCTCGCGCGCCGCGCGCCTCACTCGCGTAGAGATCAAGCGCCCCGAAAAAGTGATCGGCACGAACACCGTAACTCACTTGCAGAGCGGGCTTTACTACGGTTACATAGGTTTGGTGGACGGCATTCTGGAGCGCATCATTGCCGAACTGGGCGCGCCGGCGCGAGTCATCGCCACCGGCGGACTGGCGCGGCAGATCGCCGCCGACTCGCGCTTCATCTCCGAGATCGACGATATGCTCACCCTCGACGGCCTGCTGATTCTCTTCGAGCGCAACCGCGCCGTAAAACCGCGAGGGCGGGCGTATTGAGGCGCGAGCCGTGCTGAACTACTTCAACTACTTTACGGAGATCGAGGAGCGCTTCCAGCAGCGGCGCGGGGCGCTGTTGCTGCTCTCGACGCTCGACTGGGCGCTGATTGAGACGTGGCGCGAGGCGGGGATTCCGCTGGAGGCGGTGCTGCGCGGCATCGACGCGGCCTTCGATAAATATGAAGCGCGCCAGAATCGTGGCCAGCAGCGCGGCCGCATGCGGCGCATCAACGGCCTCGCGTGGTGCGCGCAGGCGGTGATGGTTGCCGCTGAGGAGTTGCGCGAGGCCGCCGCCGGAACCGCTCCCGATGCTGCCGTCGAGCGCGAATCCGGCTTTGAGCAGCAGCGCGTGGCCCTGCATTTGGAGGCCGCAGCTGTGGCTCTCGACGCGGCGACGGTCGCCCGCGAAGCCTGCGCCGCAACCGCAGCCCGATTGCGCACTTTAGCTGCCGAGACTCGCGCGGCGAGTGAGAATGGCTCCGCTGCGCAAGATTTGGAAGCCCTGGAACGCACCCTCACCGTGCTAGAAGAGAAGCTCTTTGCCGCGCTGACCGCGGCGGCTCCTGAAGATCTGCTCGTAGGCTTGAAGGAGCACGCGGCGCGCGAACTGGCGCCCTATCGCGCCCGCATGGGAGCCGTGCAACTGCGCCAGGTGGAGCGGCAGTTTGTGCAGAAGCAGTTGCTCGTCGAGTACAACTTGCCGCGATTGAGCCTGTTTTACATGAGCCAGCAATGACGCCCAGAAAACAAATCACGTCGCAGCGGCGCGCCAAACAGGCCGCAAAGAAACACTCGGCCGCGCGCAATAAGCCCACGAAGCAGCCTTCCGGGGCTAAGCAGGCCGCGGATAAACTCGATTTAGCGGGCTTTGTAACAAGGGCACGGCTTCAGCCGGGCCGCAAAAACGCACAAGCAGAGGAGCGGGCTTTAGCCCCTGCAGGAGGCCTATCGAGCATTTCGTCCGAAAGCAGGCGTTTTTTCAACGCACAGCTCGTCGAAATCGAAAAGCCGGTCTATGGCGGCGCGTTTCTGGCTCGCGTCGAAGGCAAGGCGGTTTTTGTGCCGCTAGCATTGCCTGGCGAGCAGGCGCGTGTTCGGATTACGCACAGCAAAGCCAGCTTTGCGACCGCCGAAGCTGAAGAGATCGTCCGCGCCGCGCCGCAGCGCATTCCGTCCGCTTGCCCGCACTTTGGCGCTTGCGGCGGCTGTCATTACCAGCACACGGATTACGCGACGCAACTCGGCTTCAAGCAGGCGATTCTGCGCGAGACGTTGGAGCGCGGCGGCGTGGCCGTGCCCGTGGAGATCGCCGTACTCTCTGGCGAACAATGGAGTTATCGCAACCGCATCCGGCTGGCCTTCGACGCGGCAGGCAATCTGGGCTATCGCGGACGGCGCTCGCACGGAGTCGTTCCCATCAGCGTGTGCCCCATCGCCGCGCCACTGTTGGTGGAGTCTGCGCTCGCCTTTGCTCAGCTCGCGCGCGAGTTTGCCTCGGCCTTGCGCCCCACGGAGATTTCGCTCTTCTGCAATCGCGAAGAAACCGCGCTGCTGGCCACTGTTTTTTCAGACAGCCTGCCTAAATCGCGCTTTGACGAATTGGCGCAGGCGTTGCACGAACGAATCCCCGCGCTCATCGGCGCGGAGTTGGTCGTCGATGAGCCGCCGCAAACGATTGCGCAGTGGGGCGCGGCGTCGCTTGCCTATCGCGCCGCCAGCTTTGACTATCGCGTCGGCCATGGCGCATTTTTTCAGGTGAACCGCTGGCTGGTGGGCTCTCTGATTGAGCGAGTGACCGCAAACCATGAAGGCAAGCTGGTCTGGGATTTGTTTTCCGGCGTTGGCCTCTTTGCGCGGCAACTAGCTGCCAACTTCAATCGCGTGGTTGCCGTCGAGTCAGCCCCTTCGGCGCGGGCTGCGCTGGAGGAAAATCTTCGTGCCACAGCCGGCAAGGCCGTCCACGCTGAAACGTTGGCCTTCCTTCGCGGCAACCGCAAGCGCGAGCGGCCTGATTTAGTCGTGGTTGACCCGCCGCGCACCGGCCTGGGCGCGGAAACCTGCGCGCTGCTGAGCGAGATCGCCGCTCCAGCTTTTGTTTATGTCTCCTGCGACCCGGCCACGCTGGCTCGCGACCTGCGCACGCTCATTGCCTCCGGCTACGGAATTGAATCCATCACCCTCGCCGATCTTTTCCCTCAAACCTTTCACCTGGAGACAGTCGTCCAGTTGCGGCGCGCCCGATAGGCAGGCTAGCTGTGGTGTAAGATCGGGTAAACGTGGCATCCCTTTGAGCGGTTCAGTTCTATCAAGTTTCATGGGAAGGCATTCAACAATGAGTTCGGTGTTACCGCGAAAGACTGAACCGTTTCAAGCAAGTCACCAGAATGAGATGTGCCGGAATATCTCGTTTGCGCTATCTCTACTGATGTTAATGGGCGCCCTTCTATTTATGGCCATCCTTATTGGCCGTTATCCGCTTCCTTATATTGATGAGTCCTTCTTCAACTATCCAGCGATCAGCTTCCTCCAAGGACATGGCTTCCTTGGCATTGTGAGTTCCAAAGCGCCCTACGGAACGGCTCTGTGGGCCTTCCATGGACCGTTTTATCCACATCTGCAGGTGTTCGTCTTTTGGCTCATCGGAATTAGTCAGGAAGCATCCCGGCTGCCCAATCTTATTGCCGGCTATTCGGCCGCTTGCCTTATGGCGTATCTGCTCTGGCGCGAACAATACAAGTTTGCGCCGCTCATCTTTGCTCTTCTCTGGCTCGGAGATCGAAGCACACAGGAAATTCAATACGCGAGGATGGACGGTCTTGCGTTGTTGATGGTCGTGATAAGTTTCATGATGCTCAACCGGTTTTATAAAGAACCAAATTGCCGGAATGTATTTTGCGCCGCCTTCTTCGGTGCTTCGGCCCTGGCGTTCCATCCTGTCACAGGTCTGTTTCTGGCTCTTGGCGCGAGCTTGATCTTCTTCGTGTCTTATAAACGAAAATGCCTGTTTGGAAGTTTCCTGAGTTACGTAGTCGGCCTGGCTGTCGTAGCCTTTCTGGTGCTGGTTTGTGTTCATTTTCATCCAATTGAGGCTCTGCAGCAGTTCCGGTGGCATATGCAATATAACTGCATGAGCGGAACAACCCTGAAGGCCAAGCTGCTCAATCTTCTCCTGGTAATTCGCTGGAGTAAGTGGTTTTTTGCAGCTTTAGCCTGCTTTACGTTCTTCGCCGCAGTTCCAATCACGCTTGTGAAACTCTCGCAATGGCGTCGCAAGCTCATCGATGGCGAGTCTTTCTTCGCATTGAGTATGGCGCTGTTCAGCGTAGCGGGGCTGGTTTGCCTGATCAGTAAAGCTGTATTCCCGTATTACATCATCTATTTTTCGATCTGGCCGATCGCCCTCATCGCTGTGTCTGCTGAGCGGCTCCTGCTCCGCGCCCGCCCGGTAAAACTTGCCGCGGCTGCCGCAATCATCATCTTTCTTGCATGGTTGCCCAGCGCGGCCTGGAACGCCATGAGAATGAGGGAAGCATTTCTCTATCGCAATCAGCTCAGGCACGACTCTATCCTGGCTTGGCTTCAAAAAAGCATTCCAGCCAATGCCAAGGTCTCCGGCGACCCGCTGATTTATATGCTCGCCGAAGAAGCGCATCTTGATTTCACCCCTTCGCCGTGGATAGCAGAAGGCTCCCATGCTCCCGGCGGCGCATGGCTTCTTCTGAGCGAACCCGAGTACACAGCCCCCGAATATTTCTCAAAGGCGGATGTGCATCGCCGGACAGTCGTATTTTGCTCAAATGCCTTTCCGGGGGCAAAAGATATCATATTTAATGTCTGTCTATTGCGTCCATTGGTCAATTAGATTGCCTGTTTGCGATCCATAAATTGCAAACGGATGCCGATTGCATGCGCTGTATGATTCCTGTGGGACGCGATGGAAATAGAATCCAGTCATTCCGAGCAAGCCATCGAAAGTACTTCCGCGCAAGGCCTCATCCCGCTCTTTCATGCGGCGTGGCTCTTCGCCGCCGGAATTGCGGCTACCTACTGGCTCTACCTGCGGCCCAGCCTGGTGCTGGTAGCGTTGGCGCTCGTGGCTGTGTTGTGCGGCGTGGCGGCAATTCGCGCGCAGCGCATCGTCTGGCTGCCCCTGGCTGTGCTGTGGCTGCTGCTGGGCGCATGGTGCGCCTGGATGGAGCCGCATCCGGCCCCCGCGCCCGCATTGGTCCAGCTCTCCGACGGCCTGCTGCGCACTGTGGAAGGTACGGTCGTCGGTGCAGGCCCGGTGCGCGACGAAACAGAGCAGAACTTGGACGAGCCAGACTTTGCCCAGCGACCCACGCAGCGAATTGATCTGCGCGTCTCCAGCGTGGAGGTGGTCAACGACGCTGAAGACCAGCAGGAGCCAGTTACAGGCGGCGTGCGGCTGACCGTTCGCTGGTCGCAAACTCCGTCTGGTCAGCAGCAATTTCATTGCGGCCAGAGAATCAGAGCCGTGGCTCGCTTGCTGCCGCCGGAGGTTTATCACGATCCCGGCGTCTGGAGCCGCGAAGATTTTCTCGTCGATCAGGGCATCACCTCAACGGCCACCGTGAACATAGACCGCATTGAAAGCGTGGGCCAATCTCCAGGACTTTTTCTCGCCTGCCGGGTGAGCGGCCTGCAACACACGACGAGCGCCCGCCTGCTGGCGTTGCCCGCCGCCATGCGTCGCCTGCCCGCGCCACTGCGTCTCTCGCCTGACGACGCCATCATGCTGGCAGCTATGATCACCGGCGACCGTACCTATTTGACCCACTCGCTGCGCGTGGGTTTTGAGCGCACCGGCTCTTTCCATCTGCTCGTGGTTTCCGGCTTTCACCTGGCGATTGTGGCCGGCTGCATCTTCTGGGTTGCCAAGCGGCTCAGGCTGCCCCGCGTCCCAGCCACGCTGGTCACGATTCTGGCCTCCTTCGCCTACGCGCTCTTCACCGGCTTTGCAACGCCGGTTGAGCGTTCATTCTGGATGGTCACCCTCTACCTGGTAGGCCGACTGCTCTACCGCGAGCGCAATGCGCTGAACACCATCGGTTTTGCCGCGCTCTGCCTGCTGGCCTTCAGCCCGCGCAGCTTGTTTGACGCCAGCTTCCAGATGACGCTGCTCGCCGTGGTGGTCATCGGCGGCATTGCCGCGCCGCTGCTCCAAAGCACGATTCATCCTTATCTGACGGCCCTGCGCAACCTGCGCCAGATTGCCCTGGACATCAAGCTGCCTCCGCGCCTGGCGCAATTTCGCGTCACCCTGCGCATGTTTGCCGCCACGCTGCAGGCAGCCATCCACTCAGTTTCCCCCGCTTCCAGCCCGAAGCACAGCGTTGCCGAGCCTGAACCGCAATCCGTGCTGTTTCCCGTCTCCATCCTGAACCCCTTCGCAGAGTCAATGGCGCACCTCCGCGGTCGCCTGGTTGCATCCATCGCCTGGCGTGTCTTTCCCTCAGCAGTGCGCCTGATTCTCCGTATCGGCGAACTGCTGGTCGTCTCCTGTGTGGTGGAGTTGGCCATGGCTCAGCCCATGGCTCTCTACTTTCATCGCATCACCATCTTCGCTTTGCCGGTGAATGTCTTCATTCTGCCGCTGCTAGCCGTGTTGATGCCGGCCGCGCTGCTTACCTTGCTCTGCGCTCTGATTGGCCCGGCGTACGCAGCACTTCCTGCGATGGTTGTAGCTGTCTTTTTGCACATAGGAACAGCTCTGGTCCATCTCTTCGGTTCAATGGCTTGGGGCGACTTCCGCATTCCCGCGCCGCTGCTCTGGCAGTCGCTCCTCTTTTGCGCGCTGCTGGCCGCGGCCATCGCGCTGGCTCGGATGGCCGCTGCGACGAGAGTTCGCTGGCCGCGCCGTGCAGCCTGGGCCGCACTGCTGCTCGCCGCATTCGCCGCCGTCCTGCCACGCCCGGTCGATCACCCACGCGACGCCCTGCTCATGGAGGCCATCGACGTTGGCCAGGGCGATTCCCTGCTGCTGATTACCCCCGACGGCAAAACCCTGCTGGTCGATGGTGGCGGCTTCGGCGGCGGACCCCATCAAGCGCCGCAAGATTACGACATCGGCGAGGAGGTCGTCTCCCAGGTCCTCTGGTCACGCGGCATTCGCCGTCTCGACGCGGTGGCTCTCACTCACGCCCATTCCGACCATATGGGCGGTTTGCCCGCCGTCGTGCGCAACTTCCATCCCGCCGAGCTGTGGGTGGGCAACAACCCCCATTTCGCAGCCTATAACGCCCTGCTCGACGAGGCCGCCAGCCTCCATGTCCGCATCCGCTCCCTGCGCGCCGGCGACGCCTTCTCCTTCGGCCCGGCCCAGATCAGCATTCTGGCGCCCTTCCGCGACTATCAGCCCGGCGCGGAGCCTACCAACAATGACTCGCTGGTGATGCGCATGGCTTACGGAGCGACTTCCGTAATGCTGGAGGGCGACGCCGAAGCGCCCATCGAGCAGGCGATGCTGGCTGAACCCGGCTTGTCCAGCACGCTGCTCAAAGTGGGCCACCATGGCAGCATCACCTCCACGCGCCCGGAGTTCCTGGCCCGCGTGGCGCCGCAATGGGCCGTCATCTCCTGCGGCTTACGCAATCGCTACGGCCATCCTCGCATTGAAGTGTTGCAAGCGCTCTATGCGGCCAACGTCCGCACCTTCAGCACTGACATCCACGGCGCCGCCTGCTTCCGACTCGACGGCAAGGCCACCACGCCCGATCTGGCCTGCGGATGGCGCTCGCTGCCCTGATACGGGCAGCGGCTCTCCGCCTGGGCAGAGTCAAGTTTTTGTCTGGCAGCCTGTTGTGAAAGTCTGGTTTTGAAAGGGCTCGGCTTCAGCCGGGCCGTAAATGTTGATAAATAACGGCGGGCTTACTGGTTGCGGAAAAACTCGATTTTGCGGGTTTTGTAACAAGGGCACGGCTTCAGCCGGGCCGCAAATGCAACAAAAAATGATGGGCTTTAGCCCCTGCGGGATGTATTTCGGAGTTTACACCCAAATTCAGGCCTTTTTCCGCAGCCTGTCTAGCCCCTGAGGGATGCTTATCGAAATTTCTCAAATTTCACCACAGGTTGCGGAATCAGAAGAAATGTTCATCCCGTGAAAATTATTAAGTTGACCCGGAGGCACGCGACCCGCAGAATGAAGAAAGCGCCGTTGCGCTGCTGGAGTCTCCTTTTTCCCAAGAGATGCCGGAATCCTGAATTTCGAGGTGTTCATGCCCGCATATCTGTTGTTGCTGGTTGCCGTGTTGAGCCGTTTGCTGCCCCATCCGGGCTGGATGAACTTTACTGCGGTAGGCGGCGCGCTGCTTTACTTTGGCGCGCGGCGTCCCTGGCGCGAGATGCTGGCCCCGCTGGCTGCGCTCATGGCCACCGACTACCTGCTCACCGTCTACAGCTACCAGTACAGCTTCCAATGGCGCTTCTACGTGGCCACATGGGCGTGGTATGCGATGGCAATGGCGTTGGGTTGGATTCTCTTGCGCGCGCGGACGACCGTGCTGCGCGTGGGCGCGGGTGCGCTGCTCGGGCCGACCTCCTTCTTCCTGCTCTCCAACTACGCGGTCTGGGCCAGCGGATGGACGTATCCGCGCACCCTCGGCGGGCTGGGCGCTTGCTACGCCGCTGCCGTCCCCTTCTATCGTAACGACCTTCTCTCGACGACTGTTGTCGCCTCGGCGGCTTTCGGCCTTCCGGTCTTGGTGCGGCGCCTGAGCGCGGTGCGGGCTCAGACAGCGCTGGCAGGAAAATAGATTCTCTGGTCTGGCATCCCAGGTCTGAATATCCCGGCCTGGGACGCCCGGCAAAGTGAGAAGGGAAATAGGTACTTAATGAGCACTAAAGTGCTCCAGATCCTGCATAAATGTAACTTTTCCTGATGCGTAAGCTGCTCAATCCACGGTAAATCGCTTTGGGTTGGAAATTCATATTTAATAATCAAAATATTTCTAAATATGTTAGCTCCGTACAATAAATTGTGCTATGTTATTACGCATAGTCCCCACTTCTTTTCTAGGAGTTCAGATGAATCAGAGGCTTTTTGTCTCCGCATTGCTTTTCGCAGTGTCGTTTTCACCAGTTGCGTTCGCCGACACAATAACCTTCAATCACGATGCGAATTCGTATACCTTGGTGTCGGATAACCCGGCTAACCAGGGGACTGTGATCATCGACAACGCATTCATAGAGGACTCTTCGGCGACCCAAAGCCTCACAATCACCGGCCTCGAGTACTATTTCGGAGGCACGGGGTACACCACAGGCCATACTCCGGCCACGAATTCAGGAACCGGCTGGAACTATATTCTCGGCGTGGGTGCTTATTCGAATTCTGCGGGCACTGCGTGGGCGGCGCATAACTCAATCCCAACGCCTGGCGGCGCGGTGAAGCCTGCTACCGGAGCCCAAACAGATTACCTCGCAACAGTCTCGCTGATTCAAGGCAACGCGGCGGATCCGTCACTTTGTTACATCGGCGAGACCCTTGCTGTGGGTGCCTCTTGCGACGTTGAGTTACAGGTGACAGCCAACTACGGCGGTGTCCTGGGTTCTTCGTCCGTTACCAAGATGTGGGGTTATGCGGAAGGCCTCGAGGGATCCACCACCGTGGGCTCAGACATGATAGAGAACATTGATGTTGACGTTGCCCCTGAGCCCTCCAGCCTCTTGCTGCTGGCAACCGGACTGCTGGGACTTGGCATGATAGTTCGCCGCAAGCTTTCATACAACTAACAGAAGCTAATCCAGTCCACTCCTCCGTTGTTTTTTACCGCTCGCCCTGTCAATGCAAAAGGGCGAGCGGTTTTGTTTGGCGGGACAGGTGGCCGGGGGCGTGCCCCATGTATCGCGTTCTTTGCGATGGGTGGGAAACCACGAACCCCATGGCGCGCAAGCACCGACTGGTCGGCGGGTGGCGCGGGTACGGAGCCTTCAAATCTTACTGAACAGGGATGAACGGAAGATGGGTTGGCGAGAACAGGCTCAGAATAACCGGTGCGGTCACAACGAAAAATGAAAAGAGCCGCAGTGACTATTCCTTGTTTTCAAAGACTTCTGGCACGTTTTAAAGGAGACCTTCCCGCATTTCTTCCGATGCTGCCGCCGGAGCCGCGTACCAGAGGCTAATCAGTATCGTCCCCACCAAACTCCCAGGTCATCTTGACCACGATGCCGATCGGGCTGCTACGGCTGCTCGCTCCTATCGGTACGCCAGCTCCAATCTCCAGTCGGTGCGGGAGATGTTTATAAGTTCCCGGAGTCACATAGAAACTGTTGACGCCCGCATTTCGGCGACCGCTAAACTCCAGAGTCGGCCTGAGGTCGTCTGCGAACGGTCGAACAGCCGCGACATTATATGCAATGGACTTGTCATCCTTGCTCAACTCGGGAATAAAGCTCGCATGGATTTGCACTGTGCCGAATTGTTTTGCGGCCAGCAACTCCGGTTCAAGGCTGGTTGCACCGCGTGAGGTCAACGGCAGATTCACGCCCATTGCGGCGCTCAGTGCGAATGGATGGTTGCTGCGGATGAACTGATACAAGAAGCTGGCGCTCATCGTGCTCCAAGCTAAGGGGAGTTCGCTCGTCGCCGTAGGCTGAATACCGTATGGCAGCTCCAGGGAGAGTTGGAAGCGCCGAGTGATCCCGTACTCGAAACTTAAGCCGGCCGATTCCCCGTCCGCCGCGCTCTTGTGATTGCGAAACCCCATCCCCTGCGCGGTAAGTTGCACCTCACCCTGTTCCTGGCTGCGGACGGCTTCAGACAGGAAGAACTCTTGAATGTACTCCGGAAGAGTATCCTGCGATCTCTGGGCGACCTTGATACTTGGAGTTTGGCACGCCGACGTTGATTGAGACCCACCCAACAGGCAAACGCCGATGATTGACGCTAGTTGCATTTCCACAAAGCATCTTGTTCTCAAGAATTGTCCCTTCCAATTGTGAATCTGGCGGGCGGGCGGCGGGTAGCCCTGGTCTCATTCCGAATTTTATCAAGTTGAGGGTGCCCCATCCATCGCGTTCTTTGCGATGGGTGGGAATCCACAACCTCAAACAGCAGGCTTTGTAACAAGGGCACGGCTTCAGCCGGGCCGCAAAGATACCCTGATAGAGAGTGAGGGCTTTAGCCCCTGCAAAATATCTTGATTGACAAATACACTGTCATCCTCTGGCCGGGTGGGCCTGATCCTTCGCTTTTTTGTGGACCGTGGAGGTAAGCGCCATCTTCTGCTCCCTGCGGGTGCCCAATCCATCGCATTCTTTGCAATGGGTGGGAACCCACAAATCTCATGGCGCACAAGCGCCGGCTGGCCCCACCGCAGGTGGTTTGCAGATAATTACCCTCCCTGGGCGCACAATGGTTTTGAGTTGGGAAAAAGAAGAGGGCGCAGGGAACGGGTGGGTTACAACAAACCCCATGGCGCGCAAGCGCCGACTGGCCCCACCGCAGGTGGCCGCGGGGGCAAAGGAAAAGCGATCAAAAGGAGAAGAAAACAGCGGCACCCCCACCCCCCCCCACCCTCAAAACCCAATTCCTGAGAGGGGATCATTCGTGCAAATGAAAGATAATAAACATCTTAATCAGTCACCCATATGTACTTATCAGTAAACATAAACCCTGAAAAACCACCGTTTTTTAGCCAAAAATTACGCCTTTTTTGCCAGGTTTCGCGTGAACAGAGACCTCTTTTAGAGCACTTTTTCGTGACCGCACTTTCGCCTTTGCGGACCTATGAGACGAAGCCCCATCGTTTTGATTGTGCTTCTTGAGGGCGTTCAGCCTTCCAGCTTGTCAGCGCGCTTTTTGCGCATCCACCACCAGCCAAAACCAATCATGGCCAGTCCGCCGACAACGGCCAAGAGTGTCATTCCGTGGTGCGCCACCAGGCCCACCGCTCCCGGACCAAGCTTGAGCACCAGCGCGGAGAGAATCAACCAGCGGAACATTCTTCCACAAAAGACGGCCAGCATGAAGGGGACGACGCGCATCTCGAAGACTCCGGCGGCGAAGACGAAGGCCTTCCATGGCGTGGGCGGGGGCAGCATCGAGGGAATCATCATTGCCAGAAACTCTTGATTCTCGAAGCTTTCGCGCAGTTGCTCGAAGCGATTGCGGTTGATGCGCTTAAGCAGAAAGAGTTCGCCGCCGGCGCGGCCCAGCCCGTAGGGCAACAGGCCTCCGATCGCCGAACCAGCGGAGGCCAGCAGGCAATAAAGCCAGAAGTGGCTCTTATCGGCCCATACATAGCCAGCCAGAATAAAATCCATGGGGACGGGAATGGTGGATGAGTCGAGCAATGCAACAGCGCCAACTCCCCAAAAGCCGAACTTGGCCAGAAACGGGAGAAGCACCAGCTTCCATTTGGCCATCCATCGAAAAAAAACTGCCTTCAACTCTGGTCCCCTTCCTTCGCCGCATCCGTCAACCTGTCAGCAACCATTGTACGGGCCGGGGCGTGGGCGCGGACTTGGTTGGGATGAGAGAATAAGAAAGAATGTGAAACGAAGCGGCGGGGCGCGTCTGCGCTCAACCTGTTTCATTGGGAATGAATGTCCACTGACGAAGCTCCAAGTGAAGTGAACGAGCCGAAGAGGCCGGAGAAAGCCACACTCGCTGCGGGTGAAGAAGTGCGTGAGCCTGACTCCGCGCTGCCGGTGGTGCGTGGTTCGCGCTGGATAGACTACGACACGCACGAACTGCTGCAGATGATCAGCGAGCTTGAGGACGAGCGGCGCTGGGCCCGTCTGCGCGAGGGAATTTGGATCGCGATTCTCATCCACCTGGCGCTGATCTCGGCGATGATCCTGCTTCCCAGATACATCAGGGCGCCGCAAGTGGTTGATCGGAGCGCGCTCAATCAGCCAAAGGATTTCACTTATCTGGATTCGCCGAAGTGGCAGCCCAAGGTAACCATCAAGCCGGTTCCGGCGCCGCAGCCTGCAATCGACAAAAAAACGCTGGAGGAGATGAACAAGGTGACCCCGGCTCCGCCCGCTGCTGAGCAGGCGCCAAAGGCCGCCGCGCCCACCACGGCTCAGCCGCCATCCCCCCCCACGCCGACCAGTCAGCAGCCAACGATTGAGGCGCCTCGTCCGGCGGCGGTTCCCGCAAGGCCCAACTTCGCCATGGGCTCGCAAAACCCTGCCACTCAGTTGCGCGACCTGATGAAGGGCCTTGCGCAGAACCGCGGCATGGGTGCAGGCAGTTTGCCCGGCGGGGGAATGGGGAGGCACCCTGGCCTGAACGCGGGCGGCATTCAGATCCTCTCTGACACTCAGGGCGTTGACTTCAACAACTGGATACAGCGCTGGCACTATGAGACGCTGCGTACCTGGGAGCCACTGATTCCCGACGAGGTTAACCCGCCGCTTCTCAAGTCAGGGCAGCTCATGATCCGCTTCAAGGTGCAGCCCAATGGCCGAATCATGGACGGCAGCATGGTGTTGGAGGGCAGCAGCGGCGACGTGGCCCTGGATCGCGCCGCATGGGGTGCGCTGGTTGGCTCCAACTATCCGCCCCTGCCCAGGGAGTTTCACGGGCCTTACCTTGAGCTGCGCGCGCTCTTCATGTACAACATGGAGCCGCAGCGGTAGGGGCTAATTTCTGTCAAGACACTGCAGTGGATTAGCGGACGACCGCATAGACGCTGCAAACCAGGATGGGAATGATCCAGACGGCGAACCAGATCAGATAAGACCGTTGCATTTTCAGGCTTGCATCCCGGCGAAAGGGCGTGGCAAAGCTGCCTTGCGGGAGCAGATCACGGCCCAGGGTCGCCGTCAGCCGCTCTCCGCGAAAGATCTGGAACATATAGTATCCCCAGAAGAGCCAGGGAGCGCCCACAAAGAGCCAGAAGAGCCAGATGGTCTTTCTAACCGAAGGGCAAGCGCTCATGAGTGCAACTTCGAAGAGAATAGTCACGATGAACCAGCAGCAGCCGTTCAGGACACGGATATTGTTGCGCCGAAGGGCTTCCTGATACCGGTAATGTTTTTCGGCGCATTCGAGAGGCAGCGGAGCGGCGGAACGAATAGCTGCAATTTTCAGGACGAAGAAGCCCGGCGCAATCCAGGTAAGCATGAGAGGCATCAGCCAATCGATATGCGGGTCGCCTGAGCGCAGTAGTAGCCACCAACTGACTGCGATGATGGCAGCCATCAGCGCTTCCATCGGCCAACTGAGGTAGTCGCCCAGGCGGCGGGTTTCCAGCGAGAGAGCGACCGGGCACACCGGCGGATTGCCGCCGAGCTTGTGGCGCGTCCACCCGTGGAGAGTCATCAGCGTGATCACGTACAGCAGCGCGGAACCGCCTGCCCACGCGGGCACCCAATTCCATAGCCTCAACGCCAGAGGGACGGCCAGGGTCACAGCCAAGGCAAGATGCATCATGAGCAGGGTGGCTCGATAGCCTTTTAGCCAGATCTTCCCCGGCCCGTCATAGAAGCCCGCCGGAACTGCGATGCCCAGATAGAAGCCTGGACCGTTGCGCAGCGGCCGGTTCCACTCAAACTTCACAAAGTTATAGACAAAGCCTGAGACGATCATGATGATGCTGAAGACAGAGATTTCGAATTCTGTTGGCGCGGTCATTGAGCGCCTCCTTTCTGTTGCAACAGCGAGAGTTGCTGGCGAACGGCCGCTTCGATTTCGTGGTTTGTGAGACCCGCCAGGATGAACTGCGTAAGCACTGTGCGCAAGGGCGGCAGAAGTTCAGACTGGTCGATGCGCCCCGGGTTGCGCGCCGCGATAACGGCCCCGGCTCCGTGGCGAACGGTGACGAAACCCTCGTCCTGAAGCTGGCGGTAGGCGACGGCGACGGTATTGAGATTGACGCCCAGATCACCGGCCACCTGCCTGACCGAGGGCAGCGTGGCTCCCTCGCGCAGCTCGCCCCCCGCGATCAACGACTTGATTCCGTCGGTGATCTGCAGGTAAAGGGGGCGCTTGTCGTTGGTTTGCAGAGTTAGAAACATGGACTTCTCCAACTGTCATCTGTATGTATACAGCATACAGTAATCGGAGTCAAGCGGATGAAAAGTTTTTCGCATTATTTTTTTCAACCACGACAAAGATTCGCCGCTAAAGTTTTCGCGGCGTCGCCAGCCTGAACGTGGAGTTGGGAGCAACTGATGGGCTTGATGCTACTCTAACGAATATGGAAATCAGAGCGGATGAGCCCACGGCTGCCGGAGTGACTGCCGCGCCGCATGAGCGGCCCTGGATTTTTGGAGTGCTGATTGCTCCCGTGGCGGTGCTGGCCAATGGACTCATCGGCGGCGCGCTGTTTTTTCTTCTCCACCAGCGGCAGGGCGTGGGCGCGGCGCGCGCGGCTGAAATTGTCGCCTTTCTGAATCTGCCCAATACCATCTATTTTCTCTGGAGTCCGATCACCGACTTCTGGATGCGCCGCCGCACCTGGCTGATGGTGGCGGCAACGGCGGCGGCGGCGGTGATGCTGGCCGCATTTCATCAACCTAGCCTGGCCAGCCCGGTTGCAGTGGCGCTGATGTTCCTGAGCGCCTGCCTGGGCCAGCTCATTGTCGCCGGCAATGGCGGCTTGATGGGCACGCTTACCAGCGAGGCCAATCGCCGCCGCGCAGGCAGCTTTTATCAGAGCGGCTCGCTGGCCTTCGGCGCGCTGGCGCTTTCCGTGCTGATGTATTTTTCCAGCCGGCTGCAGTTGGGCGTTCTGGGCTGGCTGATGGCCGCCATGATTGCCTTGCCTTCGCTGGCTGCGCTCGCCGCGCCGGAGCAGCGCATTATCGGCGGCCATGATCTGAAGAAAACCTTTGCGCAGATCTGGAAGGAATTCAAGGGCACCTTCTTCCGCTGGGAGGCGCTGCCCTACACACTCGTGGTGCTCTTTCCCATGTGCAGCGGATCGATGATTCAACTGCTGCCCGGCCTCGCGGCCGATTACCACATTAGCGATCAGCAGGTGGCGTGGATCAACGGCCTGGGCGGCGCGCTGTTGACGGGCGCGGGTGCGCTCTCAGCGGCTCTGGTCTCCACGCGGGTGCGCGCTCCGGTTGCATATTTGACGTTGGGCCTGGTGAATGCGGCCACGCTGGCCGTGCTGTGGCTGGGACCGCTTACGCCGGTGGTCTATCTGACGGGCACGGTTCTGTTCATGTTCACCATCGGAGCCGGCTACGCGCTCTTCACGGCGGTTGTGCTGGAGTTTCTGGGCGGTTCGGGCAAGAGCGGCAGCGCCCGATACTCCATCATCAACTCGCTTGGCAATGTGCCCGTCGCATACATGGCTTTCGTGGACGGAAGCTGCGCCGGACGCTGGGGGGTGCGCGCCGCTTCCGGAGCGGATGTCGTCCTCAGCACCATCGGCGCCTCGCTTCTTCTGGCATACTTTTTGAGCCGCCGCAGCGTCAAGCACTCGACATAGGCTCCGCGCTCGCTGACCGGACTTCTACGAACCGGGCTGAAGAGGATACTCTAGGAGTAGATAGTCTGTGACTGTAGCCGATCCCATTGCGGCGCCGCTCGAAGGAGCGAAGCCCACTGGGTGGCATCGTAGACAAAGCAAGGCATTGAGGGGAGTCTCACATTGAAGAGGAAGTTGTTGCTTGCGATACTGGCCGCGATTCCGGCCGCATTCATGCCCCTGGCAGTCACTGGCCAGATTGTCCCCGCTGGCGGAGCGCCCAAAGCCGAGAAAGGTGAGTCCACCACAAAGTACGAGATCTTCGCCGGTTATGGTTACACCAGTCTGAATCAGGTGTATCAATCGCGCAACGGTTTGCAAGGCGAAAATTATTCCGTGACCCGCGATTGGGGAAAGCACTTCGGCTTGACCGCTGACGGGGCATATTACGCTTACGCATACGATGCCACCAACCCTGGGAAGCCGACAGTGGAGACGGTCCTGTTTGGTCCAGTGGTGCGCGCCAATTTCTACAAGAACTTTGATGTTTTTTTTAGAGGGCTGCTGGGCGGGGCACACACCGGCGGTGAGAACGCCACACCCAACATCTCCTTTGCCGGCGGCGTCGGCGGCGGCGTGGACTACAGACTCAGCCCGCGCTTTGCCCTGCGCGCTTCGGGCGATGACATAGCCTCATCGTTTCTGGCAAACGCCAGTACAGCGGTCTGTTCCGCAGGCGCTGATTGTTCAGCGCATCGGCGCCGGAATTCGCGTGCCGCGTTGGGCCTGGTCTACAAGTTCTAAGGGACAAAAGCTGAAAAATGATCTGCGGAGTGGCGCTTCAGGAACTGCGTCCCTTCGCGTCCATCATGCGATGTGAGTAAATCTGGTGGGCCTGCAGGGATTCGAACCCCGAACCAAGGGATTATGAGTCCCCTGCTCTAACCGTTGAGCTACAGGCCCGGTCGTGCAGTTGCAAGCGGAAGAAAGTGCGCTGGGGCAGCTTCCTTTTGTTACTGCGAGCCATCTTCCGGCTTGTGTTGGGCGCTCTCTCAGTGTGACATAGCCGCCAGCCAATCGTCATCTGCTGCACAAAATCGCCAGAAATCGAGTCGTCCTTGATTGTAAGTTATTGATATTTTATAACATTACGTGGTATATCCCCCGCTTGTACTTCCTTCGCCACAAGATCCAATCGAAACTTGCACCGGTCTTGCCAGGGGATGCCTACACCTATTCAAAAATAATTTGTCAATGACGCTTGACATTATCTCGCGAAATATGTAAAGTATAGTTGTCTTACAGTAAAGGAGACCAAACATGGAATGCAAAACCAACAATCCCGCCGCCTGGCGCTTCACGATTCGCTTCATCGTTCTCTCGTTGCTGTATGGTTTGTTTTCAGTCCTGTCTACAGCAGGCCTTCTTCTCTTGCATCCAACCGGGATCGTGATCTGGCTGCTGGCTCTATTGCCGGCGATTCCTATCGCCATGGCAGTGCTTCTCACTGGCCGATACATGAGCGAAGAGAAGGATGACTTTCAGCGCGCGGTCTTGGTTCAGTCTTTGCTCGGAGGCATCGGAGCAACGCTGGTTGTGACCACCGTTTGGGGTTTTCTGGAGAACTACGCTCACTTCCATCGGCTGGATATTCTCTTCCTCTGGCCAATTTATCTGGTCTTCGTGGCCATCTCCTACGGAATTGTCAAAGCGAAGTACAGATGAAAAGCCGACTGTGTATCCAGCGCGCCGAGTGCGACCGGCCGCAGGCCAATCTTTTCAATGTGAAGTGCTCAAAAGGCAAGGGAGACCAATCATGGAAAGCCGATTCTCTAATTTCGTCAACCGCCGTTTTCATCGCCGCAGCCTTGTAGTCATGTTGTTGTATGTGCTAGCTCTGGCCGTGATGAGCCTGGCGATTGACCATCTTCACCTTAGGGGTGTGGGGCTGGTTCTGCTGGCTTTGCTTCCAGCTTTGCCAATTGTGGCCGGCATCGTCGTCATCGCCCAGTATTTGTCCGAACAGAAGGATGAGTTTGTCCGCGCCCTGCTGATCGAATCGATGCTCTGGGGTGTGGGAGCAACGCTCATCGTCACCACGGTCTGGGGAGCGCTGGAAAAATTTGCGCACATTCGAGCGATGAGCTTGTTTTTGGTCTACCCGCTCTGCTGCGTCTTTGTGATCCTTGCCAGAGTAGTGGTTAAGCGGAGGTACAGATGAAAAATCGGCTGAAAGTGTTACGCGCCGAACGGAACTGGTCGCAAGCCGATCTGGCCGAGCGGCTGGAGGTCTCGCGCCAGTCGGTGAACGCCATCGAAACGGGCAAATTCGACCCCAGTCTTCCGCTGGCCTTCAAACTGGCGCGGCTTTTTGAGAGCACTATTGAAGAGATTTTCAGCGACGAGAATTGAGGAAATACAAGGTCTCGAATCGTAATCCTTCAACAATCTCAGAATCTCTGGTTTTACGGAAATTCCAGGGGAAAATTCACAAACTGACCTATACTGGCTTCATGCGTTTTCATTCTGCCGCGTTGCGTCTGTCTTCATCTCTGCTGAGCATTGCCGGGCTGGTTTGTGTGCTGGCTCAGCCGCCCGCGGCCCGCGCATGGGGCAATGGTGGCCATCGCATGATCAACCGGCTTGCCGCAGCCACGCTGCCCGTCGACACGCCCGCCTTTTTGCGTTCTCCCGAGGCTATCGCCGAGTTTGAGTACCTCGGCCCGGAGCCGGATCGTTGGCGTTCGCCCGCTGAGCCGGAGCTGAACGCCGCCCAGGCTCCCGAGCACTTCATCGATCTGGAGGAGGCCGACGCGCTGGGTCCCTTGCCGCGTCGCCGCTTCGACTTCGAGGCCCGCGTCTTTTCCGCGGGCCAGCGGCCAGAGAAGATCGGCCTCCAGCCTTGGGAGGCCACCGAGGTCTGGGAACGGTTGAAGGCTGCGCTGCGCGAGTATCGCACGCTCAAAGCTGGCCACGAGAATACCCGCCCCGTCGAGCAGGCGATTCTCTTTTACGCTGGCTGGCTGGGCCATTACGTCGGCGACGGCTCGCAGCCGCTGCACACCAGCATCCAATACAACGGCTGGGTAGGCGACAATCCCCACGGCTACACCACCGGTCACAAGATTCACTGGCAGTTCGAGGGGCCGTTTGTGGATGCCAACTTGCGCGAGCCGGAGGTGCGCGCCCAGATGACGCCGCCTCATGCAATTCGCGGCGAGATCTTTGACGCGTATGTGAACTACCTTCGCCACTCGAAAACTTATGTGGAGAAGGTCTATCAACTAGAGAAGGCGGGCGGTTTTACTGGTGCGGGAACGGCGGAGTCGCGCGCCTTCACCGCCCAGCGGTTGGCAGCCGGAGCCAGCATGCTGCGCGATATGATCTACACCGCCTGGCTGCAGAGCGCCAAGCCGGTGACCGATCCTTTTGCGGGGAAGTGAGAAACTCGCTCGTTACTCTAAACGCTGACTTCCTAATCCTTGTTCCCTATTCCCTGCTTATTCAACTGCCAGCTTCGGCCTTGGCAACTGCCGGAATCCGGCGCAGCAGGACGGTCAGCATAGTCGTCATCAGCGCCACGGCTGGAATGGCGATGATTAGCCAACCCAGCAGAGCCTGGCCGGCCAGCCCGCCCATCCATGAAATCGCCGTCAGCGGCGAAGAGTGCAGTAGCAGCCGGGCGCTAAACGGCACCTGCGGCCGGAAGACGAAGATCCGTCCGCCCAAGCGCACAAAAGGAACAATCATGGCGAGTTGCAGCGGCATCACCGCGTAATTTGCCGCTTGAATGGCAGGTAAATTCAGCCGGAAAGCCAGCGCTAGAGCCCCGCACATGAACGTCGGAATCCCAACCACCGGAATACAACCGATGGCGAGGCCGAGCGCCAGCCGTTGCGGCGAGATACCCTGTCGCATCCATGTTGCCAACTTCCGCCTGATCGATTCCAGATATTTCTTCACCATGCTATTAATGTTATCGGTAGGCAGTGACAACTGTATGGCTTTCGCATGAAAGTTTGGTAAACAGACAAGGGCGAGCGACCTAATGTAGAAAAAATCAGTATGATTCATCTTTCGCATCTGGCGTCGCAATGAGCGCGGCAATCTTGGGAGCGAGGCGGCTGAGCAGCCGCGCCAGACGCTGTTCCACCCGCCGGCCGGTCTCCTGGACCTCTTCGTGGCTCAGCGGAGTAGCGCTTAGCCCTGCAGCCAGATTGGAAACGCAAGAGATGGCGAGCACCTCGATCCCCATGTGGCGGGCAACGATGGTTTCGGGCACTGTGGACATACCTACTAGTGTTGCGCCCAGTGCTTGGAAGGCACGGATCTCAGCTGGCGTCTCAAAACTGGGACCGCTGACGGCGAGGTAAATTCCCTCGTCGAGAGTTTCCCTTTCGGATGCCGTAGCTTCCTTGGCCAAAGCGCGCAGCCGCTTCGAGTATGCTTCAGTCATGTCGAAGAATCTCAACCCCGCGCCGGACTGGACGGCAAAGCGCGGCTCGTTTGGCCCTATGAGCGGATTCCATCCCATCAGGTTGATGTGGTCGCGTAGCAATACAAGCTGGCCTGGGTGATAGCCCTCGGCAATGCCTCCGGCGGCGTTGGTCAGTACCACGGCCCGCACGCCCAACGCGCCCAGCACACGCATGGGAAACGTGACTTGCTGCGGCGAGTATCCTTCATAAAAATGCACACGGCCCTGCATCACAATGACCGGCTCTCCGCCCATCCGCCCCGGCGAAGAAAAGCTGTCTCCGGGAACCCCACCCAGAAATCCCACGACCATGCGCCCAGAGTGTCCCTCGACTGTGGAGCAAGGGAAATGGGGAATCACGGCATAAGGGACGACGACCGGCTCGGTGACCGAGTCAGCTATGGCCCCCAGCCCGGAACCGAGGACGATGGCGACGCGAGGTTGAATGGGCCCCAGCACCCCCCGCAGATACGCTGCTGCTTCACAGACTTGATCGTAGTTGGTCATTCTTGTGCCTGACTTGTACTATGCACATTTTACAGTCGCGGAGATCCAGAATCACTTTTCATCATGAAGATAAAAAGGATTGCATCAACATTCGGAAACGTCGTCGTGCTGGCCGTTGTGGAGGTTGCGCAGATAGCGCCGGAAGACGCTATATTAGCCCTAATGGTGTGCTAAGGTCATGAGTGACCGATGGAAAAATGGGCCGTGAATGATTCCATGGAGTTTGCCATTCAGATGAGAGAGAAACGGAGCACTATGATCAGTTTTGCTGTACGGATGAAGTTTGCCCCGGAAGATCGCGCCGAGGTTGTCGAATCTCTGCGTGCGCTGGCCGTGGCCTCGCGCCAGGAGCCGGGATGCGTCAGTTTCCTTCCCAACCAACTGGAGGACGACCTCGACACTGTGCTCATCTGCGAGCAGTACCAGGACGCGAAGGCGCTTGAGGCGCACCGTGCCTCCGAGCACTTCAAAACCCATGCCGTGGGCGGACTTTTCCAGAAGATGCGCGAGCGGAGCGTGGAGAACCTGATTGCCGTCATTTGAACTCCCGGTCGCGACCAACAAGCAGGTGTTTGAGGAGGCTGGCTGCGCCATACGCGATGAGATGATCAGGCAGAGATGCCCGCCATTATGCGCCTGTTGACGGGCTCGGCCTAGCGGGGATACCATCCGATACGATGAAGCCCGCGTCCATGATCAACCCATTTAAATTCCTCCGTCTCCGGAGGTCGCACTCTCTGGTAATTGTTTCCTTGCTCGGCGCGCTGACGTTGGCCCTTTATGTAGCGCCGTTTTGTGCCGGATTGCCCAAGTCGCAGAAGCAGGAGAGCCGCCGCGAGATCGACCAGCTGGAAGATGCCTGGCAGAATGCCATGCTGAAGGGAGATATTGCCGCCCTGGACTCTCTGTTAGCTGACGACTACATGGCCATTACCCCCAACGGCACCTTGCAATCCAAAGAGCAGACGCTGGCCAACCTGCGCAGCGGCTCAACTTATTTCACCAGTATGCAAACTTCCGATCGCAAGGTGCGTTTCTACGGTTCTACGGCGCTGGTCACTTCCAGAGCCGATGTGACAGGCACAACTCCTGGAGGAAATATATCTGGGAGTTATCGCTACACAAGAGTCTATGTGAGGGACGACCAGGGCGAGTGGAAGATTGTGAGCTTTGAGGCCAGCAAGATTCGCGAACCTGCCGAGAAGAAGTAGGCGAGCGGGTGTCCAATCTCACCGCCGGAAAGAACTTCCCCTTACAATAGATCAATGCCCGAGTTGCCAGAGGTCGAGACGATCGCCCGCGGCGTCCATGAGCGTCTGCGTGGCGACCGCATCGTCGAGGCCTGGTTTGGTTCGCATCGCGAGCCATTCAAGACGCTGCCGCGGCTCCAGGCTAAAGGCCTCGAAGGGCGCGTGATTCTCGCCGTTCATCGCACGGGAAAGCACATCGTCTGTGAATTGGGCACTGCGTGCGGCAGCCATGTGGATGAGCGCGAAGCACTTCCAACGGCCCAATGGGTTGTTCATCTTGGCATGACCGGCAGATTGCTGGTGACCACCCCGGAGGCGCCGCTTGCCCCGCACACCCATGCGCGGCTCACTCTGGCCAGCGGCCGGGAGCTGCGCTTTGTGGACCCGCGCCGATTTGGGCGGCTGGAGTTCCGCGATCTGAGCCGATGGGAGCCTTTTCGCGCGATGGGAGCCGATCCGTTGGTGGTGACGGCGGAGGAGTTCTCCGAGATATTTCATCCCCGTCACACGCCCATCAAGTCGGCCCTGCTCAACCAGAAGCTGCTCTCTGGCGTGGGCAACATCTACGCCGACGAGAGCCTCTTTCGCGCCGGAATTCGTCCGCGGCGGCTGGCTAGCCGGCTCAGCAGAGCGGAACTGAGACGTCTGCGGCTGGCATTGCTCGAGGTTCTTGAGCACGCCATCCGGCTGGGCGGCTCATCGGTCAGCGATTACGTGGACGCTGGTGGAGTACGCGGCTTCTTTCAACTTGAACATTTCGTCTATCAGAGGACCGGCCTACCCTGCCGCCGCTGCAAAAAGCCAATCCAGCGGCTTCTACTGGCGGGAAGAGGAACGCATTATTGTCCTCAATGTCAGCGATAAGCCGTATTAATTCTATGGTTTTCAGGAGTTTTCTTCCCGATAATGTTCCATTATCCAGAAAAATATCGAGTCATAAAATCCACAAGTTATTGAGATATAAGGAATGTATAAAATGGCACAGTGATTGCTATTAGATAGGCGCCAGTGATGTACAGGCGCTGGAAGATATCTGACCAGCCCAAAGAAAAGCAGGCCCGGGCAAGAGAAACCGCCAACGAAGCGGCCCTCAAAAGGGATGAACCGGCCGGGGACAACTGCGATAGGCACGGTGGAAGATACCGCCGGCTAGGATTTCCTGGGAGGCCAGTGACCAGTGCAGGAATCGCAGAAGCGCCACTCTCAATGAGTGGCGCTTCTTGCGTTTGTGCGGAATTCGATGTATCCAGAGATAATTCAAGCTGGCTTTCCATTGAAAACGGTGACTTCCTTGGTCCAAGAAATGGGCGTCACTCATAAAGTGCTGCTTTCTCGCCGAAATCCTGCTAAAATCATCTTTCGGCCATCCGCGCCAGGAAATCCACCTGTAGAAAGCCCGCATGATGCCAGACGAAACCAAACCCCAATCCATAACCTACGCCGACGCCGGCGTGGACATTAGCAGTGGCGACCGCGCCAAGGAACGCATCAAGTACCTGGCGCAGAAGACTTTCAATCGCAATGTGTTAGGCGGTATCGGCAGCTTTGGAGCACTCTTCCGGCTGGATATGCAGCGCTGGAAAAACCCCATCCTGGTCAGCTCGGCAGACGGCGTAGGTACCAAGTTGAAGGTGGCCTTCGAACTGGGGCTGCACCACACGGTGGGCGCGGACCTGGTGAATCATTGCGTCAATGACATCGCCGTGCAGGGCGCCACGCCCCTATTTTTCCTCGACTATTTTGCCTGCGGCAAACTGGACCCAGAGGTGACCGAGAGCGTAGTGACGGGGCTGGCCGATGCTTGCAAGGCCAACGGCTGTGTGCTGATCGGCGGCGAGACGGCGCAGATGCCGGGCTTTTATACCGACGGAGAATACGATCTGGCCGGCTTTATTGTGGGCGCGGTGGACCGCGAAAAACTGGTAACCGGGGTGGGCATCAAGGCCGGCGACGTGCTGATTGGGCTGCCCTCGACCGGATTGCATACGAATGGTTACTCGCTGGCTCGCAAGCTGCTCTTCGAGACGGCGGGCTACAAGCCAACCCAGTATGTAACTGCCATTCGGGAGAAAGCGGGTGCAGCTCTGATGAAGACCCATCGCAGCTATCTCCATCTGATTCAAAAACTTGTGACGGCGGGGCTGACCACCGGCATGGCCCACATCACCGGCGGCGGCATCACGGAAAACCTGCCGCGCATCCTGCCCAAAAATGTCACTGCGCAGATCGAGATCGGCTCCTGGCCGGTGCTACCCATCTTCGAGCATCTGCGTGAGTTGGGTCAGGTTTCACAAGAGGAGATGATGCGTACCTTCAACATGGGCATTGGGCTGATTGTGGCGATTCCCGCAGCCAAGTTTACCCGGGCCAAGAACCTGCTCGACCGCTCCGAGGAGAAGTTCTATGTAATTGGCCGCGTCGTCAAGGGCGAGCGCCGGGTGCAGTACACGTGAGTCCGGCTTTGATGGCAGATGGCCGTCCGCTCCTCCGGCTAGGAGTTCTGCTCTCCGGCCGAGGCTCAAATTTTCTGGCCATCGCCGAGTCAATTCGCGCCGGAAGGTTGCAGGGCGTCGAAATCGCCGTCGTCGTCTCTAACGTCGCAGATGCGGGCGGGCTGAAAACCGCCAAAGAACTAGGGCTACCGACGGCGCTCTATCTCTCTCAGGGCCGTAAGCGCGCTGTGCACGACGCCGACGTGATCGCCTGCCTGCGCGCGCACAGCGTAGATCTAGTTTGCCTGGCAGGCTATATGCGTCTGCTCTCGCCGGAGTTCGTGGCTGCCTTCCCCAATCGAATCCTGAATATTCATCCTTCGCTGCTGCCCGCCTTTCCGGGCCTGGAGGCGCAGAGGCAGGCCTTCGACTATGGCGTCAAGCTCGCCGGCTGCACGGTGCACTTTGTCGATGAGCATCTGGACCACGGCGTGATCGTGGTGCAGCGGGCGATTCCCGTGCTGGAGACGGATAACGCGCACTCGCTCAGCGAGCGCATCCTGGCCGAGGAGCACATCGCTTACAGCGAGGCAATCGCCCGCGTGGCCAGCGGCGAGTACGAGATTCGCGGACGGCGGTTTGTCAGGCGCACATCCTAAACGTCGCGTAGATACATCCGCACCTGTTCATTTGGGACAAATCGGAATGTTTCCTGGCCCACTGTCAAGGGGCCAATTTTTTCTAATCTTCTAAGTATATGTTCACAAAGGAACAGAAGTTTTCTGAAGTTTACCGAAAATATAAAGACGAGCGCTTAGGCTGAGAAGTAGTCAGAAGAGAGACGGACGTACCGCGCCAGGCGAATGTGTTCGCCCTCCCCGCGCGGATGGGTTCCGGGGCGCGGAGCCGTCTCAACTCTGAACCACAAGCGGCTCTCCGCCGCGAGCCAGAGCCGCAACCACGGTGCGCTCGAAAATCGGGGGAGATGCAACAAATCGGGTACCGCGGCCGGCCCTGAAAGGGGCTCGTTGCGGCACTCGATTTTTTTTGCGCGGAACGGGCTTTGTCTCTCTGCGCCAATTAATTTCAAGGTAACCAGGGCGGCGGAAGCCGCCCATTTCTTTGCGAGGAGCTTACCGCATGAATCACATTTCGAATTTCTGGAATCAACCGAAGACCTCAGCCGCCGGATTGCTGATTGCCGTCGCCACTATCGCCGGTGTGCTTTCGCAGCAGGGCGTCACGTTGGGTAACGCCGGAGCCGGAACCGTCGTTACGCTCATCTCCGCTGTCGCCACCGCGTTGCTCGGCTTGCTGAGCCGCGATCCCGCGCCCGCCGCGAACTCAGCTAATAGCGCTACGAGCAAGCTCGGCGTAATCATGCTCTGTGCGCTGCTCGTCAGCGGTTCCATGCCGCTTACCGGCTGCTCGGCGACGAGCGTAGCGCAGGACATTGTGAATTGGACGCCAACCTTGCAATCTGCCGTGGCGACAGTTGACACGACAGCTTCGCTGCTGGCGCCAGCCGATGCGCCCGTTTTCACCGCGGCGACGGTCGGCTTCGACGTCGCTTCCAATGCGCTGGTTACCCAGGCAAAGGCTTATCTCGCCAATCCGACAGCTGGCATTCTGGCGCAGCTTCAAATGCAGGTGGTCACATTTCAGCAGCAGGTGAACGCCGCTCTGCTCTCCGCCGCCAAAATCGTTGACCCTGCCAGCCAAAAGAAGGCGCTGGCCGACATCAATCTTGTGGCAACCGTGGTGAGTGCGATGCTGGCGCTGGTCACGTCGATCAGCAGCAAGGCAGCGGTGGCGCGTATGGCCGCGCAAAGCACGGTGAAACTGGCCCAAGTCCGTCCCTATTTAAATGAGAAGAAGGCCGCTGCAATGGTTTCCGAGCATTATGGCAGGCCAAACGCGTGGGCAGCTCAACAGGTTGGCCAAGTGGAAGTAAGCGCGGCGCAGGCAGGCTTTTAGAAACCGCCTTGAAGATCGGGACAACGATCATATTGATTCGGCCTGGAAGTTTTGATACGCCATGCCCCCATCGATTCCGCGTTTTTGCGGAACGGGTGGGGGATAGGTGTTGCATTTCTTTGGGGCCGGATCAGTAATGCGGCTCAGAAGGCCGAAAACTTTCTAACTGCATTCCATTATCAAATTTTCCCCGCTGTGTGATCTGAGTCACGGAGCCTACCGGCATAAACTCGGTAGCCTGTCAGAGATGGCGCAGGCGCCTGGAGCGCTGAAGCGACCAAGGAGTTTCATTATGGCTTACGTGATTACTGATGCCTGTATCAAGGACTTTGTCTGCGCGCCTGAGTGCGCCACTGCCGCCATTGCGCCTGCTTCCGCCGGCGATGCCGCCGCCGCCGGCGTATCCCAGTTGTTCATCAACCCGGATGAGTGCATCGACTGCGGCAATTGCGCGAGCATCTGTCCCTCGAACGCGATCTTCGCCGAAGACGAACTGCCTGCGGACAAGGCGCATTTTGCCGAGAAGAACAAGGCTTATTTCAACTAGTTTGGATGTTTCCCATCCCAACTGCAAAATCAAGAAGGTGGTACGGACGGTGCGCTGGGATATACCCGGCGCACTTCCGTTCTGACGTTGAACCGCAGGTTGCTCTCACGGCTCAATCTTGACGGGCGTCGGCGGTGTTGTCGCCGGAGCAGATCCAGCAGGCTCTGCAGAAGCTGGGACTGGAGCATTTGGCTCTGGAATGATCGGCGCTGGCTGCTGGGTCATGGGCAATACCGGCAGCGTAAGCGTCTGCACCGTCTCCGGGTCGTCGCGCAGTTTCACGTAGAGAACGCCATTGGCCGGATGAGGAACGCTCAACTGCGTCCCCGTAAACTCTTGTGGCACGTCGGCGGCGTTGTCGAATCCCGGCGTGGCGGCGATGGACGCGGCAAGGAAAAGATTTGTTCCGGTCAGTGTGCAAGGCTTGGCCAGAGTGCGCGGGCAGTGCAGTTCCTTGAAGCCGGGCAGCCGTATCAGCGTTCCCAGAGCCAGCCAGTCACCAGTGACTCCGCCGGGTGAGACGGCGCGCGCGTGCAGTGGACCGAATGCCGAGGAGCCAAATTGGGCCAGCGGTTTTACAACTCCCAGAGCTGTTCTTGCATCTTCCAGCATCAAGCTCCCATCGGACACCGCCAGCAGAGTGCGGAAGCTGCCGTCTGCCGTGGCTACTTCGATTTTTTCATCATGGGGAAAGTTTGCCGGCACTTTGGAGCGGAGAAAGAAGACCAGCCGCTGCTGGACAGGCAAGTCGTCGGGGCTTTCCAGATGTACGGGCGAGGGTGACGCTGAGACCTCGTCCTGTGTTCCCTTACTGAGAAGCGTGACCTGTGGCCGCGGCGGTTCGACGCTGACCGGCACACGCATCTGGCGTCCATCCTGCAACTGCACACTGGCAACGAGACGTTTTCCTGGCTCCAGAGCAGAAGTCGAGCTGTCGGCATTCAGCAGCAACTGGTCATAGTCCTGCACACGGCTGAGCGCAGCCGGGGTCCAGTTGACGCCGTTTAGGCTGACTTTGGCAACTTCGTCCAGGCGGTTGCCTTTGAGCAGCGCTTCAGCGTCGCCTGCGCTCAGCGAAAGACGTTCCAGTGTGGCTGCTTCGGCGTAGGCTTTTAGCGGCAACTGGTCGGGTTTTTCCACTCCGAACTGGTAGATTTCCAGAGTCACTTCACCGGGTGCCGCGTCTTTCATGGGGACGGTCACTTCCATCAGTTCCGGCTTGGGAGACTTCCACGCCAACTTGATCGATGTGCCTGTTGTGGTCTGCGTTCCCATCCGAAACGCGATCCGGTCAACGCAAAGCGAGTTATCTCCTTCAAGATGTAGCGTGTCATCGCGGCCCACGACCAGGGCCGATTGGTCTGCCGCCGCCACGCTCCACTTGCCAGGTTGAGATGAATGCAGATGAAAGTGCGGACCCTCCCAGTCCTCAAATCCCCACTTGCCGCGCACCACGCCAGTCAGATCTCCCTCCGGCAAATGGGGCGCCGGATGTGCCAACACTAGCCCGCCCTGCGATGGATCAGCCTTCAACGGCAGATCGATCCCACCACTTTTGGTGTCAATGTGCAGCGTGAGTCCATAAGCAAGTTGGGTGGCAAAAACCAGCGGCGCGTCATCGGCAGGCAATACCAGTCCGGGTTTCTGGGCACAATAAACCTCTGCCGGAGTTACCGGGTGCAGCGGCGGAAGCTTGGCTGGTCCCACCGGCGGCAGCGCCACCACCACTACTGACTTGGGATCGCGAAACGACGGTGGCACACTCAGCCGCAGATTGAGCGTATCCTTGGTCGGCAGGGCCAGCGCAGGTATATATTGAAAGTGCGCCGTGTGCATGGAAGACAGAATTCTGGATATGTCTACGATGGAGCCAATATAGTTGCCATAAGCGCCTCGTTCGCCAAACTTCGAGTAACTGACCTGATTCACCAAGTCCATTGTGGAACCGCTGGTCAGTTCCGTCACCTTCGATTGAAAGTTGGGATCGTCCAGCACCAAGCCATCGGTGTGCTGCACCAGGCAGGGCGCCTGCTGGTCACTGGGCTTGTCAAAGCATTGCTGTTCCACACGGATGGCCAGGCTGCGGGCGGACATTTCGGCATGAATCTTGAGCAAGGAAGGATCGGTCTGCGAGGTGATTTTGACTTCGGCGAGATAGGCGTCCAGGCGCATTCGATCCCAACTGGCTGCTTGCAAGTCCTGCACAGCGCGCACAAAAGCGCCGGGACGGCCACGCACGGCGGCACGCAGCGTACTGAAGTCGCCGCCCGTCTCCGGTACCAGAAAGACAATCGCTTGTTGTGCCTCTACAGGCACGGTAACGAAGACGCCCTCGTCGCGCACTTTGCGGTCCCAGGTTTCTACGCGGGTAAACCACTCCGCTGGCGGTGGGTTGGTGGCTCCGCGCAGAAAAGCAACTATCAGGACATAATGCGTAGACTGGCTATCCGGAAAGTCGGGATGAATCCAAAGCCGGTCTCCAGGCTGCAGGTTGGGGATCTCGCCTATGGGCAGAGTGGCCGCTCCCCGCTTGACATGCACGTCCACTTTCGGCCCGATAAGATCAAAGGATGTTTCCGCGACGCATAGTGAGGTAGTAGCCAGACACCACAATAAAATCAGTTGCAGGCAACGGCGCATACCTTCCATTGTAGGACTTTATCCTCCAGAATAGAATTGGAGCGAGACGGGGCTATTATGATGGTTGTGAGGTTCCAGTGTGCGCAGCTTTCCTGCGGCCTAGCACCAACGGGTTCTCTTCTTCGGTTACACTGAAAAATGAATAGCTTCAAACAGAGGGAATCTCTATAGTATTTCTCGGGTTTATCGGGAGTGGATGATAGCTTTTAGCAGGACAACGAGTCTATAATCGCCATGAACCGCCTTAACTTCATCGGGAAATACACCCGGTTGCCGGAACAAGGCAGACGGTCTTCTATTTGATTGAAATGCAGTACCAAGCATCGCCGAGTCGTGCCAAAGACGGTCCGCAAAGCAGGGTATGAGTAAAAGTTGAGCAGATATTCTGCTGCGGTGTGAAAAATTTAGAAAATAGGGCTGCTCTCTTCAGCGGGTTCGCATCCCAACTCCGGTCCAAGGTCATGAGGCCGAACGGAGCAAGGCTGGCGCAGGCTGAAGCAGCGGCATACGGAGAAGAAAGAATGAAATCGACAAAAGCTGACCAAAACAGCGTAGATGTAGCCAACCTGAACATTCCTGATGCGGAAGAGATGATCGAAGAAGCTCTGAACGAGCTATCGTTCTCTTCCGATCCCGGCTTGGCGCGAGCCTTGCATTTCCTGGCTCCTCCGGGCTACCAGGCGATTGTGGAGCTATGCAGTGAAAACGGGCGCAGCAAGCGCCGCAACGCCTCGGCGGATTCGTGGTCGCCGGAAGAAGACGAGGTGCGCATCTACTTTGAGCGTTGTGACGGCGCCGAAGTGGCTCCCGGACCAGCGCGCTTCCCGGCCGCTGCCGAGTCGGCCTTCGACGACGACGAAAGCCAGGATGCGGCCATCCCCGCCGACTTGGACGCCCGCGTCAAGGAGCTTTGCGCCGCGCTGGCCGAGGCCGAGCGAGGCGGCCACGCCTTCATCGCCCTCAAGTGGTTCCGCGACTCGTTTTTGTCGCGCAAGGCCTTCCGCTGGAATCAGCATCCGGAGTCGCGCCAGGCGGTTCTGGCAGAGGCCATCCAGCGCGGTGTTGTGGTTACCAGCAAGATCGCCAACCCCAAAACCCCGGCCTATCCCACCACCACCATCCGCCTCAACCGCGTCGAGGCCGGTATGCCCGATGAGGCGCAGCGCTTCCATCCAGTTACGGCGCACGGAGACTCCATCGCCGAAGCCATTGAAGAGGAACGGGGGAATCTGTGAGCTGCTACTTCCTTGAAGCCACTGCCTTCGCAAAGTTGTTTGTTCATGAACAGGGCACCGGCGAGTTGATCCGCCTCATGGAGGCCGTCGAGGACAACCGCAAGCTGATCTCTGCCTCCACGCCGCTGGAGGTATACGCGGCCATCCGGAGGCGCGAGCGAGAGGGTGTTATCAGTGCGGAAGATGCCGCCGCCGCGCTTGACAGTCTGCGCATGGAGGCGGCGCGTATGGTCCAGGAGCCGCTCAATCCAGCGGTGCTCGAAGCCGCCCGCCAACTCCTCGAGCGCACTACTACACTACGGTGGCCTGATGCCCTGCAACTGGGCGCTGCGCTGGTGGCCCGCGATATGTTCCAGGGCACGGAGATCATCTTCGTCTCTGCCTCGCCGCTGCTGCTTGAAGCCGCTAAAGCCGAGGGCTTTCATACGCTCGACTCGGCCAAAGATCCGGAGTAAGGCGATGGATTATCTCTGGACTCCCTGGCGTTATGCCTATATCACTTCGGCCGACAACGCGGCTCGCCCCGGCGTCCCGACTCTCCTCGCGGCCTGGCCCGGCGACCACCAGTGCGTCTTCTGCAACCTGATCGCTTCCATCGACTACGCAATCGCGCACGGAATGAGCGCCGAGTCCGCTGAAGCCGCCGGTGGACTCGTCCATCGCGGCCAGCACTGCTTTATCTGCATCAACGCATATCCTTACACCAGCGGCCACGTCATGGTGATGCCTTACGCACACCTTGACCGGCTCGCCCAACTACCCGCCGAGGCCGCTCATGAGCTGATCGACCTGGCGCAACGGACTGAGCGCGTTCTCGACCGGCTTTACCACCCGCAAGGCTTCAACTTTGGCATGAATCTGGGCCAGGCCGCAGGCGCCGGCGTGGCCGGACACATCCATCTCCATGCACTGCCCCGCTGGGCGGGCGACACCAACTTCATGACGACAGTCGCCGAGACGCGCATCCTGCCGGAAGATTTGCAGACGGCCTGGAAGCGGATGCGGGAGGCGTTTGGAAAAGACTGAATCGGGTGCTCTCTTGACAACGCCAGAGACGAAGGAGAAAACTTCCCGGTAGATATTTAACCAATTCTTACCCGATTTTTTACGGTTTTCCAAGGTGCTCGACAAATGAAGAATCTTGTTCCACTTATTCCAGCTATATGTCTTCTGCTTCCCTTCACCGGCTGCGGCGGTTCGGGCACAGCCACCACCGTTCCCCCCATTACGCCCAGCAGCATCGCGATCCAGTTGTCCAGTTCCACTCTCACCATCTCGCAGGGTTCGAGCGGCAGCGCCACGGTTGCTGTGACCCGCACCGGAACCACGGGAAATGTGACTCTCAGCCTGACCGGACTCCCTGGCGGCGCAACCGTTGCCTTTCAGAATCCCACTGCCGGAAACAGCGGCCAGGTCACCATCACCACCACCACGGCGGCTCTCGCCGGAACCTACCCGCTCACGATGCAGGCAACCGACGGCACATATTCTGCTTCGGCGAGCCTGAGTCTGGTCATCAGCGCCGCGCTGCAGATTTCCACCTCCTATTCCTGGACCTCGACCGGGCCTCTCATCAGCGCCAAGTCCGACGCCACCCATGACATCATCGCGGTCAAGGATCCGTCAGCCGTCCTCTATAACGGCCGATGGGTCATCTATGCCTCTACAGTCAACAGCGCTGGCGATTACGGCATGGAATATCTGAATGTTGCCGAAGACTGGAGCGATGCCGCTACGGCAACGCCGTATTTCCTGGACTACCTGCCGGGCACTGCGCCGCAGGTATTCTATTTCGCCCCGCAGAACAAGTGGTATCTGATCTACCAGTGGACTCCGCAGTTCTCCACAAACAGCGATCCAACCCAGCCCCAGAACTGGACTGCGCCGACAAACTTCTTTGCCTCCCAGCCCTCGTCGGTGAGCGCCTGGATCGATTTCTGGGTCATCTGCGATTCCGAGAATTGCTACCTGTTTTTCTGTGGCGACAACGGTAACTTCTATCGCGCCTCGACCCCCATCGGTGACTTTCCCAATGGCTTCAACACTCCCGTCATCGTTGATTCGAGCAGCCAGTTTGACATGTTCGAGGCCGACAATGTCTATAGCGTCGAGGGAACCGGCCAGTATTTAGCGAACATCGAGTGCCTTGGGCCCAACGGGCAACGCTACTTCCGAGCCTTGTGGGCCAGCAGCCTCGGCGGCACATGGAGCTCGCTCGGTAATACCAACGACTTTTCGATTCCGTTTTTGGGAGAGGATAACGTCACATTCAATGGCGGCGTCAATGCCTGGACAACTTCCTTCAGCAGCGGCGGTTTGCTCATCGATGGCAATGACCAAACCGATTCGGTCAACCCCAACAACCTTCAATTTCTCTACCAGGGCGCCGATCCATCGGCATATTCGAACGATTCCTACGGCATGATCCCCTGGCAGTTGGGCCTGGCCACTGCCACCAGCAACTAGGTCTCTGACCGCATATTCTTGTACCATCCCCGCGCCCCTTCTTTTCGCAAAGAACGGACAGGAAGGGGTATGGAAGATCTTTTAACACGTGAGTTGAGAAAGCGCTAGTATCCTGAGTTTGAGATTCGCACAATAATAGTTATCATCCTCAACGAAACTGTCATTCTCATCGATACTGTCATTCTGAGCGAAGTTTGTCACAATTATTTGCGACAAACGAAGTCGGAGGACCTGCTTTTTTACCGCGACCTAATGCTACTTCACTTCGCCACTCTCTTCCGCTCCCGCTGCCAGCGCCAGGCCCGGCTGCGACCACTCCGGCGACTCCATCTCGCGCAGATCGGGTTGCAGCTTTCTTACTTCAGCTAACTCGCCGTCGGCGTGGGCCAGCTCACCTAACTGCCTGCCATAAGAGAAAACTCCGCCCTTGCCTTCGATGGTGCCGATGAGCTTATTGTAGGTTTCGACGCTTGTGCCGAGCGCGTTGCCGAGCCTGGTCACGTGCCCCTGCGCGACTACGAGTTTGTCGTAGATCTTCTTCCCAATCTCGTGAATGGCTTTGGCGTTTTGCGTAATCTCCGATTGCTGCCAGCCGAACTCGACGGCCCGCAGCAGGGCAATCAGCGTCGTCGGCGTGGCCATCACGACATGACTCTGCGCGCTGAACTCAATCAGCGACGGGTCGGCCTCCAACGCCGCGCTGAACAACGCTTCGCTCGGCAAGAAGCAGACCACAAAATCAGGAGCCTTCTCAAATTGCTTCCAATAAGCCTTGCCCGATAACTCCTTCAGATGCGTCTTGACGCGCTGCGCGTGGGCCATGAATCGAGCGGCTGGGTCGGCCGCGCCCGTGGCGTCAAGAAATGCATCGAGAGGAGTCTTGGCATCGACAACAATCTCGCGTCCATTGGGCAGTTGAATCGTCATATCCGGGCGCAGCATCTTGTCGTCTTCGTCGCGCGCGGTCACCTGCTCGGAAAACGAACAGTATTGCACCATTCCGGCGTACTCCACGCAGCGCTTCAGTTGCAACTCACCCCAGTTGCCGCGGGTCTTGGGAGCACGCAAGGCCGTGATCAACTGCGCCGTCTCATTCTTCAGCGCATCAAGCGAAGCGGGAATCGTTTTTTGCATATTCTCGACGAGGGTTCTCACTTCGGAATACGCTCCGGTACGTGTGTTCTCCATCGCGCGCGCCTGCTCGTCGAGGCTCTTGAGCGCGGCTCCCAGCGGGTCGAGCATATTCTTGATCGCCAGTTCTTTGGCTTCCAAAGTCAGCTTCGCCTGACTGGTTTGCCCGCCGAGTTCCTGCTTTGCAAGCGTTAGAAAGTTCTGGTTGTTGGCGCTCAGGGCCTTTGAGGCCAAATCGCCGAAGGCCGTTTCTATTTCCGCTTTCATCAGGGCGTACTTATTCTTTTCCGCGGTTATGATTGCCTCCGCGGAACCGAGTTCACCGGTAAGACGCGTAATGTTCTCTTGCAAGCCCTTCGTTTCGATGGTTTGCGCAGTCTTTTCGGTTTCCAGGCTTGCCACTCGCTCACGCAGCAGCCGATTTTCCGCTTGGGTGGAGTTCTTCCCCAGCCAATAACCGAGTAAAACACCGGCGACAACAGCTATGGCCACGATTATCAACTCCTGCATCGCTTTCCCCTTTTCCTCTTTTCGCTTAATAAACGCCTGTAGTGTCCAAGGCAGTGGATACCCGCATGAAGAGATGGATAACACGCGAATGGACAGTGTCCACAGGTTACCACCAGAAAGAGGAAGGGAAAGAGAGTCTCCAGTGGCCAGCATGAAAACGAGGCAAGTGACAGAAAACAAAAGAATTTGGAATAATACTTAACTTTGCCTGATAAACGCCTTTCTGCTGGACGTTTTCCGCGGAAGTGTGTAGATTATCTGATCCCTGATTCCTTCCTGGGTTCTCATTGAGCGATTTTTACTCGTTGGGGTAGCTATTCTGTCTTCACTGCCTTTACACGCCTCCCATCTGCCCGATAGACTTGAAATTCGGAGCCGCGCGCATTTTTTTTGCAGGGTGGTTGTATTCCCCCGCCACGGGCCGGTATTGTAAGCAGACAGGGTCCGCACAGGCTGTCCCTGAGAGATTCCCAGGTTTTGAAATTCACAAGGAGAACCACGTATGGCCGTTGAAGAGAAAGTTAAGCAGATCATCGTCGAGCAGTTGCAGGTCGACGAGGCCGAAGTTACCCCCGGCGCCAGCTTCCAGGAAGACCTGGGCGCGGATTCACTGGATGTTGTCGAACTGGTGATGCAGTTTGAAGAGGCCTTTGACCTGGAGATTCCCGACGAGGAAGCCGAGAAGATCAAGACCGTCAAGGACGCGGTTGACTACATCGAGAAGAACGCGAAAGACGCGAAAGGCGGCAAGTAGCCAGTGACCCGCCGAGTCGTTATAACCGGCCTGGGGCTGGTCTGCGGATTGGGCAACACCGCGCCCGAGGTGTGGCGGCAGTTGATGGCCGGAGCCAGCGGCATGGGGCCTATTCAGGGCTTCGATACCACCGGCTTCACCACCACCTTCGCCGCCGAGGTCAAGAACTTTGACCCGCTCAACTTTATTGACAAGAAGGAAGCGCGCAAGATGGGGCGCTTCATTCACTATGCCCTGGCCGCCACGCAGGAAGCACTCACGCAATCGGGTCTCCAGATTACGCCGGAGAACGCCGAGCGGGTGGGTGTCTTCATCGGTTCCGGCATCGGCGGCTTCGAGGTCATCGAGCGCGAGCACACCAATCTGATGCAGGGCGGCCCGCGCAAGATATCCCCCTTCTTCATTCCGGCGGCCATCGTCAACATGGCGGCAGGGCAGGTGAGCATCCGCTATGGCGCCACGGGGCCGATCTCGGCCACTGCCACAGCCTGCGCCACTTCAGCCAACGCCATCGGTGACTCGGCCCGCATGATCCTGCATGGGGACGCCGAAGTGATGATTGCCGGCGGCGCTGAAGCAGCGGTTACGCCGCTGTCAGTGGGCGGATTCGCCTCCATGCGCGCTCTTTCCACGCGCAACGACGATCCTACCCACGCCAGCCGTCCCTTTGATCGCGATCGCGACGGTTTTGTCATCGGCGAGGGTTCCGGCATTCTCATCCTTGAGGAACTGGAGTTCGCCAAGGCGCGCGGTGCCAAGATTCTGGCCGAGATCATCGGCTATGGCATGAGCGCGGACGCCTATCACATCACCAGCATCGCTCCTGAGGGCCTGGGCGCGCAGCGCAGCATGAGAGCAGCCCTTAAAGACGCGGGCATCCGGCCGGAAGAGGTTGGCTACATCAACGCGCACGCCACCGCAACGCCGGCGGGCGACGGCAACGAGTCGCAGGCCATTGAAGCGGTCTTTGGCGAGCACGCGTTGAGCCACAAGCTCAAGGTGAGCGGCACCAAATCCATGCACGGCCACCTGCTGGGCGGCGCGGGCAGTTTGGAAGCCGGCATCACCGCCCTCGCGCTCATGAACCAGATGCTGCCGCCCACCATCAACCTGGAAAACCCCGATCCCGAATGCCGCTTGGACTATGTGCCCAACAAGGCTATCGCCCATAGCTTCGACATCGGTCTGTCGAACTCGTTCGGCTTCGGCGGCATCAACGCCTCGCTGATTCTGCGCCGCTGGACGGAGTGAAACAGTTGACAGCTATCAGCTAACCGCAAACAGTTTTTGGGCCCCGCCAAAACTCTGATTTTGCTCTGAACAACAACAGCGCGAATCCTGTCCGGATTCGCGCTGTTGGCTTTTGTGCGGCCCGAGTTACATGTAAAAGCCACTCGGGTGCCAGATCGAGTACAGAAAAAATGCGCCGCGCTACCTGTTTTCGCGCTCTTCCTTTGGCTTTGGCGCGGGCTTTGCAGATGGAGCCGGCCGAGCCGCCGGAGCGGGGCGAGCTGATGGAGCTTGCCGAGCTGGCGCACTCTGAGCCATCGGACGAGCAGCCTGGGCCATCGGACGAGCAGCCTGGGCCATCGGACGAGCTGCCGCAGCCGGAGCGGGATTATGCCTTTCCTCGGCCAGGGGCGTTGCCACAGCCAGGTTCCTTGGACGCCCTCCGTTGCTCTTGGCGAACGAGCTTCTGTCAGCCTTGGCTACGGATTCGTGCTGCGCCTGGAACGAGGTTTTGGCCACGTGCTGGTCGTGCTCGGCCATCCGCTCCTCGGAGCTGGGGGGGTGATTGATGCCGCCCGGGCCACCGCTGAAAGCTACACGGTTACCCCTGGCAACAAAGCCTCTATCCACGCGCTCCCGGTCCACGAAGGTCGTGTGGACAAACCGTTCGTCCACACGGACAACAGCAGTGTTGTAGGCGAAGACACCGCCGCGCCATTCGCCACCGGCAAAGCCTATACCCCCGTAGCCGAAGCCGTAGTTCACTCCACCGTAATAGCCGACGTGTGGCCCCCAATACCCTTCATGGAAGACAAAGAGGCCGCCGGACCAGCCCCAGTAGCCGGGGGTCCACAGAGCGCCCTCATAAGGCGCCGGAACCCACGCACCAGGAACCCAGTAGTAGTCTTCTGTGTCGTACGAGTAAGCCCAGTAGCCGGGGGGCCACATCAGGTTGGGTGCCGGGCAGACAGGCTGCTCATAGACCGGCAGCACCGGCGGCGCAAATCCGACACTGATAAATACGCCCGCGTGTGAAGATGCGGGAACGAGCGTGACAACTAGCGCCAGCATGATCCAGCGCATTGAACGTAGCAATTGCATGAGAAAAACCTCCTGAAACTTTTTCGTGCCTGCCCGGCTGGCTGGAAGCTCTCAGCCATCGAACAGGGTTGGTACTGGGAAATTGCCTGAAAACGTCTTTCAATGAGCCGGAACCCAAGTCGCTGTTCCTAAAAACACAATCGCAAGTAGATTACTCTACTTCAAACACCAGCGGCCAGGAGAAGTTGCGGCCCACGAATACATTTTGCCTCCGCACCAAAAAGGAAAAAACCGGAGTGACTGGACGCATGTCTTCCATGCGCCTATTCTGCCGACACGGGTTCTGCACACCGCTAACGAACCGCGATGGCAGCCACTCAACGATCAATATTTAGTAGCGGTAGCTCAATCCCATGCCGACAACCTTGCGCGCCTGGAGATTCACGGGAATGTAAACGACCGGGGGGGCGGGTGCGGGCAGGTATGTCAGCGACGGGATTGATCCGATATTTCCCGCCACTTGGCCGATGCCGATATCGAAGGCAAAGTGCGGCTTGTCCCGCTGCGTTACGCGCACTGCGTAGTCCATCGTTGTGGGCAGATCAGCCTTGCCGGCCACCAGCGGAATACCAGCCGGCGGGTTGGGGCCCAGGCCCTTTGAAGTCGGCGGCTCCTGGGTGAATCCCGCTGAAGGAACGGCTACGATTCCGTGGCCAACAGGCAGCGGAATGCCCAGTCCGCCAAAGAGCCGCCCACCGAAGCGCGTACTCTGGCCGCCGATGCCAAAGATGGTGGCGTTGGTGGCCTTCCAGCCGAGGTTGGCCAGGAAGGGTACCGGCTTCTTGGCCCAGGTCTTGGTAATGACCACATAGACGTCTTCATTGGTGTACGACTTGGCAGCCGGAACGGCCTCCGGAGTACATAATGAGGTTTCCAGACAGTACTGATCGTAGAGTTTCACGGCCTGCGGCCCCGCCTCGCCGCTGACCAGCTTGTCGCCAATGCGAATCACGCCACCCACAGCAACGCCGGGCATCAAGGGGCCGAACGCGCCATCCTTGATGGCGATTACCTTGCCGTGGATGATATTCATGCCGCTCGCGTTCCAAAGCTGGCTGAAATCCGGAGTGACTGGTACTGCGGTGCTCGAAGATGTGGATCCCAGCACAGCATTGGCCAATACGGTGGTTCCCGATCCGCTATCGCCAAACTGATGCACACTGCGTGTATACCCAGCTTCGGCGCGGCCATAAAAGGCCTCCGTGATACTGAAAGTCTCAATGTTGCCGATTACCTTTGAAGCGTCGATAAAGTGAAATCCGACGGCCGGGTGGGAGAACTTCTCTCCCTTTTCCATATAGACGACATAGGCGGTGGGCGTCAGAAAGCCGCCGGTTTGGCCCTCGAGCGTCAGGTATTGGGCGTTGAGTTGCCGGGCGGTCAGCATGGCAATCACGAGAAGGCAGCAAACTGCAAGCTTGTTGATGGTGCGAAAATTCACTATTAAACTCCATGGGAGCACAGTCGCCTGTCTCCGGTGATTTACATCACTCATTCCCTTGTAACACAACTGAAGTAAAGTCGTCTCCGGATTTGTTTCGGTGGTAGACTCAACCCATGCCGCGCGGTCTCTTCATCACTCTCGAAGGTTTGGATGGTTCCGGTAAAACCACGCAAATCAATCGCTTGGCCGCATGGCTCGACAAACGCGGCCATGAACTGGTTCTCACTCGCCAGCCAGGCGGCACCGCCACCGGCGAGCGCATCCGCGCTCTGGCTCTCGATTCGCGCTCCACTTTTCTGGCCCCGATGGCCGAGATGGCCCTCATGTTCGCCGACCGCGCCCAAGCTATTGCCGAAGTTATCCAGCCCGCCCTTGCGGCTGGCAAGATCGTTCTCTGCGACCGCTTCACGGATTCGACAGAAGCCTATCAGGGCGGCGGACGCGAACTGGGCTCCGCTTCCGTTCTTGAACTGCATCGCATTCTTTGCGGCAATCTCCAGCCCGATCTTACGCTGTTGCTGCTGCCAGGGCTGGAGGTATCGCTCCACCGCGCGCGTCGCCGCAACCAGCGCGTTGTGGAACAGACCGGGACCGACGAAGGCCGCTTCGAGCAGGAGCAGGAGGGCTTTTATCGCCGCGTCTGGCAGAAATATCAACAGATCGCCGCCCGCGAGCCGGAGCGCGTCATTCTGATCGAAGGCGACCTGAACATCGACGAGGTCCACGAACAGATCGTCGAAGCCGTCGCCGAACGGCTGGCTGTGCTGGCATCTGAAGCGACGGAACAATTGTAGCGAGCGCCCGGTGCGCGGACGGAAGGCATGCGCCTAAGCCGGCGCTGGGTGCGGTTGCTCATACGCTCTTTACTTGAACGCCAGAGCCAGCGCATCGGAGAAATGGGCGTTTAGTACGGAAATTCCGTGATGCCTCGTTTTTTTTCGATTTCCGTCGAGAAATCATTGACCGCATCCCCCTTTCTTGTTATTGTTAAAAGGTTGCGCAAGAACGTCTCTATTCGTGTCTCATAACGGATGTGGGCGAATGGGCGGTCCGGCCAGAAGATATTAGGCGCGGGATGCAGCCCAGGGCCAGGGGTGGTTGACCGGCCTGAACGGTCCCCGGAATTGCTCTTTTCTTGCCAAGGGCAGGGACAAATCGCATCGGCGTCCGCGCGTTCTTCACCTTGAAGGGCTATGCGGGCCGGAACTGGCGAAACGGAGTCGGCTTTGCTCGCGCAGTTTTTGATTGCATCGCGCGGGGAAACGCACGGCCACCGTCCCGGTTCTCGTCTGAGATTGGTACGAAGGCAGACGCGAAGCAGCAAATAGGGCTTCCGTGCGTATGTGCTCGCGGCTTTTGAGCCGTGCGCTCACGCAACGGCCGGTCCCATGAGTGAGTCTGCGCGCGGCGGTCGAAGTTTGGTGAGCCTGTGCTGGGTTGGCGGTTTTTTTAAGGGCTGTTGGCGGGGCTTTTAGAGCTGCCGGCAGGGTTATGACGGTGTAAGGAGTTTCAGTTTGCCTACATTCAATCAGTTGGTTCGCAAGGGGCGTACGGCCCCGCGGTACAAGACGGCGTCCCCGGCCTTGCAGTCCTCGCCGCAGCGGCGCGGCGTTTGCACCCGCGTTTACACGCAGACGCCCAAAAAGCCGAACTCAGCGCTGCGCAAAGTGGCGCGTGTCCGGTTGACAAACGGGATTGAGGTTACCACCTACATCCCCGGCATCGGCCACAACCTGCAGGAGCACTCGATCGTGCTGATCCGCGGCGGCCGCGTAAAGGATCTGCCCGGCGTCCGCTATCACGTGGTGCGCGGCACACTGGATTCGGTGGGCGTGGCCGACCGAAAACAGAGCCGCTCAAAGTATGGAACCAAGCGCGCCAAGGGTGGAGCGGCTCCGGCGAAGAAGAAGTAGCTTGAGTCGAGCTTCTAGCTGCTAGCTCCTAGCTTCTAGCTCGTTCTTGAGGGAGCCAAAATTGCTGCTTCTCGCACAGAGGAGCTGGAAGCTGGCGGCTAGAAGCTAGCAGCTGATTTTGAGGATTTTAGGATTATGCCAAGAAAAGGGCACATTGCGAAGCGGGAAGTAGCGCCGGATCCGGTTTACGGCTCCACGCTGGTCACCAAGTTTGTCAACTCGATGATGTGGGGCGGCAAGAAGTCGACCGCCCAGGGCATCTTTTACGACGCGATGAAGAACCTCGAGGAGAAGGGCGGCGGCGAAGACGCCCTGAAGCTCTTCAAAAAGGCGGTGGAGAACTGCAAGCCGCTGCTCGAGGTGAAGACCCGCCGCGTGGGCGGCGCCAACTATCAGGTACCGATCGAGGTCAATCCCGACCGGCGCACCTCGCTGGCAATCCGCTGGTTGATCAATTATGGCCGCAGCCGCGGCGAAAAGGGCATGACCGACAAGCTGGGCAACGAGCTGCTGGACGCGGCCAACGGGCGCGGCGCGGCGATGAAGAAGAAGGAAGACGTGCACCGCATGGCCGAGGCCAACAAGGCCTTTGCTCACTACCGCTGGTAGTTGGGCCGTGGGACAGGTACGTCGTTGAACAGAAAGATCAAACCGCGGGCATGATAGCCCGCAAGTTCAGGACCCCGGCGACTGATTTTTGTCGAAGGGGTGAAAGGTAGAAACCACTGTGGCTCGCACTGTAGCTCTAAATCGCTGCCGGAACATCGGAATCATGGCGCACATCGACGCCGGAAAGACGACAGCGACAGAGCGCATCCTGTTTTACACGGGCATCACGCACCGCATCGGCGAAGTGCATGAGGGCACGGCGACCATGGATTACATGGAGCAGGAGCAGGAGCGCGGCATTACGATCACCTCGGCTGCTACTACTTGCACATGGAAAGACTACCGCATCAACATTATCGACACTCCCGGCCACGTGGACTTCACCGCTGAGGTTGAGCGCAGCTTGCGCGTGCTGGATAGCGCGGTGGCTTTGTTTGACTCAGTTAGCGGCGTTCAGCCGCAGTCGGAAACGGTGTGGCGGCAGGGCGACAAGTATAAGGTGCCGCGTATTTGCTTCGTCAACAAAATGGACAAGAACGGCGCTGACTTCGAGCACGTTCTGGAGATGATTCGCAAGCGCTTGGGTGCGCGGCCGGTCGCATTGCAGATTCCCATCGGCGCAGAGGCCAACTTCAAGGGTGTCATCGACTTGATCGAGATGAATGCGGTTGTCTGGCACGATGAGACTCTGGGCGCCGAGTTCTCCATCGAGCCGATCCCTGCTGATTTACAGAAGAAGGCCGAGACATTCCGCAGGCACCTGGTCGAGGTCATTGCCGATACCGACGACGTGCTGATGGAGAAGTTCCTTGAAGATGAGCCGCTGACGATCGAGGAGCTGAAGGCCGGCATCCGCCAGGCCACCATTGACCTGAAGGTTTTCCCGGTACTCTGCGGAACGGCATTCAAGAATAAAGGCATCCAGACGCTGCTCGACGCGGTGATTGATTATCTGCCCAGCCCACTGGATAAGCCTCCGGTCGAAGGCCTCGATCCCGATCATGTTGGAAAGATTGTTTACCGCAAGGCGGAAGACAGCGAACCGCTTGCAGCGCTGGCATTCAAGATTATCAACGATCCATTCGGCAAGCTGGGCTTTGTCCGGGTTTATTCAGGTTCGCTCAAGACTGGCGAAACGGTGCTGAATCCACGCACCGGGAAAACCGAACGCATTGGCCGGCTGGTCAAGATGCACGCCAACAAGCGCGAGGACGTCAACGAGGTTCTGGCCGGCGACATCTGCGCTTGCGTGGGCATGAAGGAGTTGAAGACCGGCGACACGCTTTCCTCGCCGCAACACCCTATCGCGCTTGGCTCCATCACCTTCCCGGAGACGGTTATTTCGGTGGCCATCGAGCCCAAGACCAAGGCCGATCAGGAGAAGATGGGCGTTGCTCTGGCGCGGCTGGCCGATGAGGATCCGACCTTCAAGGTGCGGACGGATGAAGATTCCGGCCAGACGATTATCAGCGGCATGGGCGAGCTGCATCTGGAGATTCTGGTCGACCGCATGAGGCGCGAGCACAAGGTCGAGGCCAACGTGGGCGAGCCGAAAGTTGCCTTCCGCGAGACGATCCGCAAAAAGGCCGAGGCCGAGGGCAAGTACATTCGCCAAACCGGCGGCTCGGGCAACTATGGCCATTGCAAGCTGCGTGTCGAACCCAATACGCCGGGCGCGGGTTACGAGTTCATCAACGAAATCAAGAGCGGTTCGGTTCCAAAGGAATACATCAAGCCTATCGACCAGGGTGTGCAGGGAGCGCTGGAGTTGGGCATCCTGGCCGGCTTCCCGATGGTGGACGTGAAGGTGACGCTCTACGACGGCAGCTACCACGAAGTCGATTCCAACGAAATGGCCTTCAAGTTCGCCGGCTCTATCGCTTTCAAGGAAGCCGCACGCAAGGCCTCGCCAGTACTGCTTGAGCCGGTGATGGCCGTCGAAGTCACTGTGCCCGAGGAGTTCATGGGCGTGATTATCGGCGACATCAACTCGCGCCGCGGACGCATCGAGGGCATGGATCGCCTCGCCGGATCGCAAGTCATCAAGGCGATTGTGCCGCTGAAAGAGATGTTCGGCTATGTGAACGAGATTCGCTCGTCGACGCAAGGGCGGGCATCGTATTCGATGCAGTTTTTAAGGTATGAAGAGGCCCCGCGCATGATCGCCGACGAGATTATCGGCCGTTCGCAGGGCAAGTAGAACAGGATATGCAAGTAGGACAGGCATTCAGAAGCGAACTGGAAGTAAAGCAATCGATTCAGTAATTCAGGGAACGAAGAGGAGCAAACCATGGGCAAGGAAAAGTTTGATCGCAGCAAGCCGCATGTGAACGTGGGCACGATTGGCCACATTGATCACGGCAAGACGACCCTGACGGCGGCCATCACCAAGGTGCTGCAGAAGCACA
>Ga0181519_10000119_pt1 | contig 68266 bp, 56 predicted proteins | sample PEATcosm2014_Bin_26_FD_121102 | JGI IMG/M metagenome (GOLD analysis project Ga0181519, IMG submission 121102) | Peatland microbial communities from MTU Mesocosm Facility, Houghton, MI, USA - PEATcosm2014_Bin02_10_metaG | ecosystem: Environmental > Terrestrial > Soil > Wetlands > Peat | place...
AGCGAATCTCGCTCATCGGGGGCTCCTCTCTTTTTGAATAACGCGGAGTATTGCATCGACGAAATTTCGCACCCATGACGCAAACCACGTCAAAATGTTGCTCTCAGGTCAACAATCGAACGTTCCGGCATCGCCGGGAGAGGGCGGCATCGGCGTCAAAAAATCGCTTTGATTCAACGACTTGACGAGATCCATCGGGGTATTCGACGCCCCGACGGCCGCAGCCGGGGCCATGCCCGGCCGGCATCGCGTCTTCACTCCAATGCCACAGTGAAACCAACATGACAAACGAGTCCTGGATGGACGACATTGGCGAGCGTCCGCTCAAATACCTCGCCGAAATTGCCGCCACGGGCGGCGTGCGCATGGCCGCCGAAGCGCTGGGCGTGAATCCGTCCGTGGTCAGCCGGCAGGTCGCGGCACTCGAGCGGCGTCTGCGCTTTCCGCTGATCGAGCGGCGCGGACGCAACGTGAGCGTGACCGAGATCGGTCAGGTGCTCATCGACTATTACCGCGACGGCCAGCGCCGTCAGCGCGACCTGTCGGCACGGCTGGAGGAATATCGGCATCTGAAGCGCGGCAAGGTGGCCATCGGCGTGGGGGAGGGCTTCATCGGCCGCCTGATCGCGCAAGCGTTGCAGCGCTTCTCGAAAAGCTATCCGGACATCCTCGTCGAGATTCGCTCCGGCCCGACGCCCGCAGTGCTCTCGCTCGTGCGCGACGACGTGGTGGACATCGGTCTGTGCGCGCGCTCGGCCGACGACCCCACCATGCGCATTCACCCGTTCGCGCCGAAAGCGCTGTGCGCCGTGGTCGCGCCCACGCATCGTTTCGCGACAATGGCGAGCGTGCCGCCGTCGGAACTGGTGCATGAGCGGCTCATCTTCATGACCGAGGCGCACGGCGTGCAGCACTTCGTGCACTCGGTGCTCGATACCGCACGCCTGAACGTGATTCCCGCCTATCGCGTCGATCTGTTCAACACGGCGCAAACGCTCGCGGCGGCCGGCCTCGGTGTGGCGTTCATGTCGGCGATCACCGCGCGGCGCGGCATCGAACTCGGTGAACTGGTGGCCGTGCCCATCGACCACCCGATCGCCACCGGCTTCTCCAGCCAGATGATGACGCGTGTGGGACGCCGTCTGTCGCCCGCGGCCGATCACCTCTGGAAGCAACTCGCCCAGAGCCTTGCCAACCGCTGATGGACGCCCGCAGCAAAGCCTGTCACCGCAGATGGCGTATTATCGGCCGGGTGTTGGATATTCCTGCCTGTTAGATGACGACCGACTCGAACCCACCCGCCCACCGGCGACTCCGTGCGCGCTTCGTTGCGATCTCCTGGCGCGATCTCGCCGTGTCCTTCGGCCCTGTGGTGCTCGTCTCGATAGCGGCCGTCTGGCTTGCCGTGTGGCTCGTGAAGCCAGCGCCGCCACGCACCGTGACGCTGAGCGCCGGCCCGGAAGGCAGTTCCTTCTGGAACGCCGCGCAACGCTACAAGACGATCCTCGCGCGCGACGGCATCACGCTCAACGTCCTCACCTCCGAGGGCTCTCGCCAGAATATCGAGCGGCTCGCCGACGAGAAGCAGGACGTCGACCTCGGCCTGGTGCAGGGTGGCGTGTCGCAAGGTCTCGACGTCGATGGCCTCGTCTCGCTGGGCAGCGTCTTCTACGCGCCGATCTCCGTGTTCTATCGCGGCGAACGCGTCACCAAACTGTCTGACTTCGCGGGCAAACGCATCGCCATCGGCCGTGAAGGCAGTGGCGCACGCGCGCTGTCGCTCACACTGCTCAAGGCGAACGGCATCGAGCCGGGCGGCCCGACCAAGCTGACGGCCTACGACGGGCAGGAAGCCGCGCAAGCGCTGGTCGACGGCCGTGTCGACGCCGCCATGCTCACCGGCGACACCGCCACCGGCCCGACGATGGGCAAGTTGATCCGCACCCCCGGCGTGCATCTGATGGACTTCGCGCAAGCCGATGCGTACACGCGCCGCTTCACCTATCTGAATCAACTCACGTTGCCGCGCGGCGTCTTCGATCTCGGACGCAACCTGCCCGCGCAACCGGTGCACGTCATCAGTCCGACGGTCGAACTCGTGGCGCGCGACAGTCTGCATCCGGCACTGTCCGACCTGCTGATCGAAGCCGCGAAAGAAGTGCACGGCAAAGCCAATCTGTTGCAGCGCGCAGGGGAATTCCCATCGGCTCAGGTGCACGAATTCCCGATCTCCGACGACGCCGCGCGCTACTACCAGTCGGGCAAGGGCTTCCTGTACCGGCACTTGCCGTTCTGGATTGCGAGCCTCGCCGACCGCATCGTCGTGCTGCTCGTGCCGATCATCGTCGTGCTGATTCCGGCCTTCCGGCTGGTGCCGTCGCTGTATAGCTGGCGAGTCAAATCGCGGCTCTACCGCTGGTACGGCGCGCTCATCGCGCTCGAACGCGAAGCGCTGGCCGACGATGCGCACGCCGAATATCGCAACCTGCGCCAGCGGCTCGACGCCATCGAAGCCGCCGTCAACCGCCTGAAGATCCCGCTCGCCTACGCCGACCAGTTCTATGTGCTGCGCGAACACATCGGATTTGTGCGTCACCGGCTCGACGCCATGAACACGGCGCCGGGTGCGGCGAGTGACGACACGGCCCGGCCAGCCGACGATGTGCCTCCCGCCACCGGCGACGCAAGCGTGCGAGGTGCCTGAGCATCCCAAAGCAATGCTTATGCGATTCATAATCCGCACAAGCTTTTCTTATGGACGCACGAGGCGCAAACTGCTGACAGTTCCGGGCCAATACCTCGGTAGAGCGGTAGAGCGGTAGAGCGGTACATCGACACGCCGCCACGCTGACGTATTGGCCCGTCGTGAAATCCAACGCACTGATCCGTTCGTATGCCGTCGTCCTCCTCACACTCCTCTCACGCCTCGCGCGCCGCTCACTCGTCAGCGCCCGGCGCGCCGCAACGCATCGGCACCGAACTGGCGCGTAGCGCATGCACGGTGCGTCCCGTGCGCGACGACGATCTGCCGGCCATCACGGCCATCTACGCCCATCACGTGCGCACGGGTACGGCGTCGTTCGAGGAGGTGCCGCCCGACGAGGCCGAGATGCGTGGGCGTTGCGCCAAGGTGCTCGACGCCGGACTGCCGTACCTCGTCGCCGAACACGACGGCAAACTGCTCGGCTACGCGTACGCCACGCATTACCGTCCGCGCTCGGCCTACCGCTTCACGCTCGAGGACTCTGTCTATATCGCCGCCGATGCGACGGGCCAAGGCGTGGGCCGCGCGCTGCTGCTCACGCTCATCGCGCGCTGCGAAGGCGGTCCGTGGCGGCAACTGATTGCGAACGTCGGTGACAGCGGCAACGCGGCGTCGCTCGCCCTGCATGCCGCATGCGGCTTCGTGCAGACGGGTGTGCTCAAGTCGGTCGGCTTCAAGTTTGGTCGCTGGATCGACACCGTGCTCATGCAGCGGCCGCTCAATGCGGGCGACGCAACGCTGCCGGAGTGAGTCGGCCGTCACCTTAAAACGGCGACGCGCGATCCAGTGCCTTGTAGTAACGAAAGATGCCGGTGGTGTTGAACGGGATGCGACGCGGTGACTTCAGATAAGCGGCGATGCGCGGCTCGCGGGCTACGGCGTCATGCACCGCCTGACATCGTGCAAACGCCTTGGCGAACCCCGACATCGCGCGCGGAAACGCGTAATGCAGTCCTTCGATGACCTGAAACAGCGAGAGGTCGGCGTAGGACATCGCGCCTTCGCAGAGCCAGCCGCCCGCCTGCGGATTGTTCGCCAGCACACGCTCGAAGTAGCCGAAGAATTTCGGCAGGCGGTAGTCGATCAGATCCGCCGTGCGCTTGCGCGCTTCCGCCCGTTGCTGGCTGTAGTACAGACGGCTCGCGATGGGATGATGCCCGTCGTGCACCTCGGTCACGAGATCGGCAAGCGTGAGTTGCAACTGATTGACCCACCGGCGAGCGCGGGGCGACTCGCCCACCAGGCCCAGCAGCGGCCCGAGATACGCCAGAATGTTGGCCGTCTGCCCGATCAGTTCGTCACCCACGCGCAGGAAGGGCGGCGCGTAGGGCGGGTCCATGCACGCGGGATCGTCCATCGTGTGCAGCATGCCGTCCATGCCTTGCCCGGGTGCGTGGCCCTGCACGATCTCCACATAAGGCGTGCCGGTGGCCTCGAAGGCGAGCCGGATAAACTCGCCGCGCCCTTGCAGGCCCGGCCAATAGAACAGCTCGAAGGTCATGCCCCCTCCTCAGGCTCAGGAAGCGCCTGGCTGCATCTCCACGCGATTCTTGCCCTGTTGTTTGGCGCGATAGAGCGCCAGATCCGCCGACTCGATCAACGAGGTCGACGCCATGTGGGTGCGCGGCACCAGCGCGGCGCCGCCGAGGCTGATCGTCACGTGACGGCCATTGGCCGAGCCCACGTGCGGAATCGCCATCGCATCGATCTGGGCGCGCACCTTTTCCGCGATCACCGCCGCACCGCTGGCCGACGTATTCGGCAACACCATCACGAACTCTTCACCACCGAAGCGCGCAGCAAGATCGGCCGGACGCGACGCCGCATCGGCAATCGTGCCGGCAACGCGACGCAGCACGTCGTCGCCCGCAATGTGGCCGTACGTATCGTTATAGATCTTGAAGTTATCGACGTCGATCATCAGCAGCGCCATCTCACGCTGCTCTCGCAACGCGCGACGCCACTCCGCACCGAAGTACTCGTCGAAATAGCGACGGTTCGCCAGCCCCGTGAGGCCGTCGGAATGCGTGAGCCGCTGCAACTCCAGGTTCGTCTCGAGTAACTGCTGCTGACTCTCGCGCAGCGCGCGGTACGCCTCGTCGCGCTGAAGCAGGTTCATGTACGAGCGCGAGTGATAGCGAATGCGGGCCACCAGTTCAATGGTGTCGGGCAGCTTGACCAGATAGTCGTTCGCTCCCGCCGCGAAGGCTTCGCGCTTGATCGTCGATTCTTCCTTCGTCGAGAGCACGATGATCGGAATGTCGCGCGTGAGCGGACTCGCGCGATACTGCCGAACCAGCGACAGACCGTCGGTGCCCGGCATCACGAGATCTTGCAGGATCACGGTCGGACGGGTCTGTTCGGCCACGCGCAGGGCGTCATCGGGATTCGAGCAGTAGTGGAAGTCGATGTTCGCTTCACCGGCCAGCGCCCGGCGGATGGCTTCGCCGACCATCGCCTGATCGTCGACGAGCAACACCATTGCCGACGAATCGTTCAGACTGCTTTCGGCACCGGTCGTTTGTGCCGACGGCATGGTGGGGCGTGGGGTCGTCGTCATGATTTGCATCCTGTCATACAGTTCCAAACAACGCCACCAATTGTGGCGCAATGGTCGGTAGCGCGAGAATCTCCGACGCCGCGCCGGCTTCGGCTGCCGCTTTTGGCATGCCGTACACGGCGCTCGTCGCGCGATCCTGTGCGATCGTGATAAATCCCTGCGAGCGCATCGCACCGAGCCCGGCCGCGCCGTCGCGCCCCATGCCGGTGAGCAGCACCCCTACCGCGCGGGCGCGCCAGTTCTCGGCCACGCTTTGCAAAAACACATCGATGGACGGCCGGTACACGGCTTGCGTCGGCTCGTCGGTATACAAGCAGCGGCCGCTCGCCTCGACACGCAGATGACGATTGCCGCCCGCGAGCAACACCACCCCCGCTCTCGGACGCTCACCGGCCTGCGCCAGACGCACGCTCAGCGATGTCTGCTGATCGAGCCACGTCGCCATGCCCGGGGCAAACGCATCGTCCACGTGCTGCACCACGATCACGCCCGCAGCGAAGTTTGCGGGCAGGCGTCCGAGCAGCGTCGCCAGTGCCGCCGGCCCGCCGGCAGAGGCGCCGATCGCGACCAGCGCGTCCGTGCCCTTGGCAGTCGCGGGCGCGACGACCGGTGGCGGCACGCGCGCATCGGCCTGTTGCGCGGCAATGGCTTCGATCTTCGCGAGCAGCGACGACGCAGGGCGCGCCCGGCCCGGTGTCCCGAGCACCGGGGTATCGACGGCGTCCACGGCACCCGCCCCCATCGCATCGAACACGAGGCTCGCGTGATGGCCGACGTCGGACGTCACGATCAGAATCGGGCAAGGGGTGCGACGCATGATCTCGCGCGTGGCGGCCACGCCATCCATGACCGGCATGACGAGATCCATCAGCACGAGATCCGGCGGAACGGGCGCGCACAGCGCCACGGCTTGCGCGCCGTCGTGCGCGACCCACGCCACTTCGAGCCCCGGGCGTTGCGCGAGCGTGCGGCGCAGCGCTTCGACAGCGATGGTCGAATCGTTGACGATCCCGATTCTCATGCCCCCGACTCCCCGATGAGATCCACCACGGCGCGCAGCAGCGCGTCGTCGTGAAAGCTGCCTTTCGCGAGGTAATAATCCGCGCCTGCGTCGAGCCCGCGCTGGCGATCTTCCTCGCGATCCTTGTATGAAACAATCATGACCGGCAAATCGGCAGTGCGCGCATCACGCTTGATGAGCGTGACCAGCTCGATGCCGTCCAGACGCGGCATGTCCACGTCGGTAATCACCATGTCGAACGTTTCGCTGCGCACCGCATTCCAGCCGTCCATGCCGTCGACGGCAACGCTGACATCGTACCCGCGCGCGGCGAGCAGTTTGCGTTCGAGTTCGCGCACGGTCAAGGAGTCGTCGACGACCAGCACGCGTTTGCGTCCGCCCCCGCTCGTCTGTACGGCCCGCATCGGCAGCCGCTCCAGCGCCCCCATCTCCACGGCCTTTGCAATCGAGCGCACCAGATCGGCCGTGTCGATGATGAGCAACGGGGAGCCGTCTTCGGTGAGCGCACCGGCGGCAATGTTGGGCACCTTGCCCAGCCGCGTATCCAGCGGCTGCACGACGAGCATGCGCTCGCCCAGGAATTTGTCGACGGCCAGACCGTAGCGCGCGTCGCCTTCACCGAACACCACCACCGGCTGATCTCCGGCCACCGCTTGCGGCTCGCTGCCGCACAGCACTTGCTGCGCACTCACGAGCCCGATCTGCTTGCCGTCCAGCGTGAAGTGCGGACGGCCTTCGAGCATCTCGATGTGCTCTTGCGGCAGTGCCAGCGTGCGTGACAGGCTCGCCAGCGGCAGCGCATACGGCTCACCGTCGATCTCGACGAGCAAGCTGCGCACCACCGACAGTGTCAGCGGCAGTTGCAGAACGAACTTCGTGCCGCGCCCGGGCGCGTGCTCGATACGCACCGTACCGCGCACCATCGCCACCATCGCCCGTACGGCATCGAGTCCGACGCCGCGTCCCGAGACATCGGTCACCGTATCGCGCAGCGTGAAGCCGGGCAGCATCAGGAATTCGAGCAGTTCGTTGTCGTCGAGTTGCTGCGCCGTGTTTTGCGCGACCAGCCCGCGCGCGATGACCGCCTGGCGCACGCGCTCGAGATCGATGCCCGCGCCGTCGTCGGCCACGCTCACGAGCAGCAAGCCTGCGCTGTGCCGCGCGCTGAGTGTGATGACACCCTCGGCCGGTTTGCCTGCCGCCGCACGCTCGGCCGGACTCTCCAGCCCGTGGTCGACGGCATTGCGCAGCAGATGGCCGAGCGGCGCTTCGAGCTGATCGAGAATGTCGCGATCGACTTGCGTGTCTGCACCGCGAATGTCGAGCCGCGCCGGCTTGCCCAGCGAGCGGCCAAGATCGCGCACCATGCGCGCGAAGCCCCCCAGCCGGTCGGAGAGCGGACGCATACGGCACGCGAGCGCTTCGTCATACAGTCGCTGCGACAGTTGCGTCGAGCGCCGGTCGAACTGGTCCAGTTCGTGAATCTGTTCGGCCAGCAACGACCCGCCCACACTGAGTGCGTGTCGCAGATCGGCCAGCGCCGCGAGTAACTGTTGACGATCTTCGTCGGAACGATCGGCCACCCGCGTCAGCGCCGAACTCACCCGGTCGAGCGCATCGCCGGCTTCGTGCTGATGACGCTTGAGCCGTTGCAGCGACTGCGCGAACGGTTGCGACCAGCGCGAAGCGACCAACGCCTCGCTCGATAACCGCAGCAGCCGGTTCAGACTGTCGGCCGATACGCGCAGCGCACGCGATGCGCTTTCCGTGCCTTCGTCGTCTTCCCGCGTGTCTTCTTGCGTGCCCTCTTGCGCACCTTCTTGCAAGCTTTCTTGCGCGTCAGGTCCGAGGAAACGGTCACGCGTGTCCGTTAGCGCAGGCGCAGACGTCGGCTTCTGCGCGACGCTCGCCTGCGCTGTGCTCGTGTCCATGCCATAGCTGGCGTAGTCGAACGCCGTCGGCTCGCGTGACGTGGCCGAAGCCTGCGCTGCGTCGCCCGTCAGCGTTGCAAGCTGTTGGGTGAACTCGCTGACGAAGGCGTCGATCTCGGCCTTGCCCGCGCCCTGCGCCCAGCCGGCATCGCGTCCCGGCGGATGCGCCAGCCGCATGAGCAGGTCCACCCCTTGCAAGAGGCGGTCGATGAGCGCGGCGTCGAGCACAAGCGCGCCACGCTGCGCCGCGACGAAGGCATCTTCGAGCACGTGCGCAAGCGAGACGCCAGCCTCCACGCCGACGATGCGCGCCGCGCCCTTGAGCGAGTGCGCGGCGCGCATGCAGGCTTCGAGACGTGATGCGTCGTTCGGCGCGCGTTCGAGCACCAGCAACCCGTCGCCAAGCACTTGCGCCTGCGTCTCCGTCTCCATGCGGAACAGGTCGAGCAATGTGGCGTTCTGAAGGTCGTCGCTCATGCGAGACTCCGGTCGAACGCCGCGCCGACGCGCAACGGATCGAGCACGCCAACGACATGCTCGCGCCAGCGCAATACCGCGATGGCGAAACCGTCGGTCGCGCCCAACGTGGTCGCTGGCGCCGAACCCATCGCCGTTTTGGCGGGAGTGACCGTGCCGTGCACTTCCGTCACGGGGAACGCGCTCAGATGGGAGCCATGACGCAACGCCAGCAAACGCGACGTGCTCATGCGCAGCGTGTTCGATGTATTCGACGGTATGGCCTGCGGATGCGCTGCCGGTTGCACGCCGAGCAATTCGCCCAGCGACAGGCACGGCACGAGCGCCCCGCGCAAGTTGACCAGTCCGAGCAGCGCCCGCTGACGATGCCCCGGCACGCAATGCCAGCCGCGCATCGGCGCGACTTCTTCGATGGTGGAGGCGGGTAGCGCCAGCCATTCGTCGGCCAGACGGAAGAGCAGCAGCGACGGGCCACGCGCAGTCGCTTCCTCGCCCGACACCGCACGCCACGGCGCCGGGTCGGCGGGCACGACCGGCAAACGGTCGAGCAGTTCGGCCGCCTGCCGGTGCAGCGTATGGGCGTCGGCGTTCAGCCTGAGATTCGGATTGCGTTCGCCTGACACGGGATCGGCCTCACGCGCGATTTCGCGATTTGTCATCGATGTCGGGTCCCGTCACGATGCCCAGGGTCATGGGGTTCGGTGGCCTTCGCGCCAGCCGCGCGCTCAGCGCGCTCAGCGCGCCCGGCACGTTCGAGCAGCCGTTTGGCCCCTGCGGTGTCGCCACGCGCGTTGAGCTGCGCGGCGCAATGCACGAGCGCCTCGTAATGCCCCGGGTCGAGATACAGCGCACGCCGGTAATGGATCAACGCCCCTTGCGCGTTGCCCCGTGCGTCTTCGACAAGCCCGAGCAGATACTCCGCCTGCGCGTTGGCACGATCGGTTGCCAGCACCTTGCGGCACAACGCCACGGCCGGCACGAAATCGCCGGCGTCCGCGGCAATGCGCGCCTGTTCAAGCAGCTTGCGGATGTCGGCGCTCGGGGTGTCGTCTCGCGGCGTGACCCTCGCAACCGGCAGAGCCTTGGTAACAGGAGGAATCGGAGCAAGGGGAGCAACCGACGCAACCGACCCTACCGATGAGGGAACGGATGACGTTGCCGGCAGCGGGGCAAGCGTTCGCGCCGCACCGACATGCGCCACGTGAATCGCCGGTGTGCGTCGCTGCGCGATCGCGTCGACCGCGCTCGCCGGCGGTGCCGGGCTGAAGGCGTCGAGGGTGCCCGCGACACGCGGCACGCCGGCCGCAGCGCTTGCGACGGCGGGCACCACATCGCTCACCGGCCCCGTCACGCGGAACGAGAACGCCTGCACGTGTCCGGTCGACGTCATACCGTTGCTGGTCAGCGCGCCGCCCTCGGCCGGCCCGGCGAAGAGCGTCGCGCCCATGCGCATGAGCCGCTCCAGCGCGGCAATCGCGCGGCTTTGCCCATCGCGGTCGAAGTAGATCAGAACATTGCGGAAGAACACGAAGTCGAACGTGCCCAGCCGGTCGACGAGCGACGCATCGAACAGGTTGCCCGAATGCCATCGCACCTGCGTGCGAAGCGTGTCGGCGATGCGGTAGTTGCTGCCTTCCTGTGTGAAATAGCGCTCGCGAAACAGCAGCGAGGCCGGAGGCCCGCGAAACGAGTTGCGTCCGTACACGCCTTCGCGAGCCAGAGCGAGCGCACGCTCACTGATGTCGAGCGCATCGATCGTGAACTCGCTTGTGCTGAAGCCCGCGTCGAGCATCGTCATCGCGATGGAGTACGGCTCTTCACCCGTCGCGCATGGCAGACTCAACAGTCGTAATGCCTGCGTCTCGCGCATCGTGCCGCGCCGCGCCGTCCGTTCGTCGAGCGCCATTTGCGCCAGCGCCGTGAACGCCTCGCGATGGCGGAAGAACCACGTCTCGGGCACCACGACCGCTTCGATCAGCGCCTGAAGCTCCTGCGGCGATTGTTGCAATCGCTGCCAGTACCGCGAATACGAGGGCGCGTCGCGCAGCTCGGGCGAGAGTTCCGCAAGCCGGCCTCGTATGGCGCGTTCGATGGCATTCGCCCCGAGCGTTGGCGCATCGAGACCCATCGTGTCGCGCAGCAGGCGTTCAATGTCTCGCACGTGACTCATGACGACGCCTCCGGCACCTCGGCCAAAGCGTCATGCGCGGCGTCGAACAGCATTGCGCGTGCCTCGTCGCTCAGCAATTGCTCGACACGCACCCACTGCACGAGGCCGTCTTCAGTGTCGAGCACCGGGCCGAGATAGCGGCCGTGCGGCAACTCGACACCGCTGGCCTGAAACGCGGCAGCGTCGGCACGCAACGTATCCGTCGCACGCTCGACGAGCACGCCCAGACGCCGCGCATCGGGGCCGGGCGCCGGGTAGTGCACGAGCACCAGTCGCGTGGAGCGGCGCGCGGGCGCGCCGGCACCGGTGGCCAGCCATGTCAGATCGATGACGGGCACGGACTCGCCGCGATAGCTGAACGCACCCGCCACCCAGGCGGGTGCGGCGGGCAGGCGCTTGAGCGCAAGCCACGGCAGCACCTCGACCACATGGGTGGCGTCGATGACGTAGTGATCGGTCGCGATGGCGAAACGCAGGAACAACATGGCGATGTCCGCGAATGACGAAGAAGGCTTGGGTGACGTCACACCAGCGCGGAGGGCGGCAGTGTCTGCACCTTGAAGCGCGATACGCCGCTCTTGAGGCCGTTGGCAACGTGGTTGAGTTCTTCGATGGCCTGGCTCGACTGCTGTAGCGACTCGGCCGTCTGCTGTGCCGCCTCGGAGAGCTGCACCAGTGCCTGATTGATCTGCTCGGCACCGGTAGCCTGCGCCTGCATCCCCTCATTGACGACCTGGAAGCGCGGCGGCAGCGTCTGCACCTGCGCAATGATCTGCGCGAGCTGATCGCCGACCTGACGCATTTCGTCCATGCCGCGCCGCACTTCCTCGGCAAACTTGTCCATGCCCATCACACCGGCCGACACCGCCGACTGGATCTCCTTGATCATCTGTTCGATGTCGTAGGTCGCCACCGCCGTCTGATCGGCCAGACGCCGGATCTCGGTCGCCACCACGGCAAAGCCGCGACCGTACTCGCCCGCCTTCTCGGCCTCGATGGCCGCGTTCAGCGACAGCAGGTTGGTCTGGTCGGCCACCTTCGTGATCGTGGTGACGACCTGATTGATGTTGCCCGCCTTCTCGTTGAGAATGCCGAGCTTGCCATTGACCGAGCCTGCCGCTTCCATCACGTGTCGCATGGCGTCTTCCATACGCGTGAGGCCAACGTGGCCGGTGCCGGCGAGCGACGCGGCATGGTCCGCCACGCCCGCCACTTCGGTCATGGTGCGCGCCAGATCGCGCGACGTCGCGAAGATCTCGCGCGACGTCGCGCCGATTTCCGTCGTGGTCGCCGCCGTCTCCGACGCCGTGGCCTGCTGTTGACGCGACGTGGCGGCAATTTCGGTCACCGACGTCGTCACCTGCAACGCCGACTTCTGCGCCTGCCCGACGAGTCCGGTCAGTTCGTCCGTCATCCGGTTGAAGCCGGATTCCAGCGCGCCGAATTCGTCACGGCGTGCCAGATCGAGACGCTTGGTCAGATCGCCCGATCGCATGACTTCCAGAATCTGCATCACGCTCGCGAGCGGCACGCTGATCGCCCGGAACAACAGCCAGCCGCACAGCACGGCGCACGCGAGTGCCACGGCCAGCGTGATGAGCAACATCGCCTTGGCCGCCGTCACCGCCTGAGCGATGTTGTGGGTCGACTCGTCGGCAAAGGTCTTGTTGGTGTCCACCAGCCGCTGGATCGCGGTACGCCCGCGTCCCCATTCGGGGTAGAGCTGGTCAGAGAGCATGGCACGCGCAGCCGGCATCTGCCCGTCGGCCACCAGTTTGAGCACCTGATTGCTGACGCGGCCGTATTGCTGGCGCACGCCGCGCACTTCGTCGTATTGCATCCGGTCGATGGAGCGGTTGACGGTCGTGCCGTAATCCTTGATCCAGCCATCGATCCGCGTATCGGCCGTGCGAAGGGCATCGAGATCGATCGAACGGGTCTTGTCGTTCTCGTCGATCGCCACGACCTGCTGGAGCAATTGATAGCTCTCGAACCAGGCGCCGCGCAGCATCGTGCTGTAGTACAAGCCCGGCGTGGAATCGGTCTCCACACTGTGCGCCTCCTCCTCGATGGCAATGAGCCGCGTATAGGCAACGCCCGCCATGAGCGCCATCAAGGCAAGAATCAGGCCAAAACTGGCCAGAATGCGATGTCGGATCGACCAGTGTTTCACGCCGCGCTCCCGTTCGTTGTACACGCCCGGTGCCGGGGAAGGGCGACGCGGGCCTTTTTTGAGGTTACGCCGATTCTATTACAGCGGCCCGGGCGGACGACGTCGGTCAGGCGATGTATTTAGGTTTATTTCTGATTTCGGTGCCCCGGCTGAGCTCCGCGGGGCCCGAACGCCGACTCAGCGGGTGAGCTCACGCAAGGCGTCGGCCGTCATGGGCGCGAGCGCGAGGGGGGCTGCGGCGGCAGTGAGCGCGCCGAGCGACGCCGCGTTATCCGGCGAGACGCTGCCATCCGGCAGGTAAAGATTGTTTTCGAAGCCAATGCGGGCGTGGCCGCCCTGCAACACCGCCGCCAGCGCGCACTCGGCCTCGCGCGGACCGAAGGCGCACATCGCCCACGGCGTTGCCGTAGCGGCCTCGTCCAGCGCCTGCGCGCCGGTCTGCCACGCCGCGAGGAACGGCAACAGATCCGAGGGAGCCGACAACTGCCCCTTGCTGTACCGGCCCAGCACGAACAACACCCAATGCCGGCCCGCACGGATCGCCCCGCTCGCCCGCAAACGCCAGTAGTGCGCCACGTCTGCGGCGTCGTAGAGGATGTACTGCGTGGCAATGTTCTCCTGCCACAACCATGCGAAGAACGCCTCGGCCGCCGGGGCATGCGCCGCGTCGGGCAACACTTCGCGCAGCGCGACCGAAATCGCTTCGGGATGCAGGGCGTGCACGGTCGCGATCTGCTGTTCCGGGCGGTAGATGCCGACGGCCTCGGTCGTCACCTGCAAGACGAGTTCGTTGCCGACGGCGCGTTGCACCGCGTCAATCCCGGCCATGTAGTCCTGCACTTCCAGACTGTGCGTGCCGTCGGCCTTGCGCACGTGCAGGTGGATCATCGCCGCACCGGCGTCCAGACACGCCTTCGCGCACGCGCCAAGTTCCTTCGGCGTCATGGGCAACGCGCGATGGTCGACGTGCGTGCGACGCGCGCCGTTGGGGGCGACGGCCAGAGCAAAGGCGCGTGTCATGCGGCACCTCCGGCTCTCACGCCCGTCACGTCGGCCACCGCCAGCGCCAGCCGTTCCACGATGCGATCGATGTCCTCCGGCTGGCAGATGAACGGCGGTGCAATCAACGCGTGATCGCCATGCACACCGTCGAGCGTCCCGCCCATCGGATAGATCAGCAGGCCGCGCGCCTTGGCGGCCGCCTTCAGACGCGCATGCGTCTTGTCGGCCACAGGGAGTGTGCGTTTGGTGGCACGATCCGCCACGAATTCGACACCGACGAAGAGCCCCCGGCCACGCACGTCGCCCACGTTCGGATGGTCGGCAAAGACTTCGCGCAGCCGCGCACGCAGTTGCTCGCCGCGCGCCTTCACGTTCTCCAGCAGATGCTCCTCGGCAATCGTGCGTTGCACGGCCAGCGCCGCCGCACAGGCCATCGCGTGGCCAAGATAGGTGTGGCCATGCTGGAAGAAGCCCGAGCCACCGACTACGGCATCGAAAATCTTGTCGGAGCACAGCATCGCGCCGATCGGCTGATAACCCGCGCCCAGCCCCTTCGCGATCACCAGAATGTCGGGCACCACGCCGTCTTCCTCGCAGGCGAACAGGTACCCCGTGCGGCCCATGCCCGACATCACTTCGTCGAGCAGCAGCAGCACGCCGTATTTGTCGCACACAGCGCGAATGCGCCTGAAGTAGTCGCCCACCGGCGGCACCGCGCCGGCCGTGGCGCCCACGACCGTCTCGGCCACGAACGCGATCACCGTGTCGCCGCCGAGTTCGAGGATCTTCGCTTCGAGCTCGTCGGCCAGACGCTGCACGTAAGCCGCATCGCTCTCGCCGTCGAACCGCTCGCGATAGGCGAAACACGGCGAGACGTGGTGCGCCGGCACCAGCAAAGGCAGGAACGGCTCGCGTCGCCACGCATTGCCGCCGATGGCCAGCGCGCCGAGCGTGTTGCCGTGGTAGCTCTGACGTCGCGCAATGAAGTATTGACGCTGGGGTTGTCCGATCTCGACGAAGTATTGGCGCGCAAGCTTGAGCGCCGCCTCCACGCCCTCGGAACCGCCGCTCACGAAGTACACGTGGTTCAGATCGCCGGGCGCGCTCGCCGCGAGCGTGTCGGCCAGATGCTCGGCGACCTCCGTCGTGAAGAACGACGTATGCGCGTAAGCCAACTGCGCCGCCTGCTGTTGCATCGCCTCGATCACGCGGGGATGACCGTGCCCCAGACACGAGACCGCCGCGCCGCCGCAAGCGTCGAGATAGCGCTTGCCGGTGCTGTCGATCAACTCGATTCCCTGGCCGCCGACCGCGACGGGCAACGTCTGGCGCGGATTGCGATGAAACACGTGAGTCATGCCTGAACCCCTGACGGAAAGATGACGCGCCGCGCCATGGCCCCGGCCATCGACGCGCGAACAATGTCGCTCAGTCTAGGCGTGTCGCCGCGCATTTGCAACATGTGTTTCATGTGTTTTATCGTCGCAACACTTCGCGCAATCGCCTTACCGCGCCCGATGGCTCAGCAAAGTCCACCGGCCCGGGGGAAAGCACGTGCGCAGCCGGGGCATTTCATGCAACAATCGTTACATTATTTCGTCGCCGTGTTGCCATCCGCCAATGACAGAAGCCACAGCGCTGCCGCAGACGCTAGAACAACTCAACACGCTGTTGCGTGAGCGCTATTCCCAGCTCAGCCCGCAATTCCAGGCGGGCGCGCGTTTCCTGCTCGATCATCCGCAACGCGTGCCGATCAGCTCCATGCGCGCGATTGCCGCCGAGGCCGGCGTGCAACCGGCGACGTTCGTGCGGCTCGCCCAGCATCTCGGGTTCGACGGCTGGCATGGGCTGCGTGAACTGTTTCTCGAATCGATCCGGCTCGGGCCGCAGCCGTACGCGAGTCGCGCGCGTCAGGTGATTCGCGAAGGCGACGCCGCACGCATGGTGCCCGAGATGTTCCGTGTGCAGCACAACAATCTCGATCTGACCGAAGCCGGTGCGAACCCATCGCTCGGGGCCGCCGTCGATCTGCTTGCGAATGCAGGCACCGTGCATGTGGCGGGCTTTCGCGCCTGCTTCCCCATCGCGTTCACGTTTCAGTACGTCTATCGACTGTTCCGCCCGACGGTGCATCTGATTCGCGGCGAAGCCGGCACGCTGGAGATGGAGTTGCGCGCGCTCTCGGCACGCGACGTGGTGGTCGTCATCAGCTTCGCGCCGTATTCGAACGAAGCGCTGATCGTTGCGCGCGCGGCGCGAGCCGCGGGTGCCCGCGTACTTGCCCTGACCGACTCCACCGTCTCGCCGCTCGCGCTCGACGCCGACGTGACGGTGCTCTTCTCGCATGAGAGCCCGTCGTTCTTCCCGTCGATCACGGCGGGGATTGCGGTGGTCGAGACGCTCGTGGAAATGCTGCTCGCCCGCAAAGGACGCGGCGCGGTGCGCGCGCTGGAACTGGCCGAAGACCAGTTGCACGGCACCGGCGCGTACGTCGTCAGCCCGGCCGGGGGCGCGGGAAACAGCGGCGGTGGCGCAAGAGGCGGGCGCGTCAAACCGGACGCGTGAGTGATGCCGTCTTGTGACGTAGCGTCAGCGCAAGGGCGACGCTGCCCGCGATGAGCGCCGCAGTGAACAGCGCCAGGGCCACGGGCATGCCGAAGTGGTCGGCGAGCCAGCCGCTCGTGACCACGGGCACCGAAAACCCGAAGTACGCGAACAGGAAGTACCCCGCCGCCGCACGTGCGCGCAACGCAGGCGCGACCGCGGCATTGACCGCCGCCAGACCGCCCAGATACGTGAAGCCATAGCACGCCGAACTCGCGATGGCAGCCCCTACGAGCAATGCGGGCAGATTCGCGTACGTCACGCCCAATGCGAGCACGACAAAACCAAGCGGCACGAGCACAAGACCGATACGGACAGCGCGCACCGGCGCCATGCGTCGCGCCGCCGGTTGAAACAGCAATCCCGTGGAGATGACGAAGAACGTGGCGAATCCCGCCCACGCCGCATGCCCATGCGCGGCCAGCGCCGCCGGCACAACGCCGATGACCACGCCCACGGCAGCCCACGCGAGAAGAATCGCCACCCCCAGCGGCACGGTGCCGGGGGCGAGCACCGGCCAGCGCAACCACGGCACGTTCGGGTGACGCGCAGGGGCGGGAAGTGCCGCCACCGCGAGGGCCGCCACGAGGGCCAGCGGCGGATAGACCCAGAGGCTCAGCGGCGGGAACGTCGAAGGCGCCACAACGAGGCACACGCCCGTGAAAAGCGCGCCTGCACCGAAGCCGAGCGACGTGGCCGCCGCGACAAGTGCGGCGCCACGGGTGGCGGCATCGTCTCGATCGCCATACAACTCCGTCATGAACGCGGTACCGCTGCCCGCCACGAGACCCGTCGCCACACCGTAACAGGCCCGCGCACCGCCGAGTCCGACAAGTGTCGGCCAACGCAGCGTCAGCCATGTCCCCGCCAGACCGAGCAGCAACGCGATCGCCAGCGGCAAACGACGTCCCACGCGATCGGACAATCCGGCTAGCAACAGCAACGTCGGCACGAGCGCGCCGACGTAACACGCGAAGGCAAGCGCCTGCGCGCCCGTGCCCGAACCGCTCGCCGCCGCATAGTGCGGCACCAGCGGCGCTTGCAGATTGACGGCAAACGTCACGAGGAAAAGCTGGAGCGCGAGCAGCGGGATCGCCCGGCGAGCTCTCGCTCGGTGAGACGGGCGATTCGCTTCGTCAATGGAGACGGCGTGGCTTGGCATGCGGTGAACCATGGAAAGAAGGCTGTGAATTGGCGCGGCGGGCGGGGGCGCTACACGGTCTTCAGTATTGCTACCGCGCCATTCCAGTGCAATTATTGAATTGTCCTGAGATCAATTCCCCTTTGCGCATGGCAGCTCCGGCCCGTTATCTCGATCACGTCGAACGTCTTGCCGACGCCATCACGTCTGGCGAGCTCGCGTCGGGCACACGTCTGCCGCCGCAGCGCGATTACGCCGACGCGCACGGGCTCGCGGTCTCCACCGTCACCCGGATCTACGCCGAACTGGCGCGACGCGGCCTCGCCGTCGGCGAAGTGGGACGCGGCACCTTCGTGCGCTCACCGGCCGTGGGCGCCGCCGCCGCGTTCGCGCAGTGGGCCCCGGCGCCGGGTGCGCTCGGGGGCGTCGATCTGGCGTTCAACTACCCCGTACTGCCCGAGCAGGCGGACGCGTTCCGGCAGGCGTTGCGGGAGACGGCGTCTGGCGGCGACCTGAGTGCGTTGCTGGCGCACACGCCGCACGACGGGCATCCATCCGACCGGCGCGCGGCGGCGCAATGGCTGTCCCGGCGAGATGGCGTGAGCGTCTCGCCCGATGCGCTGGTCGTCTGCGCAGGCGGTCAGCATGCCCTCGACGTCCTGCAACTGGCGTTGTGCCGTGCAGGGGAGCCGGTCGCGGTCGAAGCGTTGACGTATCCGGGCTGGAAAGCGCTCGCGGCCCTTCGCGACGTGCCGCTCGTTGCCGTGTCGATGAACGCCGACGGACTCGATCCGTTCGCACTCGACGCGGCATGTCGCGCGCACGCGGGGCGTCTGCGCGTCGTCTACACGATGCCGACGCTGCATAACCCGCTGGGCAGCGTGATGCCGCTCGCGCAACGGCTGGCGCTGGTGGAAGTGGCACGGCGTCATGACTTGCTGCTGGTGGAAGACAGTGCCTACGGCTTTCTCGTCGCCGACGCGCCGCCACCGCTTCGTCTGCTCGCGCCCGAGCGCACCTTCGAGGTTTGCAGTCTGTCCAAGCCGGGGGCGCCGGGGTTGCGCATCGCTTATCTGGTGGCGCCGGCTGCGCTGCTGCCGCGCGTGCATGCCGCGATGCGGGCGAGTGTCTGGAGCGCCGCGCCGTTGATGGCGCAACTGGCGTCGCGTTGGCTCGACGACGGCACCCTCGATCGCTGGATCGCGGACAAGCGGGCGTTGGCTCAGCGGCGTCAGGCGATCGCGCAGGCTTGCTTCGCCGGTCTGGGCGCGACGGGATATGCGGCGGCGTTCCATCTGCTGCTGCCCGTGCCCGCCCCCATGCGCTGCGACGACGTCGTAGGCATGTTGCAAACGCGCGGCATTGCGCTCACGCCCGCCGATGCGTTCGCCGCGCCGGGGCAGGCCGCGCCGGCCGCCATTCGCGTCGCCCTTGGCTCGCCCGCGAGCGACGCCACGCTGCAAGCCGCCCTCCGGCAAATCGCCGATGTCCTGAGCGCCGCGGCTCGCCGATGACTTGCCGATGACTTGCCGATGACGCAACTATGACTCGCCGATGACCCGCCGGGATGACGCCGCTGCCGGTTTCTTTTATGATCGACGTGCTCCCTGCGGCCGGAGCGTCGACGCAAGCCCCGACGCGGCCTCGCGCAGGACCCTTCCCCTGTCGACAATCTCAAGGACTCCGAATGTCGCATACTCATTTGTCGCGTGCCCGCCGGATCGCGCTTGGCACGACGCTTGGCGCGGCGCTCGTCATCAGCGCCGGTATGGCCGCGCCTGCATTTGCCGCCTCCAATCTCATGTTCATGAGCAACTCGCCGCTGGCCTACATGAAAAAGGCCGACAACGAGTCGCTCGCCAAGGCGGCCAACGACGCCCTGACCAACAAGCAGGACAACGAAACCGTCGAGTGGACCAACAAGGGCACGCGCAACCCCGTGGCCATCACGGCGCAGATCACGCCGACCAATACCCAGAAGGACGACACCAAGACCTGCCGCGACCTGATCGTGCTGCTCGGCGCGAAGGGGCAGGAAGTCACGCTCAAGTTGCCCACCTGCAAGAAGGGCGACGCTGGCCGTTGGGAACTGCAAAAGCGCAGCACGCCGTAATCACCCCGCCGTCGCCGTCAGCAGACGAAAAAACGCCGGTCCCGAAACTTCGGACCGGCGTTCTTCATTGCGTCACCGGTGCGCGGGCACCGGCGAATCCTGCGCAGCGCGATGTCAGGCCGCCGCCATCTTCTTTTTGCCTTCGACGTCCGGCAACAGAATCGTCACGATACCCAACAGCGGCAGATAGGCACACACGTGGTAGACGAAGTCGATGCTCGTCGCATCGGCCAGTTGCCCGAGCACAGCGGCGCCCACGCCCCCCATCCCGAACGCAAAGCCGAAGAACAGCCCCGACACGGTACCGACCTTGCCCGGAATCAGCTCCTGCGCATAGACGAGAATCGCCGAGAACGCCGAGGCGAGGATCAGGCCGATCGCCACCGTCAGAATGCCGGTCCAGAAGAGATTGGCGTACGGCAGCATCAGCGTGAACGGTGCGGCACCAAGGATCGAACCCCAGATCACATATTTGCGGCCGATCTTGTCGCCCAGCGGGCCGCCGATCATCGTGCCGGCCGCCACCGCGAACAGGAACACGAACAGATGCACCTGCGCGCTTTGCACCGACACGTGGAACTTGCTGATCAGATAGAACGTAAAGTAGCTGCTGATGCTCGCGAGGTAGAAGTATTTCGAGAAGATCAGCACCAGCAAAATGCCGATGGCGAACATCACCTTGCCGCGCGACAGATGTGCGTGGCCGCCACGACGCGCTGCCGGCTTGCCCTTGCTCGCAGCGCGTTGCGCGGCGTACCAACGGCTGACCTGAAACAGCACGAAGATCGCCACGAGCGCCGCCAGGGAAAACCACGCCACACTGCCACGGCCGTGCGGCGCAATGATCAGCGCAGCAAGCAAGGGGCCGAGCGACGAGCCGACATTACCGCCGACCTGGAAGAACGATTGCGCCATGCCGTGGCGTCCGCCCGAGGCCATGCGCGCCACGCGCGACGACTCCGGATGGAACACCGACGAGCCCATGCCGACAAGCGCGGCCGCCACCAGCAACACGCCGAAGTTCGGCGCGACGGCCAGCAGCAGCAGACCCACGAGCGTGAAGCCCATGCCGACCGGCAGCGAATACGGCTTCGGATGCTTGTCGGTGTATAGGCCCACGACCGGTTGCAGCAGCGACGCAGTGATCTGATACGTCAGCGTAATCAGACCGACCTGGCCGAAGCTCAGGCCGAAACTCGCCTTGAGTAGCGGGTAGATCGCCAGAATCAACGACTGAATCATGTCGTTGAGCAAATGGGAGAAGCTGATCGCAGACAGCACGCGGAACGCGGCGCCCTGCGCTGCCGGCGCGGAGGCGCCGGGAAGGGACGTTGCAGGTTGACTCGACATGGGATGGAAGATTTACATCAAAGGCTTTGGAAAAGGCGCAATGTCCGGCAGCTTTCGTCCTCCTATGCACGAAAGTTGGGATTTATCCCATTTCTGACCGGAAATTTAATGAGTGAAGTGTAGAGCATGCGTAAATAGTCGTTACGCCAACTTTTGTCGCGATTCCGCCATCCCAGCCCACCGCTGTGTGCGTACTAAAAAACGACCCAAAGCGCTCGGCAGGGGGTCCCGAAGGGCGCTAAGGCAGTCTGCCGTCTAACCGGTCGACCGCCCGTCCACAGGGGTTGTCCGGGTTTATCGGGCGTTGGACACCGTCAGGGATTGGTGTAGAGTCAATTCACGAGTTGTGCCGTGCAACACAAAAAGCACACGCAAGGGCCCCACTCTTTCCTTGGTTGACAGCAAAACATGATTCAACACTCCAGAGTCGTGCAGTGGCTGGTGACCGGGCTTGTCGTGACGGTGACCCTTCTTGTCGTCCTCTTTCTCGGCTGGCTGCGCGTCTATCACGTGTCGCAGGAAGTTCTGCAAGAGGAAGCCCTTCGCCAGCGCGACGCGCTCGAGCGCATCGTCGATCGGGCCGACACTACCCTTCAGGGCGCCGCTGGCTGGGTCGGGCGAAGTTGCAGCGAAGTCAGCAGCTCGCTTCAGGCCGCAGGCACGCTCAGTCCCTATTTCCGCTCGATCTGGCTCGTCTCTCACGGGAAGATGTATTGCTCGTCGGTGATTCGTTCGGACGAGGCCATCGATATGCCCCTGCCGGGCGAACTGGTGCCGTTGCTCACGGGCACGCGAGCCATGTTCGTGGGTAGCACCCCGTATGTCCGCGACTCGCCCGCGTTGGCGATATTCGTGCCGACCTCCGCCACCGACGGCGTGCTGGGGTTTATTGACGGGGTGTATCTCACCGAATCCCTGCACAGCGTCAAGAACAGCGATCTCCAATGGACGGCAATGACCATCGGCAATTTGTCGCTGACGTCGGAAGGGCCCAGGCTCGAATCTGCCGGTGTTGCAACGCGTGGCGCGCAAGTCACTCTCGGATCGGAGCTCTTTACGACGTCGCTTGCAGGCAGTCCGTCGCTGACGTGGTCGTTGATCTCGAATTACGCGCCCGTCTTCCTTTCTTTCGGCGCGGTGATCGCGCTGCTGCTCGGCATCATGACGTTCCGCCATCTCGGCCCGGCGCAGTTCATGCGCCGGCAGATCGCGCTGGGCATCAAGCGCAATGAATTCAAGGTCTACTACCAGCCCGTGATGGAACTGGCCACGGGGCGTTGCGCTGGCTGCGAGGCGCTGATGCGTTGGCATCATCCGGAAGCCGGACTGGTTCGCCCCGACGCCTTCATCCCCATCGCGGAAGGTAACGGCCTGATCGTCGAACTGACGCGCTCGCTGCTCAAGCAGATTCGCAACGACGTCTCACGCGGCGCCTTGCCGCAAGGGCTTCATGTCGGCATCAATCTGGCAGAGCGGCACTTGCGCGACACGACCATCGTGCATGACATCGAACGCTATTACGGATCGTTGAACAGCACGTATCCGCTCGTGGCCGAGATTACCGAGCGCTATGTGATTCGTGACACGGCGGCAGCGCGCAACGTGATGGCGGAACTTCGGCGACGCGGCATCGAAACGGCATTGGACGACTTCGGCGCCGAGAACAATTCCATCGGCTACCTGAAGCGCTATGACTTCGATTATCTGAAGATCGACAAGGAATTCCTGCCCGTTACCGAAGACGATGTCGTCACGCGCAACATCTGCGATTCGATCATCCACATGGCAGGGCGCATGGGCATGATGATCGTGGCGGAAGGTGTCGAGAACGAGATGCAGGCGAATTATCTGCGCGAGCGCAATGTCACGTACGCACAGGGGTATCTCTACGCGCGGCCGATTTCGTTCGACGAGTTCGTGCAATTCGCGATTACCCACGCGGGCATGGGGCTCACGGCAGTGAAGTCGACATCGGCAACGGTCTCGTCGTCGACCACGTCTGCCACGCAGCACAAAGCGGGTTGAACACCGCAGTTACAGCGAAAACGCCAGGCCGGAAAACACCACCGGCCGGGCGTTTTGTCTGACGGCACTGCGATGAGGTCAGAAGACCAACTGCGGCATGTTGCTGCGTGGTGCGGGCGCAGCGGCCGCCCGCGTGCTGTCCCTCATTTCGGCGCGCAGCAACCACAATCGCTGTGCAACGAAACTTCTGAAGCGCATTTCACCCGCGGAGAAAGAGATTTGCATCTGGTGTCGCTTGCCGTTGGGCAGCGTGCGAACCAGACGATAGTATCGAGCCCCGTCAACCGTTTCCTTGATATTCCTGACGCGCATCATTTCACCCCGTTTCTGTTGTGTCAGGTGAGTCGGCACTTCGGCAAACGTCGCATTCCCGGTCAATCCGCGTCAAAACTGAATTTCCGCCTGACGCGACACCAACCGGCTTGGGGGGGCATGCGGCGAAATTCAATGTAGAGTAGAAACGTCCCCCATTCGTCCCCCAAGATGATGGCCAAAGCGCGCTTCGTTGGTGCGCCGCAACAGCTTTGCGTCTAGCGCTGACCTGCACTAGTTAGCTCGCTTTCTAAAATACGGCCACCCAAGGAGTCTGACCGATAAAATTATTATGGTTTGCGAACCTTCTTCAACGCAGGAAAGCATTTCGCGCAACGACATGGATGAATCGCTTCAAGTCAGTGGCTCACTTTGGCTACATCGCGGCAACTCGTCGCTTGGCGGCCAGGCCCGGATTGCGCTGCTCGAACAGATTGCCGCGCACGGATCGATCACGGCCGCCGCGAAGGCAGCAGGCATGAGTTACAAGGCCGCGTGGGATGCCGTGGATGCCATGAACCAACTCGCCGGCGAGCCGCTGGTGGCGCGCAGCGCCGGCGGGCGCGGCGGTGGCGGCACGCGCCTGACCGCTCGCGGCACGAAGCTCGTGGCGGCGTTCCGGGCGGTGGAAGTGGCGCAGCGGCAATTCCTCGCGCGCGTGGCCAACGATCTGGAGCATTTCGACGAACAGTGGCCCGTCATCGCGCGTCTCGGCCTGCAAACCAGTGCGCGCAATCAGTTGCACGGCACGATTACCGACATTCGACGTTGCGGCGTGAACGACGAAGTCACGCTAACATTGCCGGGCGGCGAAGCCATCACCGCCTCGCTCACCCATCACAGCACGCAGACGTTGGGACTCGCCGTGGGCGGCGATGCGTTCGCGCTCATCAAGGCGCCGTGGATCGACGTTGCGCGTGGCGCAGATCTCGCGGGACTGCCAACGGCGAACCGGCTGCCGGGCACGGTCGACGCCATCACCGACGACGCCGGACAAGCCGAAGTCATTCTGGCGTTGCCCGGCGGCAGCCGGCTCGCCGCGGTCCTGCCGCGCGACACGCTGGCGGCTCGCGGACTGACGGTAGGGGTTGGCGCAACGGCCGCATTCGCGGCCGCCAGTGTGATCGTGGGGGTGATGGCCTGACGCTCACGCGTCAGACCATCAAGCGCGCTACAGCGCGGGCGTTTCACAATTCGGCATGACTTGCCGCTTTGCGTCGCGGCGATCCAGACGCAGGCTCAGCACGGCAACGCCCACCCCGGCGAGCGGCACCAGCGCGGCCACCCAGGGCACCGCAGTGAGTCCCGGGCCGTGGTCGATGACGAAGCCGCCGAGCCACGCGCCAATGGCGTTGCCCAGGTTGAAGGCGGCGATGTTGAAGCTCGACGCGAGGCTTTCTCCCGCGCCCGAAGCCTTTTCCATCACCCACAGTTGCAGCGGGGCGACCGTCGCGAACGATACCGCGCCGAGCAGGGCGACGAACACGATGGCCAGCCAGTGCGAGTGCAGGGCAAACGTCATCAATCCAAGCACGACGGAGAGCGCCAGCAAGCTGCCCAGCACGGTCGGCACAACACGACGATCCGCGAGTTTGCCGCCGAGCAGATTGCCGATCACGAGACCGCCGCCGAAGATCAGCAGAATCGGCGAGACAGCGCCTTCGGAAAAGCCGGTGACTTCTGTGAGCAGCGGCGCGATGTAGGTAAACACGCCGAACACCCCCACCCAGCCGAGCACCGTCGTGAGCAAGCCGAGCAGCACCGGACGGCGTGCCAACGCGCGCAGATCCGCACGCCAGTCGCCCGCATCCTTCGGTGCCGCGATCTTCGGCACGAACCCGGCGATCACCAGGAACGCGAGCGCACCAATGACCGTCACCGCCCAGAAGCTGGCACGCCAGCCGTAGTGCTGACCCAGCCACGTACCGAACGGCACGCCGAGAATGTTGGCGACGGTCAGCCCCGTGAACATCACCGCGATGGCCGATGCACGACGCTCACGCGGCACCAGACCGGTCGCGACCACCGAGCCGACACCGAAGAACGTGCCGTGGGCGAACGACGTGAGCACACGGGCCGCCATCAGCGCGCCGTAGCTCGGTGCCAGCGCACAGGCGGCATTGCCGATGGTGAAGATCGCCATGAGCACCAGCAGCACGGTCTTGCGCGGCCAGCGGGCAGTGGCGGTCGTCATGAGCGGCGCGCCAACGACGACACCCAGCGCGTAACCGGAAATAAGCAGGCCAGCGGCCGCGATCGAGACACCGAAATCGGCGCCGACGTTAAGCAGCAGGCCCATGATGACAAACTCCGTCACGCCAATGCCGAAGGCACCGGCGGTCAGGGCGTAGAGGGCAATGGGCACGAAAAACTCCTGTCTGAATATCGGAAAAGGTCACGCCGTCGAGGTGAGCGCCGTGAACCGATGTGCGGAATATAGACGTCCTCGCATTGATGAAATAGACTGCGCGAAGGAAAATGATTTGTGACTTGAGGTCACAACATCGCGCAAAGCCAGTCGTGGCAAGGGTCAGGGACACATCCGATGGGTCGACAGGACGTCAATCGCTCAGGCGATATGGAAGTTTTCGCGCGTGTCGTGGAGCTTGGCGGCTTCTCTGCGGCGGCGCGCGCATTGCACATGACACCGTCTGCCGTGAGCAAGCTGATCGCACGGCTCGAGTCGCGTCTGGGCGCGCGGTTGTTCAATCGTTCGACGCGCCGCCTGCAACTCACACCCGAGGGCACGACCTTTCACGAGCGCGCGGTGCGCGTGCTGGCCGACATCGAAGCGGCCGAGCGCGAGGCGGCCGCAGGTGCCGTGCCGCGAGGTCTGCTGCGCGTGAACTCCAGCGTGCCGATCGGCTCGCTCTATCTGCTGCCGGTCATCCCGGCATTTTTGGCGCAGTACCCCGAGATTCGTCTCGATCTGACGCTCACCGATACCGTGGTCGACCTGCTGGAGCAACGCGCCGACGTGGCCGTGCGCGCGGGCCCGCTGCGTGACTCGCGGCTGGTCGCGCGCAAGCTGGGGGAGAGTCGCGTGCACGTGGTCGCGTCGCCCGACTATCTCGCACGCAACGGCCCGCTGCGCACGCCCGCCGACCTGATCCATCACAACGTCATGGCGTTCAATTTCGATCGTCAGGTGCAGGGCTGGCCGTTTCTCGACGGCGCGGGCGGCGTCACGCACTATCCGCAGATCGGCAATATGCTCGTGAGCGACGGCGACACCATGCGCAAGCTCGCGATCGAGGGGTTGGGTCTCGCCCGCCATTCGCGCTATCACGTCGATGCCGATTTGCGCGCGGGCCGGCTCGTCACCGTGCTCGAAGACTACAACCCGGGCGATCTGGAGCCGGTGCACGCGGTGTATGTCGGGCAGGGGGGGCACTTGCCCGCGCGCGTGCGCGCGTTTCTCGATTTTCTCGTGACCCACGTTCACCTGCCCTGAATCCGTGGAGATGCTGACCGGCGTGTGCGGGTGGCTGGCGAGTAGTCTCGCCCATTTCAATGATTAAGACGACTGATCCCCGGCACCTAAACGCACCGGGCCACATGCCTGACGGTCGATAAGCGCTCGCCGGACTTCCCGGACTGCGCGACTTAACCGGGCCCGTCACTGGCTGCGGCCAGAAGTGGCACGATCAGATCGCTGATTGGCGTAGGGATGCCGCGCGCACGCGCATATCGCTGCACCACCCCGTTTCGGCTGTCCCATTCAAGCGGGCGCCCGGCTTGCCGGTCGGCGAGGATCGACGTGCCCAGGTCGGGCGGGGAATGGGCAAATTGATCCACGATCGCTTGCGCGACGTCGTCGCCCAGCGATGCCCCTGCCGCGCGAGCTACCTCGAGACACTCCCGCAGATAGGCGAGCGCCAGCCCGGAGATGTCGCTTCGGGAGAACATGCCCGCACGACGATTTGCCAGCACCATCAAACCGGCTACCGCGTTCTGTAGCAGCTTTCGCCAGGCGACGGACGGGAAATCCGCCGCGACGTCGACCGAACACCATGTGCCACGCAAAGCCTCGAGCACCAGGCGGGTTCCCGGCGCGTCGGGCAGCGTGAGTCGCGCTTTGCCACGCAGCCACACCGAGGCATCCGGTTCGCGTTGCGCGGGAAACCAGACCACCGAGGGCAACACCGGCCCCCCATGCACGTGCGGCGCAACGAGCGCTTTTTGCTCAAGGCCGTTTTGCAGCACGCAGACCACCGTCCTTGCGTCGCAGAGTGCCGAAAGCAAGGGGGCCGCTGCCGCCACCTGTGTCGACTTGACCGCGACGAACACCAGATCGAATGTGTCCCCGATCTCGACAGGATTCGTCCGCACCGGACCCGGAACCACAATGCGATCGTCATCGATACGCAGCACCAGGCGCTCATGCATCGTGCGGCCGTATATCGCCGGCGTGCGTCCGACCGCATGCAACGCAGCAGCGACAGTCGTGCCAATGGCCCCGGGGCCGAGCACGGCAACGGATGGATGCTCAGACATCGTGATGGTTCTCCTGTCGTCTTGTCATGCCGGCGAGGCGCGTGCGCGGCGCTCGTTAATGTGGACTGATTTGGACTGATGTGGACGTCAGCCGATGATCGCCGCACCGACGGCAATCACCGTGCACGCCAGCATTTTTCGAATGGTCAACGCATCGCCGAGGAAGACATACCCAATCAATGCGGCGAAAAGTACGCTGGTCTCGCGCAGCGCCGATACCGCCCCCATGGGCGCGCCAGCCATGGCGTAGATGACAATTCCGTAGGCGAGAAGCGAGACCAGCCCGCCGACAAATGCCTGCGTGAATCCGGGTCGGATGGTCAGCAAACTGCCTGCGCCGCGCAGCCCGATGTACACCAGTGGCATCAAGATGCCCCACAAGGCGCACATCCAGACCGTGTACGCCACCGGGGCGCCTGACAGGCGCACGCCAATGCCGTCTGCCACGCTATAGGCGGCAATGAAACACCCGGTGCCCAAGGCATACGGCAGGCTGGCAACCGCAAGCCCACGCCCGTTGAAGGCCAGGAACACGATACCGCCTGACACCAACGCGATGCCGAGCAAGGCGTCGATCCCGATTCTCTCCCCGGCAAACACCGATGCCGCGACGACGATCATCACAGGGGAAGAGCCTCGTGCAATCGGATAGGTCTGTCCGAGTTCTCCCGCACGATAGCTCCTGACAAGAAACAGGTTATAGCCAACGTGCAGCACCGCAGAAAGCACGGCATACCGCCAACTGGCTTCGGCTGGCGGCGTCAGAAACAGGGCGATTGCGGTGCTGGCGATCGCAACGGCCACACACATGATCGTCATCGACCAAAGCCGGTCGGCCCCGCCACGCAGCAGCGCATTCCAACTGGCGTGCAGAAGCGCCGCCATCAGTACCAGGAGAACAATGTGAAAAGGCATACGCCATACTAAGCATCGCGGCCCCCTCAGTTAAGCGAAGTCTCCTCATTGCATGATGAGTAAATCTTCATGGCTTACCGATAGCCTTGCTGAGCCTTGCCGGACTCCGCCAGCAGCCAGTGGCGAAAGTTGACGATGTGGGGCTGCGACTCGACGCCCTTCGGGCAGACAAAGTAGTAAGCCACCGGAGACGGGAACGGTACGTCAAACAGCCGGACCAGACTGCCGTCGCCGATCTCGGCTTCAACGTGTCCGCTTCTCGCGAGCGCAATGCCCTGCCCCAATAGCGCCGCTTCGATCGTCATGTTGGTGTCGGCAAATCTGACGCTTTCCTTGAGCGCGGATACGGCCACCCCGACTTGTTGAAACCAATGCGCCCATTTCGGCACCAGATCGGAACCATCGCGCGTGAGCAGCGGGTAGCGTAATAATTCGGCAGGGTCCTGCGGTACGCCGAAGCGGTTCAGAAGATCGGGACTGGCCACCGGAAAAATCTGCTCCCTGAACATGAAGTCCGAATGCAGCGCCGGGTAATGTCCACTACCGAAACGGATCGCAACCTCCGGCTCCGTGTCCGAAAAATGGATGGCTTTGTCGGTGGTTTCGAGCGTGACCAGAATTTCCGGGTGCTGCCGGGAGAGGCTCGGCAGTCGGGGAAGCAGCCATTTCAGGGCAAAGGAATACGTCGTACTGACTCTCAGCCGGACTCGGCCTTTTTGCTCTCTCAGATCGGCAAGCGTTGCGCCCAGACTCATGAAAAACTCGCGCACGATCGGCGCGAGGGCTGCACCGGCCGGCGTCAGGCGCAATGACTTGCCTCGCTCGAACAGTTGCAACCCCCACAGGTCTTCGAGGTGCTTGAGCTGATGACTGACCGCACTTTGGGTGATGTGCAGTTCCTCGGACGCAGAGGTAAACGTGGCATGCCGTGTCGCGACCTCAAAAGCGCGCAACGTTGCGGTAGGCGGTAGATCTCTCATGGCATCGCTTCCTCGGTGAGCGTTTCAAAATTTCACACGTATGAATCGATGCTCATGATGGGGCCTCTTGCCACTGCGCTCAAGATGCCAATTGGCGATGTCCTGGACGCCCCTACGCGCCATGGTTGCTCAAACGCTCGCGCCGCTTCGCGGCCAACGAATCAGCCACACAACGCATCCTCCTCAGCCATTTCCATTCCCGATAACCGCGCTTATGACGTTCGACAAGGCTCAGGCGCGTGTCAGGTCGCGATGCGACCAGACAAAGAGCGGCCATGCCAGTGCGGCGCACAGCAAGCCCCCCGCCCACACCAACCCCCAGCCGCCGATCGACAGCAGCAGCGGGATCGTCAGCGGCGTGAGGAACATCGTCAGGAAGACGCCAGTGTTGCCGATGCCCAGCGCCGTCCCGGCGCGCGAGGCGCCCGCCAGCGTGGCCAGTTCCGTGAACGCAACACCATGCCACGCCGACGCCACGATGCCGCCCGCGATCAACAGCGCAATCATCCACGGCGTGCCGTGCGCCAGCCATTCCGGGTGAAGCGCGAGCGCCGCCACGAGCAGTGCCAGCAACGCGAAAACCCCGCCGACGATCATCGTGCACACTCGCAAATACGCCGGACGATTGCGACGCTTGTCCGTATAACGCCCGCTCCACACGCGGGTGATCGCAGCGCCCGCCTGAACAGCGCCCAGCGTGAAAGAAATCGCCGCCACGCTCGCATGCGCAAAGTCATGCAGAAACACCGTGCCGAACGTCAACACGGCCACCTGCGGCATGGCGAGAACGGCCATGCCCAGCGCGGTACTGAGCAGACGCGCGTCACGCAACGGGGTATAGCTCGCCGCCGGACGTCCGCCCGTGGTACTCGCCTTGCGCGCCGCAGTGCTCGCCGTTTCATGCGGCTCCTCCGGCGGCTCGAGCAGCCACAACCACGCCATGAAGGCTGCGGCCACGCACGCGATGGCCAACCCTGCATACACGGCGCTGAAGCCGAAGTGCAGCGCCGTGCCCGGCAGTACCATCGCACCGATGCCGCCGCCGAGCGGCACGGCGCACTGCCGCACGCTCATCGCCAGACCGCGCTCGCTGTCGTGGAACCAACGCATGACCGCGCGCCCGCTCGATCCGTTCACGCTGCCGCCCAGCACCCCGATCGCAAGCATGCCGGCCGCGAGCATCGGCATCGACGGAACATGATGTAGCGTCGGTACCCCCCACAGCGCGAGGGCGACGAGTGCCGCCGCTGTCACCATCAGCCCGACGAGCAGCACCCGCCGGTCGCCCCAGCGGTCAGTGAGCATGCCCCACGGTAATTCGGAGACGGCGATGCCCAGACCGATCATGCCGAGCACGACACCGAGATCGCCGGTAGCCAGCGCGTAAGCACTTCGCATCTGCACGGCGGTGGCAGGAATGCCGCCCATCGCGGCCGCAAAGCTGACATTGGCCGCGACGCCAACGCCCAATACCTTCCAACGATGGTTACGCCCGAGTTCATGGGCAACGGGTAACGGCGCCAGCACAGGCGACGCCTGATCGGCGGTAGCAGAGGCAGTACAGAGACGTTCATTCATGGATGACGGTGCGCGGCCCGGGGCACGCGGCTCAGAGGGGAGAATTCGCGGCATCCCCGCTCGCACCACACCACGATTCGAGACGCCATGCTCCGCATCGTACGGATAGACAATCCATCGGAAAAGCGGGAAAATTCGATGCCATATATCGTATTTTCCGGATTAACTCCGGGTGTGACGGCGCGCCGTGCGTGCCGCCAACGCGATGCCATCCTGAGAGCCGCCATGAACGCCCGCGCCTTCGATCTCACGCAGTTGCGTACCTTTATCGCCATTCACGACGCGGGCAGTATTTCAGCGGCGGCGGAACTGATCTTTCTGTCGCAATCGAGTGTCAGCGAACAGCTCAAGAAGCTCGAAGAGCGCGCCGGGCAGCCGTTGCTCGTGCGTTCGCGCAAGGGCATGCGCCCGACCCCGGCCGGCACGCGATTGCTCGCCTATGCGCGGCAGATCGCGGCGCTGTCCGAAGCGGCGTTCGAAGATCTGCAAGGCGTGCTGCTCGACGGCGAGTTGCGCATCGCCATCACGGATTACTACCGTCCGCACGATGTCGGCCGCGTCCTCAAGCGGTTCACCACGTTGTATCCGCGCCTGCGTCTGCATGTGAGCGCGATGCAAAGCGCGCAGATCGAGCGCACCGCATTGACCGGCGAACACTTCGACGTGGGGCTGGCGTTACGCCTGATGAACGAGGATGTCGGCCGAGGCGCCAAAGCGCTGGGCTATCGAACGCCGGGTACGCTGGTGCGCCGCGAGCGTCTCGTGTGGGCGATGTCGTCGACGCTGGCCGAGCCCATTGGCGAACCGCTGCCGCTGGTAACGTTGCCGCCGTCGTGCGCGCTGCAAAGCCTGGTGCTCGGCGTGCTCGAGCGTCACAAAGTGCCGTATCGCGTTTCGCACTCGGCCGCGGGCGTGGCCGGCATGCAGTTGGCACTCGGCGCGGGGTTGGGCATCTCGTGCCTGAACGAGTCGGCGCTCACGCCCGATCTCATCGTGTGCCCGCCGTCACTCGGTCTGCCGCCACTGCCGCGTGCGGAATTCCATCTGCTGCCCGGACGCGCCAATGAGACCGACCTGATCCGCCACGCCCGCAATGCGCTGCTGCGGCTCTTCGCGTGATACCTTTGCCCCCTGATCCCGATTTTGTCCGCATATTGCGGTTGCCGTCATGCCGGAAGCCACCCCGATTCGTCTGAATTTCAACACCCGCCGCGCGCTGCTGTTCGCGCTGACGGCCGAGCGTCTGTCGGCGTTCTACGAGCATGGACAATGGATGACGGACAAGCAGGGCGCCACGCTCGCGCAGATGTGGCTATCGCGCTCGAAGCTGCAATTGCCGCTGGAAGAGCGGCGCCTGCTCTCGACGCTGAGCGACGATTTTGCGCGCGAGCTGGCCGGCACACTCTCTCGCGAGGCCGGCCTTTACACCGCGCATGAAATGACGGAATCGCTCGACGCGGACTATGCGTACGCGTCGGCCGTGGCGCAGGATCTGCTCGAAGACTGCACTCGACGCCTCGTCGAGGCGGGCGTTACGGAATAGCCGGCATCACCCGCAGCGAAGCGCGCTGCGGCGGCTGTAGCGGCTGTAGCGACTGTGGAGACGACGTGTCGCCATCAAGCGACGGCGCCGCGTTCCTGCACCAGCACCCAGGGCGCCACAACAACGGCCCACAGATCCGGCGTGCGCGCCGCGAAATCGGTCGCGTGCTCGGCTTGCATGCGTTGCACCACGCCCGACGAGAGCCACTGCGACACGGTCTCCTTATCGTCGTTGGCGAGCGCCTCGGCGACCGACACGAGGTCGACACCGGGGCCAACGTACAGCAGCACGCCGCGTGCAAAAAACGACTCCAGATCTTTCCAGTCGATCTTGGCGGTTTCACTGAGCAGACGCAGATAGACTTCACTCGCCCCTGATGCAGCGTTTTGAAGGGTTTGATCTGATTTGGGGGGCTTGGGCGAATCCATGACAGCGGGGCTCCGGGCAGCGCAGGCCGGTAAACGGCGGCGTGCGGAAAAGCGTGAATGACGAAAACCCGCATTGTAATGCGCCCCGGCGTGCGTGACGGTGGTAGCATCGGAACCCCACGTATGACGTTGGTGTCGCAGTGAGAGGGCGCCGCCGCTGCGTGGTGGCTAACGTTTTACCGAGGAACCGCATGTCCAAACAAAAAACCGATCCCAAGCTGGAACAAGCCCTGACGCGCGGCGATCTCGCCATGCGCCAGATCAACTCTGCCCGTGCAACTGCGCTGTTGCGCGCGCTTGGCGAGATGATCGTGGCAGCGTCGGCGACGATCGGCGTCGAAGCGGTGGTAGACGTGCCCAACGGCGACAAAGTCTACGATCCGGAAGACGGTGTGTGGCCGCAGGCACTTGTCCTGTCGTTCGACGGCCCCATCGACGAAGCCGAAGAAGAAGAACTGCGCACCGTGCAGTTGATCGCCGACAAGCATCCGGAGACTTTCCAGGTGGTGTGGCATCGTGCCGATGGCAAGATGGGTCGCCATGAAGCGCGTCCGCTCGCAATGGTCGCCTTCCTGACCGACGTCGAAGTGCCCTGGCTCGACGACGACGCCTGATCCCGCATCGACACTGACACCTGACCCCACGAGGGGCAGCATCACCGCTGCCTCTCGTGGTGCGTTGCGTACCGACCGCCGCCCGAGGCTCACGCCCGGGCGGCGGTGTCGTCTGATCGATGGCCTGATGCGCTCGTCAACTCATCGATCGGGCCTGTGCCAGACCGCAATCAAGAGTCCTGCCGCGATACAGGCGGCGCCCAGCATGCCTGCATGACTCAACCGGTCGCCAAAAAGTAAAAATCCAAAGCCTGTGGCAAATAGCGGATCGCTGGTCTCGATGATCTGCACTTTGCTGGCCTGTCCTCCCGCCACCGCTCGCGTGGTGAAATAGAAGCCACCGATCGTCGGCAGCAAGACCAGCCCGCACAGGGTTATCCATGTGAAACCATCAGGTATCGCGAATCCCTCATTCACGAGTGGCATCAGGAGAAAGACACTTCCGAAGCCGAATAGCCAGACGAGCTGCGGTAATCCCGCACCGATCCTGAACCACTTGGAGAGGAAGATGAACAGCGCGTAGCCGCAGCCGCCCGCCAACGCCAGGGCGATGCCGGACAAACTCCCGGTAACGGCATGCTCGAAGAGACTCATCAGGCCCACACCCAAGACGATTGCAGCGAAGGCGATGACTTTCCGGCGAGTGATCGTCTCCCCAAGCAACAGGCCGGATAACGCGATCGTGGCACCGCCGGCGGCATACGTCAGGAAGGAAACCAGCGGGATTGACGCTTGTGCGAACGCCTTCGTCTCGAAGTAATACAGGCCGAAGATTCCCAGAAACGAGAGACAGGCAAACTGAGGCCAGCGCTTGGCAAGGCTGATCGTTTGCGTAGTTAGCTGCCGTCGACAGGCGCAGAGTGCGCAGACCAGCAGGAACGCGCCGAAGCACTTCCAGAAAGCGATCATCGCGGGCGTCGCGCCCTGATCGAATCCGACCCGCGTCAACACGCCGATCGTGCCATTAAGAAAGGCGGCGACCAGCGCGCAGGTCTCTGGCCCGTAGCTTGTGCGATGGGAAAAGCGCATATCCGATATGAAGTAAACCGTGCGTTGAGCTTGCGGCGCGCCGTCAGGGCGTCGAAGGTGTTCTTACGAAGTTGATAAAGGACACGCGAGTCTTCCGGTCCGATGAAGCGTAGCGATCGACACGTGAAACGTCGGAATCAACCGGACTCGGCTTGAGGGATCGTCTGGCCGCAACGAGAAAGACAGGCGACTCGGATGCAGGGATTTGCTATGCCGGACGGTCAATCGTCCGCACATCACACGCCGAGGGGGAAGCGCGCACCGAATTTGACTTCGCATTCTGCCAGCGGAAACCGGCCAGCAGAATGCGATTCGGTGCGAAAAGTCAGATTTCAGAATTTTCGGATGACTTATTTTTCTCTGGGTCGTCCGTAAAACTCGTCCGTAAAACTCGTCCGTCAAACGCGTGACGGCATCGCGTGCGCGCAGATCAGATCGACGCCAGTGCAAACGTGCGGCCCGTCGCGATCTTGTCGATGGTGCCGCCCTGCCTGAAATGCAACGCGTCGAACTCGCCGAGCACCGTGGCGTTCTCGCCCTGCACGTGCAGCGCCGTGCCTTCCGGAATGCCGACAACGCTCTCATCCGGATTGATCGCCAGATACTCGGCCAGACGTTCCTCACGCGACTCCCCGTTATGCCCCGCCGGTTTGCCGCTGATGAAGTGCGGATTCACCTGGAACGGAATCAGGTTCAGCGCCTTGAGCGTGGGCGGCTCGACGATGGGCATGTCGTTGGTCGTGCGAATGGTCGGGCAGACGACGTTCGCCCCCGCGCTCCACCCCACGTACGGCATGCCGGCATTCACGCGCTCGCGCAGCAAACCCACGATGCCCGCGTTGTACATGCGGTCAAGCAACGCGAACGTGTTGCCACCGCCCACCACGACGGCTTGCGCCTGTTCGATCGCCGCGCGCGGATCCTTGTGGCGATGAATCGAGTCGAGCACATACCCCAGCCGATCGAACGTCGGCTTCACGCGCGCTTCGTACTCGTCGTAGCTGAAGGTAATGCCCCCGGCGTAGGGCACGAACAGGACGCTTTTCACACGATCTCCGAGCACCGCGTGCACCTGATCGTCGGCGTGTTCCAGAAAGCCCAGGTTGCCCTTGCGGGAGCTGCTCATCATCAAGATCTGTTTCACGACTCATGCCTCCTCGGAGATGTTTTCGGGGGACGCCCGGTGACGGCCCACGGCGCGCTTCCGGTGCAAACGATGAGTGTACCCGTCACGCCGACCGGCGCATTCCCTCATGCCCGCATTTCCCACCGCCGCGTCGCCGGCGTCACCCTTTCGCAGGGCGACGCGCCCGTTTCCCATCAAGTGAAACGCCATACCGAATGCTGCAACTGCACGGCGAAAATCGGGCATCGGACGCAAAGCCTTGTGGCGCCGATGTCATATGCCAATCCTTATGCCACCTATAAGCTACGGGCGTGTCACGGCTCGAAATCCCGGGTTTCCGAGCGACCGGAGAACGATTACACTCAGACTCTTATATAAGACTGCCCCTTAACGTCTGTCCTGCTGAAGATCTGTCCGGCGAAGCATGCGTCGGTGCGAGCGTCAGGAGATCGGACGAAATCGCGTCAACCTGGTTTTCAAACTCGAGTACAGCATCATGACTTCCACTTCCCAGCGTGGCGGCCTGACGGTCGCAGACAATCTGATCGCGTTCATCGAAAAGGAAGCCCTGCCGGGCACCGGCGTCGATGTCGATGCGTTCTGGAAAGGCTTCGACGCCATCGTCCATGACCTCGCCCCGAAGAACCGCGCCCTGCTCGCCGAGCGCGACCGTCTGCAAAGCGAACTCGACGGCTGGCACCGCGCCAACCCGGGCCCGATCGCCGACGCCGCCGCTTACCGCGCGTTCCTCGAAAAGATCGGCTATCTGCTGCCCGCGCCCGCCAGCGTCAAGGCCACCACCGCCAACGTCGACTACGAAATCGCCGAACAGGCCGGCCCGCAGCTCGTCGTGCCGCTCTCCAACGCCCGCTACGCGCTGAATGCCGCGAACGCGCGCTGGGGTAGCCTGTACGACGCGCTCTACGGCACCGACGCCATCCCCGAGACGGACGGCGCCGAGAAGGGCACCGGCTACAACCCGAAGCGCGGCGAGCGCGTGATCGCCTTCGCGCGCGGCTTCCTCGATCAGGCGGCTGCGCTGGCTGACGGCTCGCACAAGGACGCCACCGGCTATCGCGTCGAGCACGGCAAGCTCGTCATCACGACCAAGACCGGCGAGACCGCACTGGCCTCACCGGCGCAGTTCATCGGGTATCAGGGCGACGCTGCCGCGCCCACGGCCGTGCTGCTCAAGCACAACGGCCTGCACTTCGAGATCCAGTTCGACGCCAGCCACCCGATCGGCAAGACCGACGCGGCCCACATCAAGGACGTGCTCGTCGAAGCCGCCATCACGACCATCATCGATTGCGAAGACTCGGTCGCCGCCGTGGATGCCGACGACAAGGTCGACCTCTATCGCAACTGGCTCGGCCTGATGCAAGGCACGCTGACGGAAAATGTCGAGAAGGGCGGCAAGACGTTCACGCGTCGCCTGAACGCCGACCGTGAATACACCGGCGCCGACGGCAAGCCCGTGAAGCTGCACGGCCGCTCGCTGCTGTTCATCCGCAACGTCGGCCATCTGATGACCAACCCGGCGATCACCGATCGCGAAGGCCGCGAGATTCCCGAAGGCATTCTCGACGGTGTCGTCACCGTGCTCGCCGCGCTGCATGACCGCAAGCATCAACTGAACTCGCGCACCGGCTCGATCTACATCGTCAAGCCGAAGATGCACGGCCCGGCCGAAGTGGCCTTCGCGGACGAACTCTTCAGCCGCATCGAAGACCTGTACAGCCTGCCGCGCAACACGCTCAAGATGGGCATCATGGACGAGGAGCGCCGCACCAGCGTGAACCTCTCAGCCTGTATCGCCGCCGCCGCCTCGCGCGTCGCGTTCATCAACACGGGCTTCCTGGATCGCACGGGCGACGAAATGCACACCGCGATGGAAGCCGGTCCGATGATGCGCAAGGGCGACATGAAGTCGTCGGCATGGATCACGGCCTACGAGAAGAGCAATGTGCTCGTGGGTCTGGCCGCCGGCCTGCGCGGGCGCGCACAGATCGGCAAGGGCATGTGGGCCATGCCGGATCTGATGCACGCCATGCTCGAGCAGAAGATCGCGCATCCGAAGGCCGGGGCGAACACCGCCTGGGTGCCGTCGCCGACCGCTGCCACGCTGCACGCCCTGCACTATCACATGGTCGACGTGCAGGCCGTTCAGCAGGAACTCGAGAAGATCGATTACGCGAAGGAACGCGACACGCTGCTCACGGGCCTGCTGACGGTGCCGGTCGTGGCCAAGGCCGAGTGGAGCGCCGAGGACATCCGCAAGGAAATCGAGAACAACGCGCAGGGCATTCTCGGTTACGTCGTGCGCTGGATCGATCAGGGCGTGGGCTGCTCGAAGGTGCCGGACATCAACGACGTGGGCCTGATGGAAGACCGCGCCACGCTGCGCATTTCGAGCCAGCATCTGGCGAACTGGCTGCGTCATGGCGTGATCACGCGCGAGCAGGTCGAAGAGACGCTCAAGCGCATGGCGGCCGTGGTCGACAAGCAGAACGCGGGCGACAAGCAGTATCGTCCGATGGCGCCGAACTTCGACGACTCGCTGGCGTTCAAGGCCGCCAGCGCATTGGTGTTCGAAGGGCTGACGCAGCCCAACGGCTACACCGAGCCGCTGCTGCACAAGTACCGTCTCGAACTGAAGGCGAAGCAGCGCGGGTAATCGGTTGAAGCCCGCGACCGAGAGAGTCGCCCGACGATAGGTCAGGCCGCACAGGACTTATCATCAGACGCCCGACGGGGTACCCTGTCGGGCGTCTTTGTTTTTTCAGGAGCCGGCCGCGCATGGACCCCGCCATCGCCCTGCAACGCGCCGAGCGGCGTGCCCTGTCCTTCCTGCTGGGCGCGCTGGCGATCTTCATCGCCACGCTCTTCATGCCTGAGCACTTCGTCACCGGCTGGATTCGCGCCGCCGCCGAAGCCGCCATGGTCGGCGGACTCGCCGACTGGTTCGCCGTCGAAGCACTGTTCCGGCGCATTCCGATTCCCGGCCTCGCCCGGCATACGAACATTCTCATCCGCAAGAAAGACGCCCTCGGTGACGGTCTCGCCCGCTTCGTGCGCGAGAAGTTTCTCGACACGCCTTCGGTAGTCCGGCTCATCCAGCAACAGAATCCGGCGGATGTCGTCGCGCACTGGCTCGGCTCGCCCGAGAACACGCGTCAATTGAGCGCGGTGCTGGTGAAGGTGGCAGGCGGTGTGCTCGACGTGATGGACGAGCGCCACGTGCAGGCGTTCATTCGCCGTGCGCTCGACACCATGATCGACCGGCTGGACCTGTCGCAATCGGCCGCCGCCATGCTAGACACGCTCACGCGCGACGGCCGCCATCAGGCGCTGCTCGACGAGACACTCGACTACCTCGTCGAACTGCTGAACGAACCGCAAACGCGCGAATTCATCTCGGCGCGCATCGTCGAGTGGCTCAAGACCGATCATCCGAAGAAAGAGAAAGTGCTGCCGTCGGAGTGGCTCGGCAACAAGGGCTCGGACATGATTTCGGCAGCCATCACGCGTCTGCTCGCGCAGATGGAGGCCGACGAGTCGCATCAACTGCGTCAGGCGTTCGATCGCGCGGTGGCAGGGCTGATCGAGCGACTGAAGCACGACGCCGAATTCCAGGCGAAGCTCGCGTCGTTCAAGACGCAACTCAAGGGCGACTCGGCGCTGAACGCGTACGTGAGCGACCTGTGGAGCGAATGGCGAAGCTGGGTGAAGCGCGACCTCGCGCGCGACGACTCGGTGATCGGCGCCAGGATCACCGGCGCGGCGGCGTGGATGGGTCAGGAACTGGCACGAAGCGAGTCGCTGCGCCATGCGCTCGACGCGCAATTGCTCGATGCCGCCGAGCGCATGGCCCCGGGCTTCGCCGACTTCGTGACGTCGCATATCCGCGCAACGGTGCATGGCTGGAATGCGCAGCATCTGTCGCAGCAGATCCGCCTGAGCGTGGGGCAGGATCTGCAATACATCCGCATCAACGGCACCCTCGTCGGCGGACTGATCGGCGCCGTGCTGTATCTGATCGCGCAGGCCCCGGCGCTGCTCGCGCGCGTCCACTGACCCCCGACACCATCCCGCCATCAGCCGCGCAGACCGTGCCTCCCGGACGATGTCTGCCCGGCGCCACCGCGCATGATGCTGCGTCGCAACACTGCACCCTATCCCGCAGTCCGAGGCGCCACGCGGCTTCCCCGCTTATATCGATAGGATTTATCGATATATAAAAAATCAAAATTATATTTATACAAGCCTGTTCCCTATAGTTCGGTCCCAGCCGCGCCATCTCTCGCAAGCGCGCAGATGCTTCCCGAACACCTTAGAGAACGCCAAACCTCATGAAGACCACGATTCTGGCCCGTCTGGGCCTTGCCGGCGCATGCGCCGCAATGAGCCTTGCCGCGAACACCGCGCATGCGCAAAGCAACGTCACCATTTACGGCCTGATTTCGGGCGGCGTGGGCTACGTGAGTAATCAGGGCGGCAGCAAGACATGGCAGGCGCTCTCGGGCACCAACCAGAATCCGCGTTGGGGTTTTCGCGGTTCGGAAGACCTTGGTAACGGCACCAAGGCGATCTTCACGCTCGAAGCCGGCTTCAACATCGTGAACGGCACGGGCGCCCAGAACGGTCGTGCCTTCGGCCGTCAGTCGTTCGTCGGTCTGTCGGACACGACCTGGGGTACGTTCACGCTGGGTCGTCAGTACGACACCATTCACGACTACGTCGGCCCGATCATCATTTCGAGCAACGGCGTGAACATTGGCGACAACGACAACGGGTACAACGATATCCGCATGCAGAACTCGGTGAAGTGGGTGAGCCCGACGCTCGGCGGCTTCCACGGCACCGCGCAATACGGCTTCTCGAACTCGGCCACGGGCTTTCGCAACAACAACGCCTACAGCTTCGGCCTCGGCTACAAGTACGGCGATTTCGACTGGAATGCCGCCTACGCGCAGTACAACAACCCGTTCAGCGGCACGAACAACGACGGCGCCATCGCCAACGATTACGCCAGCCCGCTGCTGATCTTCTCGAAGAGCGCCACGCGTGCGAACGTCTACGCGAATCAGCAACGCATCTTCGCCACGGGCGGCTTCTACCGCTGGGGCCCGGCGCTCATCGGCGCAATGTTCTCGGACGTGCAATACACGTACCTCGACGCCTCGCACCTGCATCTTCAGAACTACAACCTGACGCTCAACTACAACATCACCCCGGCCCTCGTGCTCGGTGCGGCGTACGGTTTCACCTCGGGCAAGTACGATGTGATCAATACGCGTCCGCAATGGCATCAGGTGAACTTGCAGGCTGACTACTGGCTGTCGAAGCGCACCGACGTCGCGCTCACGCTCAACGCCCAGCAAGCCGCCGGCGACGCGCAATACGCTCAGCTCTTCGGTTACGCCGCCTCGAGCACCAAGCGCCAACTCGCCGTGACGCTCGGCATGCGTCACACGTTCTGACGAGTTCAGACGCGCGCGAAAACGCGCTGTCTGCGCTTGTCCCCATTGATCACTGCATAGCAAGTTCGACGTCATGGCCAATCTGAACGAACTGACCTCACCGGTCGACGCGAGCGCATCGCGCCAGCGCAACCGCCGCAGCTTCCTGCGCACGTCGCTCGCTGCATCGCTCGCCACGCTGGGTGCCACGGGCGCCGGCAGCGCCTTCGCCGAACTCACCTCGACCGAAGGCGCGGCCCGTCTGGCGGCCGATGGCACGTCGCGCCGCACCGTCATCATCGACTGCGATCCGGGTCAGGACGACGCGATCGCCATCCTCTTCGCGCTGGGCGCTCACGACCAGATCGACCTGAAGGCGCTCACCGCCGTGGGCGGCAACGTGCCGCTGAGTCTGACCGAACGCAACGCCCGCATCGTTCGCGACTGGGCGGACAAGACCGGCACGCTGCCGGTCTACGCCGGTTGCCCGAAGCCGCTCATGCGCGAGCTAATCACCGCCGCGAACGTGCACGGCCGCACCGGTCTTGACGGTGTGACGCTGCACGAGCCGCGCGGCCCGCTCGCCCCGCAGCACGCCGTGACATACCTGATCGACACCCTGCGCGCGGCCGCGCCGGGCAGTGTGACGCTCGTCGCACTCGGCCCGCTCACAAACATCGCCACCGCCCTGACCGCCGCGCCCGAAGGCGCCAAGGCCCTGCGCGAAATCGTGTTGATGGGCGGTGCGTGGTTCGAGCGCGGCAACATCACGCCGGCGGCCGAATTCAACATCTATGTCGACCCGGAAGCGGCCAGCATCGTGCTAAGCGCCGGCGTGCCCGTGACCGTGTTGCCGCGCGACGTCTGCGTGAAGGCACCGATCACACCGCAGCGCATCGCCCCGTTCCGCGCCTTGAAGAATCGTTGCGGCCCGATCGTGGCGGACATTCTCGCGGCGGAAGTGGCCTATCAGAAGGGACGTCGCGGTGTGGAATCCGCCCCGATGTACGACCCGTGCACCATCGGCTATCTGGTCGATCCGACGATGTTCGGTGGCCGCCGGGTGAACGTTGCGGTGGAAACGACGGGCCAGCTCACGCTGGGTGAGACGGTCGTGGACTGGAACGGCCGCTCGAAGCGCGCCGTGAACGCCACGTGGATCACCGATGTGGACGCCGATCGCTTCTACGAGACGCTGCTCGCCCGCATCGCTCGTCTGCCGTAAGCGGCGGGCAGAGGAACTTCAGCGTCACGACAGTCAGCACAACGCGGTGGCCCGCAACGGTCGCCGCGTTTTTTGCATGATGGGCAACGCGCAGGCGCTTACGTCGCGAGATGCCTAGCGACCCAGTCGCGGCAGGCGCTGACCTGCGGACCACGTTCCTTGCCTTCGAGCGACATCAGCGCCACGGTGCGCGTGACACGCGGTGCCGTGACCTCGAGCGCGACGAGCGCCGGGTCGTGCAGATGCAGTGTGTAGAGCCTGGGCAGGATCGCCAGTGCGAGTCCGCTGCGCACCAGCGCGTAAAGCGGCTCGGTGTACTCCATGCGGTACTTCGGTTCGAGCCGCAGATTCTGCGAGCCGCCGGTGCGTTGCAGGGAATCGCTGACGTTGCCGCGTACGAATACCGCGAGGTCGCGCTCGGTGAGCTGTGCCCATGTGACGGACGCCGCCGAGGCGAGCGGATCGTCGCGGCGCGCCACGAGCACGATCTCGTCGTCGAACAGATCGTCGCAGCGAAAGCCGTCGGCACTGGCCGCGTGACCGGCCTCGTCGGCATCGTCGCGTACCCCGACGCCGAGGTCGATTTCACCGCGCGCGAGGGCGGCAACGAGTTCGCTGTTCGGCAGATCGGACAGCGCGAAGCGCACGTTCGGATGGGCCTCGCGCAGCGTGCCGAGCACCGGTAGCAGACGCGCCGCGACAGACGGAATGAAACCGATGCGCACCGTCTGCGCTTGCAGCGTGAAGGTGCTCGTCATGTCGTCGAACGTGCCACGCGCCGCGTTGAGCAGACGTTCGGCGAGCGGCAGGATGGTCGCGCCGGCTTCGGTGAGCGTCAGGCGGTGCGCCGAGCGCTCGAACAACCGGCCGCCCAGCAGGAATTCGATCTGACGGATGGCCGCCGTGAGCGCCGGTTGAGTGACCGAGAGCGCCTGCGCCGCCTGCGTGAAGCTGCGCGAGTGCGCGAGGGCGACGAAGTACTGCACCTGACGCAAGGTAAGCGCGGGCAGGGGAGGGACGTGCGCAACCGGGGGATTTGACGCGTTGGATGGATTCGGCGAACCCGGCGGCGATGCCGGCGCCGATGCCGACGCCGGCGTAGAAGCGGCCGCCTTGGATGCCTTCGGCTCGCTCGCACTGGCCGCAGTGTTCTGGGTACGTCGGGACGAAGTCGCCATGGCGCGCTCCTGTAGTGGCGTCCTGACGAGGCGGCAGGACAGCGGTATCGCGAGACCGCCGGATACACCGGATGCACCGGATACACCGGACATCCGGGAGATCCACGGCCTTCGCGAAGAATAGATTCGAATTATCGAATCATAAGTAATTTCATTTTTTATTTATAGCCGCGCGCACGTAAAGTGCCACGCAAAGACCCACTATTCTTGGCTTATGCAGACCTCCTCTCCTGAGCGCAACACGGCGCGTCCGACGGCTTCCACGTTGCCCCCGGGCGGCTGGCTCGAACGTCGCTTCGCCATCGCCCGGCGCGGCTCCAGCGTGCGCACCGAAGTGCTGGCCGGCATCACCACGTTCCTCGCTGCTGCCTACCTGCTCGTCGTCATTCCGTCGTTGCTCGCCACGGGCGGCATGGATCGCGGCGCGGCCACCACGGCTGTCATGCTGGTCTTCGTGCTGTTCTCGGTGCTGATGGGCATCTACGCGAACCTGCCGTTCGTCGTCGGACCGGGCATCGGCGGATCGGTCATCGTGGGTGTCACGCTGGCGACCACCGAACACGTGGCCTGGCAGACGGGCATCGCCATCGCCTTCCTGTCCGGCGTGCTGTTCCTGCTGCTGACCCTCATCGGCGCGCGCAGCGTGGTCGCACGCTTGATTCCAACGGCCATCAAGCTCGGTCTGGGCGCGTCCATCGGCCTGTTCATCGCCGTGCTCGGCGTGCGCAACGCGGGCATGGTCGTGGCCAACGCCAAGACCAACGCCTTCGCGCTGGGCGACTTCAGCAAGCCGGGCACGATCGTCGCGCTGATCGGTCTGGGCACGGCCGTGCTGCTGCAAGGCCGCAAGGTGCCGGGCGCCATTCTCTGGTCGATTCTGGTCGCCGCGCTCGCCGGGGTGCCGCTCGGCGTGACGAAGGTGCCCGAGTCGTTCATCTCGCTGCCGCACAGCATTGCGCCGGTGGCCTTCCAGCTCGATCTGCGCAGCGCGCTCACGATTGCGGCGCTGCCGTATCTGTTTGCGTTCTTCGCTGCCGAATTCTTCTCGACGCTGGGCACCACGCTGGCGGTCGGCGGCAAAGCCGGCCTGCTCGACGAGCACGGCAACATGGAGAACATCAACCGCCCGTTCCTCGTCGACTCCATCGCCGCGACCGGCGGTGCACTGCTCGGCATTCCCGCGCTGACAGCACTGGTCGAGTCGGCAGCGGGTGTTGAAGCCGGCGGCCGCACGGGTCTTACGTCGATTGCCGCTGCGCTGATGTTCGCGATGATGTGTTTCTTCGTACCGGTGGCGCTGGCCATTCCCAAGGAGGCCACCGCGCCCGCGCTGATTCTCATCGGCCTGTCGATGTTCAGCACGATCCGTCATGTGCCGTTCGACGATTTCAGCGACGCGTTCCCCGTGCTGGCGATGGTGCTGCTCACGCTGCTCTCGAACAGCTTCGGCACCGGTATTGCGGGCGGTCTGCTGTGCTACGTGCTGGTCAAGGCCCTGATGGGCCGCTTCAGGGAACTGCCGTGGGGTCTGTACGTGCTGGCGCTGCCGCTGGCGTATTACTTCTGGACGGTGGTGGGACGCCATTGAGTGGCACACCGTTCGCCCGGCAGAGGCTTGGTCTGCCGGTGAATTCAAGATAAGACTAGACGTGATGACAGAGACACCGGGCCACGTGCCCGCCGCACGCACCGGCGTGCAGATTCAGGAGGCGCATCGCACGTTCTTCCGCGCGATGCCGAAGGTTGAATTGCATTGCCATTTGCTGGGCGCGGTGCGTCATGACACGTTCGTGGCGCTCGCGCAGAAGTCGAACGCGCCGCTCGCGCGTGACGAGATCGACGCCTTTTACACGCGCGGCGAGAAGCCCGTCGGGGTGTTGCGCGTGCTGCGCGCGCTCGATGAGCATCTGCTGACCACGCCCGACGATCTGCACCGCATCGCCTACGAATACCTGGCCGACGCTGCGGCTCACAACGTGCGCTACAGCGAGTTCTTCTGGAACCCGACGGGCACGGTGCGCACGTCCGGCATTCCTTACGCCAGCGCGCAGAGCGCCATCGTCGCCGCCATTCGCGATGCCGAGCGCGATCACGACATCGTCGGCCGTCTCGTGCCGAGCATCGACCGTGAAGCCGACCCGCGCGAAGCCGTCGAAATGGTGGAGTGGATGCGCGCGCATCGTGCCGACGAAGTGATCGGCATCGGCATCGACTATCGCGAAAACGACCGGCCGCCCGAGCTGTTCTGGAAGGCGTATCGCAATGCGCGTCTGGCGGGATTCAAGACGACGGCGCACGCCGGCGAATTCGGTATGCCGTGGACGAACGTCGAGACGGCCGTCGAGCTGCTCAAGTGCGACCGTATCGATCACGGCTACACCATCGTCGACGCCCCGGACTTTGCGCACGAGTGCGCGCAGCGCGGCATCGTCTTCACGGTGGTGCCGACCAACTCGTATTACCTGCGCACGCTCACGCCGGAGCGCTGGGCGGAAGATCACCCGATTCGTCGCATGCCGGGCCTCGGCCTGAAGATTCACCCGAACACCGACGACCCGACGCTGCACAAGGTCAATCCGGCACAGGCGTGGGAACTGATGTACAGCCACCTCGGCTTCTCGCTCGACGATTTGCGCGCGTTCATGCACAACGGCCTCGATGGCGCCTGGATCGACGACAGCACGCGTCGCGCATGGCACCGCAGCTTCGCGGTGGAATTCGACGCCGCGCGCAACGTGCTCACTCAGACGCTCGCGCCCTGACGCTGCGGCAACTCCGCTTTTCCTTGGTCTCACCCGACCTTCAGCCGCCTTCGGGCGGCTTTTTTTGTCCCGCTTTTGCCGAGCTTTTGCCCGGCAATCGCATCGTTCGCACCATTCGCAACGTTCGCGCGCCCATAAAAAAGCCGGCCTGGGCAGGCCGGCAGTGTCGCATCGCTTGGGGCCGATGCGTCAGAGCAACTTACGAGCGGTTGTCCTGGTCGAGCAGGCCGCGGTCGTTCACCTGGGCACGCACATCGGCGCGCGTCAGCGAGTCGGCCGACGCCGCCTTTTGCGCTTGCGTGGTCTCGATCAGCGGCGTACCGGTTTCCACCTGGTTCAGTTGACCACTGGCGCTGGCTTGCGTCAGTTCGCTGCGCACTTCGGCGCGGCTCACCTGGCTTTGGCCAGCGACCACTTGCAGGTCGGAGACGTTGTTGTCATAACGAGCGTCGGCGAAAGCGGAGGCCGACACGAGCGAGGCAGCGGCAATAACAGCGGCAAGGATACGGGTGTTCATGGTGATACTCCTGTCATTAGTTGATTACTTCTTGATCAGCTAGCGTTCGGGGCATCGGCAGCAGAGATGTCGGGTGTCATGAATAACCTCGGCACTTCGTTTTGCTGCGTTGCGGTGTCCGTCGCGTTGGCATGGGTGAATCTTAGGGAAAACCCGTGGCTTTTACGCAACTAACCGTCTACAAAACGCAACCGATCGTCCGAATCGAAAAATCCATTGAAAATCAATGAATTAGAGCCGCAAAAACCGCCAGATGGCACACGAATGACGCTCGCTTGGCAGCGATTTGACGGGAAATGCCGCGGCGCGCAATAGCGTGTTTGATCGGATGGGGTTTATTGCGCGGTGCGTCAGCAGTAGAGTGACAACATGATGAAGTCAGCCGGCCTCGTGAGTCGCTTGGTGCGCCGCACCGCGAACGACGCCGGTTCGTACAGGAGCAACACCATGGCTGCCCTCGGTTCATTCCTTTTGCTGGCGAGCGCTTCGCTGCTCACCGCTTCGTATTTGCGCAGCCGTGCGGCCCGTGCGCGCCGTCAGCCGGTGCGCGTGACGCGTCGCTGAGCCGGCCGTACCGGTCGTCGCATCCTTCGGGATGTTGTCGGCCAACGTGCGGGGTCTTGTCGCTGTGCGTAACGAATCAGCGTTTCAGACATTCCATTATTTCGTTTTCAGCAATGCGTCCTTACTCGGGATCGCGTTTTTCTCCTTCACGCGCGAGCGTAGATTGGCGGCACTGACGGCGCCCACGGTGGACGTCTCGCCAGACAGGAGAAATGAAAATGAAACAGGTTCTGATCGCCTCGGCCTTTGCCGCCGCATGCTTGAGCGCAGGTGCCGCGAGCGCCGCCGAGAGTTCGCAACCGGCCGCTCAGCCGCAGCAAACCCAGCAACAAGCGCAGGTGCAGACGCAAGCCCAGCCGGGCCCGGTGGCCGCCGCAGCCCAAACGTCGACGCTCGCTCCGGTGTATGAAGTGCCGGGCCGCGTGAATCGCGCGGGATCGATCTACTTCGGTCAGTAAGTCTGCGCAAAGAAACGGCAAGCCGGAGAGCCCCCCCTCCGGCCTGCCGCGTTCCCGACTCACGGGACATCTCTCTCGCTTCTTTACCGCTTCTTTCCCGCTTCTCCCGCTTTTCCCTTCAGTAAGTCCGCTTCATTGCCGACGCACAGGCGGCGGACAAGCATCCCACTGCCAGCACATACCCCGCGATCCACCACGGCTGATGACCGCCGTATTCGAGCAGCGTTGCCGCCACCAGCGGCGTAATCGAGCTGGAAACGATTCCCGAGACCTGATACACGACGGAAATGCCCGTATATCGCACGCGCGTATCGAACAGTTCGCAGAACATCGACGCTTCCGGCCCGTAGACAAACGCGTACACCACGCCCAGTGGCACGATCACCGCGAGCGAGACCCACCAGACGTGCGTCGAGTAGTGCATCACCGCCAGCGCCGGTATCGACGACACGCCACATGCGATGGCCCCCCAGCCGAATACCCGACGACGTCCCACGCGATCCGACAGCTTCGAGGCGTACGGAATGGTGACGACCAGCACCAGCGCGGCAAACGTCACGGCCAGCAGAATCGGCGTCTTCGGAAAGTGCAGCGTACCGACGAGATACGAGATCGAGAACACCGCGTAGACGTTGAACACCACGCCATCGATGTAACGCGCGCCCCAGCCGAGCAGCACGTTGCGCCGGTAGTCGCGCGCAATTTCCGAGAGCGGCACATGGGCCACATGCTGACTGTCCTTGATACGCGCGAACTCGGGTGTCTCGAGCACGCGCAGCCGGATGAACATGCCGAGCGCCACCAGCACCAGGCTGAGCATGAACGCGAGACGCCAGCCCCACGACATGAACTGCGCATCCGTCAGTGTCGACGAAAGCAGTGCGACGACACCCGTCGACAGACACAGTCCCACGGCGAGCCCGATCTGCGGATACGCGGCGAACTGCCCGCGCTTGTCGCGCGGTGCATACTCGAACGCCATCAGCACCGCACCGCCCCATTCGCCGCCCAGTCCGATGCCTTGCAACAGTCGCAGGAACAGCAGGATCAGCGGCGCGGCAATCCCGATGCTGTCATACGTTGGCACCAGCCCGATCAGGAACGTCGACACGCCCATGATGGTGAGGTTGACGATGAGCAACGGCTTGCGTCCGAGCCGGTCGCCGAAGTGACCGAACAGAATGCCGCCGATCGGACGCGTGGCGAAGCCCACCGCGTAGACCGTGTAGGCAAGAACGGTGGCAATGAACGCGTCGCCGCTGGGGAAGAAGAGTTTGTTGAAGACGAGCCCTGTGACGGTGCCGTACAGGAAGAAGTCATACCATTCGACGGTCGTGCCGATCAGACTGGCCAGCGCGACCGTACGCACCGCTTTTTCGGCATTGGCAGCGTTGGCGGCATCGCTGCCGCCCGCACCGGTGAGAACCTGTTCCATTGCGCCTCCTGTTGATGCGCCGCGCCCGGCGGCGCGCTGCGACGCGCCGGTCTGCGCCGGGCGTCTGTCTCCTGGATGTCTCGGTGCCGCGCGTACCTCGGTTCGTCACGCGACTATTTTTTGATGATGGCTGTTGCAGGCACTGCGGTTAAGACTCGAAAACACGCATGCGCGTCAAACGCATGCGATCCGGGTGGCGCCTCGTCAGTCAGACCGGAGCGCCAATGAAGTTGCGTCCGCGTGGGCCGTCGAGCGCAGCGGCGATCATCGCGCTGGACTCGGGCTCACTCACGCCGTACGCCGAGAACTCGGTGGCCACGCCCAGGCCATGGAGGAACGCCGTGAGCTTGTCCGGGGCGTCGGCAATATCGGCGATCTCGCCGTCGAATACCCGCGCCAGCACCGCGTCACGGTCGGCGCGACGGCCGATGGCCAATCGCATCACCGCCGGCAACGTGAACGAGCACGCAATCCCGTGCGGCAAGCCGTGGCGAATCGTCATGTCGTACGAAATCGAATGCGCGAGCGCCGTCTTCGTGTTCGAGAACGCCATGCCCGCTTGCAATGCCGCGAGCGCCGCCTGACTGCGCAACGCTTCGTCGTCGAGCGACGCCATGAGCTGCGGCAGCACGCGCATCATGTCGCGCGCGGCGCTCACGGCGAAGGTGTCGGAGATCGGATTGGCGTTGACGTTCCAGATCGCCTCCAGCGCATGCGAGAGGGCGTCCAGACCGCTTTGCAGCGTGACCGCGCGCGGCAGTGAGCGCGTCAGACGCGGGTCGACGATCGCCGCCTGCGGCCACGTCTCGGGCAGATGCAGCGAATACTTCTTGCGCTTCACATGGCGGTCCCACAGCGTGGCCCACGGCGTGACTTCGCTGCCGGTGCCGGCGGTCGTGGGCACGGTAATGAGCCGCTTGGTGCGCGCCGGCCGGAAGGTCACGCCAGCGTCGAGCGCGTCGACGAGCGTGGCGAAGCGGTCGTCTTCACCCGCGACCATCAGCAGCTTGGCCGTGTCGAGTGCGCTGCCGCCCCCCAACGCCACGATCACTTCGCACTGGCCGTACCGCCGCCAGAAATCCCCGTACATCGGCGCGAGTTCGCGCACATCCGGATTCGGGCTGACCTGATCGATGACACCGGCAAGGCGTTGGCCGAGCAGCGCTTCGATCTGTCCGGTCATGCCGAGCGCGCGCGCTTCGGGCATGGTGACGAGCACCGCGCGGCGCTGGCCGACCAACTCGGGCAAATGGGCGAGCGCGCCCGCACCGAAGTGAACATCGACCGGATTATGGAAACGTGAACATGCAGTCATGGTGAGGACGATGCCGCCGCGCCCGCAAGCGAAGCGATCCATTGACGAAGATTGAGCTGGATTATGGTGAGCGCCGTCCTATACTTCCAATTCACATTTTTTCGCCAACGTATTGGTAAAACCTATACCTCGTCACGGGAGCGTCATCGATGCGAATCACCCAATTGCGCTCGTTCCATGCGGTAGCGCGTCACGGCAGCGTGACGCGCGCGGCGCAAGCGCTGCATGTGAGCCAGCCCACGATGACCACGCAGATTCGTGCGCTGGAGGAGACCTACGGCGTTGAGCTGTTCTACCGGCACGGCCGCGGGCTGACGCTCACGCCGACAGGCAAAGCGTTGTACGCCGTGAGTCTGCGCATCTTCTCGGACGAGGCCGAAGCGCTTGGCCTGCTCAAGGAGCATGGCGGGTTACGCACGGGGGAGTTGCGGCTTGGCGCCGTCGGGCCGCATCACGCGATGGAGATCGTGGCGGCCTTCCAGCCGCGCTTTCCCGGCATCCGCATTTCGATGCGGCCGGGCAATTCGGAAGAGATGATCGAGAGCCTGCTGGCGTATCGCACGGACGTGGCAGTGCTGGCGCGCTACTACGACGATGCGCGGCTGCATGTCGTGCCCTATCGCACGCATCCGGTCGTGCTGCTGGTGCCGCGGGCGCACCCGTTCGCGCGCCGCCGCAGCGTGAAGCTCGCAGCGCTGGCCGACACGCCGATGCTCATGCGCGAGCCGGGCTCGACCACGCGTCACGCGCTCGAAGCGGCGTTGCAGGCGGCCGGGGTCACGCCAACGGTGGCGATGGAGATCGGCAGCCGCGAGGCGATTCGCGAGGCGGTGATTCTGGGGCTGGGGATTGCGGCGGTGTCGGCGCGTGAGCACACGCCCGACGCGCGGCTCGCGACGGTGTCGATCAGCGACGCCCGCGTGGAGACGACGACCGTCGTCGTGTGTCTGGCGGAGCGGCGCGAGTCGCGCGCGATCGCCGCGTTTCTGGAGGTGGTGGCGGGATTGGTGTGATGCGCCGGAGCCTAATGGGCGTACAGGGCGTACAGGGCATCCGGCGCATCGCGGAGATTGCGAGCGCGGCGCACAAAGGCGGCCTTACTGGCCGCCCCCGGCGCACATCGCTTTACAGATACTGGCTCGACACGAGCACGACCACAGACGCCACGAGGCAGTAGATGCCGAACAGATACCAGCGGCCGTGTTCGAGCCAGCGCGACAGCCAGCGCAGCGCCACCAGACCGGCGAGGAAGCTGAACACCATGCCGACGAGACTCGGCGTGAGCACCGTCATGAAGTGGCCCGAGAATGTCTGCGCGCCGCCCGACTTGTACAGACGGTAAGCCTCTTTGACGATCACCGGCGGGGTGAGCACCACGGCCAGCGCGAAGCTGAATTCTTCGACGCGCACCTTATCGAGCCCGCGCAACATGCCCGTCGAGATGGTCGAGCCGGAGCGCGAGAACCCGCGAAAAGGCAGGCAGATGCCCTGCACGGCACCGATCCAGGCGGAATCGGCGCTGCGCATCGGACGGTCGCCCATCGGCGCACGCCGGGCGCCCGAGATCAGAATCAGAATGCCGGCCATCGCGAGGCCGGCCGAGATGATGTACAGATTGCCGAACAGATGCTCGATCTCGGAGTGCTGGGTGCCGCGCATCAACACCTTCTCGATGAAGAACATCAGCGCGAGCCCGATCACGCCGGTGAAGGCCGTGGCAATAATCACCTGTTTGGCGTTGTGAACGAAATCGTATTTCGACGAGAAATAACGCTCGCGCCACGACTTCCAGAAATAGACGATGACGGCGAGCATCGTGCCGGTGTGGAGCATGACGAGCAACAGCGTCATCTCGGGCGCCGACGGATCGAGCCCCATGAGCTTCTCGGCCATGATGACGTGCGCCGAACTCGACACGGGGAGCAACTCCGCCACCCCCTGCACAATCGCGAGCACGAGTACTTGCAGATAATCCATGCGTAATCCTTGTGAAATGGGCAGGGACAGTACGCGGCACGCATGACATTTTCATGACAGTCACATGACGCCGGTACCGGTTGCCTGCCCTCAACCGGCTGCCGCGCATGATACTCCGTCAGCGTTGGAAGGAAATGAGATGTTGGGCAGGTGCACCAATGCGCGATGCCGATCGAAAGCCCCACAGCCGGCAATCGTTCGTAATATGGCCCGCGATGGCCGCGCTATCTGACACGTCACCGGCTGGCTATACTCGTTCGCACTCGCCGTCACAGCGCCGTCAGTGCGCCATAACACCGCCTTAGCACCGCCTTAACACCTTAACGGAGACGTATTGCCATGCCAGTCAGCTTCGTAGGTCTTGCGCGTTTGATGGGTTCTGCAAATCGTTCAGGCCGGCTCTCCTTCCGGTTTGCGCGACGCCTCACTTCACCGCTCGCCATCGCGCTCACCTGCTTCTCCCTGGCTGGCGCATTGGGTGTGTCGGGCAGCGCATTCGCGCAGGAGAAAGTGAGCATCCCGTCGCTGGATGTGGACAGCAACGGTGCGCCCGTGATGATCGACGCCTATCTGTTTCGCGCGGCCGATGCCAGCGGCCCCACGCCGGCCGTCGTCTTCATGCATGGCTGCAACGGGATGTTCACGCGCAAGGGCAAGATCGACACCCGGGAGCTCGACTGGGCGCACCGGCTCAACGCGCAAGGCTATGCGGTGCTGGCGGTGGACAGCTTCACGTCGCGTGCGCAGCCCAGCGAGTGCACCGGCGGCGGGCAGGTGCGGCCTTCGGTGGAGCGTCCGCGCGACGCCTACGGCGCATTGCGCTATCTGCAAAGCTTGCCGGGCATCCGGCCGGACCGCATTGCGTTGATGGGTTGGTCGCATGGTGGCGGCACAGTGCTGTTCTCCGTTGGCCCCAAGAGCCCCGGGCGAGTGCAGGATGCCCAACCGGCGCCGGATTTCGCGGCCGCCATCGCGTTCTATCCCGGCTGGTGCAACACGAAGGCGCAGGGCGCCGACTGGTCGACGCGCATCCCGCTGCTCATCCTCACCGGCGCCGACGACGTCTGGTCAAAGGCCGCCCCCTGCGACGCCTTTGTGCAAGACGTCAGCGCCCGGGGCGCGCCGATCACGTTCCACATCTATCCGGGGGCAGTGCACGACTTCGACTACCCCAATCTGCCCGTACGCAATCGCCCGGAATTCACCAACCCCCGCACCCACATCGTGCCGATCACCGGCACCCAGCCGGAAGCGCGGGACGACGCCATTGCGCGCGTCACCGCGTTTCTTGCGAAAGTCTTCGGGACCTGATTTCCGGTCGAATTCCGCAGCGCTCTTGCCGGGCCGGCGGGTAACGCCCGTCCAGCGGGCGTCAACGCTCGAGGCGGCGAAACTTACCCACTGGAAATCCACAGCTTAATCACAGGAAAAGCCAGGGATCTCCACAGGAAATCCACTGGCTTTCCCCAGGGTTATGCACGGCATACCGACTACATATTCACCACATATCCACCACATATCCACCACATATCCACCGTGTATCCACGGGATATTCACCGGTTATCCCCGCGATAAGGGTGACTTTTCCCCCGGCTTTCCACCGGCTATCCCCTCGTCATCCACAGGGTTGCCCACAGGGGTGTCACAGCTTGCTCACAGGGTTATCGACAGACTTGTCCACAGCGGTTGACCCCTGCGAAGTCAGCGCACAAAACAAAATCGGCCGCCAGATGCGCGGCCGATTTGTCATCGGAGACTGCTGCCCGGAGTCGCAATGCGCCGTATTGGCGCCGGCTCACGGGGAATAAAGCAAGTGCAGCGATTGGTGGGCTGGATCAGCTACCGAAGTACGTGTTACCGGCTTGGGCGATCTTGCTGATCGAATCCGAGGTCACGACCGCCGTTGCACCGCCAGCCTTGGCAACCGTCTCCGGATACACCGAATCGTGTTGTTGCAGCAAACCGGCTTGCTCCGTTTGCACCAGTTCTTCACGAACCTGTGCGCGGCTCATCACGCTGGTTTGGGGGACCCACGAGAGTTCCGACGGACCGTCGAAAGCGTCGCTGGCGAAAGCCGAACCAGCCGACACGGCCAACACGGTGGAAATCAGGGCAGAGGTAATAAGTGCGCGCTTCATGATGTTTTCTCCTGTCTATTTGGATGGCGGCGATGTTCAATTCATCGTCGACAGTTGCAGTCTATTGCTCGCGCCAGTCACAATAAAGTCGATAATTGTCTATTTTCAATTTCTGTTTTAGAAATAATTAAAGCGACACAACGCATCCGCCATTACTGGAGTAAGCGCTCACTATCGATTTATGTCTGAAAATGACGGCAAAGAGGGGCAAACGGTATTGAGAGGGGCATTTCATATATTTAGAAATATATAATGACGCCCATTCCCGACCTTCCGATTGCTGCGCCCTTGCCCCGATGAAGCACCCGTCGAACCTGATTACCGCCGAAGTCCGTGCTCGCATTCGCAGCATGATTCTGGCTAACGAGTTGGCGCCCGGACGCCGCCTGGTCGAGGACGAGCTTGCGGCGCAACTCGACGTCGGACGCACGCCGCTGCGCGAAGCCTTGCTGTTGTTGCAGGGTGAAGGGCTGATCGCGCGCCGCCGAGGTTGGGAAGTGCAGGGCGTCGATCATCTGCAAGTGCGCACGATTTTCGAGAGTCGCGCCGCGCTCGAATCGGCGACGGCGCGCCTGGCTTCGCAGCGACTGAACGCGTGCGATTGCGATGCGCTCGACGCGCTGATCGACCAGATGGACATTTGCGACGACCGGCAGACTCTCAACCGTCTGAACAACGAATTCCATCAGCGCATCATCGCCGGTGCGAAAAACGACATCCTGACGGAGCTGCACGAGCGCACCGAGTTTTACTATTGGGCACTGCGAGTCCCCGTGCTTTTCTCAGACACACAACGGCACGCCACCAATCTCGAACACCGCGAACTCGTTGCCGCGCTGCGCGAACGCGATCCGGCGCGCGCCGAGCACATTGCGCGTCACCACGTCGAGGCAACGATGGCCATCGTCATGCCCGTGCTGGAAGGCTGACCCACGGCTGTCGCGGCGTCATAGCGGCGTCATAACGTCATAGCGTCATCACGGCGTAGCACGCCTCGTCGTCCCGCCACTTTTCCTGCCGGTTGCACCCACCCTCCCGTCTAGGGTTCACCCCGATATTGACGTCTTATTGTCGAATATATTCTTTCGTATATTATCGCTCCGGCTGAGTTCGCGACGAATGCCGGAAGCGATGTCCGTGGCCCGCGCGCAATGTGCGGGGGCCTGCTACCTGCCCTTATTGAGGATGTCGACGATGTTGTACTACTTCGCTTACTGCACCTGGCTCAACGACCCGGAGATCCGACGCTACTGGCCAAACACGAAGGCCATCACGAAAGGCTATGCCGCCAACCATCGGCTCGAATTCCACGCGGCTGGCGATCGGAAAGATCGTGGCTGGTGCCACCTCAACGGTGTGTCGGATGCGCATGGAGAGAACGCGCTCGGCGTGGTCTTCGAACATACGCCGGAACAATTCCATGAGGACTACGACGATTTCGAACGTTTTTTTCTCACGGTGCATGGTGACGACGGCAAGGCTTACGATTGCTGGACCTACCGTCTGACCGATCCCGGCATCGATATGCGCCCGCCAAACTTCTACTACAACCACATTCCCGAAGGTCTCAGGCAATGGGGCTTCCCGCAGGCTTACATCGATCGCGTGCAGGCGCGCTTCGACGCGGCGGCCGAGTGCCCGCGCGCCGATCGCCCGAATCCGTCGGCGGTGCCCGGCAAGTCCGCCGAAAGCCGCTGATCGCATCATTGACGCATTGACACGACGGATGGCGCGCGCGGCGAGCGTCGCGCGCCCATCTCCTTCGTCCGCAATCACGCGGAACGTGTGGCGCTCACCGTGACACCGGCGACACGCGCCCGCTGACTGGCATCCACGATGCCGACAGGGCCCGAACATGAAATCAAGAGTATCGTCATCCGCTTCATCGCTTGGACGTGCGACATGGCTCACTGTCGCCGCGCTATGGTTGGCCGCCACGCCGGTCGCATCGATGGCAGCGTCTGCGGACCTGTCGGCGAGCGTGCCTGCGGATATCAAGGCGCGCGGCGTCATTCGCATTGGCTCCCAACAGACTTTTCCGCCCGTGGAGTACCGCGAACCCGGTAAGGACGAGGTCACCGGTGTCTCGCGCGAGTTGCTCGACGAAGTCGCCCGGCGCCTCGGCCTGAAAGTGCAGTTCGTGCAGGCGGAGTACGCCGCGTTGATTCCGGGGCTGGATGCCAACCGCTTCGACGTCGCCTCGGGCGGTATCAGCGACACCGACGAGCGCGAGGAGAAAGTCGACTTCGTCAATTACATGTATGCCGGCGCGAGCATCCTGACGCTTGCGAAGCACAAGACCACCTTCAACACCATCGACGACTTCTGCGGCAAGGGCGTCGCGACGATGCTCGGCTCGCGTGTCATTACCGCGGCCGTCGACGCGGCGTCGGAGCGCTGCAAGCAAGCGGGCAAACCGACAATTCGCATCGAGCAGCTACCCAGCGCGCCGGATGCCCGTCAGCAAGTCGATCTGCAACGCGTAGACGGCTACATCGGCGATCTGCCTGCGCTGGCCTACATGCGGCAGCAGTTTCCCGGGCGTTACAACATCGCGGGCGGCGACTACCGGCTCACGACTTACATCGCGTCGTGGGGCTTCAACAAACGCGCCCCGGGTTTGCGTGACGCCGTGCAGCGCGCGGCCCAATCCATGCTGGCGGACGGCACTTACCGCACGATTCTGACGAAATGGAATCTGAGCGACGCCGCCTTGCCCGAGATCACCGTCAATCTGCCCGCGAGCAAACGTAAATGACCATGAAGTCAGTTGCCCAGGCATCCGCGACCGTCGACGACACCCACTCCCGCCAGACACGCAAACGCATCGTGCACCGGCGCGCCTGGGGATCGTGGATCTTCGCGGGCGTCGTCTTGGGACTGCTCGTTGCGATCGTGGACGCGGCCGTCAGCGCCCACGTCGTCGATGCCAGCGTGTTCGCCAACTACCTTTTCAGCCGCAAGATCCTCGAAGGGGCGGGCAACTCATTGCTGCTCGGCACCGTTGCGCTGTTCGCGGCGGGTGCCGTGGGCCTGATCGCGGCCCTCATGCGCGTGTCCGGCAATCCGGTGCTCGCCACGTTATCGTCGGTGTACGTCTATTTGTTTCGCGGCACGCCGATGCTCATCCAGTTGATCTTCTGGTTCAATGCGTTCCCGCTGATGTTTCCGCAACTCCACGTCGCGATCCCGTTCACCGATCACGTGCTGATCGACGGACCGATGACCGAAGTCGTCACGCCGTGGATCGCCGCGCTGATCGGGCTGTCGCTGGCCGAAGGCGCCTATATGGCGGAGATCATTCGCGCCGGACTGCGCGCCGTCGACACCGGGCAACGCGACGCCGCCTGCGCACTCGGCATGCGGCGCGGGCAGATCCTCTACCGCGTGGTCATTCCGCAGGCGGCGCGCATCATCTTGCCGGCGGCGGGCAACCAGTACATTCTCCTGCTCAAATCGACGTCGCTCGCTTCGGCCATCGGGTATCTGGAACTGCTGCGCGTGACCACGGACATCTACTCCGCCAACTTCCGCGTGGTCGAGTTGCTGTGTGTCGCGGGCTTCTGGTACCTCGTCATGACCGCGTTTGCGACAGCATTGCAGATGCTGCTCGAACGTCTCTACCCACACCGATAACCGATGAGCGCCGGCATGAACGTTCCGAACTCCCTTCCCGCTTGCGCCGTCGATCTTGTCGGCGTGACCAAGTTCCGTGGCACACAAGCCGTGCTCCGTCAGGTGAGCGCGCGCATTCCGCAGGGACAGGTCGTCGCGCTGCTTGGCCCGTCGGGTGCGGGCAAGTCGACGCTGCTGCGATGCGTCAACCATCTGGAACCCATCGACGACGGTCAGATCTTCGTCGAGGGTGAATTGATCGCCTATCGCGAGCGCAACGACATATGCTTCGAGATGAGCGATCGCGACGTCAGCCGTCAGCGCCAACGCATTGGCATGGTGTTCCAGAGCTTCAACCTGTTCCGCCACATGAAGGTGCTCGACAACGTGATGTCCGGGCCACGTTATGTGATGGGCCAGTCGCGCTCGCAGGCAGAGCACACCGCGCGAGCGCTGCTCGAACGCGTTGGGCTGTCCGAGAAGGCCGGCGCCTATCCCCATCAACTCTCGGGCGGGCAGCAGCAGCGCGTGGCCATCGCCCGGGCGCTCGCCATGTCGCCGCGCGTCATGCTGCTCGACGAGCCGACCAGCGCGCTTGATCCGGAACTCGCTCAGGAAGTGATTGCCGTCATCCGGCAACTCGCCAGCGAGAACATCACCATGCTGATCGCCACCCACGAAATGCGGCTCGCGCGCGACTTCGCCGATCGCGTGCTGTTCATGGTCGGCGGCGAACTGGTGGAAGATGCACCCGCGCGCCGCTTCTTCGACGATCCGCAGCACGCGCGCAGCAAGCAGTTCGTCTCACGTCACAGTCACGCGGCATGACTCGCGTTCGCCATCCGCCCCGTCTCGCCACTCAGGACCCATCATGACTTCCCCGTTTCAAACCCTGCATCACGTGTGCATCGTGGTGCACGATCTCGAAAAGGCCGAAACCTACTACACGTCGCTAGGCATTGGCCCGTGGTTCGACTATCCGAAGTCGTCGCCCTACGTCGAACTCATGACGCCCAACCCCGAAGCCTCAAAGGTCATGCGCTATCGCTGCTGCGATTTCCTGAACTTCCAATTGCAACTGTGCGACCCCGGCAGTCTCGATTCGCCGCAACGGCGCTTTCTCGACACACACGGCGAAGGCGTGTATCACCTCGGCTTCGAGGTCGACGATCTCGCCGGCGCGAAGGCACAGATGACAGCGCTTGGCGTGGGCACCATCGCGTCCGGACTGCGGGAAGACGGTTCGGGCTTCGCTTACTTCGACACGCGCGATCAGGCAGGCACGGTGCTCGAAGTCCGGCGCTCGTCGCCCCCTGCCACCTCGTGAGCCGTCGCCGCCCCCCAATGAAAACGGGACGCCGTCAGGCGTCCCGCATAGGGCTCACGTAGGGTTCGCAGTCGTCCGCTCGTGGCCCACTCATGGCCACGTATGGGCGCTTATGGCCGCGATTGGCCCGCGAACTGGGCGAACCGCGCGTCGACGCAACCGGTCGACGCCACCGGAGATATCGACGGGCTACTTCGCCGTGGCCGCTTCCTCCGGCGTCGTTGCCGAGGCGCCCGAGGCCGTCGTCTGCGCAAGCACGGGTTTGAGCGCGATGCCGGTGTGACTCGCGGCGACCTTCGTCAGCGCATCCGGTGACGTCGCGGCCACAACCGTCCCGCCGGCTTTGCCGCCCTCCGGCCCCATGTCGACGATCCAGTCGGCTTCGGCAATCACATCGAGGTTGTGCTCGATGACAACGACCGTGTGCCCGCCATTCACCAACCGGTGCAACACATTGATCAGACGCGCTACGTCCGCCATGTGAAGGCCAACGGTCGGTTCGTCGAGCACGTACAGCGTGTGCGGCGACTTCTGCCCGCGACGCGTGATGTCGTCGCGCACCTTGGTCAACTCCGTCACCAGCTTGATGCGTTGCGCTTCACCGCCCGACAGCGTCGGCGACGGCTGGCCGAGCGTGAGATAGCCCAGGCCGACGTCCTGCATCAGTTGCAGCGGATGCGCGATGCTCGGCATCGACGCGAAGAACTCGACGGCTTCGTCCACTTCCATCGTGAGCACATCGCCAATGCTCTTGCCGCGCCAGGTGACGGCCAGCGTCTCGGCATTGAAGCGCTGACCGTGACACACGTCGCACAGCACCTTCACGTCGGCGAGGAAGCTCATGCCGATGGTGCGCACGCCTTGCCCTTCACAGGCCGGACAACGACCGTCCCCCGTGTTGAACGAGAATCGCGACGCCGCATAGCCGCGTGCGCGCGCTTCGAGCGTGTCGGCGAACAGGCGTCGGATCGTGTCCCAGAAGCCGATGTACGTGGCCGGGCACGAACGCGGTGTTTTGCCGATGGGCGTCTGATCGACTTCGAGCACGCGATCGATCGTCTCCCAGCCGGTCATCGACTCGCAGCCATGCCACGCGTGCACCACCGCACGGCGCGGCTCTGCGGGCGCTTGTGACGTCGCACGCGGCTTGCCGTCCGCCTTCACGGCGTGACGCACGGTGCCCTTGCGTGCGCGTCGCTCGGCCGGTGACGACAACACCGAACGCCCCACGGCGTCGAGCAGGTTCGTCATCAGCACGTCGCGCGCGAGCGTCGATTTGCCCGACCCCGAGACGCCGGTAATCGCCGTGAGCCGCGACAACGGCAGCGAGGCCGTCACGTCCTTCAGGTTGTGGAGCGTTGCGCCGTGTACCGTCAGCCAATTCGGCGGCACCGCCTCGACCCTTTTGGCGGGCGCGATGACCTCGCGGCGCGGTTGAATCGGATGCTGCAACGGATGCGCCAGGAACTTGCCGGTCAGCGAGTCGGGATGCGCGGCCAGATCGGCCACGCTGCCCTGCGCCACCAGCGTGCCGCCACGCTTGCCGGCGCCCGGCCCGATATCGATGATGTGATCCGCGCGACGAATCGTATCCTCGTCGTGCTCGACCACGACCAGTGTGTTGCCCTGATCGCCCAGCTTGCGCAACGCGCCGAGCAGAATGCCGTTGTCGCGCGGGTGCAAGCCGATGGTCGGCTCGTCGAGCACGTAGCAAACGCCTTGCAGGTTGCTGCCCAACTGCGCCGCCAGACGAATACGCTGCGACTCGCCGCCCGAGAGTGTCGGCGCCGCGCGATCGAGCGTGAGGTAGCCAAGCCCGACTTCCTCCAGAAACTCAAGACGCCCCTGAATCTCGCTGATCAGATCGCGCGCGATGCTCGCTTCGCGGCCATGCAACTCGAGTCGTTGAATCCACTCGCGCACGTCGCTCACGGTCCACTGGGCGACGTCGGAGATCGCGTGTTCGTCGAACGTCACCGCGCGCGCAACGGTATTGAGTCGCGCACCGTGGCAATCCGGACACGGCTGATCGCCCACGTCTTCCGGCTCCTGCTCCTCCGACGGCAGCGAATGCTCGCGTCCCCGGTTGTCCTGATTGAGCACCGTGTCGTCGAACGCTTCGCGCTGCTCGCGTGTGAGCGCGAGGCCCGTGCCCACGCACGTCGAGCACCAGCCGTGCTTGCTGTTGAACGAGAACATGCGCGGATCGAGATCCGGATAGCTCGTGCCGCACACCGGACACGCGCGCTTGACCGAGAACACCTCGATCTCGCCCACGCCTTCGCCCGGCTGCTCATGGGTCATGGTGTCGCCAAGGCCGTCGAGCGGGGCGAGCAGATGCATGACACCCTTGCCCAACTCGAGCGCCGCCGCCAGCAGCGTGCGCAGCAAGCCTTCATTCTCGGGCGTGATGACCACGTCGCCCACCGGCAGTTCGATGGTGTGCTCGCGGAAGCGGTCGAGCTTCGGCCACGGGTCGACCGGCAGGAAGACGCCGTCGACACGCAAATGCGAATGCCCGCGCGCCTTGGCCCACTTCGCCAGATCGGTGTAGATCCCCTTGCGGCCCACGACCAGCGGCGCGAGCAGGCCCACGTGCTGGCCACGCCGATCACGCATCAGTTGCGCAACGATGGAATCCGGACTTTGGGCCGTGACGGGCGCGCCGTCATGAATGCAATGCTGAATGCCGAGCTTGACGTACAACAGCCGCAGGAAGTGCCACACCTCCGTCGTGGTGGCGACGGTACTCTTGCGACCACCGCGCGAGAGGCGCTGCTCGATGGCGACCGTGGGCGGAATGCCATATACGGCATCCACTTCCGGACGCCCCGCCGGCTGCACGATGGATCGCGCATAGGCGTTGAGCGATTCGAGATAACGGCGCTGCCCTTCGTTGAAGAGAATGTCGAACGCGAGCGTCGACTTGCCCGATCCCGACACCCCGGTAATCACGCTGAACTTGCCGCGCGGAATGGCCACGTCGAGCGACTTCAGATTGTGCTCACGCGCGTTGACGATCCGAATCTCGTCGCCACCGGCGGGCTTGCGATGCGCACGCGCTGCGCGCAGCGCCGTTTGCAGCGGCATGCCCGGATCGCCCGCGGGTTTGGCCGCCGCCACCGATTGCCCGGGCGCGACCACCGTGCGTTCGTAGTCGGCCAGCGCGCGCCCGGTATGCGAACCTTCGCACGCCACCACCTGCGCGAGCGTGCCCGCGCACAGCACCTCCCCACCGCCTTCGCCGCCTTCCGGCCCGAGGTCGATGATCCAGTCGGCCGCGCGCACCACGTCGAGGTTGTGTTCGATGACGAGCAACGAGTTGCCGCCGTCGAGCAACTTGCCGAACGCCCGCATGAGCTTGGCGATGTCGTCGAAGTGCAGCCCGGTCGTGGGCTCGTCGAAAATGAAGAGACGCCCGCGATGCGCGACCTTCTGCCCGCTGGCCGTCTTCTTCTGCGCAGCTTCCGCGAGGAACCCTGCCAGCTTCAGGCGCTGGGCCTCACCGCCCGAGAGTGTCGGCACCGGCTGGCCGAGCTTCACGTATTCGAGACCGACGTCCACGATCGGCTGCAACACGCGCAGCACGTCGCGATCCGACGAGAACAGCTTGACCGCCTCGTTGACGGTGAGCTCCAGTACGTCCGACACGCTCAATTCGCGCATCGCCTCGCCCGGCACGGCACGCTGAATCTTCACGTCGAGCACTTCGGCGCGGTAGCGCTTGCCGTCGCAGTCCGGGCAACGCAGATAGACGTCGCTCAGGAATTGCATCTCCACGTGCTCGAAGCCCGATCCGCCGCACGTCGGGCAGCGCCCGTTGCCGGAGTTGAAACTGAACGTGCTGGCGGTGTAACCCCGTTGCAGCGCCACCGGTTCGGCCGCGAACAACTTGCGGATCTCGTCGAACGCACCGACGTAGCTGGCCGGGTTGGAGCGCGCCGTCTTGCCGATGGGCGACTGATCGACGAACACTACGCCCGAGAGTTGCTCGGCACCCACGAGTTCGTCGTGTGCGCCGGGCGCTTCGGTCGGGTCGCCGAAGTGACGCGCCAGCGCGGGATTGAGCACGTCCTGCACCAGCGTCGATTTGCCGGAGCCGGACACGCCGGTCACGCACACGAGTCGGCCCAGCGGAATTTCGACGTCGACATGCTTGAGGTTGTGCTCGCGCACGCCGCTCAGCACCAGACGCGGCGTATCGGCATCGACCGGACGCGCGCGCCAGTTCGACGCGTTCGCCACATGCTTGCGTCCGCCCAGATAGTTGCCGGTCAGCGTGTCGGCGTGACGCACTTCCTCGGGCGTGCCGTCGAAGACGATCTGACCACCGCGCTCGCCCGGCCCCGGGCCCATGTCGATGACGCGATCGGCAGCGAGCATCACCGCCGGATCGTGTTCGACCACCACGAGCGTATTGCCCGCGTCGCGCAAACGATGCATCGCGGCAACGATACGGTCCATGTCGCGCGGATGCAGGCCGATACTCGGCTCGTCCAGCACGAACAGTGTGTTGACGAGCGACGTGCCGAGCGCCGTCGTCAGATTGATACGCTGCACTTCGCCACCCGAGAGCGTGCGGCTCTGACGGTCGAGCGTGAGGTAGCCGATGCCGACGTCGCACAGATACTTCAGACGCGTGCCGACTTCCTCTTGCAACAGCTTGAGGGCGTCGTCCAGCAGACTCGACGGCAACGTGAGCGAATCGAAGAACTGACGCACGCGCGAAATCGGCATGAGCATCAGATCGTGCATGGTGAGGCCCGGCAGCGCTTCGAGCTGCTCACGCGACCACGACACGCCGCGCGGCATGAAGCGCTGGGATGGCGGCAGCACGGCGTCGGCGTTCTCCTTCGAGCCGAGGCGCCACAGCAAGCCTTCCGTCTTCAGACGAGCGCCGCCGCACGTCTCACACGTCGTGTAGCTGCGGTACTTCGAGAGCAGCACGCGGATATGCATCTTGTACGCCTTCGACTCCAGATAGCCGAAGAAGCGGCGAATGCCGTACCACTGCTTGTTCCACTCGCCTTTCCAGTCCGCGTCACCTTCGATAACCCACTCGCGATGCTCGGGCGAGAGTTTCGACCAGGGCGTGTCGCGCGGAATACCCGCCTTTCCGGCGTATTCCAGCAGGTCGTCCTGAATCTCTTTCCATGCGGGCGTCTGGATGGTTTTGATCGCGCCACCGCGCAGTGTCTTGCGCTCGTCGGGGATCACCAGGCCGAGGTCGACGCCGATGACGCGGCCGAAACCGCGACACGCCTCGCACGCGCCGTAGGCGGAGTTGAACGAGAACAGCGCCGGTTGCGGGTCGGCGTAGTGCAGGTCGCTGTCGGGGCAGTGCAGGTCCTGCGAGTAGCGCCAGATCTCGGGCTCGCCCGCTTCGGCCAGCACGTAGACGTTCATCCGTGCGCGACCGCGCTTGAGCGACGACTCGATGGCTTCCATCGCGCGCGCTTTCTCGGTGTTTTGCAAGCGGAACCGGTCGGCAACGACATCGAGCACCTTGCGGGTACCGTCTGCCGTGGCGACTTCGCGCTCGGCCTGCACGCGCGTGTAGCCCGAAGCCGACAGCCACTGCTCGACTTCATCTGCCGTCACGCTGCCGGGCAGTTCGACCGGGAACGTGACGACCAGACGCGGATCGTCCTGGGCGGTGCGCGCCATCAGGTCGGCGTAGATCGTCTCGGCCGTGTCGTGACGCACCGGCTGCGCCGTCTCGCGATCGAACAGCGCCGCCGCGCGGGCGAACAGCAGCTTGAGGTGGTCGTTGAGTTCGGTCATCGTGCCGACCGTCGAGCGCGAGCTGCGCACGGGGTTGGTCTGATCGATGGCGATGGCCGGCGGCACGCCTTCCACATGGTCGACCTGCGGACGATCCATGCGGTCGAGGAACTGGCGCGCGTAGGCACTGAAGGTCTCGACGTAGCGCCGCTGACCTTCGGCGAACAGCGTGTCGAAGACCAGACTCGACTTGCCGGAACCGGACGGGCCGGTCACGACCGTCATCTCACCGGTCTGGAGATCGACGTCGAGGTTCTTGAGGTTGTGCTGGCGGGCGCCGCGAATGCGAATCGCGCGGCTGGCCGACGGGTCGGATTTCGGGGATGACTTGTCCACTTGGTATCAGGGCCGCTTGATTGACAATGAACAGCGTGACGATAAACAACGTGACGTCTGACAGCGCGCGTGCGCGCCTCGGGGGAACTACTGTATCAGGCCGAAACGACAGGCGCTGGCAGCATCCTCTCATCGCTCGGCTTGCTGCGATTGTACTGTATGTTTGTACAGCACAATGGATTCCCCCATTGCCGGTGTTCCTAATTCGGATACCGCCTGCCAACCGCCAAGCCGCAAGGATCATCTCGTCAAGTTGATCGCATCGCATGCGATTGCGCTGGACGTCACGCTCGGTACCAACGCCTATACGTCACCGCGCGATACGTTCATGATATGATGCGAATGATTATCATTAACCTCAAAAGCGGCTAGATCAGCGAAGGTTGCGCACAAACGCGGCCGAGCCAGGACCATGATGTGCGACGACACCGGGGGACGCAAAAACGACGTACGCGCCGACGCGTCCGGCGTGGCCACGCTCTATCACGATCATCACGGCTGGCTGCGCAACTGGCTGCACCGCAAGCTCGGTAATCACGGCGACGCCGCCGACCTCGCGCACGACACCTTCGTGCGCCTGCTCGGCAAAGACGCGCCCGTCTGCCCGCGCGAACCCCGGGCGTTTCTCACCGTCGTCGCCCAGGGGCTGGTCGCCAATCTGCACCGCCGTCGCAAGATCGAAGCGGCGTACCTCGACGCGCTCGCCGCGCAACCCGAAGCCGTTGCGCCCGATCCGGAAACCCGCGCGATCCTGCTCCAGACACTCATCGACATCGACCGACGTCTCGACGGCTTGCCGCCGGTCGTGCGCCGCGTCTTCCTGATGTCGCAACTCGACGGCCTCGCACAGCGCGACATCGCCAACGCCGTCGGCCTGTCCATCGCCACCGTGCAACGTCACATCGTCAAGGCGCTGCACGCCTGCTGTTTCGGGAACCCCGCCGCATGAGCACCGACACGCATCACAGGCACAGCGCAGGCGGCACGTCGTCGGCGACGGCAACGCTACCGGAACCGGTCACGCTCGCGGCCACCGAGTGGTTCGTCCGTCTGCAAGCGAACGATGCCCCCGGTACCGACGCCAACGCCCGCGCCGCCACGCAGGCCGCATGGCAACGCTGGCACGACGCGGACACCCGGCACGCCCTCGCATGGCAGCGTCTGGTCGAGTTCGGTGCACATCTGCGCACCCTCCCGCCGCTCGTCGCGCACAACACGCTCGTGCGAGCGCACGCGAATCCGGGGCGCCGACGCGTGCTCAGTCTCATCGCCTTTGCCGGGGTGGCCGGCGCTGTCTGGTCCGCCAGCGACTCCAACGCCGTACGCGCCTGGCGCGCCGATGTGAGCACTGGCGTCGGTGAGCGCCGCACCGTCCAGCTCGCAGACGGCACCACGCTCTCGCTCAATACCGACTCCGCCGTCGACATCAGCCTCTCGCAAGACACCCGCCGCTTGCGATTGGTGCGCGGCGAGATCGCCATCACCACGGGGGCCGATGCCGATCACGGCCATCGCCCCTTCTTTGTCGACACCGCGCAGGGCAGCCTTCAGGCGCTCGGCACCCGCTTCGCCGTGCGTCAGCATGACGACAGCGCCGCGCTCACGGTGCTCGAAGGGGCGGTGCGCATCGTGCCCGCGCAGGCACCGAACGCCGCAACGGTGCTGACGGCAGGACAAGGCGCGACTTTCGACGCCCTCACCCTGCGCTCGCGCTTCGACGACGCCAGCGCCGCCAACGCCGCCGCCGCATGGACGCAAGGCATGCTCGTCGTCCACGCCATGCCGCTCGGCGACTTCCTTGCCGAACTCAGCCGCTACCG
>Ga0181519_10000122_pt1 | contig 67232 bp, 55 predicted proteins | sample PEATcosm2014_Bin_26_FD_121102 | JGI IMG/M metagenome (GOLD analysis project Ga0181519, IMG submission 121102) | Peatland microbial communities from MTU Mesocosm Facility, Houghton, MI, USA - PEATcosm2014_Bin02_10_metaG | ecosystem: Environmental > Terrestrial > Soil > Wetlands > Peat | place...
TGTGATGACCGCAAATCAGTTCGCGGGGCTGGTCGAAATGTTTGTCGCCCGGGCGGAGCAGCAAGCCGAGGCTTTTCCACGTTGACCGCGCGGATCTGGCGGTTGACGTCGTCGACGGTGATGCCGAGCGCGATCAGCCGCTCCGGGATCAGATTGACGCGGATTTCGCGCTCGGCGCCGCCGACCCGATCGATTTCCGACACGCCGCGCACGGCCAGCAGCGCCCGCGTCACTTCATTGTCGACGAACCAGCCGAGTTCTGTGTCCGACATGCCGGGCGACGAGACGGTATAGCCCATGACATCGCCGCCCGAGGTGTCGATCCGCTCGACCTGCGGTTCGTCGATGGTCTGCGGCAGGTTCTGGCGCACCTTGCCGACGGCGTTGCGGACATCGTTGGTGGCGCGGTCGGAATTGGTGCCGATGACGAATTGCACCGTCGTCCGCGAGACGCCGTCGGTGACCGCCGAGGTGATGTGGTCGATGCCGCTGATGCTCGCGATCGAATCCTCGATGACGCGCGTCACCTGGGTTTCCAGCTCGGCCGGCGCCGCGCCCGATTGGGTGACGACGACGCTGACGAAAGGAAAATCGACATTCGGGTCGTCATTGACCTGCAAGGTCAGGAACGAAACAACCCCGACGAGCATCAACAAGATAAACAATACGATCGGCGGGATTGGCCGCCGAATTGCCCAGGCCGATACGTTGACGCGCATTCCCGTTACCCCCTTGCCAGCAACGATCACCAGGCGCATTTACCTGCGATAATTCTTAGCGGCCGCAGCAACGCGCGTAACGTTAAATCTATTTCACGCCCGATTATGCGACCCCTCGGTTAGAGTGCGATTACGATTTACCCAGTAAGGTGCAGCGTGATGCCCGAAGGATCTTCCCTGGCACCCCAGGAGGTGTCGGTTGTGCCGCCGCTGCGGCGCCCGCAGGTGCCGATGTTGCGGCGCCGCGGACGCCTGCTGCTCGGCGTCGCCGCCGTCGCGGTGATCGCCGTGATCGCCATCGCGCTGTTGCGGCCGTCGACGCCGGCCACGGCCGTCAAGGCGCCCGACAAGGCACCGGCGGTGCTGACCGTGACGGTAACGCCGGTGGCGTCGCACCGCATGGCCGACACGCTGCTGGTGACCGGCACCTTGGTGCCTTGGGAAGATCTGTCGATCGGCACGGAGGCCAGCGGGCTTGCCGTCACGCAGGTGCTGGTCGAAGAAGGCGATCATGTCGCGGCCGGCCAATTGCTGGCCAAGCTCGATGATTCGCTGATCTCGGCGCAGCTGCAGGAGAATCAGGCGTCGATCGATCGCGCCAAGGCGGCGATCGGCCAGCAGGACGCCGCGATCGCCCAGGCCGAAGCGAATGCGCGCAACGCCGACAGCGATGTCCGGCGGGCGCGCGAACTCATCAAATCCGCCAATATCTCGGTCCAGACGACGGAGCAGCGCGAAGCTGCGGCCTCGACCGCGACCGCCCAGGTGCGGGCGGCGCAGATGGGCCGGCAAGTGGCGCTGGCCGATGTGGCGCTGGCCGAATCGCAGCGGGCGGAAATGCAGGCCCGGCTGGCGCAGACCGAAATCCGCGCGCCGACCGCCGGCATCGTCGCCAAACGCCTGGTACGCGTCGGCGCCGTCGTCACCGGCGCACAGGAGCTGTTCCATATCGTCCGCGAGGGCATTCTCGAACTCGACGCCGAGGTGCCGGATCGGCTGCTCGCGCGCGTGCAGCCCGGCCAGCAGGCCCGGCTGTCGGTGCTCGGCACCGACGGGGCGCCGATCATCGGCAAGGTGCGCGCCGTGGCGCCGATCGTCGACCCGTCGACCCGCAACGGCATAGCCCATATCCGCGCACCGGTCGAAGCGAAGCTGAAACCCGGCATGTTCGTGTCCGGCGAATTGATGCTGGCCGAAACCGATCAGCTCGCCGTGCCGGAAAGTGCCGTCCTCGCCAAGGATGGCGGCGCGCTGGTCTTCGTCGTCGACAGCGACGACCGCGTCGCCCAGCGCCGGGTCGAAACCGGGCTGCGCAGCGACGGGCTCGTGGCGATCAAAAGCGGTCTCGGGTCCGACGATCGCGTGGTCATGAGCGGCGCCGGCTTCCTGACCGACGGCGACCGCGTCCGGGTCGCCGACGCCGCCGCCAAGTAGCGCAGGACTAAGGACGAGACGGCCGGCCTTGCGCCGGCAGCGCTCTCACCTGTCCGACGCCTCGACGGCGCGCCGCGCTTCGAGCACGCGCACCAGGAAGTCGTCGCGCCGCCGCTCCAGCGTTTCGATCGACTGCCCGGCGGCTTCCGTCTCGACGCCGTCGATCAGCCGGCGCTTGACCGCATCGGTCAGGCTCGGCGAACCCAGATTCTCCCACCACCCGGTCATGGCCGGTCCCAGGTGCTCGAGGAAATGCGCCATGCCGCCGGCGCCGCCGGCCAGTGCGAAGGTCAGATGCGGCCCCATCAGCCCCCAGCGCAGGCCCGGCCCTTCCGTGATCGCCGCATCAATATCGGCGACCGTCGCTACCCCCTCGGCCACCAGATGCACCGCCTCGCGCCATAGCGCCGCCTGCAGCCGATTCGCCAGATGGCCCGGCACTTCGCGGCGCAGCTCGATCGGGTGCTTGCCGATCGCGCGGTAGAAATTCATCGCCGTTTCGAGCACCGATTGCGCCGTCTTCAGCCCGCCGACGACTTCGACCAGCGGCACGATATGCGGTGGATTGAAAGGATGACCGATGATACAACGCTCGGCATAGTTGCAACGCTCCTGCAACCGGCTGATCAGCAGGCCGGACGAGCTGGACGCGATGATGACCTCGCGCGGCAATACCCGGTCGAGCCGGCGCAACAGCTCGATCTTGACCTCGTACCGCTCCGGCGCGTTCTCCTGGCAGAAATCGCAGCCATCGGCGGCGACGGCGGGATCGGCATGAAAGCGCCATCGATCGGGCGCCGCGCCGGGCGCCAGCCCGAGGCGTTCAAGCACCGGCCACGCCTCGTCGATCCGCCGGGCGACGAGGTCGCGGGCGCCCGGCCCCGGGTCGCTGATCGCGACATCGAGACCGCGCGCCAGGAAATACGCCGCCCAGCTCGAGCCGATCGTTCCCGCGCCGATCACGGCGACATTTCTGATTTCGCTAGTGTTCAGTTCGACCACGATACGGTTCCTTCCGCCGAACGGTCTGCCGGAATTTTGAGCGGGCACGGCGCGCGAGTCAAATGACTGTTGCGCGGCAGCGGTGCCCCGCACGCGGCAGAAAATTCAATCTTAAAGCGAGTCCGGCCCGGCTGCGTCTTGGTGGCCGCGCGGTACCGGCATGTAACGGTATATGGGGGTGCGGCGAGCGGTTGCACAGGAGGCGCATTTTGTCGCAAGATCCATCGTGCCCGATCCGGCGAGCCAGAACGCCGCCGGCATGGCGGCGAGAGGACGGCGATGCCGGAGATCAGCGAGGATCAATTCCAGACGCTGGCGGAAATTCAGGCGCTCAGCCGGACGATGAAACGCTGCGGCAGCGTCCGCGAGCCGGAATTCGCGGCGGCGCAGAACGCGCTGACCATGGCGCTGAACCGACTCGCCAGCCTGCCGACCATCCGCGACCGCGCAGAGCCGTCCGGACGCGGCATCGAGGCATGAGCGGGTCGCCGAGGCATGAGCGAGTCGCCGAGGCATGAGCGAGTCGCAAGGTGCTCATTGAAGTCGGGCGCGCGCCGTGCCATCTCGCAGACCAGCAAGGAGGCGGATTGATGGACGAGCAAACCCGGATCGGGCTCGAAGCGGCGGCATTTCGGCGCCTGGTCGACCATCTGCGCGAACGCAGCGACGTGCAGAATATCGACCTGATGAATCTGGCCGGTTTCTGCCGCAATTGCCTGTCGCGCTGGTACCGGGAGGCGGCCGAGGCCGGCAATGTCGCCCTCAGCGATGCGGCCGCGCGCGAGGTGGTCTACGGCATGCCCTATGAGCAATGGAAAGCTCTCCATCAGAAGGATGCGACGGCGCAGCAGCGAGCCGCCTTCGACGCCTCCGACAAGCATTGATGACGCTCAGCCCTCCGGACGCCCGTCCGCGGCTCGCGGCAGCAGCGATGGACAGGGCCGGCGCCGCCGCCCTATAAGCGAGTGATCATGGCGACGCTCGAATTCCGCAAGATGCATGGGCTGGGCAACGATTTTGTCGTGCTCGACGGGCGCGAGCGCGTCATCCCGATGACGGGCGTCCTGGCCCGAGCGATCGGCGATCGTCACACCGGGGTCGGTTGCGACCAGATCATCGTGCTCGAACCGCCGCGCACGCCCGATGCGGCGCTGTTGATGCGCATCTTCAATGCCGACGGCACCGAAGCCGGCGCCTGCGGCAATGCGACGCGCTGCGTCGCATCGCTGGTCATGGAGGAGACCGGCGAACGCCGGCTCGGCATCGAAACCATTTCGGGCGTGCTGCCGGCTATGCGTGCCGGCGGAAGGCTGATTGCGGTCGATATGGGGCTCGCGCGACTGCGCTGGCGCGACATCCCGCTGGCCGCCGCCGTCGACACCTCGGCGGCGCCGGCCGGTATCGACGAAGGGCTCGGCCCCGCCTGCTGTACGAGCATGGGCAATCCGCACGCGACCTTCTTCGTGCCCGACGCCGATGCCGTCGATCTGGCGCGGCTCGGGCCGATCCTCGAGCGCCATTCGCTGTTTCCGGAACGGGCGAATATCGGCATCGCCAGCCTGCTCGGCCCCGATCGCCTGCGGCTGCGCGTCTGGGAGCGCGGCGTCGGGTTGACGCTCGCCTGCGGTTCCGGCGCCTGCGCGGCCGTGGTCGCGGCGGCACGGCGCGGCATCACCGGACGGCGCGCCGAGATCGTCATGGAACGCGGGTCGCTCTCGATCGCCTGGGAGCCGAACGGCCATGTGCTGATGACCGGCCCGGTCGCGACCAGCTTCCGCGGCACGCTCGACCTGGCGGCCCTCGAACGCGACGCGGCGGATGTGGCGGCGCTCGCCTGATGCCGGAAATCGAGATTCTGAGTTTCGGCTGCCGGCTCAACCTTTATGAATCCGAAGTCATGCGCGGCCTGGCCGCGCGCGCCGGTCTCGACGATGCGGTGATCGTCAATAGCTGCGCCGTCACCGCCGAAGCCGAGCGCCAGACCCGCCAGGCGATCCGCCGCGCCCATCGCATGCGGCCGGACACGCCGATCATCGTCACCGGCTGCGCGGCCCAGCTCGATCCGGATTGCTTCGCCGCCTTGCCCGGCGTCACCCGCGTGCTGGGCAATGGCGAGAAGCTGAAGCCGGAAAGCTGGGAACCGGGTCCGCGCATCGCAGTCGGCGACGTTGCCGCACTGCGCACGGCCGCGTCGCATCCAGTCGATTTCTTCACCGAGAATACGCGGGGCTTCCTCGAACTGCAGCACGGCTGCGACCATCGCTGCACCTTCTGCGTGATTCCGCTGGCGCGCGGCCCCAGCCGGTCGGTGCCGCTGGGCGAGGCGGCCGAAGCGGCGCGCCGCCTGCTCGCCCACGGCCATCGCGAGATCGTGCTGACCGGCGTCGACCTGACCGCCTATGGCGCCGATCTGCCCGGCCGGCCGAGCCTGGGCCAGGCGGTGCGCCGGCTGCTGGCGCACCTGCCGGCGCTGCCGCGGCTGCGCCTGTCTTCGCTCGACCCGGCCGAAATCGACGAGGATCTCTGGCATCTTCTAGCAACCGAGCCCCGGCTGATGCCGCATCTGCATCTCTCCGTGCAATCCGGCGACGACCTGATCCTCACGCGCATGAAACGACGGCACCGGGCCGAAGATGTTCGGCGCGTGGCCGAACGCGCCCGGTCCGTGCGCCCGGAGATCGTGCTGGGCGCCGATCTCATCGCCGGCTTTCCGACCGAGACCGAGGCGCAATTCGAGCGCAGCCTGGCGCTGATCGAGGCGGCCGGGCTGACCTGGCTGCATGTCTTCCCCTATTCGCCGCGCCCCGGCACGCCGGCCGCGCGCATGCCGCAGGTGCCGGGCGATATCGTCAAGGCCCGGGCGGCACAGCTCCGCGCGGCCGGCGCGGCGGCGCAGGCGCGGTTCTTTTCGGCGCAGATCGGCCGCCGGCTCGACATTCTGATGGAGCGCGGCGGCATCGGCCGCACCGAGACCTACGCGCCGGTGCGACCCGATCGGCCGGCGCCGGCCGGCAGCATCGTGCCGGTCGCCATCACCGGATCCGACGAAGATTTCCTGCGGGGAGAAGCGGTTTGAGCGAGGGCTCGTGGCTGCAGCGGCTGAAACGGGGCCTCAGCCGGTCCTCGGCCAAGCTCAGCGAAGGCATTGTCGGCATCTTCACGCGCCGGCGGCTCGACGACGCCACCCTGGAGGAGCTGGAAGAGCTGCTCATCAGCGCCGATATGGGCACCGGCATCGCCGCCGAAGTGACCGCCAATCTGCGCAAGAACCGGTTCGGCCAGGAAGTGTCGCCGGAAGAGGTGCGCGCGGCCCTCGCCGATTGCGTCCTGGAGCTGGTCGAGCCGATCGCCAAGCCGCTGAAGCTCGATCCCACGCGCAAGCCCTCCGTCATCCTCGTCGTCGGCGTCAACGGCAGCGGCAAGACCACGACGATCGGCAAACTCGCCAAGCAATACCGCGATGCCGGCCTCAAAGTCCGAATGGCGGCCGGCGACACGTTCCGCGCCGCGGCGGTCGAACAGCTTAAGATCTGGGGCGAGCGGACGGGCTGCCCGGTGACGACCCGCCCGCAAGGCGCCGACGCCGCCGGCCTGGCGCTCGATGCGCTCTACGAGGCGAAGGCCGAAGGTGCCGATCTGTTGCTGATCGACACGGCCGGACGGCTGCAGAACCGCACCGATCTGATGGGCGAGTTGCAGAAGATCGTGCGCGTCCTCAAGAAGGGCGACCCGACGGCGCCGCACAGCGTGCTGCTCGTGCTCGACGCCACGGTCGGCCAGAACGCCCACGCCCAGGCCGAGATCTTCCGCGATCTGGTCGGCGTGACCGGCCTGGTGATGACCAAGCTCGACGGCACGGCACGCGGCGGCGTGCTGGTCAGCCTGGCCGAAAAATACGGGATTCCGGTGCATTTCATCGGCGTCGGCGAGACCGCCGAGGATTTGCGGCCCTTCGAGGCGCGCAGCTTCACACGCAGCCTGGTCGGGCTGGAAAACTGAACCGGCCGCAGCCGGCGTTATGCGATGATGTCGATGATCCGGCCGCGCCCGCCCGCCGGGGCGCCGCGCGGCGTGTCCGGCCGGGCGAAACCGGGCGAACCTTCCTGCTTGGATGCCGTCGTGACCGCCGTGGGCGGCACCGTTACCTGGGCGCGCGCCTGGACCTGCACGGCGGTCTGCGTATCGACCTGCGGCTGGCTCGGCGGCACGGGCGGCGCGGTGATCGGCGATAGAGACATGATGCTCCTCTAAGTAGACGTAGCATAGCACCACCCGGCAAAGGATACGAGTCGGGAGTTGCGGTTTCGTGATCGGCCCCAATATCGCGAACGCCTCGCAATTGCACCTGGACCGCGGCAAATTTCGTGCTATCGTTCCTAAGCAGGCTCTCCCTAGCCTGCTTACATATCAAGAGTCTTAGCAGCTTGAATTTGCTCGTTTACGAGCAAATTCAACGTGGCTTTAGCCACGCAAGGCTGCTTAGGTTGAAACGGCAATCGGCGAGGGTCACGGATCATGCAGAACGTGCTTCGACAGAATTCCAGCAGCAATGCGCTCGGCATCGGGGTTGTGGCGCTGCTCCATCTCGGCGTCGCCTATTTGTTGATCACCGAATTCAGCCCGCATTTCCGGGCGGCCAAACCGCATATCACCGACGCGGTCATGCTCGATGAACCGAAGAAGATCATCGAGCCGGTGCGCGAGCAGCCGTTCGAAGTCAAGCCGGCAGAGGTGCCGGACGTCTTTATCCCGACGGTCGAAATCAAGATCGACCAACCCGCCAAGACCGCACCGATAGCGAAGCCGACCAGCGAGAAGCCGCCGATCGGCGAGGTCGCGATCGCGGCGCCGCCGGGACCGTCGCTCGCGCCCGCGCGCGACACCTTCGCCGGCAGCACCCCGGTCGGCGGCCCGAAGCTGGTCTATCCGGCGGGTGCGCAGGCCCGCAACCAGGAAGGTTGGGTCGACGTGGACTGCACCGTCGATGCCGCCGGCAGAACCAGCCAATGCGCCGTGGTCGACCATCACGGCAGCCCGCAATTCACCGACGCCGCTCTCACCTATGTCTCCGGCGCGCGCTACAGCCCGGCCACGCATAACGGCCAGCCCGTCGCCGAGCCGCATCACCGCTTCCATATCGAGTTCAAGCTGAGCGAGTAGCCCCAGCTAGCGAACGACCACCTCGACCGGCCGGCTGCCGCCATCGCCATAAGGCAGCCGCGCCTCGATGCGGTGGCGTCCGGGTTCGACCGGCCAGCGCACCGTGTCGTGGTTGTCGGCGACTTGCAGCGGCTCGCCGTCGACATACCAGACGATCTGGCCGTCGCCGCTGTCCGCGGTCAGGCGGAGCGGCAGGAAGGCCAGGCCCGGCGGCTGCTCCGGGTTGCGGATGAAGGTCGAGTGATCGAGCGGCGAGCCGATGCGCAGCCGGTGCGGCGGCGCTTCGGCCGAAATTGCGGCGGGCGGCAGGTCGTCAGGGAGGTATTCGGTCAGGGTCTGGGCGCAATTGCCGTCCGCCGGGCGGCCGGTCGCGGCGCACAGGCTGACCGGATGCCGGCCCGGCGGCGCACGGAACGACCCGTCGCCCTGCCCGTCGGCCTCGTCCTTGTAGAGGTCGAGCAGGATGTCGCGGCCGATCAGCGCGGCGCTGCTGGCGCCGCTCAAGCCGCCCATCGGCCGGCCATCGGGGCGCCCGACCCAGACGCCCAGCACATAGCGGTCGGTATAGGCCGCGACCCAGGCGTCGCGATAGCCCTGGCTCGTACCGGTCTTGACCGCGACCGGGAACGGATATTCGGTCGAGCCCATGCGGGCGAAGCTGGGCAGCCGGGCCATCGGATCGGCGAGGAATCCCGTGATCAGCGCGGCGGTCTCGGCCGAGACGACACGGCGCGGCGCCGGCAGCGCCTGCTCGCGATACCAGCGCAGCGGCGCCAGCACGCCGTCATTGGCGATCGCGCCATAGGCGGTCACCAGCCGATCGAGCGCCGTCGGCATGCCGCCGACCGAGAGGGTCAGGCCGTAGCGCTCGGCCGGCCGCGCTTCGTCATGCAGACCCAGGCTTTCCAGAAACCAGTAGGTCCGGTCGAGCCCGCTCAAACGGACCAATGATGCCGCTGGAACGTTGCGCGAATTGCCGAGCGCCTGGCGCGGCAGCAGCGGCCCGAGGAAGCGGCGATCGGCATTGTCGATGCCGGTGCCGTTATCCGGCGCGTCCTGCAGGATCGTGTCGGGCGCGATGTCGCCGCGCTCCAGCGCCTGGGCGAAGATGAAGGGTTTGAGCGTGCTGCCGGGCGAGCGCAGACGCAGCGCGTAATCGATCTCGCCGGCATCGGCGGCGGCATAGCGGCCGGAACCGACCAGGGCCAGGATTTCGAGGCTCCTTCGGTCGGCCAGGATGATCGCGGTCTGCTGGGCGCCCTGGGCGCGGAGCGCGTCGAGGCGCTGGCGCGCGAGAATCGTCAGCCGCGCCTGCAATTCCAGATCGATCGTCGCCGTCACGCGCTCGACCCTTGCGCCGGGTTCGTCCCGCACGAGTTCGGCCAGGTGCAGGATCGCGTGCAGCGCCTCCGGCGGCCGCGTCGGATGCTCGCGCGGCGCCAGGCGGTCGAGATCGGCCTCGGCCTGCGCCAATTCCGCGGCGGTGATCACGCCTTGATCGAAGAGTCGCACGAGCGCCTTGCGGCCGCGCTCCGTCGCCCGCGCCCGTCCGGCGGGATTGGCCGGATTGAAGGCCGAGGGCGATTGCGGAATGGCCGAAAGAAACGCGATTTCGGCCCAGCTCAGATCCTCGACCGGCTTGTCGAAATACCAGCGCGCGGCATGCGCGATGCCGTGGCTGTTCTGGCCGAAGGGCACCAGCCGCAGATATTGCTTGAAGATCGCGTCGCGACCGTAACGCTGAGTCATGACCAGCGCGGTCGCCGCCTCGCTCAGCTTGGCGAGATATCCCCGCGCCGCCGGGTGCTGCATGCGCGCGACCTGCATCGCCAGGGTGGAGGCACCGGAGACGCGGCGCTCGCTGGTCAGATTGGTGTAGAACGCGCGGGCGACGGCCACGGGATCGACGCCGGGATGCGTCCAGAAGCGCCGGTCTTCGAGCGCCAGCAAGGCGGCGGCAACCCGATCCGGCACACGCTCGACCGGCCAATAGCCGTAGCCGGCGCCGTCATCGCCGAGCTGGGCCAGGAAATTGCCGTGGCGGTCGGTGACGATGGTGGTCGCCGGCGGATCGATGAGCGTGGAACGCTGCCAGAGGAAGGCGGCGGTGGCGAGGCACAGTGTGAAGCCGGCGAGACCGGCGACGGTACGGCCGCGCCGGATGGCGCGCCGGTTGCTCGGTCGAAGATCAGACGGTGAGGCGATCATCTGGGGGGTCAGGACGTTCGCGGTGGCGCATAGACGGTGATCGAGATGTCGCCTTGGACATTCGCGACCAAGGAGACGATGTCACCCGGCAGGGCAAACTGGGTTTCATGAGGTTCGGTGCCGGCCTGGATGCCGATGTCGAACCGACGCCGGTCGCAGCGATCCCAGATCGATCTGGCGTGCGGCGGGAGCAGCAGCACGATCTCGACCAGTTTCCGCACCGTGTCTTCGAGGGACTGCTGGTCTTCCGCGAGTTCCAGCAGGGCCGCCTGCGCCGACTGATGCAGGATCGAGACCGAGGGGTTGAGCGCAAGCAGCAAATCGTCGAGACCGCCTGCCGCCCGAACTTCGAGGTCGACATTCAAGAACTGGGTGATGGGCTCCGCCGATGAGGCCATCTCGGATAGAGGCTCCTCAATTCGCCGCCGGTGCGATGACGACCACCGCCCCGGCGCCGTTCCCCGCCACCGCATCGTCATACATCATCGCGGCCTCGGCCGCCGGCTGGATGAAGCGCCCCGGCACCGCGGCCTTGCTGCGGAAATGGAAGGCGTAGGTGCCCTTGGGCAGCACGTCGTAGAAATACTGCACCTGGTCGTCGAGGAAGGCGACATAGCTCGGCGCGAGGGTCGGTTCGGCCGAAGGCGTCGCTTCCGGCGGCGCCGTCTTCAGACCGGGGTTGAGCGGCTCCATACCGGCGGCCAGCGGGATCGTGATCGCGACATGGTAGCGCTCGACCGGGTTCACGACTTCGACACTGTCCTCGACCGTGTTGCCGAGGCCAAGCTTGATCTCGATCCCCGGCTTGTCGAGCTTCACATTCGCGACTCTGAAATCCCCGCCCGGATCACCGAAGCCAGTCTTGATCTTGGACAGCGGTGCGTCGTGCTTGGCGTCCTTGGCCGGGGCCCCGGCCGGATCGACCAGCGCGCTGTCGCGGGTCACCACGAAGCCGTTGGCGGCCGGCGCGACGGTGCTGCCATCGGCCAGCGGCAGCCAGGTGAGGTCGCTGCGGACCGTGACCGGATGTTCCGGCGTGGCCGATGCCGCCGTGACCGAGACGGCACCACCGTCGCGCAGATTGTAGTGCTGCAGCGCGTGGTCGCCGCCGATCGTCGCATTCTGCGGCCCGCCCGGTATCGTCAGCGCCACGCTCTGCTGCGGCGTGCCGGTATCGGCGGCGGCAAAGCGCGCCAGCGCCAGCAGCGCGTCGGCATTGCTGTTGGTCGTACCCCAGCCATCGCCCTTGCCCAAAGTCGTCAGCGCATCGACCAGCACGCGGCGGCGCGGGTCCGTCGCATCGGCCTCCGCACGCAGCATTTCCGCGACGATCCGCGTTTCCGACGGCAGGATGCGCGGCGAGCGGGTCCGCCAGGAGCCGTCCTGCAAGCCCCCATAGACATCCTTGCCGTCGCGCTGCTTCACCACCAGACCCTGCCAGAGCGCGTCGTCCAGAGTCTTGATCAGCGGCGCGTCGGCGGGCGAACCCGAGGCCAGCGCGAAGCGCACTTCGGCCACGCCTTCGGTCGAAAGCGCATCGAGTTTGCGGGCGAGTTCCGCGGCATATCCGCGATCGAGATCGCCGGCCGAGGCCAGCGCCGCCAGCGCCCAGGCGCGCTCGACATATTCGGAGCCGCTGACGAAATCGGCATAATCCGAGCGCAGCGCCTGATGCAAAGCCCGCAGCAGGGCGCTGTAGACGGTCGGATCGACGGCGAAGCCGGCTTTCTTGGCTTCGACCAGGAATTCGACGGTCCAGGCGGTCAGCCACACATCGCCCTTGGTGCCCGGCCAGAACGCGACGAGGCCCGATGCGTCGGTCGCCGTGCCGACCCATTCGAGCGTCTCGGCGACCACGCGCGCCGAGCGCTGGTCGCCGGCCTGCCCCAACGCCGCGGCGAATTGCTTGGCGCCGAGCTCGGCGCGGGCGAGGCTGACCCGCTGCTCGGTGCAGCCGAACGGATAGCGCCGCAGATAGCTCAAGCCCGCCGCCAGCCGGACCAGCGCCGGCTCGGTCGAGACCGTAAGGTCGCGGTGCACGGTACCGGGCCGTGACCCGCCATCGGCGGCGGCCAGGTCGAGCTTCTGCGCACCGGTCAGATCGGCCAGTTCGCGCCGGTGTGTCGGCGCCCGGTCGGGCCGGATCGGCAGATCGACCTGGAAGGCGTCGCGGGCGTGATCGCTGCTGCGTTCGACACCCAGCGTCACCTGCGCATTCTGGCGCGCGAGACTGCCGTCTTCGGCATAGCCGGGGCTGGGCACGGTGACCGGGAAGTCGAAATGCTGCGGCTTGCCCGGCTGCCAGTCGAAGCTGGATGTCGTCGGACCGGTGACGTCGAGACCTTCGAGCTTGAGCTGCGCCTGGCCCGGCCCGCCCGGTCCTTCCGTGACCCGGCCGATGCCGGACAGGGCGAAACGGTCGCCCGGCCGCACGAAACGCGGCAGATTCGGCTCGACGATGACCGGCAGATGCACCTGGATCTGCCCGGTGGCGAAGCCGAACCGGTCCGGCCCGCTGACCGCTTCGGCGCGGATCTTGAAGATGGTCAGGTTGTCGGGCAGATGCACCTGGACCTTGGCAACGCCGCTCGCATCGACCATCAGCGCCGGATTGTAATAGGGCACCGGCTGGAAGTTCTTGCGGATCGTGACCTTGTTCAGGAGCTGCTGATCGCCCTCGCCGACATCGCCGCCCGGATCCTCGTCGAGCGGCAGCAACCCGTAAGGCAGGTTGCGTGTATCGGCGAAGGCGACGCGGCTGCCGCGGTCGCGGATGAAATGCGGCAGCGGGTCGAGCGGCGCTTCCTTGGCCAGCGCCAGCACGGCCTGGTCGATCAGCCAGAGCGTCACCTCGCCCGGCACCGGCTTGCCGGCATCGTCGCTGAGCTTGACCGTCAGCTCGACCGTATCGCCCGGTTGCGCCTGCGCCGGGGCGTCGACGGCAACGGTGACGATGTTCTTGACCGGCTTGACGCCGACCCAGGCGGTGGCGGCGATGGTTTCCGGCCGCAGGAGATCCATCGGTCCCGGCTTCTGGTCGCCCTTGAGGCGCCCGCGCATCAGCGCGAAATGCACCGGGATGCGCGGCATGTACGCCTTGTCGATCGGCAAGGCGAATTTGCCGAAGCCGTTCTTGACCTCGACCCAGTCATAGCGGTTCCTGCCGTCCGGGGTCTCGATGATGGCGAGTGCCGCACCGTTCTGGAACGGGCTTTCGAGCACGAGGTTTGCCGTCTCGCCCGGCGCATAGGACGGCTTGTCCGGCGTCACCTTGAACACGCTGGACGGCGGGCGCGACCAGGTCACCGCCGTGCCGCCGGCGGCGAAGAGATCGACGCTGACGATCTGGTGCCGGCCGAGCGCATCGGCGGCGTCGAGTTCGACGATATAGACGCCGGCTTCGGTGATCGACAGATCGAGCTTCACCGGATCGGCCGCCGAGGTGATGGTGCGCTCGATGCGCTGCTCCTCGAGCACTTCGGTGCGGTATTTCGGCTTGCCGTCGGTGAAGTCGCTGGCTTCGAGGATCGAGGACCATTGCCGCTGCTTCAGCCGCAAGGTGATGGTTTTCCCGACCAATGGCTTGCCTTCGCCATCGACCATCAGCGCCTCGATCGGGATCGATTTCGCCTGATCGAGATAGCGCGGCGCCTTCAGCGCCAGCACGAAGGCCGGCAGCGCCAGCACTTCTTCGGTATTGGTCACGGTCTTGTCGTCATCGCCGGTGACCGTGGCCTCGACCACATAGCGGCGCGGCTGCGCCGAGCGTTCGCGCGTCGGGTCGAGCACGAGAGATGCCCGGCCTTCGGCATCGGTCTTGTCCTCGCGCTCGATGGCGGCCGTGGCATCGAAATTGGTATGCGACTGGAAGCGCGCATCGGTCGCATAGGTGAAACCGTCGCGCTGCGGCTTCGGCACGAAGGCATAGGGGAATTGCGTCACCCGCCAGCGCACCGGCCGGTCGCCGGCCGGGCCGCCGGCGTAATAGGTCGCGGTCATGCCGACATTGGCCGGCTTGTCGAGCGGGATCGCATGCGGCGTGTCGATGCGCACCTGGAAGCGCGGCAGGCGGTAGGCGTCCTTTTTGAACCCGACCAATGCGCATTGATGGCCGTCGAGTTCGATCCGCACCTGATAGAGGCCGGTCGCCGTGGTCTTCTCATCGAAGAGATAATGCAGGCTGCCGTTTTCGTCCGGTTTCACCGGGTAGCGGAACTCCGCATTATCCGGCCCGGTCACGACCACCTCGGTCTTGATGTCCTGCCCGCCGGGCTTGAGCAGCCCGTCTTCCAGCAGGCGGATATAGGCCTTGACATGCACCGGATCGTCCGGCCGATAGATCGGCCGTTCGGTGAAGACATGGCAGAGCGCGCGCGGCTTCGGGTGCCGGTTCGACAGATCGCTGGTCCAGCCCAGCCACTCGCCCGGCCCGGGAAACCAGCCGGCGACCGAATACCGGTCCGGCGCCTGGAATGGATCGAGCACCAGCACGTCGTCACCCTTGCTGACGACGATCCGGCGCAGATGGAATTCCTTGCCGCCGCCGGACCAGTCGACATGGCCGTCCGCCGCCGTGTCGCCGGCATCGATCTGTTTCCAGCCCTTGTCGGTCGTGCCGTCGAAGCGCAGATGCGCCTTCTCGACCGGCTTGCCGTCGCCGAGCGACGTCACATAGAGCCGCACGCCGGTATCGGCCTCGACCGCGGTCAGGCTGAGATCGGTCACCTGGATGCGCGTCCAGCTCCGTTCGCCCGCCTTGTCGAGCGCACGCACGCCGACCAGGTAGGTGCCGGGCTTGTCCTTGCCCGCGATGCGCGCCAGCGACGGCGCCAGGTCGAGGCCGAACCGGGCCGAAGTCCCGAGCGGCGTCAGCGGCAGCTTGAGCAGCGACGAGACGCTGGGCGAGCCGAGCCGCGCGATCTGGTCCTTGATCGCATCCGAGCCGATCGATTCCGGCGCCTTCCAGGGCTGCACGGCCTCGCCGGTCGTCGGCGGCCGGTCGGAATCATTGGTCGAGATGGGTTGCGCCGGGAACGGCCAGAACGAGCGGTCGAGCGGGTCGATCGCATGGATGCGGACATCGGCCTGGGCATAGCCGCGGCCGTGCAGCGGCACCATCTGCGGCCCCAGCCGCTCGACGATGCCGTTGCCCTGCGCGAGTTGCAGGAAATCCGGCTCGGCCGGCCAGTAGAGATAGGCCGCGCTGCGGCCGCCCATGACCAGGTCGCGGCCGATCTTGTCTTTGAGCGGCGCCGGCTCCAGCGCCACCTGGTAGAGCGTGTCGGTCTGGAACTTGCCGCCGATGTGGAGCTGGTCGCCGACGATCTTGACCTGGACATCCTCGACCGCGGGCGTGATGCGCACCAGGTTGCGCGCGGCGATGGGATCGACGGTCCCGAGCAGCGCCGAGAATTGCACGACCAGTTCGCGCTTCGGCGAGGGCGCCGCAGCGGACGGCGCCGCCCGGCTGACCGTGGCGGCCGCCACGGCCGGATTGTCGCGGCTCGACGCCTTGCCGGGCCGGCGCGGATGGCCGTCGATGATCACGCCGTTGCTGGCGGCCTCACCTTCGTAATCCTGGCTGGTGTCGTCCGAGGCGCCGGAGGCTTCGCCGGCGCTCTGCTGGGCATCGCTCTGGTCGCCGGCCTGATCGTCCTCGTCATCCGATGCTGCGACGGGGGCGGGCGCCGGCGCCGCTTCCGAGCGGCAGGCGAGCGCCGTGCTGCGGTCATAGACGGTACCTTCCGCGGCCAGCGGCACGCGCTCGCTGTTGCAGCCGAGCAGGGTCGGCCGGAACGCCTCCGCAGTGGTGAATTCGATCCGCTCGACGGTGCCTTCGAGGCCCGGATCGGGCGCCAGGCCCAACTCCGCCACGACCCGCATGCCGTTCGGCACCGGCTGGTGCAATTCGACGACGTAAGCCGCCTCGTCGCCGGTCTTGCTGCGCTCGACCGGTTTGATGTCGAAATCGCGCGGCGTCAGGTGCCGCGTCTGGCTGCTGTCGAGCCCCGGCCGCGGCGCGAGCGCGATGTCGAGCATCTGCGCCAGCGCCTTGACCTCGAGCGGCTCGGCGAAGGTCAGGGTCAGGCTTTCGACCCGTTCGAGATTCTGCGCGCCATTGGCCGGGAGAGTCTTGGTCGTCGGATCGAGCAGCCGGACCAGCGAGACGTCGCGGTCGCCGAGCTTGACGTCGAAGCGGCCGAGCGCCGGCCACGGCATGGCAGGGCGGAATTGCAGGGTGCGCGCGTTCAACCACGCCCAGGCGCCGGGCTGGGCCGGCGTGATCGCGGCATAGCGTTCCGGCGTATCCTCCGGACCGCCCTTGGCCGGGCCGGTGTCACGGTCGAAGAACAGAGTCACCGGGTCCCAGCGGCGCAGGAACCGGTCGGGCACGATGACGCTGCCGGCCGGCTGGCGCGTGACCGGACCAGCGGTATCGGCCAGGCTGAGGCGCGGTAGCGGGACGGCAAGAACGGCCAACGCAACGGCGCCGCTGAGCAGGCGCAGCCACGACAGGCGGGCGCGGGTCATCGCAACTTGCTCCTATTTCTGCGGCGCAGCGGTGAGTGCCAGATACTGCGCTTTCACCTCGTCCGGCGGCCCCTTGCCGGGCGGGGTGAGGCCGACCAGCGCCGGTTCGATATCGACCGCGACACTATCCGCCGGCACGTCGACGGCGAGCAGATAGGTGCCCGGCGCCAGAGTGTGCATGTGGACGAGGCCGCGCCCGATCTCCTCGCCGGCCGCGTTCAGCAGCCGGCAGGATGCGATATCGACCGAGGCGCGCACGCCGACGCCGATGGCGCGCGTCTCGGTGACCGCGAAGCTGAACAGGCGCGACTGGCCGGGCGGCAGGCGGAATTTCGGCCCCAGGCCGTCGCTGATCGGGGTCGGCGCCACCGCCGAGAAGCGTGCCGTGCCGGAGAGCGCCGCGCCGCCGGCCGATTCGAAATCCAGATCGGCCGTCTTGCCTTCGCCGATCACCAGGTTGAGGTCGGCGCCGGCGGCGAAGAGCGTCGGCGCCGCGTCGCTGCGGCTGCGCAGCACGATGGGCGCCTCGGTCTCGACATGGACGAGGCGCGCCGGGCCGGCGGCCAGGCGCAGGGTCATCCGCTTGCCCTCGAGCGGGACGCTGGACGGCACCGCGACTTCGCGATCGGGCTTGACCGGCGCATCCGCCGCCGCGTCGAGCGCCAGCGCCGCCAGGCCGGGCTTGACCTCGACATCGATCAGGCTGCCGGAGCCCGCCCGCGCCGCCGCCCCGCGCGTGATCCGGCCGGCGGCGTCGATCGCGACCAGCTCGCGGACCGCACCGGCCGCGCGCAGCGGCACACCGCCATGGTCGGGCGCCACCAGATGGAGATCGGCCGCGGTCAGATGCAGGACCGCCGGCGTGGCGCTGTAGCGCGTCATCATGGCGCCCGGCACCAGCTCCGTCGCCGGCGCCGAGACCGGCTCGACGGAAACGCTGAACGGGGCCTCGGACTCCGCCGTATTCAGGATCAGCGCCGTCTCGGCCTTGGTCTCGATCAGCTCCGCCGCACTGCCCGAACTATGGATCAGGCGCAGCGGCTGACCGCCCTGCACGAGCACGATCGCGGCCTCGGCCGGGACGGTGAAGGAGAGGCGGTTCAACCCGGCCGGCAAAGCGAGTTCGACCGCTTCGCGCTTGGCCAGCCGGCCGTCGGTGACGCCGATCGCGGCCGGGAGCTTGCGCGGCGCCGAGAAGCCGATGCGCGTCACCGTCACCGGCAGCGCCTCCTGCCCGGCCCCGGCCTGCCACAGCTTCAGTACCGGCTTGGCGAGGCCGGCCGGGGCGAAACTATAGGCGGCGGCAAGCGCGCCGGTATCCGGCCCGGCCGCCATCAACGGCGTTGCGCCGCCGTCGCCCGTGACGGCGATGCCGGGCTGTCCGCCCTGTCCTTCGGCGCGCCACAGCGCCGGATGATCGCGGTCCTCCGTGAGCGGCAGCGCCAGCGCGGCACCCAGCGTCAGGCGCATCGGCGCCGCCGCCGGATCGACGCGCTTCGCCGTGATCTTGACCGTATCGCGGGCGACCAGCCAGAGCACGCTGCCCGTCGCGACCAGGCTGCCGGACGGATCGCGAGCGAGCCCCGTCTCGGCGCTGCCGGTCCAGCCGAGACCGGGCGACGGATCGGACAGTTGCAGCACGCCGGGGCGGTCGAGCTGAACGCTCAGTGCCGCAAGCTGGCGACCGCCGAGCTTCACCGGGGCCAGCGCGACGCCGGCCGCCAAGGCCGATTCACCGGAAGTCGCCGGCGCCGCGGCGCTGGCCGTCAGGCTGATCGGCGTCTTGCCGTGATCGACCGCCCAGACCCGCACGCGATAATGCCGGTCCGGCGCGGTACCGCGCGGCACGGCCAGATAGGGCGCGCCGCCGGTGGTCGCCGTCACCGGCCGCCACGCCTCGCCCTCCTTGACTTCGAGCGCCAGACCGACCGGCACCGGCGCCTCGGCGCCGGCCAACAGGAGGCTGCCCGGTTTGCTGTCCGGCAGCGGCACGACATGGATCTTGCCGTCGGCGTAGCTGGCCGGGGTGTCGAAGCCAATCGGCTTTTCCGCGACCTCATCGGGCTCGCTCAGGCCGATCGCCGTCGCGGCAGCCTTGGCGCCGACCGGATCGACGCGCAACGTGTATTCGCCGGCCGGGAAACTGCCGGCGATGGCGAAGTTCCAGTCATTGTCGCGATCGTCATTGGCCGCGATCAATGTGCCGGCAGTGTCGTAGAGCCGGCCGCGGACATCGGCCGCACCGAACGACGCCAGCTCGATCTGCCGATTGCCGCCGAGCGCGACTTTCAGTTCCGCCGGGGCCTGGATCGCGCGACGCTGCCCGGCAACGAGCTGCGCCGTCTCGACGCGCAACCTATAGTCGACCCGATTGTTCGGCACGGCGCTCGCCGCCTCGACAACGTAATCCCCAGGCGGAAGCGTGCCCGACCACGGCTTGCCGGTCAGCGCCACCCGCTCCTTGCCGTCGCCGGCGCCGGTCAGCACCGCCTTCATGCCGCTGTCGACCGTGACCGTCGTTTCGGCCGCGGCCGGCAAGGTGAAGCGCCAGCGATCCGGGGTCCGCTGCGCGCCCGCCTCCGGCTCCAGCCATTGGTTTTCGAGATCGGTCGCGAACGCCACATCGAACGGCCCGTGGCCGGACCGTTCGACCGGCTTCTCGACTCGATGCAGCAGCGTAACCGCTCGGTTCTCGACCGGCTGCGGCAGCAAGATCATCTGGTAATCGCCCGGCCGCAGCTTCAACTGGGCATCCGCGGCCGATCCCGGCGGCAGCAGCGGCCAGCCTTCGGCATCGTCCAGCCGCATGGCGAAGCCGTGGCCCATGCCCTGGGCCAGCAGGCTGTATTCGCCCTCGGCATCGACATGGAACCGGTAGAGCGCCGCGCGGCCCGGCGCCAGGGTCACGCGGGACAGCAGCTCGGCTTCGAGCACGCCTTGATCGGCGATGGGCGTTTCGGCGATCGAGATGCCGATCCGGCCATAGGATTTCCCGGCAGTCTTGACCGTGAGCTGGTAGTCGCCTTCGCGCAGATATTGCTGCAGCAGGAAATTGCGGCCGATGCCACCCGATTGGTCGGCCGCCAGGCTCGGCAGGATGCGGGTCCGCAGTGCGCCGGCCGTCTCGACGAGACCTAGGCTCTCGACCCGGTAGAGGGCAGCGTGTTCGACCGGCACGGCGAAAGTGATGCTCTGCCCGTCTGCGAGGTCGGTATAGGTAGCCGGGCCGGGCAGGCGCTTCGGCAGGTCCGGCGGCACCGTCTCGGCAGCCGGGAGCGGCGGCAGCCGGGCGCCGGGCTTGCGTGAATCAGGGAGGAAACCGAGCGAAACATAGCTCATCCGTCCGGCCGGGCCGCCGAGCTTCAACATATGCGCGCCGGCGGCGATGTCGGGATGCGCCGCCGCCGGCTTGTCGTCGACCGCGATCGGCAGATCGCTGCCGTCCTCGGCGGTGAGCGACAGGGTTCCCGCCTCCTCCGGCTTGACCGCCAGGTCGACGGTCCGGCCCGGCGCCGCCTCGAACGCGAAATTCTGCGCGAGGCTGAGCGGCAGAGACGGGAATTCGAGGCCGAAGCCCGCCCCCTCGCGCGGCAGCGAATGCAGGGAATACGAGGTCTTGGCGGCCGCGGCGAGCTTTGCGAACACCGGCGCCGGCAGCCGCGCGCTGTCGGCGGCCGGCGGCGGCGTGTTGTTGGCATAGAGCGACAGCGTCAGGACCCCGTTGCCATCGCGCAGCGGATGCACTTCCAGGAGATAATATCCCGGATCGAGCGTCCAGACGCCGCCCGACGGCTTCGGCTTGGGCGGCTTGACCTCGGTACGGCTCGGCGGCGTGATTGCCGGGATCACGACGAATTCGGCCGCCGCACCGGCGCCGTCGGTCTTGAGATCGAGGCGATGGGTGGTGTGGACGAGGATCTCCTGCGGTCCCAACAGGTTGAACCGCCGGCGCCAGGGCAGGACCGTGTCGAGTTCGAGCGCCGCAGCGGCAGCGATTTTCGCATTGTTCGCGACGACGAGCGCGGTCGCGTCGATCGCATCGTCGCCATGCCCGGGCTTGACCACGGCCAGCGCGAAATTGCCGCCTTCGGCCGGGACCGGCAAGGCGATCTCGTCCTGATCCTGGTTGAGGATCTCCAGCCGGTAGCGGGCGCCGGGGGGGCGTTCGACCGTGACCAGGAAACGGCCCTGCGGATCGGCGGCTGCCGGCTTCTGCTCCGCCTGCTGCGCATCCGGCCCTTGATCGCCGCTCTCGTCGCCGCCTTGGCCTTCGGCCTCGTCGCCTTCTTCTTCGGGCGTCACCGCGGCGACCGGATCGCGCGACGTCTTCTCGATCGCCGCCCGGTTGCCGCCCGGCCGGAACGGCTGGTCGGGGCTGTATGGGACCATCGACACGACCGCATGCTCCGGCTGGTCGAGCACCAGTCGCACCTGACGCGCCTCCTTCGGCACCAGGAACCGGTCGATGCCCAAGGGCGACGCCTCATGCACCGAGCGGTCGGCCGCCCCGAGCGCCGGTATGCCCCAGCGCAGCAGAAACGGCTTCGCCGCCGACCCGGCGGCCCAGCTCTGCCCGGCGCCGCCATAGGCGGTCAGCTTGTAAGTGCCGGGTTCGAGCGGGGCGGTGAGCTGGAACACCGCCTGCGGCTGGCCGGCGCCCGGATCGTGGATCGTCGCCAGCGGCGCCGCATCGACCATCCAGGCGCCGTCGCGCCACAGCCGAAGCTCGGCCAGATAGCGCCCGGAGGCCTCGAAGACGTAAGTGCCGCGGCTCTTGACCTCCAGCCAATAGGAGCGCTGCTCGTGATCGCCGAGTTCGCCGACCACCGGTTTCAGCTCGACCAGCCGGACCGGCTCGGTCTCCAGCTCAGTCGAACCGCGGACCGTGAGTTCGGCATCGCCCGTCCCGCGCGGATCGGCCGCGAGGCGCAGCTTGTACGTACCGCGGTCGAGGAAGGCGTCGACCCGGCCGTCGCGCGCCCCGGCAATGCCGTCGACCGGCCCGGGCCCGGCCATGCGGTCGATCAGCTGCAGCGCGGTCCCCTGGTCGCTCTTGACCGTGACCGCATAGCGGCCGAAGACCGGCACGGTGAGCAGGGTTTCGGCGGCGCCGCGCGCCGGCAGGATCGAATGCCCGAGCGTCGGCAGCGGAACGGCAGCAGCCGGCTTGGCCGGCGCCGATCCGGCGGCGGCCGGTATCGCCGGCGGAGCGGGCGCCGGCGCAGGCGGTGCCGAAACCTGGACCGGAGCGGCCAATTCGGCGAGTCGCGTCTGGTATTGCGCCGTGAGGCAGGTCTCGGCCGCCGGACGCTGCGCGTCGGCCAGGTCGCCCTTCAACGGAATGCCGCAGGCCGCCAGCCGCGCCTGGACCCAGCGCCGCTGTTCCAGCAGCGCCGCGGCGCGGCCGGCCTCGTCGAGGCCCTCGCGCCGGGCGCGGAAGGCGGCAGCCAGTTGGTCGTCGAGGCCGGACAGTGCGGGATTGCCGCAGATCAGCCGCTCGACCGGAGCCGCAGCCTTGCCGCAATCGAAGCCGGCGGCCGCCGCGGCGACGGGCAACGCCGCCGCGGCGAGCACCGCGATGGCGACGGGAATCGTTGGGCCGAGGAAAAAGCGGCGCACGGGCGAACACCGAACGCAAGAGGGAAAGCCGGGACGCTAGCAACCGTTCGTTACCGGTTCAAGCGATGCTCGCGACATTATTGGGAAATTGCGGTGACTCTGTGGCACGGGCGCATCTATGCCGCGGCAGCGCTCATTGCCATCATGCTGGTGCGAAATTGCAACAGTGCCGCCGCGCCGATGGCACACCCAATACGCAGGCAAGAGATAACTTGCCGGGCGCGCCAGGATACGTTTGGTACGACCGCCCTTGATTGAGACTACTAATATGCCTCTTCAACATAGACGGGCATTATCGGACGGACGCGCCTGGCGGGTTCGGCGCTCCTGGTTTGCAGAACTCGCCGCGCATCGACTCTCGACGCGCGCGACCGCTTTGTGATAGGACCACGCTGCTCAGGTGCCGATATTGGCTGGAACCGGAGCTTCAAGCGACGTATCGGATCGGTTCGGCAACGCGGTGGTGCGAGGCCAATGCCGAAGCGTCATCATACGGAAACCGTCATCATACGGAAATCAAGGAGTGGTAATGCAAGTACTCGTTCGGGACAATGACGTCGGCCAGGCGCTGCGCGTCCTCAAGAAGAAGATGCAGCGCGAAGGCATTCTGCGTGAGATGAAACGTCGCCGGTCCTACGAGAAGCCCTCAGAGCGCCGGGCACGCGAGGCGGCCGAAACGGCCCGCCGGCATCGCAAGGCGATGCGCAAGCGGATGGAGCGCGAGGGGTTCTGACCCCTCCCGACACGCCGACGCAACCGTTTACAGGCCCGCATCATATCAAGGATTCTGCGATGCGCGAACCGCTCTCCAAATTTCCGAAACGGCCGACCGGGCCGGACGTCATCAAGCGGACCATCGCCGAATGCCGGGCCATGCTCGCAAATACGCGCCTCTCGCCGGAAATGCGCACCGGTCTGGAGCAGCGCGTGGCGCAGTTGCAGCTCGAGTTGCAGGCGGATGCAGCGCATCGCGCTCGCGAAGCTGAATTCGCCGCCAACGCCGCAGCGGACGATTCGGCCGCGGCGACGCGCTGGCGCCGCCGCTGACCTGACCGGCGTGGTGACGCCGCAGCCGGCATCGTTCCACGCCAGGCGGGGTGCGGCCGGGAGCAGAGAATATGGCAGGCCTGCGCCAGGTCTTGGGATCGGCTGTGCGGTCCGCAACCGGGGCTTCAGGAACGGCACCTGCAATCATTCCGCGGCACCGAAGCAACACTTTCGCCAAACATCCGAAAATAAGTACGGAACCTGCAAATTCCGGGCGCCGGGCGCTACGGATCGGCTGGTTGCAACCAGCTTTATCGTGTTAGGCTGACTCCAATTTTCGGCCATTCGCGGATGATCCGCGTGGCCAGTGGCAGGGGATAAGAGAACCGTGGGTAGAGGCAAGGATTTCCGCGAGCCGAGGCGCCGTGGTTTTGATGATGACCAGTGGTCTTCGCGGCCTGATATGCCGGCGGCGCGGTCCACGCCGTTCAGCGATCGCCCGGCCGCCCGCGCGCCGGTCGTACCGACCGGTCCGGCGGTCAGTGCGACGGTCAAATGGTTCAACCCCGAAAAGGGCTTCGGCTTCGTCGAGCTGAAGGACGGGTCGGGCGACGCGTTCCTGCACGTCGCGGTGCTCGAATCGGCTGGCCACGGCGCAGTGTCGCCGGGGACCACGCTGCTCGTCCATAAAGGGCAAGGGCAGAAGGGCGCGCAAGTGACCCAGGTGCTCGAAGTCGACGACAGCACGGCAACTCCGGAAGGCCCCCGTCAGGAACGGCCGCGCAGCAGCGGTGGCGGCGGTAGCTTCGGCGGTCCGCGCCTGCGCGACGAGCAGCTCGCCTCCGCGGTCGAGATGACCGGGACGGTGAAATGGTACAACCCGGCAAAGGGCTTCGGCTTCGTGGCGGTCGAGGATGGCGGCAAGGACGTCTTCGTCCATGCCTCCGTGCTGGAGCGGTCGCGCGTCGGCATGCTGCAGGACGGCCAGTCCGTCACGCTGCGTGTCGTTCAGGGCCAGAAGGGCCGCGAAGCGATCGAGATCAACCTGGCCGGCTGATCCTCAGGATCCGCCGAACGGAACCCGGGTTGCCGTGAACGTCGCCCCTCCTCCCGACCGGGGGGAGGGGTTTCGTGCGTCCGGCATGGCCGATATCGATGTCCGCCCGCTCGACCGGTCGCTCTATCGGCTGATCCTGCGCCACAGCGTGGGCGATCAACTGCAGGTCGGCGGCATCACCTTGTTGTCGCTGCCGTTTTGCTATTTGTCGCTCGAACTCCCCAAGACGATCATCAACACGATCAGCGGTGATCGCGGTGTCGGATCGCCCGATCTGTTCGGCTGGCCGATCGACCGGACCGGGCAGCTCTTCGTGCTGTGCGCGGCCCTCCTGGCTCTGGTCATCATCAATGGCGGCTTCAAATACACGGTCAATCTGCTGAAGGGCCGGACTGGCGAGCGGATGCTGCGCAGGTTGCGGTTCCAGCTGCATTTCCGGCTGCTGCGGTTTGCGCCGGGAGCATTCACCCGTCTCTCGGCGGGCGAACTCATCCCGATGATGACATCGGAGGTCGAACCGCTGGGCGGCTTCATCGGCGACGCCTTCGCGCTGCCGCTGCAGCAGGGCGGCATGCTGCTCACGGCCGTGCTCTTCATGTTCGCCCAGGATCCGATCCTCGGGGCCGCCGCCATCGCCTTCTATCCGGTGCAGTTCTGGCTGATCCCGAGAATTCAGCGGCGGGTCAACCGGCTCGACCGCGCGCGCATCCGCGGCCTGCGCGCGCTCGGCGACCGGACCGGCGAAAGCGTCGCCGGTCTCGCCGACATCCGGGCAGGTGACGGGGCTGCCCGCCATCTGGCCGATATGGCCGGCCGGCTGGCCGCCCTCGCCCGCCTGCGGTTCGCGCTCTTCCGCTGGAAATTCCTGGCCCAGGAACTCAATCACGTGCTCGGGCAATTGACGCCCTTCTTCTTCTTCGCGGTCGGCGGCTCGCTGGTGCTGCAGGGTCGCCTGAGTTTCGGGGCGCTCGTCGCGGTGCTGAACGCCTATCGCGACCTGGCGCCGCCCTGGGAGGAATTGCTGGAATTCTACCAATCGGCGGAAGATATCAGGATCAAATACGAGCAGATCATCGACCAGTTCGAACCGCCCGACCTGACCGATCCGGCCCGCCTGCTCGCCGAACCCGACCCGTTGCCGCCGGTCGCCGGGCGAATCGAAGTCGAAGCACTGAGCACCGACACGCTGGACGGCGTCAACTGCCGGCTGGACCCGGGCGAGATCGTGGCGATCATCGGCGAGGCCGGCAGCGGCAAGGCGGCGCTGGCGCTGGCTTTGGCCGGCCTGGTCCGGCCGCACAGCGGACAAATCCTGCTCGACGGCGCCGATCTCGCCGCCTTGCCGCAAGCCGTGACGGGCCGCCGCCTGGCCTATGTCCCGCCGTCGGCGGCGCTCGTCTCCGGTACGATCGGCGAGGTCCTGCTCGGCGGGCTGCGCCAGCGTCCATTGAGTCCGGCCCGGGACGGCAGTGCCGCGCGCGAACGCCGGCGGAGCGGCAATGGCAGCGACGACCCGGCCGCCGAGTGGACCGATTTCAGCCGCGCCGGCACCGACGATGCGGTCGGCCTCGAACGCCGCATGCTCGAAGTTCTGGAACAGGTCGATCTCCTGCCCGACATTTTTCGCCTGGGCCTGGCGGCGGCGCCCGAGGCGATCGAACCGGCGCTTCTGCTGGCGGCGCGCCGCGCCTTCGCCGTGACCCTGGCCGGGCGCGGCCTTGCCGATCGGGTCGAAGCCTTCAGCCCCGATCGCTACATCGAGGGCTGGTCGATCGCCGAAAACCTGCTGTTCGGCACGCCGATCGGTGCCGCATTGACGCCGCGGCGCCTACCCGCCCAGCCCTATTTGCGCCGCATCCTGGCTCGGCTCGCCCTCGACCGCGACCTGGTCGCGCTCGGCCGGCAGATCGCGCTGACGCTGCTCGATCTGTTCGGGGATCTCGGGACCGAACCGGCGGTGTTCGCCCGGTTCGACACAATCGCCTGGAGCGATTTGCCGGCGCTGCGTCCGTTGCTCGCCCGCGCCGACCGGCGCGGCCTCCCGGCGCTCGGCGTTTCCGATCGCGATCGCCTGGCCGCCCTGGCCTTTTCCCTGATCGAGCCGAAGCACCGGCTGGGCCTGCTGACCGAGTCGCTGAGGCGCCGGCTGGTCGAAGCGCGCCGGGCTTTCGCCGCGGATTTGCCGTCCCACCTCAGCGGATCCGTCGAGTTCTTCGACCCCGGCCGGGTCAGCCGCGGCGCCCCGCTGGCCGACAATATCGTGTTCGGCCTGATCCGGACCGGCGCCGATCCGGCGCCGGTCCATGCCGTACTGGCCGAGACGCTGGCGGCGCACGGCTTGCGGGACGCGGCGCTCCGCGCCGGGCTCGGCCGCAGCATCGGCAGCGGCGGCCGGCTGCTGTCGCCGGTGCAGCGGCAGAAGCTGGCCATCGCCCGCGCCGTCCTCAAGCGTCCTTCCGTGCTGATCATGAACGAGGCCGGCGCCGTGCTCGATGCCGCGTCGCAAGGTGCGCTGATTGAGGCAATGCGGGCCGAATTCGCCGGGCGCACGATCGTCGCGGTGCTGCGCCGCGCGGGTTTTGCGCCGCTCTTCGACCGGGTCCTGGTCCTGCGCGGCGGCCGGCTGGTCGAAGACGGCAGCCCGGCCGCGCTCGATCACCCGGGCAGCGAATACCGGCGGCTGGTCGGCGGCGGCTGAAGCCTGCCTGCATCGAAGGCTGGCGCGGCCCGTGCCATCTTGCGTAGACTTGGCGGGACCGAGCCCGCGGGCTCCCTGAAGAACGAGCCAAAAATGAGCCTTGCCGCCGCCCTGCCGGAACGCCGCTTTCTCGGCCATCCCATGATGCTGGTGCCGCTGTTCCTGAGTGAAACCTGGGAGCGGTTCAGCTTCTACGGCATGCGGGCGCTGCTCGTGCTGTATATGGTGAACTACCTGAAATTCGCCGATTCGACGGCGCTCGATACGCTCGGCAATTACCTCGCCCTGGTCTATGCCCTGCCGATGCTGGGCGGGCTGATGGCCGACCGGCTGCTCGGATACCGCAATGCCGTCATGATCGGCCAGGTGCTGATGGCGTTCGGCCATCTGACCATGGCCTTCGACGGCGGCGCCACGCCCGGCGACGCGACGCGTCAGATCCTGTTCGTCGGCATGGCGCTGGTCGCCGTCGGCAACGGCTTCATGAAGCCCAACATTTCGACCATGGTCGGCAAGCTCTATGCACCGGGCGACGCGCGCCGCGACGCCGGTTTCTCGCTCTTCTATATGGGTGTCAATCTCGGCGCCGCGGGCGGCGGCCTGGCGACGGCCTGGCTCGCCCAGGAATATGGCTGGAGCTGGGGCTTCGGCGCGGCCGGGCTCGGCATGCTGATCGGCCTCGCCGTATTCGCCGCGGCGCGCCCGCATCTGCCGGCCGACGCGATTGCCGGCGGCGGCCGGCCGCGGATGCCGTCCTGGCTGCTTCCGGCCATTGCGGCGCTGGTCGTCATCACCTGGGCGCTCTTGCAGGCGCATGAAATCACCGGCCTGCTGCTCAGCGTCGGCGCCGCCGTCGTGATTTCGATCCTGGCCTATCACGCCCTGCGGCACGGTACGGAGCTGCAGCGCGGCCGCATGCTGGCCGCGTTGCTCCTGGCGCTCGCCTCGATCGTGCTGTGGTTCATCGCCGATCAGAGCGCCGGCAGCCTGACCTTGCTGGCCGAACGGCACACGCCGCGCGAGGTTTTCGGCTTGCAGATCCCGGCGGCGTCCTACCAGAACCTCAATCCGATTTTCATCATCGTGCTGGCGCCGCTGCTGGGACAGCTCTGGCTGTTCCTGGCCAATCGCCGCAGCGATCTGTCCTCGCAGGCGAAATTCACGCTCGGATTGCTGATGACCGCCGGCAGCGCCGCCGCGCTCCTCTTGCCCTGCTTCCTGGCCGGCAGCGGCGAGCAGATCTCGCCCTGGTGGCTGGTGCTCTCCTATCTGGTCGGTGCCGCAGGCGAGGTGCTGATTTCGCCGATCGGCCTGTCGGCGATCACGCGCCTCGCCATGCCGGGCGTGGTCGGAACCATGATGGGGCTGTGGTTCCTCGCCACCGCCGGCGCGGATTTCCTGGCCGAGGAGGTCGGCAAGCTGGTCAGCATCGACCCGTCGGTCGCCGGCGCCACCAGTCATCTCGGCGATTACGTGACCCTGTTCACCGTGCTGACCGCGATCGGCGTCGCCGCCTCGGCCCTGCTCTATCTGCTGCAGCCCTGGCTCACTCGGCTGGTCGCGGACGCGGCGCCCGCGGAGTAGGCCTGCGCGCGGCGCCCGACAGCGGCGCCGTCAGTCGAAGTTCCCGTGCCGGCCGGCGCCGTGCTTGAAGCGATCGGCGCCGGCCTGGCTTTCGCCGCTGTCGAGCGCCGCCCGGCCATGGTGAAGTTCGTTACGCAGCGCGGCCGCTTCGTCGAGATCCCATTGTTCGAGCGCGGAGAGCCGGTCGTGGCGCAGACAGATCTGCGGAAACCGCGCGATCTCGGCGGCAAGATCCAACGCCTTGTCGAGCGCCTGTCCCGGCTCGGCCAAGCGGTTGGCGAGGCCGATCGCCAGCGCTTCTTCGGCGCCGACCGCGCGCCCGGTCAGGATCATATCCATCGCGCGCGAATGGCCGATCAGCCGCGGCAGCCGGATCGTGCCCAGATCGATCAGCGGCACGCCCCAGCGCCGGCAGAACACGCCGAGCACCGCATCGCGCGCGACCACGCGCAAATCGCACCACAAGGCCAGTTCGAGTCCGCCCGCCACGGCCGGACCTTCGATCGCGGCGATGACCGGCTTGCCCAGCCGCAGCCGCGTCGGTCCCATCGGCCCGTCGCCCTCATCCGACCGTGCGCGCGGGCTGCCGGACGCGACCTCCTTGAGATCGGCGCCGGCGCAGAAGGCGCCGCCGGTGCCGGTCAGGATTGCGACCGACAGGCCCGCGTCGGCATCGAAGGCCCGGAAGGCATCGGCCAGCAGCTTCGCCGTCCCGGCATCGACCGCGTTGCGCCGCGCCGGCCGGTCGATGGCGACGATGAGGATCGGATCGCGGCGCGTGATCTCGATGCTCATCCTCCCGCCCTCGTCACGCTTCCGTCCCTTCGGACAAGGCCAGGTCGTGCTCGAACTCGGCCGAGGTGGCGAGGATGATGCCGATGCCCTGGACGACATATTCGAGCGCCATCGAAGGCTGGCCGACATGGCGCTGCGCCTGCTGCGGCAGATACGGAATATGCAGGAAGCCGGCCCGGAAGGCGCCGCCGCGCAGCGCCGCCTGATGCATCAGCCCGTAGAACAGGTGATTGCAGACGAAGGTGCCGGCCGTGTTCGACACGGCAGCCGGCAGCCCGGCCTGGCGCAGCGCCCGCACCGCGGCCTTGATCGGCAAGGTCGCGAAATAGGCGGCCGGACCGCCCGGCACGATCGGCCGGTCGACCGGACGCTGCCCGGCATTATCGCCGATCCGCGCATCGTCGATATTGATCGCGACCCGTTCGAGCGACAGGGCGGCACGCCCGCCGGCCTGGCCGACGGCGAGCACGAGATCCGGCTGGACCTCGTCCAGCGCCTCGGCCAGCACGTCGAGCGCCTGGCCGAAAACGGTCGGGATCGCGCGTTTCGCCAAGGACATGGTGCCGAGCGATGCCGGCAGCCGGAGCAGGGCCTCCAGCGCCGGGTTGATGGTGTCGCCGTCGAACGGCTCGAAGCCGGTGACCAATGCTTTCAACGCCGCTCCTCCATTGCCACCGACGCGATCGGTTGCAGGAAGAATAACCGCAATGCGATGGCCAACGCGATCCCCTGCAACAATGTGTGCAGATCGACGATGCCGCTCCACCCGGCCCGCTGATAGGCCACGCCGCTGAGCGAGCCGACCACGCTCGAACCCAAATAATAGCAGAGCAGATAGAGCGAGGCGGCCTGCGCCCGGGCGGCACCGGCGCGGCGTGAGACCCAGGAGCTGCAGATCGCATGCGCGCCGAAGAAACCCATGGTCAGCACGGCGACGCCGAGCACGATGACGGCGACCGGCTGGGCCCGGGTCAGCTCGATCCCGGCCAGCACGGTGAGCACGGCGACCCACAGGATCCGGCGCCGGCCGAACCGGTCGGCGAGGCTGCCGGCCCAGGTCGAGGCGACGATGCCGAGCAGATAGACGCTGAACAAGGCGCCGATTTCGGTCTGGCTGAGGCCATAGGGTGCGGCGGCCAGCCGGAAGCCCACGTAATTATAGACCGTGACGAAGGTGCCCATGTTGAGGAAGCCGGCCAGGTAGAGAAACGGCAATCCCGGATCGGCCAGGCTGGCGCGGAATCCGGCCAGCATCGGGCCGGCGCGCAACGGCCGCCGCGTGAAGTGCCGCGACTCGGGCAAGGCTCGCCAGAAGATCGCGGCGCAGACGCTGCCGGCCAGGCCGACCGCGACCAGCCCCAGGCGCCAGCCGCCGAGATCGGTCGCCGCGGCGCAGAGAAACCGCCCGGCCATGCCGCCGAAGGCGTTGCCGCCGATGAACAGCCCCATGGCAAGGCCGACCGACCGAATCGCGATCTCCTCGCCGAGATAGGCCAGCGCCACCGACGGCACCCCGGCCAGCGCGACCCCCATCAGCAGGCGCAGCGCCAGGAGCTGCGGAAAGGTCGTCACCAGCGCCGCGCACAAAGTCAGCGCCGCGGACGCCGCGAGCGACAGGGTCATGATCCGCTTGCGCCCGATGACGTCGCTGAGCGTACCGGCGATCACGACGGTGACCGAGAGGACCGCCGTGGTCAGCGACACGGTCAGGCTGCTCGCCGCCGGCGAGACAGCAAAATCGGCGGCGAAGACCGGCATCAGCGGCTGCACGCAATAGAGCAGCCCCAGGCTCGAAAACCCGGCGGCGAACATCGCCAGGCTGGTCCGGCGGAATTCGCCGGTACCAGCGGCGATCGGCATCGCGCGCGGCATGGCTGATTCGGCGGTCATGCCGCTCAGATCCGGCCGCCCAGCGCGCGGAACCGCGCCGTCCAGCGCTCGCGCGCCAGCCGTTCCGGCCAGGGGTCGAGCGGCTCGGGCCAGAGCTTGCCGCGATATCCGAGCCCGACCAGTTGGCGCGCCTCCTTCTCCGACCAGCCGGCCAGTTGCACCGCCTCGCTGACCGCGGCGATCCGGTCGGCGCGCTTGACCGCCTTGCGCCACTCGTCCGGCACCGCCGGGCCGAAACCCAGCGCCAGGCAGAGCGCGCGTTCGAGCCGCTGTTCCAGTTCGCGATAGGCCGCGCCCAAAACGGCCTTCACCGGCGTCACGACATCGCCATAGACCGCCTCGGCCAGATCATGGGCGAGCGCCCAGCGGCGCACCTCGAAGGCGGCGCCGGGCCAGACCATCTCGCCCAGGATCTGCTCGACCAGGACCGAATGATGGGCGACGTTGAATCCGGTCTCGCCCGCGGTCTGGCCGCACCAGCGGTTGACCCGGCTGATGCCGATGACGAGATCGTGCAGATCGAGATCGAGCGGGCTCGGATCGAGCAGGTGCAGGCGCCGCCCCGACAGCATCCGCCCATAGGTGCGCGGCGCGTCCTCGCGCGTCGGGACGGACGGGGCCACCGGCTTGTCTTGCGACTCCGCCTTGCGCACGCTGCCTCCGGAAAATCAGGAGCGCGATCTTAGGCATGGCGGCCGCGCGCGTCACAGGCTCGGCGGCGGATGGGAGCCATCCGCTTGCGGCGGATCGGGTTTATTTCCCGGTGATCAGCGTGCCGAGTCCGGACAGAGCAAGATTGGCCGCGGCCGCCTCGCCGACACCGGCGAATTGTTTACCGGCGCTCATATGGCCCTTGCGCTCGATCGTCTGGTCCTTGTCCTGGAATTCCTTGGTCGCGAAATAGCTGTCGGTATCGGCCGCGGCGAGCGGCGCCCGGTCGAGCAGGACGTGGCCGTCGGTCAGATCCTGACCCGGCGCCAGGCCGCGCAACGCCAGGGCGTCGGGCGCCGCCGGCTGGAGCGTCAAGGCCGGCGCCGGCGCGTCGAAGCCGCGCACCGCGCTGGGCGGCGCCATCACATTGCTGTCGGCCGGCGCCAGGCGCAGCGTCACCGGCGCGGCCTGCTGTGCCAGCGCCGAAGCGCCGCTCAAAGCCAGCGCCGCGTAGAGGGCCGGAAGGGATGTCGCAATCTTGCGCATCATCGCACCTCGTCTCATCGAAACCCGCGCAGGGTCGGTCCCTGTTATTTGGGGCGGACCGCCGCCAACGCAATGGCCGCACTCGCCGCCGCCCGCGCAATGCCGAGCCCGTAGCCGGCCGCCTCGGGCAGATCGCCGGCTTCGATCCGGTCCTTGATCTCGTCCTGCAGGCGATCGGCCAGCGCGTCTTCGGCCTTGAGGGTCAAGGCCGTCGCCCCGGCCAGGCCGAGCCCGGCGAGATTCTTGCCGGTGCCGAGCGGATGGCGCGGAAAATACTGGGTCAGCGCCTGCCGATAGGCAGAGGCACCGGCCACCCGGTCGAGATCGACCGGAGACAGCGCAAGGTCGAGCGGCGCCGTGCCGACGAGGTCCTGGCCGGGCGCGAGACCGGCAACGGCACCGCGGTTCGGCAGGCTGAGGGTCAGCGCCTGTTTCGGCGCGTCGAACCCCCGCGCCGGCGTGCCGGGCGCCGCCTGCTGCGCACCGGCACCGGTCGCGGCGAGCCCCAGCGCGGCCAGCGCCGGGAGCAATGCAAACCGCACCAACCGGGCCGGCGCCGTTGCCGAGCCGATCATTTGAGGTCCGTCAAGACGGTCTTCACCTTGGCCGCCGCGTCGGCGGCATCAAGCGCCAGCCCGGCAGCGGGCGACACTTCGCCGGCCTCGATACGATCCGCCAATTCCTCCTTCAGCGGCTCGATAATCTTGTCCTTCACCGTGAGGATCGCCGCCTTGACCAGCGCCTGGCGCAGCCCGCCCAGCTGCTTGCCATTCGTCAGCGGCTTCTTCGGCGCATAATGGCTGAGTAGCTGCTCGTAATCCTTGCTGTTCGTATAACTGTCGAGCTCGGCCGAGGGCAGGCTGAGGCTGAGGGCGGGCGCCGTGCCGCGCAGATCCTGCCCCGGCGCCAGGCCGGCGCGTGCGTCGCTGGTCGAGGCATCGAGGCGCAGCCCCGGCTCGGCCGCGTCGAAACCGCGCGTCGGATCGGTCGTGACCGTGGCGAAGCCGGGTTGTTCGGCCTGCGCCGCGGCGGACAGGCCGAGCGCCAGCACGGCAAACCCGGCCGCGATCCCTCTCGAATGCCAAGCAACCATGGACAGCCCCGCCTCTCCGGCAATCCTGCGGCCGCATAGGCGGCTACCGCAATCCCAGAAGCACAAGCACCGCCTGCAAGATCAGCCCGACGGCGCCACCGACAATAGTGCCGTTGAGTCGAATGAATTGCAAATCGCTGCCGACTTCCGACTCGATCTTTTCGGCGATGTCCTGCGCGTCCCAACGCCGCACCACCTCTTCGATCATGAGCGAGACCGGCAGGCGCGCGCCGCGCAGCGCGGATTCGAGGATCGAGCGGAACGCGGCATTGAGCCGGTCGGCGAGCGCCGGATCGGCGCGGATATCCGCGGCCAGGCGCTCGAGCGCCTGGGCCAGATGCGTCTCGATCGCCGAATTCTCGGTCGCGGCATCGGCCAGGATGCGGGCCTTGAGGCTCGTCCAGATCGACTGCACGACCTTGTCGAGCGCCAGCCCCTGCAGAATCTCGCGCTTCAGCCGTTCGGATTTGCCGGGAAAGCTCGGCTGGGTGCGCAGCTTCTCGGCGAATTCATGGAGCGCCGCATCGAAGGTGCGGCGCAGCTCGTGATCGGCGGTGAGCGCCACCTCGCCGACCAGATCGATCATGGCGTCGACGAAGCGGTTGACGATATAGGCGTCGACGAAGGCCGGCGTCAGGCTCGATTGCTCGCTGAATTTCTGCTTGATCAGCGGGCGGTTGCGGTCGAGCCAGGAGCCCAGCCGGCGCAGGATCTGGTCGAACACCGCCTGATGCGAACCGCCGGCGGTCACCGCCGACAGCACGCGGCCGGTCAGCTTGGTGATATCGAGCGCCCCCACCCGTTCGGCCGCGGCGCGGGCGATCATCCGCTCGATCTCAGCGTCGTCGACCGCCTCGATCAGCCGCGGCAGGAAGCTCAGCAGCGCACCGGCCGCCATCCGGCTATGCGCGGGCGCGGCCAGCCAGGTCGCCGCCGGACCGACCAGATCGAACGAGCCGAGCTTGGCCAGGATATTCTCGGGCGTCAGGAAATTCCGCTCGACGAAATGGCCGAGCTCGCCGCCGATCCGGTCCTTGTTGCGCGGCACGATCGCCGTGTGCGGAATCGGCAGGCCGAGCGGATGCCGGAACAGCGCCACGACGGCGAACCAATCGGCCACGGCGCCCACGACCGCGGCCTCGGCGAAGGCCTCGACCCAGGCGAGCCACGGATAGGCCGGCCGGAACGCGACCGCAGCCAGAAACAGCGCCGCCATGGCGACCAGCAGCCCGGTCGCCAGCACCCGCATGCGGAAGAGGCGCCGGCGCTTGGCATCGAGCCGCCCGTCGGTCTCAGCGCCGGGCGATACGGTCTCGGGGACGCCGCCGGGAGCTGGTTCGGCGTGATCGCCGAGGGCGGCCGGCGGCGGGGCGATCGGATCGGTGACGGTCGTGATCGGCGCCTATCCCATGACCATCGCCAGGGTCTGGGCGACCAGCGCCGGCTTGTCCTGGCCTTCGATCTCGACGACATGGTCCATGGTGATGAGCACCCGCCCCTCGCCCTTGTCGTCGATCTGGGCCAGGGTGACGCGGTCGCGGATGCGGTCGCCGCAGCGCACCGGGGCGGCGAAGCGCACGCGGTTCAGGCCGTAATTGAACGACGCCTTGATGCCCGACGGATTGCCCCAGATATGCGACGCCATCACCGGAATCAGCGACAGCGTCAGGAAACCATGCGCAACGGTGGCGCCGTACGGCCCGTCCTTGGCGCGCACCGGATCGACATGGATCCATTGGAAATCCTGCGTGCACGCAGCGAAACGGTCGATCCGTTCCTGATCGACGGTCAGCCAGTCGGAGACGCCGACTTCCTTGTGCAGATGTTCGAGGAGATTGGACAGGGTCAGCGCCATGGTCGAGTCACATCCGGTCTTGAGGTTTGCGGAAAGGAACGGCAGGGCGCGCTGCACATCCGATGGTCGTCGTGGCCGAAGCGGCGGGGCTCGCCGGCTTTGGGGGCGCCGTTCACATGGGGGCGGCGGCCCGGCGCGTCAACCGTCCGGCAATTCGACCGACCATCGGCGCGCGCGGTTGTGCGGCGCGCGCGGTTGTGCGACGCTCGCCGGGCGGCGATGATGCGGAGGGCGCCGGCCGAAATCAACCGAATTGCCGGGCCCTTGAGGAGCGCTCCGCACCATGGCCACGATCCTCATGCCGCTGCCGGCGAAAGGTTTCGACCCGACCGAAACCGGCATACCCTGGCGCGTGCTGACCGGGCTCGGCCACCGCTTCGTGATCGCCGCGCCGGACGGGGCGCCGGGCGCGGCGGATCCGCGGATGCTGACCGGCGCGGGGCTGGGTCCGCTGGCGCCGGTGCTCAGGGCCGACCGCAACGGCGCCGACGCCTATCGCGCGCTCGCCGCCAGCCCGGAATTCCGCCAGCCGCTGGCCTATGAAAGCATCGCCGCCGCCGAATTCGACGCGCTGCTCCTGCCCTGCGGCCATGCCAAGCCTATGCGCGCTTATCTCGAATCGGCGCTGCTGCAGGCGGTGGTCGCGACGTGCTTCGCGGCAGGGAAGCCGGTCGGCGCCATCTGCCACGGCGTCGTCCTGGCGGCGCGGTCGCGCGATCCGTCCGGCCGGTCGGTGCTCCACGGCAGGCGCACGACCGCACTCCTGAAGCACCAGGAGCTGCTGGCCTGGACTCTGACCCGGCTGTGGCTCGGCGATTACTACCGGACCTATCCGCAGACGGTCGAGGACGAGGTCACCGCGGCGCTGGCCCGGAAAGCGGATTTCGAGCACGGCCCGCTGAGTCTCCGTCGCGACACGCCGGAACAGCCGGACGGCTTCGCGGTCATCGACGGCGCTTACGTCTCGGCGCGCTGGCCGGGCGACGCGCACGGGTTTGCGCGGGCCTTCGACGGCGTGCTCCGATCGACAATCCGCGCGGCGGGCGGAAACGATCAGACCGCCCGGACGGCCTGATCAGCGGCCGCGCCGCCCGGCCGCCGCGATCGAGACGAGAAGGGCCACGGCGAGGGCCGACACGAGCGCGATGAGGACGAATGGGCGGAGCCCGCCGCCGAGCGGGTCGAGCGTGGCGTCGATCCGCCCGCTCTCGACATGGATATCGGACAGGATCAGCCTCGCGATGGTGTGCTTGAAATCGTTCGGTTGCAGCCGATAGACCGGATGCTCCCGCAGCGCCGCCTCGGTCCGGGCTTCGATCAGGTCGCGGAGCTTGTCTTTGGTCTTGGCCGGAATCCGGGCAGCCAGCGCATCGAGCAGCGCCATGCCGGCCGGCGGCAGGCTCGATTCGAGGATCTCGGTCTTGTCCGCGTGGAAATCGCGCAGATAGAACGCGCCGTCGGCGTAGTACGGTTCGGCGGAAACCGTGACCCGCGCCGCGGTCGCGTTGCCGAGCGCCTTGAGTTGGATGTCGGCCGTCAGTTCGGCGCGGCCGGTGTCCCGGAACACGATGGCCGCCGCGGTGATCCGGTACTTGACCGGCGGGTCGTCATGGACGATCGGCAGCCTGGCGTCGAGGGCCTGCTGCGCCCGCGCCTGATCGATCCGGAGGTCGACGCGCGGATTGGTCAGGAGCAGGATCGCCAAGCCGATCGCCATGACGGCCGCGACGCCGGCGCCGACCTGCATCAAGCGTTTCATCGAACCCCCGAGACATGATCTGCGGCCGGTGCGCCGAACGCATGCCGCTCAGATTGGCCGCTGAGGGGCGCGGGTCAATCCCCGGCGTCGGCCGGCGAGCCCGCGCCTTGACGCGGCGCTCCAATCAGTTAACTATTCACTTAACTGATGGAGGCGCCCATGGCATTCACCCTGTTCTACCATCCATTGTCTTCCTATTGCTGGAAGGTGCTCATCGCGCTCTACGAATCCAAAGCGGAATTCGAGTTGCGGCAGGTCAATCTGTTCGAACCCGCGGACAAGGCCGAGTTCCGGAAGGTCTGGCCGCTCGCCAAGCTGCCGGTCCTGGTCGACACGCAACGCGGCGAGACGATCCCGGAATCGACCTTGATCATCGAGTATCTGGCGCGCCACGTGCCCGGCGCCGCGGCGCTGCTGCCCGCCGATCCGGAGGCCGCGCGGCCCATCCTCCTGCGCGACCGGGTGATCGACAACTACATCCATCTGCCGTTCTTCCAGGTGGTGGGAGAGCGTTTGCGGCCGCCGGGAAACAAGGATCCCTTCGGCGTCGAGCGGAACAAGGAGGCGATAAGCGGCGGCTACGACCAGTTCGCCGGGATGATCGCCGGCCCCTGGACCATGGGCGAAGCGTTCACCTTGGCCGATTGCTCGGCTTTTCCGGCGCTCTACTACGCAGATTACGCCGTGAGCCTCGCCGGTTGGCCGGGACTCGCGGCCTATCTGGAGCGGCTGAAGACCCGGCCGAGCATTGCCCGCGTGCTCAGCGAAGCGGAACCGTGGTTCCAATATTTCCCGCTGAAGGATGGTTGACCAGGGCTTGCTCGCCAAGCCGATCATCGGCACTGCTCCGCGCCGACCCGTTGCGGGCGGAGGGGTACGAAGCGCTTGAAATATATCGCCTTTCAGGGGCGGCAGCGAAGGTGGGAACAGCGCCGCCTTCAGAGGAATGGTGTCGCGGGCCGAATTGGTGCGACGAATCAGGTTGACAGTACATCGTTTTTATGTTCTACATTTTCCCCATGAACTGCACGACCGCAAAACCCACCGCAGACCAGCCGCCGCGCTGTCCCCATTGTTCGCGGGAGACGGAAGCGGAGCGGCTGGCGCGGTATTCGGCGGGGCTGAAGCGGCTTGCGGAGATCGGTCTCGGTTTTGCCGAGGGGCTGCATCGGCAGCGCGAGGCGCTGGATCTCGACGCTGAGGCCCGGGAGCAGACGCCGCCATCCGACACGCCCGCGCCGAATTCTGCCGGCGCTTCTGCGGCAGCGCCGCCGGACCGGCCGAGCCGGATCGAACTCGCGCGGACCTTCGAGCGGGTCTCGCGCTGCGTGCGCTTGAGCTACATGCTCGAAGAGAAACTGATCCGGGATTTCGCGGCACACGCCAAGGAAGCCGCGCAGGACGCCGCCGAACAGGCGATCGAGGCGGAGCGCAAGCGCCGGAGCGCCACGAAGAGTACCGTCAACCGCGTCGTCAAGGAAGCGATCCAGGCCGAGGCCGGCGATCAGGGCGAGCGCGAGCATCTCCTGGGCCGGCTCCGGCTCCGCCTCGACCAGGACGACATGTACCGGGACCTCGCGACCAAGCCCGCCGAGATCCTGATCGCGCGATTGTTCCGCGACCTTGAACTCGACCCGAATTGGGATCACTGGCAGGGCGAGGCGTGGCTGAGCGGTGCCGATTACGCGCCGCCGGACGCCGCCGCGGCGATGCCGGTCTGTCCGATCTGCCGGCGCGCCCTATCGCCGTCGCCGATCCCGGCGGCCCGACCGGACGGCCCCGCAGCCGAACCGGAAACCCCCGGCCCCGCCACCGGCAGCGACCCGCCTTGACCGTCCAGCGGGCGTCCGGACGCCGCGCCGAAGAGCGGCGCCGATCACCCGGTCCCCGCGCCGGACATCCCTACTCATCCTCGCGCCAGGGCGACCGGTCGTCCCAGTGCCGCAATGCCGCCGTCGCCCATGCCGTCGTCTTGTCGGTGTGGCAGGTGTTGCACGCATTCGGCACCTGCAGCGCATCGGTGCGCGCCGGGTAGACGAAGTGGAAATTGTGGCTGGCGACATTCACATCGGCGATGGTCTGCTGGATCTTGGGCATGTGGCAGGCGACGCAGTCGCTGCCGGGGCTGCCGGCCGGATGATGCGTGTGCGCCTCGATCGTCGCGGCATGCGGCCCGTTCTGGCTGTTCGGCCCATGGCATTCGAGGCAGGTCGCGCTGCCGGGCTGGCGCAGCATGGCGTCGTTCTCCGCCCCGTGCGGGTCGTGGCAACTGAAGCAGGTGACGCCGCGCGCATACATCAGGCTGGTGACGAAGTCATTGCCCTGCATGCGATTCTTGTGTGCCGTGCCGTCGGCGAAATGGGTGAAGCTGGCCTGCCCGAGCTTGTGCTCTTCGAGCGTCCAATAATCGGCGAGATGCTTGCCGATCTCGAAGCCGACCGGCCAGTCATAGTATTTGCCCTCGATCGGATTGGTCGGCGGCCGGCCCTGCGAATGGCATTGGATGCAGGTGTCGTTCGCCTGGACGTAATCGAGCCGCGCCGGGTTGACGATGGTGTCGCGGCCCGGCGCCTTGACATGGGCGCCGCCCGGCCCGTGGCAGCGCTCGCAGCCGACATTCCATTCCGTCACGCTCTTGGCCGCGATGTCGTAATTCACCGAATGACAGCCGTCGCACAGCGGCCCGGTCGGCCGCTGCCCATTGTCCGGCGGGTAGAGGTCGGCCCACCAATCCGTGCCGGAAGCCACGAAATATTTCCGCCAGATCTTGTGGTTCACGTCCCATTGCGCCGGCAGCGGGAAATAATCGTCGCCGACCTTCTTGAAATAGCGCTGCTTCCATTTGCTGCCATAGACCAGCGCGATGTCGTCCTTGGCAAAGGTGACCAGCGGGTCCGGCTGCGCCAGATCCGGGATGATGGCGTCGGGATGCTCTCTCGGATCGCGCACGACATTGGCCATGCGGGTCTTCTGCCAGCGGTCGAAGATCGCGGCGTGGCATTGCCGGCAGGCGGCGGACCCGACATAGCCGGCCGGGTGTGCCGCCGCCGGGGCGGGCTCGGCGCCGCCCGACAGCGCTGCCACCTCCGGCAGATGGCGCAGATAGGCGACCAACTGCCAGAGCGCCTCGTCCGGCAGCGCCCAGGCGGGCATGCCGGTGTTCCGGATGCCGTTGCGGATATGATAGAAAACCTCGCCATCCGACTGCGCGGCGATGGACATCGAGCGCAGTTCCGGCGGCCGCGGATATTCGCCGGCGCCGATCTCGGTCTTGCCGCCGCCGTCATAGGCGTGACAGACCTCGCATTTCTGCCGGAACAAGTCGCGACCGGCCGCGATCGCCGCCGGGTCGCCGGCCAGCGGATTGCGCCGCGCCGCCGCGTCGCCCGGCACGCTTTCCTGCAGCAGCCAGGTCGCGACCGCGACCTCGACCCCGGGCGGCTCGGGGCGCGCGCTCGACAATCCGGGCAGGAGCCAGAACCAGAGGGCGAGCGCGCCGGCACCAAGCGCGAGGAGTATCACCACGGGGATCGCGGGGACGCGGAGGGGGCGACGGCGGCGCATGGTCGATACTCCGGGCTGACCGCTCGGGCGCGGCTATTCTTCCTTGTAGCCCAATTCCGGGATGCCTTGCTGCGCGCCGTAGTAGCGATAGGGCAGGAATTTGCCCGACATCGAGATCCGCACCCGGTCGCCCTTCTCATGCGCCTGGCGCGACAGGTCCAGGTCGAAATCGATCGCCGACATGATGCCGTCGCCGAATTCTTCCTCGATCAGCGCCTTCAAGGCCGGGCCGTTGATCATGACCAGTTCGAACAGCCGGTAGATCAGCGGATCGGTCGGCGGCATCGGCGTGCCGCGCATCGGCACCTCGTTCAGCATCGCCGCCTCGGCCGCGGACAGGCCGAAGAGTTCCGCCGCCTTCTGCGCCAGGGGCTTGACCAGCTTCATCTGGCCAAGCAGCGCGCCGATGATCAGCACGTCCGACATGCCGCCGATCTCGTCGCAGATATGGCGCCAGCTCCAGCCTTTCTCACGCTTGATATCCAGGATCCTCTCGGTCAGGTCGGCTCGCTTCATCGCAACTCTCCGCTCGAATCAGTCAGGGCGGGGCTGAGCTTGGCAAGCCGCGGCGGCCAGCGCCATTGCGATCTGGCATCAATCGAATTTTCCGCGGAGCGCTGCCACCGCATGGTCGACGAAGAGCCGCGTCTTCAGCGGCAGATGCCGCCCGGCCGGGTAGACCAGTTGCACCGGGATCGGCGGCGGTTCATAGACAGCGAGCACGCGGCGCAGCCGCCCGGCCGCTTCGAGACCCGAAGATTGGTAGGACAGCACCCGCACCAGCCCGGCGCCCGCCTCGGCCGCATCGAGCGCCGCCTGCACCGAGTTGACCGCCAGGCGCGGCTCGACCGACACGACGATCTCGGCCTCGTCGGCGCCGAAACCCCAGCGATCCGCCATCGGCCGCACGCCGGTGACGGCGATCATCCGATGGCCCCGAAGCGCGGCCGGATGCGCCGGCTCGCCCATGGACGCCAGGTAATCCGGGCTGGCGCACACCACCCGGCGCACCGTGCCGACCTGCCTGGCATGCAGGCTCGAATCCGCCAGATGCGCGATCCGCACCCCGAGGTCGACGCCTTCATCGACGAAGGACACGACCCGGTTCAGGAGCAGCAGCGAGACGTCGATGTCCTTGTAGGCCGCCATGAACGACAGCACCGTCGGCAGGATATGCAGGCGGCCGAACATCTCAGGCGCGGTCAAGGTCAGCAGGCCGGAGGGCAGCGCCCGGGCGCTGGCCGCGTCTGCCTCCAGTTCCGCGAATTCGGCGAGCACGCGGCGGGCCTGGTCGAGGTAGCGCTGCCCCGCATCGGTCAGCGCAATGGCCCGCGTCGTCCGGGTGAAGAGCCGCGTCGCCAGCCGGTCCTCCAGCGCCGCCACGGCGCGCGTGACGGCGGCCGGCGACCGGTTCAGTTCTCGGGCCGCCCCAATGAAACTGCCCTCTGCCGCAACGGCGGCAAAGGCCGCGAGCGTGTCCAGACGATCCATGAGATTATTCCGGAATTCACAATAGATCAGATCGATCTGCGAAGATTATTTCGCTTGGCAGCCTATCCTATCTTTCCTGCGGCGGCCACCGAGGTGGTCCCGCAGAGGAGACAGGAAAATGGACTCCCTTGCCTCTCCCTGGCATGGCGGCGAACGGACGCTGCATCGGCGCCTGGGCATCACCGATCAGATGGAGGCGGTCGGGCAGCGCTCCATCCGGAATTTCATGCCCGACCAGCATCGCACCTTCTTCGCCCAGCTGCCTTTCTTCGTGCTGGGATCGGCCGACCGGGACGGTGGCCTATGGGCCTCGCTGCTCGACGGGCCGCCGGGCTTTGTCTCAAGCCCCGAACCCCGGCACCTGGAGATCGCCGCGCTGCCGGACGCTGCCGACAAATTCGCCCAATCCTTGACGGTCGGCGCGCCCATCGGCGCTCTCGGCATCGACCTGTCGGTGCGCCGGCGCAACCGGGTGAACGGCCGGGTCACGCGGATCGACGATCGGGGCTTCACCCTGGCGATCGAGCAGAGCTTCGGCAATTGCCCGAAATACATCGCCAGGCGCGACGTGCTGGCGCGTGCGCCCGCCGCTCCGGTCCGGGCCGAAGCGATCACGGGCTTCGATGCCGAAGCGCTGACGCTGATCGGTGCGGCCACGACCTTCTTCGTCGCCTCCGCGCATGCCGCCGGCGCCTTGCCCGATGTGTCGCATCGCGGCGGCCGGCCAGGTTTCATCGGCATCGGCGCCGATTCGACGCTGACCATCCCCGACTATACCGGCAATTTCCATTTCAGCACGCTCGGCAACATGCTGCTGAATCCGCGGATCGGGCTGCTGTTCCCGGATTTCGCCACCGGCGACCTGTTGCAGCTGACCGGTGCCGGCGAACTCGATTGGGACGGTCCGGATATCGCCGCTTTGCCCGGCGCACAGCGCCTGTGGCGGTTCCGGCCATCGCACGGGCAGTGGCTGCACAACGCGATGCGCTTGCGCTTTGCCGAGCCCGAGGACTCGCCCTTCTCGCCGGTCCCGTCCTATGATGCGAAAGACGAACAGGGAGAGCACTGATGACCGAGACCGATTGGCGCGAGACCGGCGTGCGGGTCATTCCGGGCAACCAGCTCGACCCCAACACGGCGCAGACCCCGGGCATGAACCGGGCGGCCGCAATCAACTTCGCCCGGGTCGGCGCGGAGAAGCTGTGGGCCGGCACCGTGACGATCCATCCGAACGCCAAGACCGGCGCGCATCATCACGGGCCGGTCGAAAGCGTCATCTATGTCGTGCGCGGCAAGGCGCGGATGCGCTGGGGCGAGCATCTCGAATTCACCGCCGAAGCCGGGCCGGGCGATTTCATCTATGTGCCGCCTTACGTGCCGCATCAGGAAATCAACGCCGATCCGACCGCGCCGCTCGATTGCGTGCTGGTGCGCAGCGGCCAGGAGCCGGTCGTGGTCAATCTCGACATCGCGCCGGCCGAACAACCGGAATCGGTATACTGGGTCGATCCCGGCCATCCGCACCCGCATGGCCACTAGCACCAGATAGATTCCGAATACCCGACCCTATCATCAATGGCGGTCAGTTGCCGTGGACGACGGACGCGCGTTGCAGCTTCTCCAGCCCGGTCGTGTCACTGGTGATGACATCGGCCGTACTCGTGGCGCTGGGGGATCGAATGATCGTGCCGGCCGGAGCGCCCTGCATCGCCGCCCGGTGCTGGGCGGCGGTTGCCGGCGTCGAATCCGGCAAGTCGCAGGCGGCGAGACTGAGAAGCGTCAGCGAAATCATTGCGAGCCTAAGCATTCCAACCTCCTCTTCGGCCTTCGCGGCTCGCCGCGAAGGCTGCTCGGCGCCGGAGCCACCGGCCGGCGCTGCCGTTACCGACCGCGGCTCAGTTGCCGCACGCGCTGCCGGCACAGGTTTGTCCGGCGCGCTGAATATTGCGCAGGAAGGTGGTATCGGTCGTCGTGCCGCTGTCGCCTGTCGCCGTGGCACTTGGGGACCGGATGCGCGAGCCGATCTGCGCGTCCTGCCAGCCATGCTGCGACGATTGCTGTTGCGGCGGGTCGGGCAGGTCGCATGCGGCCAAAGCGAGGGCGGCGAGCGCGAGAACGGCGAATTTGCGCATATCGGGACTCCGGAAAGAACGTGGTGCGGCCATACGATTCCCCATTCCTCGCCGGAACGCCAGCGGAAACCCGGCCTCGATCGCACCGCGGCATCGCGCGCACCCGCGGCGGCGGATGGCCGGCCGGTGTGTTCGCCGCTATAATGAGCGCGTCATGACCGCCGCCGCTTTGCTGCACCGCCGCACGCTGCTCGGCCCGGCCGGAAACCTCGGCCCGGCCGGGTCGCGTCCGTGACCGTCCAGCCGCATCCCGGTCAGGCGATCGGCCTGGCCGGCAAGTTCCGGCGGCAGCTCATCCATTGGCGGGTCAGGCTGCGCAATTTCGCCCGCGCCCGCATGCGCGACGACGAGATCGGGCTGGTCGCCCTGGCGGCGCTGCTCGGCGTCGGCGCCGGTTTCGGCGTCGTGATCCTGCGCGCCGGGGTCGCCGCGTTTCACGCCGTCGCCTTCGACATTCCCGTCAGCGGGCATTTGAGCGACGGCTATAATCTCGATTGGTGGCGGGTCCTGGTGCTGCCCTGCGGCGGCGGCCTCGTGCTCGGCGGCGTCGGCTGGGCGATCCGGCGCTGGCGGCCGCGCGAGATCGTCGATGCGATCGAGGCGAACGCGCTCTTTGGCGGCCGCATGTCGCTGACCGACAGCATCAACCTGGCGGTGCTGACCCTGCTGTCCGGCGGCTTCGGCGCCTCGGTCGGCATGGAGGCGGCCTATACCCAGCTCGGTGCCGGCTATTGCTCGCGCATGGGCGTGATGCTGCGGCTCAGGCGCGACGACCTGCGCACCTTGGTCGGCTGCGGCGCGGCGGCGGCGATCGCGGCGGCGTTCAACGCACCGCTGGCCGGCGCCTTCTACGCCTTCGAGCTGGTGGTCGGCCGCTACACGCTGAACAATCTGGCGCCGATCGCCGTCGCCGCCCTGACCGGCACCTTGACCGCGCGCGCCACCTTCGGCGCGGAGCCGATCTTCGTGGTCGACCGGCCGGTGCATATCTCGCCGCCGGATTACCTGTTCTTCTTTCTCATCGGCATCGTCTGCGCCGTCCTGAGCATCGTGGTCATGCGCGGCGTCACCATGACCGAGCAGTGGTTCCGCCGCCGTTCGGTACCGAACTGGCTCCGGCCTGGCATCGGCGGTTTCGCCGTCGCGGCGATCGCGCTGGTCTATCCGCAGGTGCTGGGCAGCGGCCATGGCGGCATCGTCGCCAACCTGCATCTGGGCTATGCGCTGCCCTATGTCATCGGCATGATCGCCGCCAAAATCGTGGCCTCCGCGATCTCGATCGGCGCGGGATTCCGCGGCGGCCTGTTCAGCGCGGCGATCTTCATCGGCAGCCTGTTCGGCAGCGCCGCCTGGCAGATCGGCGGCGCCGCCTTGCCAGGACTCAATGCCGATCCGCTCGCCTATACGCTGGTCGGCATGGGCAGCGTCGCGGCCGGCATCATCGGCGCGCCGATCACCATGGTCCTGCTCGTGCTGGAAGGCAGCGGCGATTTCTCGGCGACGATCGGCGTGCTGGTCGGCGTGCTGACGACCACCGTCGCAGTGCGCCATTGGTTCGGCTATTCCTTCGCGACCTGGCGGTTCCATCTGCGCGGCTTGAAGATCCGCAGCCCGGAGGATATCGGCTGGCTCGACGAGTTCCGCGTCGGGCGGCTGATGCGGACGGATCCGAAATCCGTGCCGGTCGGCATGAGCGTGGCCTCCCTGCGCAAGCTGTTCCCGATCGGCAGCACCAAGCGGGTCTTCGCCGTGGACGGAAGGAAACTGGTCGGCACGGTCGATCTGGTCGAGCTGCACGCGGCCGATCTCGCCGCGTCGCCCGAGGCTCTGACGGCCGGCGATCTCGCCCATCCAGCGCATATCTACCTGCTGCCGAAGGAGGATGTCCGCTCGGCCCTGCAGAAATTCGCCGATGCCGAGGTCGAGGCGCTGCCGGTCGTCGATTCGCCCGAAAGCATGGAGATCGTGGGCTATCTGACCGAGGCCTACGCGCTGCGTCGCTACAACCAGGAGCTGGAGCGCCGGCGCGCCGAGGCCGAGGGGCAGTCCGGCCTGTTCTCGAGCGCGGTCGGGCCGGAAAGCTGAGACCGCCATGCCGGCCGCCGGATCGGCGTGGCGGCCGCGCATTCGCACTCGTATTCGGAACGAAGCTCGCTTATAGCTCTCGGGACGGGGGTGAGGAGGGCGCCGCACGGATGATCGAGGCGCTCGGCCGCACCATGATCGGCCAAGCTGGGGGATTGTCCCGAGAATGACGATACGCTTTTCGCTCGCCAGCCTCATTCTGTTCATGCTCGCCGCCTGCGCGGCGAAGCCGGAGGCCACGGCGGTGGCACCGCCGCCCGCAGCCACCGCGCCGGCGGCGCAAACGGCGGCGGCGCCCGTGCCGGTTCGGCCGACCTGGGTCCGGCCCGACCTCGCCTTGCACTGGCTCGCCGCCGACGGGACGGTGCAATATCCGCCCAATGACGGCTGCGACGGCCCGTCGGTCCGCAGCACGCTGCAACCGGGCCGGCTGATCGACCGGTTCGGCGGATCCGGCCGGTATTTCAGCCCCAAGGGCGAGCCCTTCGACGAGCGGGCACTGCCGAGCGTCTGCCGCGCGCAGGTCTATACGGTCTATCGCGTCGTGAAGCCGGTCCAGGTTGTGAGTTGCAAGGCGGCGCCGTGGTTCGACGAGCCGGGCGGCGCCACGCAGTATGAAACCGACGAGCCTTCGGCGGCGTTGGTGGCCGAGCATGTCCTCGAACCCGTGCCGGATGCGGGATCTGCGCCGTGCGGCGCGCCCTGACGCGCCGCACCAGCGTTGAAGGATCGCGCCGATGAATCGATTCGCCGCGCTGGCGCCGCCGATCATGCTCCTCGGCTCGAATGTGTTCATGACCTTCGCCTGGTACGGTCATCTGCGTTTCACCGATCGGCCGCTCTGGGCGGTCATTCTGGTCAGCTGGGCGATCGCGTTCCTGGAATACTGCCTGGCCGTGCCGGCCAACCGGATCGGCCATGCGGTGTACAGTACGGCCGAACTCAAGACGATGCAGGAAGTGGTGACGCTGATCGTCTTCGCCGCCTTCTCGGTGCTGTATCTGGGCGAAACGCTGCGTTGGAGCCACGCGGTCGGTTTCGCCCTGATCGCGCTCGGCGCCTATTTCATCTTCAAGGCGCCGCTGGGCTGAACGCGGGTGTTATTCGGCGGCTTGCGGCACCGGCAGCCGTGCGCTGCGCATCGGCTTCAGGATGAAGAGTGCGGTCGCGGCAACCGCGACATTGACGATTGCGGCGAAGACGAAGACCGCGGTCCAGCCATTCGCGGCGGCGAAGATGCTGGCCAGCGGCACCATCGTGGCGGCGGCGCCCTTGGCCGTGTACAGCAAGCCGGCATTGGTGGCGGCGTATTTCGGGCCGTAGAGATCGGCACAGAGCGCCGGAAACAGGCTGTAGATTTCGCCCCAGGTGAAAAAGATCATGCCGGCGGAGAGTATGAAGGCGATCGGGTCATGGCCGAACGCCGACAGGCAGAGATAGCTCACGGCGCCGCCGGTAAAGACCATCGCCATGGTGTTCTCGCGGCCGAGATGGTCGGAAACCCAGCCGAAGAACGGCCGCGCCAGGCCGTTCAGGATATTGTCGACGAAGAGCGCCGTCGTCAGCACGGTCGAGCTGACGAAGACAAGATCGACCGGCAGGCCGGCGATCTGGAAGTCCCGGGCGATCGGCGCGAGCTGCGCGGTGACGACGAGCCCCGGTGCGGCGACCCCGAGGAACATGGCGAAGAGCACATAGAAGGTCGGCTGGCGGATCATGGCGAACGGCGTCAGGCTGACCTGCGTCTGGCGCAGCCTCCGGGCCGGGCGTTTGGCCTGGCCGAAATGCTGACCCGGCGCCGGCGCCCTGAGGAACTGCGAGAGAACGAGAATGACGGCGCCCTGTCCCAGCCCGGCCCACAGGAACGCCGCTTGATAGCCGAATGCGTCGATCGCCGCGCTGATCGGCCAGACCGTGAGCGCTGCGCCGGCGCCGAATCCGGCCGCGGTGATGCCGGCGCAGAGGCCGCGGTGTTCGGGATACCATTTGAGCGCATTGGCGACGCAGGTGCCGTACACGCCGGCGGCGCCGATGCCCGAGAGCACGGCGGCCAAATAGAGCACCGGGAGGGAGGCGGCGACCGAATCGAGGGCCCAGGCGCCGGCGACCAGGACCCCGCCGGCGGCGACCACCCAGCGCGGCCCATAGCGGTCGACGAACCAGCCCTCGATCGGCACCAGCCAGGTTTCGGTCAGGACGAAGGTGGCGAACGCCACCTGGATCGCGGCCGTGCCCCAGTGGAACTTCTGGTCGATCGGGTTGACGAACAGCGTCCAGCCATATTGCAGGTTGGCGATCATGGTCATGCAGATCAGCCCGGCGGCGAGCTGAATCCACCGGTTTCCGGCCGGTGCTTCGGCGCGCTCCGCCATCTCAACGCCCAGCAAGCGAGTTGTCGAGCATGTCAACGCCTCTTTTACCATGCTCCCCGAGCGTAGTACGCAGAGCATTATCTGGGTAGTTGGAATCCGGCGCGACCACCGTAAAAATTTGCGGGTCAGGAAAGGCTGCAGATTTCAGGTTGTGCAGGCGTCACAGTCCCGCACGGCCCGGAACGCAATTTCGCTCGCTCCTGCGCGCTGGCTGGAGCCGGCGGACCAAGCCGCCGGCCGCTGCCCAGCCGATTCTTCCGCGCATACTCGCAAATTCACCGCGCCGGGCGTGGCGCCGCGGCGGTTCAGCGATCGCCGTCCTTCCGACCCGCCGACAGCTTGTCGCGAAGCCGCGCCACCTCGCCGAAGTACCGGCTATCCGGCTGCGGCGCGGCCAGGCGCAGCGCCGGCGGATAGAACCGCCCCTGCAAAGGCGGCGGGTCCACATTGCGCCGCGCTTCGTTGATCGACAGGGCCTCGGCGAAGACGGCCAGCACGGTGAGGCCGACCATGACGCTGCCGCTCACCCGCCATCGGCGCGGTGCGATCTGCTGCAGATGACCGAAGATGACGAGCCCGGCCAGCACGCAGAGCGCGATATACTCATTGCCCGTAAGCGTCGGCCACGAGAAGGCGAAGCCCAGGAATTTCAGTATTTCGTCGGTCACCGAATAGGCGAGCACGCCGGCCAGCGGAATGACGAGGTGGCGCTCGAAGCGCGCCTGGCCCGTGAAAACGCGGCAGAGGATCGTCCAGAGCCCGATCCACAGCACCGCCAGCTCGCCCATGGGCTCGAGCGCAGCCAGATAATTCGTGAGCTGGAAATCATTCGTCTCGCCCAGCCAGTCGCTGGTCAGTTCGATGCCGACGATGGCCGCCAGCAGCAGAATTGCGGCGGGCCACAGCGGCAATTGCCGCGTATCCACGCGCTCCGCGGCGACCGGATGGGCGGCCGAGCGCAGCCGCAGCAGCGTATGGCCGATGCGGATGATGCGCTCGTCGTCGAGCGCCACCCGGTCGAGCCGCGCCTTGCCCCGATCGCTGCGGATGCCGTTGACGCTGCCGAGATCGACCGCCTCCCAGCCGCCCTCCGGGGTCCGCTGCAGCTGCAGGTGGTGGGCGGCGACAAAGGGGTCATCGAGCACGACATCATTGTCATAGCCGCGGCCGATGCGGATCGGCGCGTCGCCGACGCGGTGCCGCGCCGTCACGTCGTGATGGTGGCGCGACAGGATCTCGACCCACATCATCGGTTCCACCGCACCGCATCGACGAAGCTCTGGCTGAGCGTCATCGCGTTGCCGAAGCTGATGCCGTCCAGGAGCAGCCGCGAGACCAGCGCCTCCCGGTCGCGATCGACGGTCACGAGGGTGACCGACACGTCATAGAGATCGTCGAACTCGCGATAGGCTCGGGCGCACCAGATGACGCGCCGGACCGGCCCGTCATCGCCCTCGGGCGCGGCGACGAAATCATCCCGGCACGCCTGGCGGGTGAACCATTTGCGCGGCCATTGCTGCGACATGCCGCCACGGCCCTGCTGCGTCAGCAGCGCAGAAAACTGCATCGGGTTCAGCTCGCTGGTCCGCAGATAGGTATGCGACAGGTGGACCAGCCCGATAGTCAGCCCCTCGGCGACGAAGACACGGCTGTCGCTGAAGCAGTTCGTGCCGTCGATCAGCGTCTTCGGCTTCGGCGCGCGGTCGGCATTGGTCTGCCCCCCGCAGGAGAACCAGGGCGCCGCACTTTCCGGCGCGCGATACGGGCCGGTCGCCGTCGTCGTGAATCCGTCCTTGCCGATGGCGCCGTAGAAGCGGCTTTGCCAGGCGCTCAGCTGGCGGCCGATTTCCGCCTTGAGCTCGGCGCCGGCCACGGGCTTGCCTTCGCCGGCGCGGGCAAGCAGCTCGGCGGCGAAGCGGGCGGGCACGAGGAAGCTGATCAGATCGTTGCCCATCAGCTTCGCCACGTTGATCCCGGCGATGCGGCCCTCGGCCGTCACGGACGGCCCGCCGCTCATGCCCGGATTGATCGCGCCGGTAAAGTGGATCCGGTCGGTATAGCTGCGGTCGACCAGGCCGTTATAGGTCCCTTCGACGATCGTGAAGCCGAGATCGAGCGGGTCGCCCAGGGAATAGAGGCGCTCGCCTTTCGGCATGGTCCCGGCGACGGCGACATCGTCGAAGCGGAAGAAGGGCTGATCCCGCCGGTCGATGCGGATCAGGGCCAGATCATCGGCGATGTCGAGCGCCACGATTTCGACCGGTCCGCTGCCTTGATCGCCGGCGGCGTATTCGAGCCGGTAGGTCTGCGGCTCGAGCGCGTATTCCGAGACGACATGGTAGTTGGTGATCGCCAGCCCGTCGGCCGAGACCAGGAAGCCCGAGCCGGTCGAACTCTTCGCCCCCGCCGTCCGCAGCAGGGTGCGGATCTGCAGGAGCTTCGGCCGGGCATCGGCATAGACGGCGTCGGTGGCGGTCGACGCGCCGACGGTTTGGGCGCCCGTCGGTGTCGGGCGGATCAGCAGCGGGCAGAGCAGGAGCGCCGACAGCAGCGCGGCGCGGAAAACAGACATGGCGGAGGGGACTCGGCAATCGGAGACGCGGCGGGCGCGCGGGCTATGCATCGTCGGGCGACCATAGTCGAGCGCACGGCGCGAGACAAATGCGCGCTGGCTGCGCATTGTGTCGGGAATTCAGCGGCGAAAGGACGCGCCATGGCAGCACGGCAGGACGCACTCGACGCGGCAGCGGACTGGTTCGACGGCGGCGGGTTGCTGGCTGCGCTGCGCCGCCGCGTCGCGCAGCGGACCGAGAGCCAGGATCCGGCCTCGCTGCCGATCCTGACGCGCTATCTCGCCACGGAGATCGGGCCGGATATCGCCCGTCTCGGCTTCGCCTGGCGGCTGGTCGACAATCCGGTCGCCGGCGCCGGCCCGTTCCTGATCGGCGAGCGGATCGAAGCGCCCGGCCTCCCGACGCTTTTCACCTACGGCCATGGCGACGTCGTGCGCGGCCAGGACGCGCAGTGGCGCGACGGGCTGAGCCCGTGGTCCGTCACGGTCGAGGGCGAGCGCTGGTACGGCCGCGGCACCGCCGACAACAAGGGCCAGCACAGCATCAACCTGGCGGCGCTGGAAACGGTGCTGGCGACCCGGGGCAGGCTGGGATTCAATGTCAAGCTGCTGGTCGAGACCGGCGAGGAAACCGGCTCGCCCGGCCTGGCGGCGCTGTGCCGGCAGGAGCGCGCGGCGCTCGAAGCCGACGTGCTGATCGCTTCCGACGGGCCGCGCCTCAGGGCCGATCAGCCGCTCCTGTTTCTGGGCACGCGCGGTGTCGCCAATTTCGATCTCACCGTTACGCTGCGCGCGGGCGCGCATCATTCCGGCAATTGGGGCGGGCTGCTGGCCAACCCCGGCACGATCCTGGCGAACGCCATCGCCAGCCTGGTCGATGCACGCGGGCGCATCCTGGTCGACCGGCTGCGGCCGGCAGCGATCCCGGATTCCGTGCGGCAGGCGCTCGCCCGGATCGAGATCGGCGAACCCGGCGGCCCGGCGATCGACGCCGAGTGGGGCGAACCGGGCTTGAGCCCGGCCGAACGGGTCTTCGCCTGGAACAGCCTCGAAGTGCTGGCCTATCGCACCGGCAATCCGGATCAGCCGGTGAACGCCATCCCGCCGGCCGCAAGCGCGCATCTGCAGCTGCGTTTCGTGGTCGGCACCGAACCGGACGCGATCGTCCCGGCGATCCGCGCGCATCTGGACGCCCGCGGCTTTCCGATGGTCAGGGTGACGCCGGCGCGCGCCGAGACCATGGCGGCGACCCGGCTCGATCCGGATTCGCCTTGGGCGCGCTGGGCCGCCGGCTCGATTGCCGCGACGACCGGTGCGGCCCCGGCGATCCTGCCCAATCTCGGCGGGTCGCTGCCCAACGAATGCTTCGCCGATATCCTCGGATTGCCGACGCTCTGGGTCCCGCATTCCTATCCCGGCTGTTCGCAGCATGCGCCGGACGAGCATTTGCTGGCGCCGGTGGCGCGCGAGGGATTGCGGATCATGACGGGGCTGTTCTGGGATCTGGGGGAGGGCGGCGCGCCGGTGCCGTCTGACAGATAGCGGCGGGCCGCGCGCAACGGGTTCGGGAGAGACGACTTGGCCGCTTCGATCGCCCGCCGAACCGTGATGCAGGCGGGCGTCGTCCTGCCCTTGGCCGCCTGGCCGGGCGCCGGCGTGCGCGCCGCGACACCCGATCGGCAGGTCTTGCGCATCGAGCGCGATATCCAGAATCTGGACCCGGCGGAGCGGCCGGGTGCCGTCGAGGGCAATGTCATCCGGGCGCTCTGCCGCAATCTCGTTGGGTTCAGACGCGGCAGTTTCGAGCTTGAGAACGACGCCGCCGAGAGCATCCGCCGGACCGATCCGACGACCATCGAATTCACGCTGAAACCCGGCCTGGTGTTCTCCGGCGGCTTCGGCGAGATGACGGCCGACGACGTCAAATTCTCCTATGAGCGGTTCCGGACCCCGGGTCCCGATGGGCGCTTGCCGGCCTATGCCGAGGATTGGGCGGCGCTCGACCATGTCGAAGTGACGGGGCGGCTCAGCGGCAAGCTGATCCTGAAGCAGGCGTCGGCGGCGCTCTGGAAGAACGCGCTGGCCGATGTCTCCGGGGTCGTCCAGTCGCGCCGCGCGGCCGAGCGGGCGGACGGCAGGAGCCGGGTCGCGCTCACCGGCGCCGGCCCCTATACCCTGGCCGAGTGGGTGCCGAATCGCCAGGTGGTGCTGCGCCGCAACCCCGATTTTCAGGGCGACCGGCCGGATTACAACGAGATCGTGCTGCGCCCGATCGCCGACCCGACCACGGCGATCCTGAGTTTCGAGGCCGGCGAGTTGGCATTCACGCGGATCGAGCCGATCGACCGGAAGCCGCTCGCCGGCGGGCATATGATCGAGTTGCCCTCGATCAATTTCGTCTGGCTCGGCATCAATATGGCGCGGCCGCCGTTCGACGATGCGCGACTGCGCAAGGCGATCCGGCTCGGCATCGATGTCGGGGAGGTGATCGATGCCGCCTATGACGGCGCCGTGGCGCCGGCCCGCGCCCTGTTGGCGCCCGGTATGCTCGGCCATTGGCCGGACGCGCCGGCGCCGCGCCGCGACCTTGCGGCGGCCAAGGCGCTGCTGGCGGAAGCCGGCAAGGCCGGGATCGGCACGCACCTCACCGTGCTCAACAAGCCCGCCTATCTCGCCGCCGGCGAGGTCATCCAGGCGCAGCTGCGCGCACTCGGCGTCGCGGTCGAGCTTCGGCCGCTCGACGATGCCAGCTATTGGAGCAGCGGCAGCGGGGCTGCCGGCCAGGCGCTCGAATTGTTTCTCGGCCGGTTCGGCGGCAAGGCGGATCCGGCCTTCATTACCCAGTGGTTCCTGCCGACCCAGATCGGCAGCTGGAACTGGCAGCGCTGGGACAGCCCGGATTATGCGCGGCTCTACGCCGACGCGGCGGCCGAAGCCGACGAGACGCGCCGGGCGGCGCTCTATGTCGAGATGCAGCGGCTGATGGACCGATCCGACGCCTTCGTGCCGCTGACGCACGAGACCAATATCTATCTGGCATCCGCCGGTCTCGATCCGGCGATCCTGCCCAATGGCGACGATGTGCAATATGGCGGGTTCCGGCGCCGCTGACGGCGCCGGAACCCGCCCCCGCTTTTCCGCGCAATTGTGATGGCCGTGCGGTGACACGATCTGCGGCGCAATGCGTTTCTCTGTGTTAATATTGCAAAAAGCGAATTGATGGCGGGAGCAGGGAGCATGGCGGAGATCGCAAAGCGGGGCAGTCAGGCGTCGGGTCGAATCCGCGGCGCCGGACTCTCGACGGCGACATATCCCTCGCGCCTCTATGCCTGGTATGTCGTCGCCGTGCTGATGGTCGCCTATACCTTCTCCTTCATCGACCGGCAGATCCTCAGCCTCCTGGTCGGGCCGATGGAGCGCGATCTCCAGATCAGCGACACCCAGGTCAGCCTGCTGCAAGGTTTCGCTTTCGCGCTGTTCTACACGCTCCTGGGCCTGCCGATCGGCCGGATGGTCGACAGCCGCAGCCGCATCGGCATCATCTCGCTCGGCGTTTTCGTCTGGAGCCTGATGACCGGGATGTGCGGCATGGCCAAGGCGTATTGGCAGCTCTTCATCTTCCGCATGGGCGTCGGCGTGGGCGAGGCGGCGCTGTCCCCGGCCGCCTATTCGGTCATCACCGACAGCTTCCCGCCGAAGGGGCTGGGGCTCGCACTCGGCGTCTACAGCATGGGGATCTATATCGGCTCGGGGCTGGCGCTCGTGATCGGCGCCGAGGTCGTCGGCTTCGTCTCGCAGGGCGGCAACTTCACCCTGCCGCTGATCGGCGATGTGTACAATTGGCAGGTCGTCTTCTTCGTCGTCGGGTTTCCGGGCGTGCTGATCGCGCTGTGGGCGCGGACTCTGATCGAACCGGTGCGGCACGGCATGGTGCGAGCGGTGGCCGGCGGGCCGGCCTCCGCCTCGATTTCGCTGGGGAAGACGCTGGGATATCTGATCCAGAACGCAGCGGCGTTTCTGTTCATGACGTTGTGCCTGTCCTTCGTCGCCCTGACGGCTTACGGCACCTCGGCCTGGGTCCCCGCTTTCTTCGTCCGTACCTATGGCTGGAACATCGTCGAGGCCGGGCGCTGGTATGGCTGGATCATCATCCTGTTCGGCACGACGGGTGTCGTCGCGGGCGGTGCCGCCGGCGATTTCCTGAAGCAGCGCGGCGTCAAGGCCGGCCGGATCTGGATCATGATCGTCGGCGCGGCCGGCATGCTGCCGGGCGCCTGGATCTTCCCGCTGGTCGACGATCCCACGGTGGCGCTCTACCTGCTGGTACCGACGGTGTTCTTCTCGACCGTGGGCTTCGGCACCGGCCCTGCGGCGCTGCAGGAGATGATGCCGAATCAGATGCGCGGCCTGGCGGCGGCGGTCTCGCTGTTCCTGATCAATCTGATCGGTCTCGGTCTCGGGCCGACCACCTATGCCTGGACCACCGAGCATATCTTCGAGGACAAGCTCATGCTGCGCTATTCGCTCTCCTACGTGTCGATCGGGACCTTGAGCGTGGCGGTGCTGTTCGGGCTTCTGGCCCTGCGGCCATACGCCAAGAGCCTGACGACGCTGGAGTATTGGAAGGCGGACCACGGCGCGCAGCATTGAGGCGGGCCGCCGCGGCGTGACCGGCATGCATCTCGGCGCCGTCCTGCCGCACATCGCCTCGACCCTGGCGGTGCTGGCGGCGGCGATGCTGCTGCTGTTCGCGCTGACCTTGGCGATTCCGGGCGACCCGGCGACGGCGCTCCTCGGACCGCGGGCGACGCCGGCGGCGATCGCCGCGATCACCGCCGAAATGGGGCTCGACCGGCCGGTGCCGGTTCGGCTGTGGCGCTTCATGATCGTCCTGGCGCGGGGCCAGTTCGGCACCGACATCGTCAGCGGCCGGCCGATCGGCAGCATGATCGCCGAGGTCCTGCCCTTCACCCTGGCGCTCGCCGGCGCGGCCATCGCGCTGGCGCTGGCGCTCGGCGTGCCGGCCGGGATCTATGCCGCGGCACGGCCGGGCGGCCTCGCCGACCGGGTGCTGGCGCTCGGCAGCGTCGCCTTGGTCGCCGTTCCGAACTTCGTCGTCGCATTGGCCTTGCTCCTGCTGTTCTCGCTGGTCCTGCATGTCCTGCCGGTCGAGGGCGCGGGTGCGCCCGGCGATCCGCTCGATCAACTGCGCCATCTGGTGCTGCCGACCCTGGCCGTCGGGCTCGGCTGGATCGGCTATGTCGCGCGGCTGGTGCGCGCGTCGCTGATCGAGGTGCTGGCCCAACCCTATATCCGCACGGCGCGCGCCTTTGGTATCGGCCGGGCGCGCATCCTCTGGGTCCTGGCGCTGCGCAATGCGGCGATCCCGAGCCTCGCGGCGATCGGCGTCGGCTTCGGCCGGCTGCTCGGCGGCGCCGTCTTCGCCGAGATCATCTTCGCGCGGCCGGGCCTCGGCAGCCTGATCTTCGACGCGATCGAAGCGCGCAACTACCCGGTCGTCCAGGCCGGCGTATTCGTCGCGATCCTGCTCTTCGTGGCCGCCAATCTGGCGGTCGATGCGCTGTTCCTGTGGCTCGATCCGCGGCTGCGCATGGCGGCGGCATGAAGGTGCTGCGGCGCAGCCCGGGCGGCTCCGCGGGTGCGGCGCTGGTCCTTTCCGTGCTGATCTTCGGGCTGCTCGGCCCGCTGCTCAGCCCTTACGACCCCACGGGCATCGATGTGGCGCAGCGCTTCGCCGCGCCGTCCTGGCTGCATCCCTTCGGCACCGACCAGCTCGGCCGCGACCTGGCGACCCGGCTCGCCTATGCGACGCGCCTGGCGCTCGGCCTGGCCTCCGGTACGGTCGCGCTGGCGCTTCTCGGCGGCGTCGGGCTCGGCGCCGGCACCGCCTTCGCGGCACCGCGCCTGGCGCAGATCGTGCTGATCGGCTTCGACGTGCTGGCCGCTTTCCCCAGCCTGATCCTGGCGCTGGCGATCATCGCGGCGCTGGGGCGGGGCATCGATCGGCTGGTGCCGATCATCGCCGCCAGCCTGCTGCCGCATTTCGGCCGGATCGCGCGCGCCCAGGCGCTGGGCCTGCGCAGCGCCGCCTTCGTCGAGGCGGAGCGGGCATTGGGCGCCTCGACCGGGCGGATCCTGGTCATGCACATTCTGCCGAACATGCTGGGGCCGCTGGTCGTGCTGGCCAGCCTGGATCTGCCGGTGGTCGTGACCCTGGAGGCCGGGCTGAGTTTCCTCGGTCTCGGCGTGACGCCGCCCTTGGCCAGCCTTGGCACCATGCTCAGCGAAGGCTTCGCCAATCTCATCCGCTCGCCGGCGCCGCTGCTGGCGGCCGGCGCCGTACTGGTCGCGATGACCCTGGGCTTCAGCCTGCTGGGCGAGGCGCTGCGCGACGGGCTAGACCCGCGGCTGCGGTCGCTGTCATGAGCCTGCTGACCCTCGACGGCGTGTCGCTCGACTATATCGGCGGCGGGCGCGCGGTCCGGGCGCTCGACGACGTCGCGCTGACGCTCGAACGCGGCCGCATTCTCGGCCTGGTCGGCGAAAGCGGCAGCGGCAAGTCCAGCCTCGCCCTGGCGATCATGGGGCTGCTGCCGCCCCGGGCCAATCTCACGGGCCGCTTGCGGCTCGACGGCATCGATCTGACCGCCGCACCGGATTTGCGCGGCCGGCGGCTCGCCATGGTGTTCCAGGACCCGATGTCGGCGCTCAACCCGGTCTTCACCCTGGGCCGCCAGCTCGCCGATGCGCAGCGGGCGCGCTGGCCGGAGCGCCCGTATCGCGACCGGCTCGCGCGGGCGGCGGCGATGCTGCGCCGCACCGGCATCGCCGAGCCCGAGCGCCGGCTGGAATCCTATCCGCATCAATTGTCGGGCGGGCTGCGCCAGCGCGTGCTGATCGCCATGGCGCTGCTGTGCGAGCCGGATCTGCTGATCGCCGACGAGCCGGTGACCGCGCTCGACGTCACCATCGCCGCGCAGATCATGGCGCTCTTCGAGGAGTTGCGCGACGGCCTTGCCGGCTCGATGATCTTCGTCTCGCATAGCCTGGCCCTGGTCTCGCGGCTCTGCGACGAGGTCGCGGTGCTCTATGCCGGCAAGCTGGTCGAGATCGCGCCAACCGCCGCCCTGTTCGCCGCGCCCCGCCATCCCTACACGCGAGCCCTCATCGCCTGCGAGATCGACGCGGGCGGCGGCGCGCTGCCGACGATCCCCGGGACGGTGCCGAGCTTCGGGGGGCCGGTGCCGTCCTGCGTCTTCGCCGCACGCTGCCCGATGCGGGCGGAAAGCTGCGCGCAGGCGGCGCCGCGGCTGCGCGATCTGGGCGGCGGCCACCGCGCCGCCTGTCATTTCGCGTGAGCACCCTGCTCGAAGCCGAAGGCGTCACGATCGGCTTCGGCCGGCTGATCGCGGTCGCCGACGCCTCCTTGACCGTGGCGGCGGGCGAGACGCTGGGCCTGGTCGGCGAGAGCGGCAGCGGCAAGAGCACGCTCGCGCGGGCGCTGATCGGACTGCTGCCCCTGCGCGCCGGCCGCGTTCTGATCGAGGGCGAGGCGATTGCCGGGCTCGATCGTGCCGGCCGGAAACGCCTGCGACGGCGCGCGCAGATCGTGCTGCAGGATGCCGCCGCCTCGCTCTCGCCGCGCTTCACCGTGGCCGCGCTGCTGGCCGAGCCGCTGCGCATCCACGGGCTGCCGGCGGATAGGTTGGCGCCGCTGGTCGAGCGGCTTGGTCTCTCCGACCTCGGCAGCCGCTATCCGCATGAACTCTCCGGCGGCCAGGCGAAGCGCGTCGCGCTGGCGCGCGCCCTGGCGCTCGCGCCGCGCCTGCTGGTGGCGGACGAGCCCACCGCCGGGCTCGACGTCTCGGTCCAGGGCGAGGTGCTCAACCTCCTGGCCGACCTGCCCGATCGGCCGGCGCTGCTGCTGGTCAGCCACGATCTCTCGGTCGTGCGCCGCGTCGCGGATCGGGTTGCCGTGCTCTATCTCGGCCGGATCGTCGAGACCGGTCCGGCCGATGCGCTATTCGGCGCTCCGGCGCATCCCTACAGCGCGGCGCTGATCGCCGCGGCGCCGGTGATCGACCCGGAACGCCGCCGGCCGCGCCCGGAACTGGCCGGCGAGCCGCCCAGCCCCTTCGCGCCGCCGCCGGGCTGCGCGTTCCATCCGCGCTGCCCGCGCGCGGCCGATCCCTGCCGGCGCTCCCGGCCCGAACCGGCGCCGGTCGGGCCGGCGCGGCTCGCCGCTTGCCATTTTCCGCTGACGGTTTCCGAGCCGCCTTAGTATGGCCTTTTCGAAATCCTGCAGCGATCCAGCCTGCGGCTCCCCTCACCCAGCCCCTCCTAGGAAAGGGTTGTGTGAGGGGCGTGCCGTTACTGGTATGGTCGGGAATTCGGAAATAATCGTCGGGGCATACCCTACACCGAGAAATACTTCGCCTGCGGATGCGTCACGACGATCGCACTCGTCGATTGCTCCGGCTCCAGTTGATCCTCTTCCGACAGCGTGATCCCGATCGCCTGCGCTCTCAGTAGCTCCAGGATCACCTGCTGATCCGCCAGATTCGGGCAGGCCGGATACCCGAACGAATACCGCGACCCGCGATAACCCTGCGCCAGCATCCCGTCGATATCGCGCGCCTCCTCGCCGGCAAAGCCCAGTTCGGCGCGGATGCGTTTGTGGACATACTCGGCCATCGCCTCGGCCATCTCGACCGAGAGCCCGTGCAGATAGAGATAATCCTGGTACCGGTTGGCCGCGAACCAGTCGCGCGCGACGCTCGACGCGCGCGCGCCCATGGTCACGACCTGAAGGCCGATCACGTCGCGCACGCCCGCATCGACGTCCTTGAAGAAATCGGCGATGCACAGGCCGCCTTCCTTGGCTTGGCGCGGGAAGGTGAAGCGCGCGGCCTCGGTACGACCATTCTCCTCGAACAGAATCACGTCGTTGCCTTCGGCGGCGCAGCGCCAATAGCCGTATGAGGCCTGCGGCGTCAGAATCTCTTCCGTCAGCGCCTCGTCGACGATGCGCGCCAGGATCGGCCGCAGTTCCTTGTGCGCCCAGGCCTTGAACTCGTCGAGGGTGCGGCCGTCCTTGCGATAGCCCCAGTGGAATTGATAGAGCATGCGCTCGTTGAGAAACGGCAGCAGCGCCTTGACCGGCGCCTTCTCGATCACGCGCGCGCCCCAGAAGGGCGGCACCGGCACCGGCACGTCGCGGTTTAGCTCGGCGCGGCGCAGCCGGATTTCTTCGAGGTCGAGGGGGCGGAGCGGCCGCGCTTCCGTCGCCTGGCCCAAGGTGCGGCGCGTATTGACCGGCCGGCCGACACGCTTCGCCTTCACTTCGGCCAGATAGGGATCGAACTTGCCGGTCACGACCTTTTCCATGAGGTCGAGCCCGTCGAAGGCGTCGCCGGCATAGGCGACCCGGCCGCTGCCATAGACGCGGCAGCAATCATCTTCGACATAGCGCCGCGTCAGCGCCGCACCGCCCAGGATAACCGGGAGTTCGAGGCCCTGGCGCGTCATCTCCTCGAGGTTCTCGCGCATCACCACGGTCGATTTGACCAGCAGGCCGGACATGCCGACGGCATCGGCATGATGCTCGACCGCGGCCTGCAGAATCGCCGCGATCGGCTGCTTGATGCCCAGGTTGATCACCCGGTAGCCGTTGTTGGTCAGAATGATGTCGACCAGGTTCTTGCCGATGTCATGGACGTCGCCCTTGACCGTGGCGAGCACGATCGTACCCTTCTGCTGGCCGTCGACCCGCTCCATATGCGGTTCGAGCCAGGCCACCGCCGCCTTCATCGTCTCGGCCGATTGCAGCACGAAGGGCAGCTGCATCTTGCCGGCGCCGAAGAGTTCCCCCACCACTTTCATGCCGTCGAGCAGGAAAATGTTGATGATGTCGAGCGCCGGATGCCGGGTCAGCGCCTCTTCGAGGTCGAGATCGAGGCCGATGCGGTCGCCGTCGACGATGCGCTGAGTCAGCCGGTCCTCGACCTTCTCGGGTCGCGCGCGCTTCGCCGTCGCTTCGGCCTTCCGATCCTGGAACAGCGCCAGGAAGGCCTGGAGCGGGTCATAGCCGTCGCGCCGCCGATCGAAGATCAGATCCTCGGCGATTGCGACCTCCTCTTCCGGGATCTTGTGCAGCGGCATGATCTTGGACGCATGCAGGATCGCGCCGGTCATGCCGCGCCGCTGCGCATGGTCGAGGAACACCGAATTCAACACGTGGCGCGCCGCCGGGTTGAGGCCGAAGGAGATATTGGAAAGGCCGAGAATGATCTGGCACTCGGGCAACTCCTGAGCGATCCGCTCGATCGCGTCCAGCGTTTCGAGCCCCAGCCGCCGGTCGTCGTCATTGCCGGTAGCAATGGTGAAGGTCAGCGGGTCGAACAGGAGATCCGAGGCCGGCAGCCCGTGCTTGACGCAGGCGAAATCGTGCAGGCGCTTGGCGATCTCGATTTTGCGGTCGGCCGTCTTGGCCATGCCGACCTCGTCGATGGTGAGCGCGATGACCGCGGCGCCGAAGCGGCGTGCGAGATCCAGGCGCTTGGCCGCCGGTTCCTCGCCATCCTCGAAATTGATCGAATTGATGATCGGCTTGCCGCCATAGAGCTTGAGCGCGGTTTCGAGCACGATGAGCTCGGTCGAATCGATGACCAGCGGGGCCGAGACGGAACCGCGCATGCGGCTCACGACTTCCGTCATCTCGGCGATCTCGTCGCGCCCGACGAAGGCGGTGCAGACATCGAGCGCGTGCGAACCTTCCTTGACCTGCTCGCGCCCCATCTCGACGCAGCCATCCCAATCGCCCGCTTCCTGCAATTGCCGGAATTTCTTCGAGCCGTTGGCGTTGCAGCGCTCGCCGATCGACAGCACGGCGTTCTCCTGACGCAGCGGCACCTGGCCATAGAGCGAGGCGATCGCCGGCACCCAGAAGACGCTGCGCTTGACCGGCGCCGGCCGGTGCCGGTCGCCCGCCAGCCGCCGCAGCATCGCGTCGAGCGCCTGGATATGCGGCACGTCCGTGCCGCAGCACCCGCCGATCAGGTTGACGCCGTCCTCGCGGATGAAGCGTTCGAGCCAGCTCGTGAGTTCCCCCGGCGAGAGCGGGTAACGCGCCTTGCCGTCGACCAGCTCCGGCAGCCCGGCATTGGGCTGCACCGAGATGCGACCCGGCCAATTCTGACCGAGCCATTTGACATGCTCGGCCATCTCCTGCGGGCCGGTCGCACAGTTGAGGCCGAGCAGATCGACGTCGAGCGCCTTGACGATGGTCGCAGCCGCCGCGATGTCGGCGCCGACCAGCAAGGTGCCTGTGGTCTCGACCGTCACCTGGACCAGGATCGGCGTGTCCGTGCCGGCATCGTTTCTTGCGCGCTTGGCGCCGTTCACCGCCGCCTTGATCTGCAGCGGATCCTGGCAGGTCTCGATCAGGATCGCATCGGCCGTGCCGGCGATGAGGCCGGCGCATTGCACGGCCAGCGCAGCTTCAAGCGGCTGATAACCGATATGACCCAGACTCGGCAGCTTGGTGCCCGGGCCGACCGAGCCGATGACGAAGCGCGGCCGGCCGTCGGCAAAGCGTCCGATCGCCTCACGCGCCAATTCGCCGGCCCGCTTGTTGAGGTCATAGGCCTTGTCCTGCAGCCCGAACTCGGCCAGCGTGATCGGCGAGCCGCCGAAGGTGTCGGTCTCGACCATGTCGGCGCCGGCTTCGAGATAGCCCGTGTGAATGTCGCGGATCAGGTCCGGACGGCTCTCGCACAATATCTCCGTGCAATTCTCATGGCCGAGATAGTCGCGGTCGACATCGAGCGGCGTCGCCTGGACGCGCGTCCCCATGCCGCCGTCGCACAGCAGCACGCGGTCGGCGAGCACGTCGAGGAAATGAGCCATTTTCCATAATTCCTGTTGGCAAAGGCGATCAAGAAAGGGCGGCGGCCGGCGCAGGGCCGCGCACGCCCAGCATGTGGCAGACGGCGACGGTCAGATCGGCGCGGTTGCCGGTGTAGAAGTGGAATTCGTCGACGCCGCCCTGCTGCAGCGTTTGGCACAACTCGACCGCGACGCTCGCCGCAACCAGGCGGTGCGTCTCCGGATCGGCGTCCAACCCTTCGAAGGCGCGCGCCAGCCAGGCCGGCACCGCTGTGCCGCATTTGCCGGCGAAGCGGGCGACACCCGTGAAGTTGAAGACGGGCATGATGCCGGGCACGATCGGCACGGTGATGCCCGCTGTCCGCGCGCGGTCGAGGAAACGGAAATAGACATCCGGCTCGAAGAACATCTGGGTGATGGCGCGCGTGGCCCCGGCATCGATCTTTCGCTTCAGATGATCGAGATCGGCGGCCGGGCTCACCGCCGCCCGGTGGGTCTCCGGATAGGCCGCGACGCTGATCTCGAACGCGCCGATGCGGCGGATGCCCGCGATTAGGTCGGGAACGCCCGAATACCCGTCCGGATGCGGGACATAGGGCTGATCCGGACCGCCCGGCGGGTCGCCGCGAAGCGCCACGAGATGGGTGATCCCGGCCTCCCAGTAGCTCCGGACGATGTCGTCGACCTCGGCCCGCGGCGCGCCGACGCAGGTGAGATGCGCGGCCGGCTCGAGATCGGTTTCGCGGCGGATGCGCAGGACCGTGGCATGCGTGCGGTCGCGCGTCGATCCGCCGGCGCCGTAGGTCACGGAGACGAAGCGCGGACGGAGCGGCACCAGGCGCTGGATCGCCCGCCACAGGCTCTGTTCGGCCTCGGCCGTCCGCGGCGGCGAGAATTCGAACGAGACCTTCGGCAGTGCCGAGGCGGCCGGAGCGGCGGATCGGATCAAGGCTGCAACTCTCCAAGCATGGATAGGACAGGGTGGGCGGCTTCGACCGGCAACCCGCGGGCCGTCAAATTCGCCGGCCAGATCGCGACGGTCAGCGGCGCTCCCGGCAGGTGGATTGCGGCGTGGGCGGACAGTCCGGCCTCGGCCAGCCAGCCCTGCACCTCGTCGTCGCTGAAGCCCAGACGGCGATGAGCGTGCTGCTCGCGTAACGCTTCGAGCTGGTGCGGCGCGAAATCGACGATTACCAGCCTGCCGCCGGGACGCAGGACGCGCGCCGCCTCGGCCACGACCTCGGCCGGCCGCTCGGCGAAATGCAGCACCTGATGCAGGATCACGAGGTCGAAGCTCGGTACGGCGAAAGGCAGCGCATACATGTCGCCGTGGCGGACCGTGCAATTGCGCAGATCCGCCCGTTCCAGATTGACCCGTGCCACCGCCAGCATATCGCGCGACTGGTCGACGCCGACGGCATGATCGACCCGCTTCCCGAACAGCTCCAGCATCCGCCCGGTGCCGGTGCCGATATTGAGCAGAGCGCCGACACCTTGCTGCTCGACGAACTGCCGCAGCGCCGCCTCAACCTCCTGCTCCGGCACGTGCAGGCTGCGAATCGCCGCCCATTGATGAGCGTTGCGGGCAAAATATGCCGAGGCATTGCGCTCGCGTTCCCGCTCGATCTCAGCCAGCCGCGCCCGGTCGCGCAAGACCGTCGGATCGTCTTCCGACACAAGCTCGACCAGCCGGCGCGCGACCCCGCGGCCGCCGCGGGCCAGCCGATAGAATACCCAGTTACCCTCCCGGAAGCGTTCCAGCAGCCCGCCCTCGCACAGCAGCTTCAGGTGCCGGGACACGCGCGGCTGGCTTTGCCCCAGGATCGTCGTCAGTTCGGTCACGGTCAGCTCGTTTTCCGCGCACAGTACCAGAAGACGAAGCCGTGTCGGCTCCGCAGCGGCCCGCAGCCCCGAGAGCAATTCTTCCACAAGACCCCCAAGCCCATGTGCGAATAGGTCGATATAAACATATCTTTATGTCTTTACGCAACATAAATTGAAGACCGGCTATGCGCGCGGCAGGCAGGTGCCCGAAGGTTGCCCCCTTTTCTCCACGCATCGGCAGTGGCATTTCATTCCGGGCGTGGTATTAGCCGTAGCGCCGGTCGAACCCGGACAAGGCGGGGCAGCAGAGTTACGACACGGTGCCGATGGGGGGAGACGCCGGCCGTCACGTAACAGTCGCGCTGCACCTGCGGCTGCGGCCATGCAGACGGACGCGATTTCAGCCATACCAAAGCGAGCTTGATCATGCTTCCCCAACGGTTCCGTTCGATCATGCCGGCAGCGGCGCTGCTGTCCGTCGTTTCGCTCGGCGCGTGCGCGTCCGACAAGAACGAGGCGGATTCCATCAATGACGACCCGTTCGAATCCGTCAACCGGGTCGTCTGGGACGCCGATATCGCGCTGAACGACTATCTGCTGACCCCCGTGGCGAAGGGCTATCGCTGGGTCGCGCCCGAATTCGTCCAGACCGCGGTCATCAATGCGCTGCACAATCTGAAGAGCCCGGCGATCTTCGCCAACGACCTGCTCGAAGGCAACATGAAGCGCGCCGGCCAGACGCTCACGCGTCTCTGGCTGAACACGCTGGTCGGCGTCGGCGGGCTGATCGATGTCGCGGCCGACCAGGACATCCCGTTTCACGATGCGGATTTCGGCGCCACCTTGGGCTCTTGGGGCGTGCCGAGCGGGCCGTATCTGGTGTTGCCGCTGCTCGGGCCGTCGGATCCCCGTTACGGCATCGGTATGGCTGTCGATTCGACCGTCTTCGATCCGTTCGCGATCAAAATGCAGGCGGCGCGGATCGACAGCGCCAACTATTATCGTTTCGGCGTCGACACGATCAGCGGTGCGGCCCAGACCGTCGACCAGATCGAGGAACTGCGCAAGAGTTCGCTGGATTTCTACGCGGCGGTCCGCAGCCTGTATCAGCAAAAGCGCGCGGCGGATATCGCAACCGCGAAAAACCCCGACGCGCCGGCCCTGCCGGATGTTCATTATGACGACGTGGAGCCCTCGGGCCCAGTTCCGAGCAACCCCCCGGCCGACGCCGGGTCAGCAAAGGCGAAGTGACCATGAGGAACAGGATTGTCGCGGCTTTCGCGCTGGCATTGACATTGTCCCCGCTGGCTGCGCTGGCGCAGGGCGATCCGGCCGGTTTCATCAGCGGGTTGGGCGATCAGGCGATCAAGATCATTCGCAGCTCGGAAGCACAGCCGCAGCGCAAGGCCGATTTCAGCAAGCTGTTCACCGAGGATTTCGACGTCCCGGCAATCGGCAAGTTCGTGCTCGGCCACTATTGGCGCGAGGCGACGCCGGAACAGCAGCAGGAATACCTGCGGGTGTTCGGGCAATATGTCGTCGCGATCTACGCCGACCGGTTCAGCAATTACCAGGGTGAAGAATTCAAGGTGTTGGGCAGCAAGTCGGAGGATGGCGGCACCGCGACCGTCACCTCGCAGATCGTTCGGCCGAGCGGCGGACAGCCAATTCATATCGACTGGCGGGTCGCGCTCGAA
>Ga0181519_10000123_pt1 | contig 67117 bp, 57 predicted proteins | sample PEATcosm2014_Bin_26_FD_121102 | JGI IMG/M metagenome (GOLD analysis project Ga0181519, IMG submission 121102) | Peatland microbial communities from MTU Mesocosm Facility, Houghton, MI, USA - PEATcosm2014_Bin02_10_metaG | ecosystem: Environmental > Terrestrial > Soil > Wetlands > Peat | place...
GGTCTTCACTACAGCCATTTTTGGCCAATTCTGATAACCGCAGGCAGCCAAAATCAAATACTTATCGCCCAGAAAAATCTGAAAACCGCCCTTTTCGCGGTCGAATCCTGAAAGACGGGCTAGACCGTGTGCGTCGCCGGCCGGTGGTGCTGGCCCCAGCGAGTGACCGACCGTTTTCCGCCTCGTGCGGCCGATACCGGTTTCAGCGCCGCGGCGCCGAATTTTACGCCGGCCGCCGCGCCCGTACCATCGATTTCTCCGTACCGCCGCCGGCCCCTACCCCCGCACCTGATAGGTCAACTGCCCCGCCGCCCCGATCCCGACATGCACCGTTTCGATCCCCGCGCCCGACGCCACCCGGTCCAGAATCTCCGCCGAGAGGTCGGGCAGCAGCGTCTGGGTCAGGATCGCGTCGATGTTCCGCGCCCCGCTCTCCGTCTCGGTCGCGCGTTCGGCGATCGCGTCCAGCACCGCCTCGTCATAGGTCAGTTCCGCCCGGTGGATGAGTGCGAAACGCTCCTGAATGCGGGCGAGCTTCAGGCGCAGGATGGCGCGGATCGCGGCGTCGTCCAGCGGCAGATAGGGCACCACCACCATGCGGCCGAGAAAAGCCGCCGGGAAATGCCGCAGCAGCGCCGGGCGGATCGCCGCGTCGAGCGCGGCGGGATCGCCGGCGCCCAGGCGCTGCAGGATCTCGGAACCGGCATTCGAAGTCAGCAGGATGACCGCATTGGTGAAGTCCACCGCCTGGCCGTCGCTGTCTTCGAGCACGCCCTTGTCGAAGACCTGGTAGAAGAGTTCGAGCACATCGCCATGCGCCTTCTCGATCTCGTCGAGCAGCAGCACGCAATAAGGCCGGCGCTTCACCGCCTCGGTCAGGACGCCGCCCTTGCCGTAGCCGACATATCCCGGCGGCGCGCCCTTGAGGCCGGAGACGCTGTGCGCCTCCTGATATTCCGACATGTTGATGGTAATAAGCGCGCTTGGGCCGCCGAACAGGAGTTCGGCCAGGGTCGCCGCAGTCTCGGTCTTGCCGACGCCGCTCGGGCCGGCCAGCAGGAACACGCCGGTCGGCTTGTCCGGCTCGCCCAGTTCCGCATAGAAGGTCTGGATGCGCCGGCAGATCGTGTCGAGCGCCGCATCCTGGCCGATGATGCGCGCCGCCATGCGCTGGCGCAGGCCGCGGGCGGCATCGAGCGTATCGGTCAGCATGCGGCCGGCCGGGATGCCGGTCCAGCCCGCGACCACTTCGGCCACGACCCGCGCATCGACCGCCACCGGGACCAGCGGCGTCTCGCCCTGCAGCGTTTCGAGTTCGAGGCGCAGTGCCGCCAGATCCGTCGCCGCTTCGCCGGGTTTGGCCTGGCGCGCGGCCGTGACCAGCGCCGCTTCGATCGCCCGGATGCGCCGCACCGTGTCCTGCTCCTGCCGCCAGCGCTGATGCAGCCGCATCCGCGCCTCGTCGAGCCGCGCTGCCTCATCCGCGAGCTCCGATAAGCGTGCCTGGCAATCGGCGCCGAGCCGCGCTTCGGTTTCCAGGCGCGCGGTTTCGCTCGCCAATGCGGTGGCGCGGCGCGTGGCGTCCTGCAGTGCGGCGGGCGGGTCGGATTGCGCCACAGCGACGCGGGCGCAGGCCGTGTCGAGCACGCTGATCGCCTTGTCCGGCAATTGCCGACCGCTGATATGGCGATGCGACAGGCGCACCGCCTCCGCCACCGCCTCGTCGAGGATGCGCACATTGTGGTGTGCTTCGAGCTTGGGTGCGAGGCCGCGCAGCATCTCGGTCGCGGTCGCCTCGTCGGGCTCCGCCACCTTGACGACCTGGAAGCGGCGGGCCAGCGCCGGGTCCTTCTCGATATAGCGCTTGTATTCGCCCCAGGTCGTCGCGGCGATGGTGCGCAGGCTCCCGCGGGCCAGCGCCGGTTTCAGCAGGTTCGCGGCATCGCCCTGGCCGGCCGCGCCGCCGGCGCCGATCAGGCTGTGCGCCTCGTCGATGAACAGCACGATCGGCCGGGGCGAGGCCGCCACCTCCTCGATCACCTGGTTCAACCTCTGCTCGAACTCGCCCTTGAGGCCGGCGCCGGCCTGCAGCAAGCCCAGATCGAGGCTGCACAGCGCCACCGTGCTGAGCGGCGGCGGCACCTGACCCGACACGATCCGCTGCGCCAGCCCCTCGACGATCGCCGTCTTGCCGACGCCGGCATCGCCGGTCAGGATCGGGTTGTTCTGGCGCCGCCGCATCAGGATGTCGATCAGCTGGCGGATCTCCGCATCGCGGCCGATGATCGGGTCGATCCGGCCGGCGCGCGCCTCCGCCGTCAGGTCGATCGTGTAGGCGTCGAGGGCCTGGGTGCCGAGCGCCGAGCCGGGGGACCCGCTCGGCGCGGGGTCGGCCCGGCTCGGCCCCAGGGTCGGCATGGGGGTCGGCCCATCCTCGGCGCCGCCTCGGCCCAGGCTCGGCAGGTCCGCTTCGAGGCGCAGCCGTGGAATCAGCGCCAGCAGCGGCACCGCCTCGACGCAAGGCGCGCGCAGCTCGTCCCGGTCGAGGAGCGCCTTCAGGATCGCGCCCGAGCGGATCCGGCCCTGCCCGAGCTCCAGCGACGCCACCAACCACGCCGCCATCAGCAGATCGACCAGGTGCGGGGCGAGCGCGGGGGTCCGGCCATTGCCCTGCTTGAACCCGTCAATCGCTTGATTCAATTGAGCGATCAGCCGATCCGCAGGGACGCCGTAGGCAGCGCAGGCGCGCGCCAGGTCGCCGTCACCGGCCGTCAGCAGCGCGAGCAACAGATGCTCGATCTCCACCGTGAATTGCGTCTGGCCGTGGGCTCGCGCGGCGGCCTGTTCCAGAGCCCGCCGGCAGACCGGATTTAGCTTTTCGATCAGGGGCTTAAGGTCGGACATCGGGGCGATCCGGCAGCCTCAATAACCTTCCTCGACCCAGCGCTGGCCAGATTTCGGCGGCCGCTTGTAGCTGCCATCCTGTTGTCGCGGCGGCAGCTCGAACTCCACCGGCGTCAGATCCTTGTATGGAACCATGTGCAGCAAGTGACTGATACAGTTCAGTCTTGCGCGCTTTTTGTCGTCCGCGTCGACGATGTGCCAGGGGCTGCGTTTGGTGTCGGTGAATTTCAGCATCGTGTCCTTGGCCTTGGAATACTCGACCCAGCGCTTGCGCGCTTCGAGATCCATCGGGCTCAGCTTCCAGCGCTTGATCGGATTGTGCATGCGCTCCGTGAAACGCACCTCCTGCTCTTCGTCGCTCACTGAGAACCAGTATTTGATCAGGTGTATGCCCGATCGGATCAGCATATCTTCAAAGAGCGGGCAATCGCGCAGGAACTCTCTGTATTCCTCGTCGGTACAGAAACCCATGACATGCTCGACCCCGGCGCGGTTATACCAGCTTCGATCGAACAGAACGATCTCGCCGCGCGACGGCAACTGGGCGACATAGCGCTGGAAATACCATTGCCCGCGCTCTCGTTCGGTCGGCGTGCCGAGCGCCACGACCCGGCAAATACGCGGGTTGAGGCTTTCCGCAATTCGCTTGATGACGCCGCCCTTGCCGGCAGCATCGCGGCCCTCGAACAAGACCGCGACCTTCAGACCCTCGATGCGGACCCATTCCTGCAGCTTGATCAACTCGAATTGCAGCCGTGCCAACTCGTCGATATAGCTGTATTTCTTGGACGGCTTCTTGGGCGGCTGGCCGTCACCGAGCACGTGCCAGCGATCTTCGATCACCGTGACTTCATCGATATCGCGCCGTATTTCGCCGCCGACACTCTCTTCCGGCTCGCGCCGCTTCTTGTCTCGCGCCATGGCTATGATCTCCGCTCCGATCCCGCTCAGGCAGCATGCCACAAAAGCCTAACCGAACCGTGCACTCCGGCAATGCCGTCACACCACCTCGCCCAGCCGCAGCGTCACCGCGGCCGGTGCCGGCGCCGCCCGCCGGCCGAGCCAACTGGTCCAGCCGAGCGCCGTGCCGGCCAGCCGCGCGGCCGGCACCTCGGGCGCCTTGAGCAGCAGGCGCAGATCGACCGCGACGCTGCCGCCGAGCGTGAATCCCAGCAGCCGGCGAAGCGGCGCATGCGCCTCGCCGCCGGGCAGGAAGCCCTTGAAATCCCTGAGATCGAGCGGTCCGAACTCGAGCGCGATGCCGGCCGCCGGCGCCCAGATCCGGCGGCCCAGCACGGCCTGGCCAAGGCCGTTGTTGCGCCCGGAGTGGCCGATCACGGAGAGATCGCCGGCCTCGATCGCCAGCCATCGCCCCTGTAGCGGGATACCGCGAACGGCGACGCCGAAATGCTGCGCCAGCAGCCGCTCGACGGCATGCAGGCTGACCGGCCGCTGGTTGAGCAGCCCGGTCAGGTGCAACAGGCTGCGCTCGAGCCCATCCAGCCGGGGCGCCGGCCGGCGGCCGAGACCGGTCGTCATCCCGGCCGTGCCGAGCCCAAGCAACGCCTTGAGATAAAAGGCGAATGCGGTCTCGTGCGGGGCGCCGGGCTGGAGCGCCGGGCGGTGTGCGCGGCGGCTGCGCATCATCAGCCCGATCAGCCGATGCTCAAACATGCCGAGGAAATCGATCGCCGCCTGGTCGCCATGGCGGTGCCGCGCCTGCAGCATCTGCGTGATTGGCGGCGGCAAGGGGCCGAACCCGCCGGCCAGGCTCATGAAATTGACCGTCATCACCGGCGGCTGGCGCGCCTCGGACGGGGTCACGACGCTGTCGAGTTCGCTCGCCGGAAAGGCGCTCGACAGGCTGGCGCGGAAGCGCACCGCCTCCTGCGCGGCATTGCTCATGGTCGCGACCGGCGCCTTGTGCCGGTAGGCGCGTTCGAGGATGCGCACCGCCTGGAAGAAATCGAACCGCCCGGGATCGAGTTCCAGCAGCCGGATCACAGAATGATGGCTTCGCCAGCCCTTGCTTCCCATGTCTTCCAGATCCCGGTGCGCTGGCGGCTGGTCGCCTGCAATTGGGTGAAGGAGTTTACCCCGGCATAAAGCGCAAAAAATCGGCTGAGGACGGCGGCCAGGAGAAAGGCGCTGGCGCCCGCGAACTGGCTTTCGTCGAAATCAAGGGTAATCTCGGTGCCGCGGCAGAAACCGTGGCCGCCGCTGCCGACGATGCGCCGCATCAGCCGCCGCGTCGACAGGCCGCGCAAGCCCTGGAGTTGCGATTCCAGCGCCGCCGAACCCTCGCCGGCATGGAGCCGCAGGATCTCGCGCAAGGCATCGAGGCTGCCCGGCCCGCCGGCCAGCGACAGATGGTTCAAAGACAGATGCGAGACCAGCCGCCACAGCGCGGCGCCGCCCTGCGGCGCCGGCAGTTGACGGGTCGGCCGGGTCAGGCACTCGATGCGGCGCACCGGCACGTCGATTTCGATCTCGAGAGCGGCCCCCGCCGGTATCTGCTGGGCGAGGCCGCGATTGGTGCACAGCGTGTCGGCGAACACGACCTGCGACGCCGGCCGGGTCGGATTGAAGTTCAAGTCGACAAAGGACAGCAGAATATCCGTTCCGGTCAAATCCTCTCGCTCGGAGACCTCGCGCCGGGCGATCCAGAACGCCGTATCGCCGCGTTGTGCCGCGGCGTGGCTATAGGAGAAGAACGGCTGAATATGCCGGCTTTCCTCCTCGAAATTCATGGTGAAGGCGACGCGGCGGATAGTGTGGATTTCGGTCGAGCGCTCGAATCTGAGATCGGGCACCAGCCGGTAGTCGACATTTGTCTGGTCGAGCCGGATCGGCTCGCTGGTGCGGCGAAACAAATTCACTATTGGCGTGCATCCGAGGCGGAAATTACATGCCTCGATCGCCGGAGCGGCGCGCTGATCGAAGAGGATCAGGATCTCGGCACTACTGCCGGTCCCGAAACCGCTCAAGCCCGCCAGGTCGAAGAACAGGAACTTGTCGGGAAAGGTGAAATATTCCTGCAGCAGGCGATAGGCTTGATGCGCCTCTTGCGGATGGGGCAGGACCTGGTCGGCAACCTCGAAGCCGACCGGTTCGATCGTCTCCGGCGGCAGTTCGAGTACCGGCGACGCTTCCCCTGCCGGCCGGACGACCACACCGAGCGCGTGGTTGAACAGCATCTCGTAGAGACCCGCCGTGACGCTGCGCTCGCCGTCGAGAAAGAAGCGCAGCCGGTCCGGCGTCAATTCGGCGAAGCTGCGCCGGCCGAGGCATGCCAGGTCGAGCCGCAGCACGCGCGCGACAGCCGGCCGATCGTCGAGGAAATCCAACGCGCTCGGGTCGATCCACCGGGCTGCCGCGACCTCGATCGGCCACAGCGTCACGGGATAGCAGCTGCGGAACCGGCCGGTCACGCCCGTCTCGGCCGCGGCGAAGAGCGTCGTCCCGGCCGGCACGTCGTGGCCGATCAGCGCCCGGCTCTGCTCCGGATCGGCCTCGAAACGGGCGATCGCCATCGACGGCACGGGCGCGGTCAGATGCGGGTAGAGCACGCTCAGCAGCGCCGCCGGAATCTCCGGAAATTCCGCGTCGAAATTGCGCTGCAGCCGCCCGGTCAGGAAGGCGAAGGATTCGAGCAGCCTTTCGATCTGCGGATCGGCCGAGCCGGCGCCGTCGAGGTCGAGGCGGCCGGCGACCATGGGATAGCGCCGGGCGAAACCGGCCCCCTCATGACGCAAATAGGCAAGTTCGGCCTGGTAGTAGCGCAGCAATTCGGCGTCGCTAGCCATCGGAATCCTCGGCACCGAGCTGGAGGCGGAAGCCGGCCGGCTCGATCTCGTCGCCGAGCTGCAGCTGGCCGGCGACCTCCGCGATGAGGCAGCCCGCTCGTTTCGGATCCGTAACGACCGTCACTTTCGGCTCGATCAGGCGCGGTTCATAGACCGCAACCGCGCTGGTCAGATGCTCCGCGAGGCGCGCCATCGAGTCCGGATCGCCGGCGGTATAGAGCGACAGATCGGGTATGCCGTAATCGAGCGTGCTGCGCCGGCGCCGGTCGAGCGTCTCCGCGTCGACCGGCGCCCGCGTGTTGAACAGCAGATCGAGCTCGTTGCCGACCGACCGGCGCAACGCCTCGTGGTCGAGCAGCCGATCGGCAGGTGGCGCCGGATCCTGCGGATCCGGGCTCAATTCGTCCACCAGCCGCTCGAACAGCAAGGCGCGGACACCTAAGACCCGGCGCGGTCCCGGCAAGCCGGCGGCAGTGTCGGCGCGTCTCGCCAAGACCATGCGCCTGCGCTAGCTGACCTTCTGCAGCGCCAAGTCGTGCGAGGTCTTCTGCGTACCGCCCGCGGTGCCGTCCGCGAGCTTCACCGGCTTATAGTTGTATGACACCTTCGAGTAACTCAGCGTGACCGTCTCGACCGGTACATCGCCGGTGCCACCGCTGATACTGTAGTTCGAGATGATGATGTTTTCGAAATCCACCTGCAGATACAACACCCCGTCGCCGGACCCGTCGGAGCGATAGGCCTGGAACGTACCCTTGGCGATTTGCTTGCCGCTCCAGCACATCTTAAGAATATCGTCGGTGGCGGCGTCGATATACTTGGTGATCGAAAAATCGGCGTGGTTTGCCTGCTCGACCGTGCCGCCGCCGGCCCCGGAACGGGTCTGCGACGTCGGTTGATTGAAGGAATGGCTCCAAGACAGCACCTGGATCTGTTCCTTATGGGTATCGTCGGTCGACTCGCCCTTGATGCCGTCAAGATTCAGGAAGAAGTTCGTTGCCATGATAGTGCCCTCGGCTGCGCTTGGGTCAACGGATTGAAATCGTCGCAGACCACGCTCAGGCGGCCGGCGGCGGCAATTCCGCAACGAGGCGGATCGAGGCGGTCAGTTCTTCAAGCTGAAAATGCGGCCGCAGAAATACCACGGCGTTGTAACAGCCTGGTTTGCCCGGGATATCGGTCACATCGATCCGCGCATCGCGCAGCGGGTATTCCGCCTTGATCTCCTGACCGGCATCATCCTTGCCCAGCACATACATCATGATCCAGGTATTGAGATAGACCTGGACATTGTCCTTGGTCATGAAGCTGCCAACCTTGTCGCGCATGATCGATTTGATGTAATGCGCAAATCGCGACGCCGCGAGAATATAGGGCAGCATCGACGAAATCCGGGCATTGGCATTGGCCGCCGGCAGATTATAGATCTTCGGCTTGTTGGTCGTCTGGCCGCCGAAGAACGCCGCGTAATCGGTATTCTTGCAATGCACCAGCGTGATGAAACCGAGATCGTTCAATTCCTTCTCACGCCGGTCGGTGATGGCGATTTCGGTCGGGCATTTGAGCGCGATGTCGCCGTCATCCGTGTGGAAGGTATGGGCCGGCAGTCCTTCGACCTTGCCGCCGCCTTCGACGCCGCGGATCGCCGCGGTCCAGCCATAGAGCGCGAAGGCGTTGGTGATGCGCTGGCCGAGGATATAGGCCGGATTGCCCCAGAGATATTTGTGATGGTCGCGCCCGTCCGTGTCCTCGACAAAGCTCATGCCTTCGACGGGCACCGTATCCGGCCCGTAAGGCAGGCGCAGCAGCACACGCGGCAGGCACAGCGAGACGTAGCGACTGTCCTCGCTGGCACGGAACGAGCGCCATTTCACCAGTTCCAGGCTTTCGAAGATCTTCGACAGATCGCGCGGTATGCCTATCTCGGTAAAGCTGTCGAGGTCGAACATGCGCGGGCTGGCCGCGGCGATGAACGGCGCATGAGCCGCCGCCGCGACGTTCGAAATCTTTTCCAGGAGCGCGATATCCTGCGGATGCCGGCCGAATTCGAAATCGCCGATCAGGCAGCTATAGGGAAAGCCGCCGAATGTGCCGTATTCCTCTTCATAGATCTTCTTGAACAGGGCGCTCTGATCGAATTCGACCGCCTTTTCCAGATCCTTCAGCACTTCGCCCTTGGTGATGTTCAAGAGCCGCAGCTTCAGTCGCGTGCTCGTCTCGGTGTTGAACACCAGATACGACAGGCCGCGCCACGACGCTTCGAGCTTCTGGAACTCCTCATGGTGCAGGATCTCGTTCAACTGCGCGCTCAGGAGATCGTCGATCTCGGCGATCTTGTCGTTGATCAGATCGACGACGTCGTTGCTGACCGTGGCGCCGGCCAGGACTTCATTGACGAGTTCGCCGACCAGGTCGCGCGCGTATTGCCGCTGCGACTGGTCGCGGGCGAGCTTGCCGTCGACCAGGATCTTTTCCAGCAGGCTGCCTTCCGCGGTGGTCGTGGCGGCGCCTGACGCGCCGGTTTCTGTCTCTTCTGCCATCGCTGCCTCTCATCTCATGCGGCGCCAAGCTCCCGGATCGGGGCGCGCCGGATCGGTTGGAGTCTATTCGGCCGGCGCCTCTGGGGCGGGGGTTTCGGCAGCGGGCGCCGCGGCCGGGGCGGCGAGTTGCTGCTTCAGCGCCTCCTGATCGGCGGTATTGGCCACGACCTGGTTCAACAGCGTGGCCAGATCATCATTGCCGTCGAGCTTGGTCAGAAGGTCGCGCAGCCTTTGCCGGCCTTCATAGAGTTTGCGCAAGGCCGGGACATGATTGATGACCTCGACCGGGCCGAAATCGTCCAGATGCGCGAATTTGAGCTCGACGTTGAGCATGTCATTGGCGTCGGGCTTCAGCCGGTTCGCTACGCGCAGCGCCAGCCGCGGCTCGATCGACGCCAGCACGTCGTTGAAATTGTCGCGGTCGATCTCGACGAATTTCCGATCGCGCACCGGCGGCAGCGCCTCCGCCGGCTTGCCCGAAAGATCGGCGAGAATGCCCAGGACGAACGGCAATTCCTTCTTTTCGATGGCGTTGCCGATCTCGACATCATAGGTGATCTGGACGCGCGGCGGGCGCACCCGGCTTAATTTGTGCTGTGTACTTTCGGCCATCGGGATGCCTCCGAAATATAGTTAAATCGGGCGGCGAGACCGGATGCAGCTCGTCCACCGCCAAGGCCAATGTGAGGACGACGTTATAACCAACGATTGAACATTTGCAAGTGCTTGATTAGCATATTGTGCATAATTCGCGCCCGATCACAGATGGTTAAGGGAGATAGTCTCGGCGGCCGAGCAGAGCGGCCAGATTTCATGCACGGTGATCGTGGATGCCAAGCAAGTCGAACAACTGGGCCAAGTCGCCGCGCCGCGCCAGTTCCGGCAAAAGCTCATGCAACGGCATGCGGCCCCAGGCGACGGCGCGCTGCACCAAATAGGGGGTCGGGCTGTGCGGTTCGGTGCGGAACAGATATTCCGCAACCTCGGCGAGCCGTCGATAGGCGTCCTCGCGGCTGCGGATCGGCCCGTCCTGGCCGGGCGGGACGATCTCGCCCGGTTCCACCGGCGCCGGCGCTTCGGCCTCGGCTTCGGGCGGCGGCGCCAGCGCGTTGCGCTCCGTCAGAATCGTCCGCATCCAGGCCTCCAACTCGTCGATGGCGTCGCGCAAGCCCGCCAAATTCGGCGCTTGCCGACCGCACAGATCGCCAAGCCTCAGGGTGAGGTCGCCAAGTGCCGCGACCGCCGCCTCGAGCTGCGCATGGAGCGGCAGGTAGACGCTGTTCGGCGTCCGCCCGACGCTGTCGAGGAAGGCCTGCAAGGTCACCCGCCCCCCGGCCTCGGCCTTGGCCGCGGCCTTTGGATCGCGCTGCCGGACGATCTCATGGCGTTCGGCGTTGCGGTAATCGGACCAGCTATAGGCGCCGCCGGCGCGGGTCACCGGCAATTGGTGCAGCAGCACCGGCAGACGCTCGTTCAGCCAGGCGAGCGGCGACAGCCGCGCTTCGAGGTCGCTGTCTTCGATCGCCGGATAGAGATCGGGCCAGAATGCCGCGCACAAGCCGTCGATCAGGGCGAAGCCCGGGGCCAGCGCGGCAAACCCCGCACGGTGAACCGCCGCCTCGACCGCCCAGGCGGCGATCTGCAGATCCTTCGAGCGATGCGCCAGCGCATCCGCGCAGAGCGCCGCGACTTCCTCCCAATTGGCCTTCTTGAGCTGGCGCTGCCAGATGCCTTGCGGCAGCGAGGCGTCCTCGTCCTGCCGCGCCTCCTGAATCCGGTCGTAGTCGCCGGCGTAGCGCAGCGGCCGGCCGGTCGGCGCCGTGCCGGGAATGGGCGCGAGCAAGCCGGCGAAATCGATGCCGGGCGCGATACCGGCGGCGGGCGCCTCGTGGTCCAGCGGATGGAGATCGGCGGCGGCGCGCATGGCGGTCACTCTCCTTCCGGCCGGATGTCGCGCCGCGCGACCGGCAGCAGCCGTTCGAACAGCGCCTTGATACCGGTCAGGATTCGATCGCCGAGTCGCGCATTCTCGGTGCGGATGGCGCCGAGGACGGTGGTTTCAAGGCGCGTCAGCGCCGCGCGCTGCTGCTCGGCGGCGCGCAGCAGCGCGTCGACCTGGTCGGCGAGTCGTGCCTGCGCGAACGGCGCAGCCTCGACCGGCGGTTCGCCCGCGGGCGCCGCCGCGCGGCGCGGCGCGGGGATCGCCGGGGCTGCCTCCACCGGCGCGTCGTAGTCGCCGACCCAGATGGCCGGCCCGTCCAGAATCTCGGCCACAACGGCGTAGCGCAGTTCCAGGGTCGCGGCGATCCGGCGATAGCTCCAGCCGTCGCGGCGCAACCGGGCAACGCGGGCGCGCGTTTCCGCATCGCTGGACCGCCGGCTGCGCGGCACGCGCAGGGATGACGGCGCCGCGGCCGCTTCCTCCAGCCCGGTCCGAACGGTGATCGGGCCGTTCACCAATTCAGCCATCATCGTGCCCCATGCGCGGCGGCGCGCTGCCGACCTGCGGCACCATACGCTCCTCGCAACCGAGGGTCATCACGGAAACGCCAGATCCCGTAACTTGCGGCGATTCGATCGCCGCGCGCGAGCGGATCGCCGCTCACAGCACGGGCGCCGCGGCCGGGAAGGCCGGCAGCGTCACGGCAACGCGCCGGTCCGGCTGACCCGGCAGCCGGATGATCGCCGCCAGGCGCAGCCGCAGGAACAGCCGGGCGACATCGCTCGCCACCGGCGCACCGCCCGCGGCTGCGGCCGGGTTGCGCTGCAAGGGCATGGTCATGAGCACGGTCTCGGGCTTGCGGGCCGGCGCCGGCACGGCGGGGTCGCGCGCCGCGTCCTGCTGGTGCAGGAAGGCCAGGAGCGCCCACGGGTCGGTGTAGCTCCAGGCCGCCATCACCTCGCGCGTCTTCGGTGCCGCCGCACCGTCATTCGGCACCGGCATCTGCGGCGCATTGCGCGCCCAGCGCAGCAGGATCTTGAGCGGCTGACCGTAGGACCAGTCGAGGACATGCTTCACATCGAGCGAGGACAGGCGCTCGTCGCCGGCTTCGATGCTCCATTCCAGCACCTGGTCGCCGGCCGCTTCGAGCGCCGGGTCCGGCCGGAAATCGACATCGGCTTCGAGCGTCAGAGGGGCGTCGACCGGCGCATCGCCGAGAATCGGCTGCAGCACCTGCCGCGCCGCCGCGAGCTGATCGAGGAAATCGGCCGCCCCGGTCCCCGCCGCGCCGAGCAGAGCGCGCAGCCGCGGCTGCAGCGGATCCGCCTCGATCGTATCGAATTCGCTGTAGAACCGGCGGATGTCGCCGGGATCGGCCTCGACCGCCAGCGGCCCGTTGCCGGCGTCGAGCGCGAAAGGGAAATGACCGGCGAGCGTCGTGTTGAACAGGTTGGCCAGGCTGCCGTAACCCTGCCGCAGCCGATCGCGCTCCAGCGTCTCGCAACGCTGGCCAAGGCTGTATTTGAGCGCCGCCAGCCGCTCGCCGAAATAATCCGCGGCGGGCAAGATTGCGGCCAGGGCAGTGGCGCATTTGCCGAGCGCGATCTGATCCATATCGGCCGCGATGAAACGTTCGAGCACGGCAAGCGAGCTGTCAGGCGCCTTGCGGTCGTAGCGCGCAAGCGCGTCGAGGATGCCGGACCAGCGATTGGCCGCGGCGGTGTCGTGATGGAGCGTCAGTTTCTGGCTGTCGCTGAGGAAGCTCACCAGCGGCTGCGCCTCGGCCTGGGCCAGATCGCTCACGAAGCCGCGCTGGCCGGCCAGCAGCGCCGTCAGTTCGCCCGCATTGGCGGCGCCGAAGCTGCGCGCCGCCAGCGGCGGCGTGCCGTCCCAGCCCCGGAAGCCCGGATCGAGCGGGACGTAGAGATTGGCCTCGCGCAGCGCCTGGTCGACCGCGCCGAGCAGGCGGTCGGCCTGATCACCCGCGGCCGTGCCGATCTGGCCGGCGATCCCGGTCAGCCCGGCAATGTCGAGCGCATCCCTGAGTTCGCCCAGGAGTGGCGCCGCGGCGGCGAAATTGCGGATTTCGGTCCGCCGTGCGGCTCGGCGATCCTCCGACAGGCCGCCGGCGCTATCGCCGCGCCCGGCGGCGGCGTGCAGCCGATCCGCGACATAGGCGCCGATCTGCAGGCGCAGTGCTGCCTTGATCGCCTGCTTGAGTTCGGGCGGGACGCCGGGCAGGCTTTGGCCTTGCAGGGTTTGATAGCTGCCGACCGCGGCGAGCGCGTCGCGCAGCACGCCGTCATCCCAGAGGACGTCGTGCTGCGGCAGGACCAGATCCATCGGCGTCGCCGGCGCCTGCATGAAGGGCTCACCGAGCAGCGTGTCGAGCGCGGCCGACAGCGCCTTGAAGCCGCCCGAAAGGCCGAAGCCCTTGTCGCCGATGGCCAGCAGCGGGTTGCTCTGATCGGCGCTCTGCGCCTTCGCTCGATCGACGGCCGCGTCGCGGCAGGCGCTGCCGGTCTGCCGCAGCCGGTTCCCCAGATTGGCGGGCAGGATGCTGAGCCCCGCGAGTCGGTCGAGCGGATCGGCCAACCCCGGCCCGATCGCGGACGAGGCGGACACGGCGCCGGCGGCGGCGGCCAGGTCGGCGAGCGCCATGCGCAGCGATTTCAGCCGGTTGAGCGCCTCCTCCGGATCGATGCCGGCGCCGGCCGCCTGCAGCGCCTTGATTTCGAAGCGGACGCGAGCGGCCGCGACATCGAGCCGCCCGAGGCCGAATTGTTCGGCCGCCGCCGCCTGGAACACCGCTTCGAGCCGCTTCCCGGTCTCGGCCTTGGCCTGTTCGTCGTCGACATGAAGCGGCGGCAGGCGGGCACGCCCGAGCGCCGCCCGATAGAGATCTGCGTTGGTATTGAAGTCCGGCGGCATATCGAGCGACAGCGCGTAATGCGAGAGTTCCGCCAATGCGTCGACGCTCTGGCTTTGGTTGAGAATCCGGTAGATCTGCGTCTCGTGATCGAGCGCCACCATCGCGGCGACCGCGTCGCGCCAGGCGCCGAGCGCAGAAATCCCGGTGCCGCCGGCTCCGACCGTGCTTGGCGCCGCGCCGCAATCGCCCGATTCCGGTGCCGGCAACAGCGCCGCCGGCTTGGCATCGAGACCGTCACGGATCGCCGCCAGCACGGCCGCGTTGTAGCCGACGGCGATGGCATCGCTGATCCGGCGATTGGGGTTCTCCAGATAGGAGGTCGGTGCGGCCGCGCTCCACAGATGCGTCACGTCAAGCTGAGCCAGGCTGTTCAGCAGCCTTCCGGTGAGCGCCCGCGAGACCGTATTGGCCCCGCCTGCCGCGCCATTGTCGCGCGTGCGTACGACCTCCTGAAGGTCGGCCATGACCGGGGCCAGCGCGTCCCGCCGGACCGGCATCGCCCATTCCAGCAGAACGACGCAGAGGACGGTCAAGCCGGCGAAGCCGATCACCGCGCGGCGCAGAGTCTGAATCTGCCGGCCGCGCCGGGTCACCACGCCGCGCGCCGGCCGCGCCAGCCGATATTCGCGGAACACCAGATCGGTCAGCAGCCGCTGCAGGAAGACCGGCGCCCCGGCGGCATCGCGGCCGGCAACATAGACGCCGCGGAACAGGAAGGGCTCGTGGTAAACGCTCGGCCGCAGCAGCGCGGTGGCAAGGCTGCGCAGCCGCCCGGCGGTTTCCGCCAGCGCCTGCGGCAGCAGCAGCAGCGCCGCCGGATCGGGCGGGTCGCCGGCCGCGAAGGCCTGCATTTGGAGTGCGCCCAGCCCGGCGACCAGCCGGTCGATCGCCTCGTCGATCCATTCCGGCCGGAACAACGCGTCGAGCCCGTAGGGTACCGGCCAGCCCAGCATCTCGCGCCGTGCATCGGCATCGAGCGCGGCGACCAGACCGGCGAAACCGTCGAGGCGCTCGCCGCCGGCGATCACCAGATAGAGCGGCACGCGCAGCGCCGTCGCGCGCTGCAGCGCCCAGACCGCCTCGTAGAGTTGGGTGCCTTCGGCGGTCAGCCGATCGGCCGGCAGCGCGTCGCGCCCGGCAAGCCACGATGCCGGGATCGCCACGACCAGCCCGTCCAGCGGCCGGGTCGGCCGTTCCGCGCGCAGCAGCCGCACCAGCCGCTCCAGCCGGCCGCGCCAGGACTCGGTCGCGAGCAGCCTTTCCTCGGTCTCGATCAGCGCGCCGTCGCGGCAGAAGCGGATCGTCCAATGCGCGCCAACCAGCGTATTGGCCGCCGGATCGCCCGGCTCCGCCGGATCGATCGCCGCATGAAACCCGGCGATGCCGGCATCCGGCGGCCCCAGCAACGCGATCCACGGCACGGTGTAGGGGTGGTCCGGCACCGCCTCGACTCCGGCCAGGCGTTGCAGCCCGGCGCGCAGACTGCGGCGCGCGGCGCGCAGACTGCGGCGCGCGGCGCGGAATTCGCGCGCGTTCGGCGCGTCGGCCGCCGGACGCGGCGCCGGGTGGCGGACCCGATGGAGGGCGACCATCGTGACCGCGATGACGAGGATCAGCAGCAGCAGCAGCGCGCCCGCGAGATACGGCAGAAAGGGCGAGAGCGCCGCGGCCATGGCGCTAGCGGACGCCGCCGCGATCGGCGGCGACGACCTGGTCGGCCGCGGCCAAGGTGCCGCCGAGTATCGCGAACCAGACCGCATGGGTGACGAGCAGGAACACCAGCACGGCGCCGGCCGTGGCGTAGATCCACGGCCGGAGGCTGGGCACGCGGGCCAGCACGCCGCCTTCGAGCGGCGCGCTCGGCGGCAGCGCCTCGCGCCATTCGACGGCGCTCGGCGCCGGACGGTGCAGCGCCAGCTGATAGAGCTGGCGGCGCAGGCGCCGGATCATGCCGCGATCATTGCCGCCGCGATACCGGCCGCGAAATCCCAGCGCGAAGGCCTGCATCAGCGCCACGACCAGATCGTCCTGGCCGGTCGCGCGCGCGGCGATCAGCATCTCGGCGAGGTCGAACAGCCGCTCCCCGGCGATCCGCGTACCGTATAGTCGCTCTTCCAGCAGCAGCGTGTCCCAATGCACCCGGCCGGGCCAATCCAGCTCCTGCAGGAAAATCTCGTCGGCGAGCGCCGCCAGGACATAGCCCATATCGACCGGGCGGCCGCCATCGGGCAGGCGCGGCCCAGGCAGGCCTGCATGGCGCAGGACCGCCTCCTGCAGGCGCTGCGCCAGTAGGCGGGCGGCAGCCAGGCCGGCATCGCCCGCCGCATCCGCGGCCATGGCGCCGGTCAGCAGGCTGCCGTCGCGCACCGCCGCAATCGCGGCCGCAAGCTCGGCGTAATAGGCGCGGAAGCGATCGAGGGCGTGGAAGACGCCGGGATGATGGGTCGGGTCGATCATCGCGCAACCTGTCCGCGATCCGGCACGTAGAGCAGGATCTCGACCGGCCGGTTCGGATCCTCCTTGTCGGTCGCCGCCTGGATCTCCAGCACGTCACCGGGATCCGCCTCGAGCCCGCGCGGATCGGCGTCGCCGGCGAGCGGCACACAGTAGAGCACGATGTTGCGCGGCGGCATCAGGTCGATCTCGCGCGCGCTGTCGATGCGCATGCGGCTGGCGCCGGTATAGCGCGCCTCGCGGATCGCCTTGATCCGGCTCTCGGTCCCGATCAGCGCGCTCTTGGCCCAGTCGGCGAGCAGCGCCGGGGCCTGGCCCGGTGCGGCGCGCAGGCCGATATAGAGCCGGTCGCGATCGGTGAGCCAGTCCGGCGACAAACGCAGGGTGAAGCGGTGCGGTGCGGCCTGGACGAAGCGGATCGCCTGGTACGGCTCCTTCAGCCTGCCGACCATGGCGCCGATCACGGCGTCGATCGCCTGAAAGACCGGCAGCGGATTGCGATGCTCATAGGCCGGCAGCGTGTCCGGCACCGTCTGCCCGGCGATGCCGGCCAGGCTGCCGACCGTATCGGCCAGCGCCAGATAGAGATCGAAGGGATGCGACACTTGCGCCTGCAGCATCGCCTCGAGCCGCGGCAGCACGGCGACGAGCGCGCGCAGCGCCGCACCGGCCTCGCCGGCCACGGCCTCGCCGCCGCTGAGGCCCGGACCCTGCAGCCGGTCGGCCAGCGCCGCCGCCTTGTCGCGCAGGCGCGTCGCGATGCCGTCGACGGTCTTGTAGATGCTGGTCTCCGCCGTGACCGCGAGCAGCGGCGGCTCATGCGGCTCGGACGTGAACACCTCGTCGCGAAAACCGATGCGGCACAGCGGCAGGCTGACATATTTCGGATGCGGCGCCTGATCGGGCGCCGGGCTGGTGACGAGACTGAGCGCCACGCGCAGCCGGTCGATCTCGACTGCGGCGCCGTCCGGATTTTCGTCGGCGACCGGCTTGCCGACCAGCCCGACATAGCGGCCCTCGCCCGCCGGTCCGGCGATGTGCATGCCGGGCCGGTCGGCCATGACCACGAGATGCACGGTGACCGGGTTCAGGCGCAGCGCTTCGCGCTGGTCCTTCAGATCGATCTCGAGCGGCAGCGCACCGTCGAGCGGGTGCGCCACGACAAGACCGTCCGGCATCACCGCTTCGAGGTCGAGAATCTGCACCCGGCCCTGGCGCAGCAGGGCGCCGCTCAGCGCCAGCCGCCGCACGCCCCAGCGGAACGGCAGCAGGTGCCCCAGATGATAGGCCAACAACGCTTCGAGCCGGCGGCCGGACAGTTGGAAATGCTGCGGCGCCAGCAGCATCCCCTCCGTCCATTGCACCGGCTCCGGTATGTCGCGCGCCTCGATCATCGCTGGGTCATGCCTTTCGCTGGCCTTTTTGTAACGTTACGGCGGCGCGCGCAGATCGGTCGGGCCGAGGATCAGCCGGACGCGGCTCTCGTCGGGCAGGCGCAAGCGGTGATCGCCCGGCGTCGAATAGAGGGCGAAGACGATCGCGTCCTTGAGGCCGCCCGGGGAATCGACCGGCGCCTGGTCGACCGCCTGGCCCGGGGCCAATTCCCAGGTCGCGACCCTCAGATCGTCGGGATAGTCGCGCAAAAGCTGGGCCTTGCGCTGGAACCAGTCGCGCGCCGACAGTTTGAGCACGGCCGCGGTCGCCTCGTCGCTCGTGCTCATGACCAGATCGACCGCCGTCGCGCCGTCGAGATTCGCGTCCGTCTCGCTGACGATGCTCATGCGCGAGATCGACCGTCCGCCGCCGAGCCAGCTCGGCACGATGCTGCAGCCGCCCAGCATCGCGGTCAGCAGAAGCGCCGCCGCGCGCCTCACGGCGAATCCTCCACGCCGTCGCGGCGCACCGGGATCGTGTCGATATCGAGCGTGCGCTTCAGCGCCGCGGCCTCGTGCAACGCCTCGGCTCGGGTGCGGTAACCCTCGGCGAGGCGGACGTAATGGAACTCATGGCCCTTCGCCGTCTTCTCGTCCTCGATCCGGACGTCCTGGCCGCCGTCGCGCAGCAGCCCGAGCAGGTGCTGCGCGCCCTCCATCTCGGCAAAGGCGCCGAATTGCACGGTATAGGGCAGCACCGCCACAGCGCGGGCCACCGGCGGCTGGGCCGCAGCGGCAGGTGGGACGGCGGCAGGCGGCGGGGCGGCGGCAGGCCCAGCCGGCGTTGGCGCCGGTTGCGGCGCGGGCGGGGGCGGCGCGGCCGGGGGCGGGGCGGCTTGCGCAATCGGGGCCGGCGGCGGCGCGATTGGCGCCGCCAGGGGCGCGCTCGCGGCCGGCTTCAAGACCGGTACCGGCGGAACCGGCCCGTCGACGGCCCATAACGTCAGCACGGCGCCCAGCGCCATGCCGATGAGCGCCGTCGCCACGAGGCCGAGTCCCATGACCAGCATCCAGGCGCGATCAGCCGGAACCATGCGTCGCGCCTCACGCGAACCGGCGCGGTTCTGCGCAGCGCCGGGCCATCACGGCACCATCGTCGTCGTCTGGCCGGGCGAGGCCACCTGAATCACCCCGCCCCAGTTGCAGATGAGCTTGCAATTATTGTCGAGCGCCATCATGCCGCCGATCGTGACCGTCGGCGCACCGGGCAGCCACGGCGACGCCGTCGCGGGGATGCACGGCATCGGCGTCAGCACGCCCAAAGCCGCCGCAGTGGCGGACGCAACACTCGGGTTGGCGGGGCTGCTGCACACACCGAAGGGCAGAATGTTGAGCAGCGGCACATTGTCCATGATCGTCGCCGCCGGCACGCCGCCCGCGGTCGTACGGTTGGTCGGCAGCACAACCAAGCTGCTCGGCGCCGCACCGAAACTGCATTGGAGCATCGCCCCCATGACGACCTGCACCGCCATCCCCAGCCGGCCTCCGCCCGGTTTCGGCGGCCGCGGCCAATTCGCCGCAACCGCACATTGGCTTTTTTCTAATACACTAAGGATTGTCCGGTCCAGCAATAATAATGCGATCCGGCCGCAAGATCAGAACCGGCGGTGCCGCAGAGTTACCGCCGTCCAAACCTAGGCTTGTCGACGACGGAGCCGCGACGGGACCGCGCCAATTCCCCAAGCGGCGATGACGTCGGCCACCACCCGTGCTAACCTCGCCGCCAAAACTCGATAAAGAAATCAGCCTGGGAGGAGTGCATGAAAGACAGCGCACCGATCGCCGCCACGCAAGCCGGCCAGATTCGCGGTCTCGTTGAGGACCGGATTCTCGTGTTCAAGGGTGTGCGCTACGGCGCCGATACTGCGGGGACCCGTTTCGCCGCCCCGCGCCGGCCGGAACCCTGGCCCGGCATCGCCGATACGCTGACCTATGGCGCGTCGACACTGCAGCCTCCGAGCGGCGATGGCGGCGGGTTGTTCGCGTCGTGGCGGCCGAACCCGCCCTCGGCGCTGAGCGAGGATTGCCTGTTCCTGAACGTCTGGACGCCGGGCCTGGCCGACGGCGGCAAGCGGCCGGTCATGGTCTGGCTGCACGGGGGCGGATTCACGGCCGGCTCCGGTTCGAGCAACGCCTATGACGGGGTGCGCCTGGCCCGGCGCGGCGACGTCGTGGTGGTCACCCTCAATCATCGGCTGAATCTGTTCGGCCACCTTTATCTGGCCCAATTCGGCGCCGAATTCGCCGATTCCGGCAATGCCGGCATGCTTGATCTGGTACTGGCGCTCGAATGGGTGCGCGACAACGCCGCCTCGTTCGGCGGCGATCCCGGCAACGTCACGATCTTCGGCGAGAGCGGCGGCGGCGCCAAGGTCTCGGTGCTGCTGGCGATGGACGCGGCACGGGGATTGTTCCATCGCGCCATCGTGCAGAGCGGCCCGCTGATCCAGGCGATTGCGGCCGATCAGGCCACCGACGCCACCCGTGCGGTCCTGGCCAAGCTCGGCCTCGACGGGGCGACTGCCGGCCGGATCCGATCCCTGCCGGCCGCCGACCTCCAGGCGGCCGTCCGGGCGGTCATGGCCGACCGCGTCGGCGTGCCGCCGCAAGGTCCGTTCAGCGGGGTCGCCGATGGTCCGGTGCTCGACGGCACCAACCTGAAGCAGCACCCGTTCCATCCGCAGGCGGCACCGCAGGGTCGATCGGTGCCGATGCTGATCGGCGTCAACCGAACCGAGATGAGCCTGCTGGCCGGCGCGTTGCGGCCGGCCCTGTTCGACCTGACCTGGACCAGCCTGCCCGCCGCGCTCGCGCCGGAGATTCCTGGTTTCGATACCGAAACGATCATTGCCGGCTATCGCGCGCTGCATCCGGAGTACAGTCCCGCAGCGGTCTATTTCACCATCAGTTCCGATCGCCGCTTCCTACGCCCCAGCCTGGTGCAGGCCGACCGCAAATCTGCGCAGGGCGGCGCACCGGTATATTTCTATCTGCTCGACTGGAACACCCCGGTCGATGGCGGCAAATGGCTGTGCCCGCACGCCCTCGATATCGGCTTCGTCTTCGACAATGTCGCGAAATCGGCCTCGATGAGCGGCATCGGCGCGGAGCAGCAGCGATTGGCCGACATCATGAGCGAGTCCTGGCTGGCCTTCGCCCGGACCGGCAATCCGAACAACCGGCTGGTCCCGGAATGGCCTTCCTATGACCCGGAGCGGCGGCCGGTGATGGTCTTCGATCTGCCGCCGCATCTGGTCGACGACCCGCGGGCGGCGGAACGGACCGTGTTTTCCCGGGCCGCCGATCGCGTGCCGGCGTAAGGTGGCGGAACGCCGGCGCGCCCAAGGCGAGCGTGCCGGCGCCTGCCCGGTTTAGGGCCGCTCGCCGTCGATCGGCGGGATCTCCGCGCGGATCCTGCTGATCGTAAAATGCTTGACCTGCAGAGTGAACGGCGAGTCGACCGCAGTCAGCGCGCCGGCAAAGGGCAGATAGAGCGCCAGGTTGGACATATAAAGCGTCCGGCCGTCGGGGCTGAAGGCCGGGCTGGCCGGGAACAGGAAGCCGTGCGGCACACTTGCACCATCGACGCCGTCGAAATCGCCGAGCTTGGCAATCACTTTCGGCACCACATTCGTGACGCCGTCGATCGACGAGGTCGAATTGGGATCGACGACGACGACCTCGTCCTCCTGATTGGCGGCGATCCAGAGGTTGTCGTTCTTGTCGACGCGGAACCCGTCCGGGGCGTTGATGCCCGTGGTGAGCACGCTCGGCGCCCCCGGCATCCCGTCGGTGACCGGAATCTGCACGATCTCGTGGAAGGCGGTGTTCAGCACATAGAGGATCGTGCCGGCCTTGTTGAACTCGATGCCATTGGCGCCGAAGGGCGGCGTGAGGCCGGCGCCCGGGCTGAACAGCGCGCCGTCGAGCCAGATCTGGCCCGGATTGTTGCCGGTGCCGTTCGGCGGCGTCTTCCAGATGATGCCCTGGAAGGAATCCGAGATATAGGCATTGCCTTGCGCATCGAAGGTCAGCGAATTGAAACCCGGCGCCGCATGGGCCGCGTCGGCGGTCATGAACACGGCGGAGGCGCCGCTGAACGGGTCGACCTGCAGCATCTTGCCGGCGCCGAAATCGCACACGATCAGGCTTTTCGAACCCGGCGCGAAGGGAATGGCCGGGCTGAACGCCAGGCCCAGCGCATGCGGGCTCGAATTCGGCACGATGAGATGCCGCACCAGACTGCCTTCCGGTGTGAAGACGAAGATCTCGATATTGCCTGATGTGATCTCGCCCTCGGCGTTGAATCCGAAAGTCGGGACATAGATGTTGCCGTCGGGCCCAACCGTCAGTCCTTCGACAGAACTGGGCTGTCCGGTCGACAGCGGCGGCACGATGGCGAAGAGATCGACATTGCCGCGATCCCAGGCCAGAGCAGGCGCGCTCACCGTGCACAGCGCGATCAGCGCCGCGGCGCTCCTCAGCAGATTCTTCATCGCAGAGCCTCCCTTTTTAAGATTTCGTTACTACCGATGATACGCCGAGCCTGCGGTGTTTGCGACGTTCAGGCATGAATGGCCGATCAACTCGCCGTCACCTGGGCTCTTGCGGCGCAGCGTCGCGCTTGGCATGCTCGCCATTGCGGCGAGGAGCGCAACCCGGCGATGGCTGAGATCGAAGCGGTGTTCAGGCGCGCGGTCGACCATCATCTGGCCGGGCGGCTGGAGGCAGCCGGCCGCGACTATCAGGCCGTGCTGGCCGTCCGGCCGGACCATGCACCATGTCTGCATCTGCTGGGGGCGCTGGCGTTCCAGATCGGTCAGATCGAGCCGGCGATCAATCTGATCGCCGCGGCCATCGCCATCGACGACCGGGTTTCCGCCTATCACAACGATCTGGGCGAGGCGCTGCGCGTCGGCGGGCGGCTCGACGAAGCGGCGCTGGCGTATCGCGCGGCCTCGGCGCTCGACCCCGGCAACGCCGCGGCGCTCAACAATCTGGGTATCGTCGAACAGGTTCAGAGACGGGCCGACGCCGCCATCGCGCTGTATCGCCGGGCGATCGCCCTCGCCCCCGATTTCGCCGCCGCACAGCTCAATCTCGGCGTGGCGTTGCTCGAAGCGGGTGCGGTCGCCGCCGCCGAAGCCGCGCTCGAAACGGCGCTGGCGCTGGCGCCCGGCCACCCGTCGGTGGCATGGAATGTCGGCGTCTGCCGGCTGCTGCGCGGCGATCTGCGGCGCGGCTGGGACGGCTTCACCCGGCGCTGGGATGCCGGGGCGGTGCCGCCGCATGGGCTTGGCGGACCGGAATGGACGGGCGAGCCGCTCGCCGGACGGCGCCTGCTGATTCATGCCGAACAAGGGCTCGGCGACACGATCCAGTTCGCCCGCTACCTGAAGCCGGCGCAGGACCGGGCGCAGGGCGAGGTGACCCTGCTGTGCCAGGCGCCGGTGCGCCGTCTGCTCGATCCGCTGATCCGCACGGCGACGATCGAAGCGGGCTTGCCGCATTATGATTGCCGCATCCCGCTGCTCGACCTGCCGCGCCTGTTCGGGACCGAACTGGCCACGATCGACGGACAGGTGCCGTATCTCCAGCCGCCAGAGGATCAGGTCGAGGCGTGGCGGGTTCGCCTTGCGGATCTGCCGCGCCCGCGCATCGGTCTGGTGTGGCGCGGCCGGCCGGACCACAAGAACGACCGCAACCGTTCGATCCCGGCCGCCCTGCTGTCGCCTCTGACCCGCCTCCCGGCCGGCTGGGTCAGCCTGCAGAAGGGAGCGACGTCCGAGGAACTCGCCGCGCTGAGCGCGCCGCGCGCGCTCGGCGACGCGTTCGGCGATCTGCAGGACGCCGCCGCGGCGATCATGACGCTCGATCTCGTCATTTCGGTCGACACCGCCCTCGCCCATCTCGCCGGAGCACTGGGCAAACCGGTCTGGATCCTGCTGCCGCTGGCGCCGGATTGGCGCTGGCTGCTCGGCCGGGCCGACAGCCCGTGGTACCCGACGGCCCGGCTGTTCCGACAGAGTCGCGCCGGCGACTGGTCCGGCGTGGTCGAAGCCGTGGCGGCGGCGCTCGCCGAGCGCCCGGCGGATGCCGCGTGACGGTCGCGGCTACGCCTCGAATACGGCCGTGTCGCCGAGTGCGACCCGGCCGGGCTGCGTCACATGCAGATAGATCCCGCAATGGTGATGGCCGTAATGGTCGAACAGGGCGCGGACGATGTCCATATCCCGTTCGGCCGTGACCGGGTCGACATGGGTCGCGACACAGCGGACGATCGGCTTGAACATGATCGCCTGCACCGGACCAAGGCTGAACGCCGCTTCGCCGCCGTCGAGTTCGGTCCAGGCCGGCCAGCCCTCGACATAGAAATTGGCGCGGAAGCGCAGCGGATCGACCGGTCGGCCGAGCTTGTTGGCGAGATCGCGGACGCTGGCCAGATTGATCACCGAGATATGGCCCTTCGGGTGATCGAGAAAATGATGACCGGGAGCCTGGACGACCTGGAGCGGCCCCTTGCCGTCGGGTGGCAGCAGGCGGGTGAGCCAAGCGACGAAATCCCGGCACCCGGCCGCATCGGTCAGACATCCGACGAAGTGCGGCAGGCCCGGCGCGTCCGCGCTCAGCAGGCCGTTCGCCTCGTCATAGCAAGTGCGCGCCTTCGCGACCTCGGCAAGCGCCGCGAGCACCGCGAATTTCTGCTTGGAAATGAAGCCGGGTGCGGCCGGATCGAAACCCGACGGCCCGCGCTCGACCGCGAAGATGCGGTCGCAGGGAAAGGCGCCGCCGGCGGCAAGCTCGACACCGTCGCGCGGCTCCGGCGTGAAGCCCTTGACCGGATGACGGAAAATGCCCGCGATACGGCCGATCACAGCGGCAACCCGAGCGGCATGCCGCGCTTGCGCCGGGGTTTCCGGCCCTCGGCGGCAACAGAATTCGCCATCGATCGTGGCCTCCTTCTCCACCCGGAAGCAATCTGGCCGAGGACGCGCAGCGAATCAATCGGCGCCAAGTCTGCCAAAGGCGGCGCCGACAATTGCGACGGCCGAACCGCGCGCCGGACGAGGCGCGGTCGGTACCGTCGCGCGCAAGCCCCGCCGCCGCGCGCTACTTGCTCAGCCGTTGCAGGCTCAACAGCCCCTGCACCGCCGCGATCGGCAGTTGCTTCACGCCCTTCGGCAGTTCGAACAGGCTGGGATCTTGCGGCCCGAGTTTGATGTCGGTGAGGACATAGCTCGCCTTGACGTGCTTGTTCTTCGGGGTGCTGTAGCTGCCGTCGAGCTTGGTGACGATGCCGTCATGGGTCATCCAGACCGAGCCTTCGAGCGCCGAGCCGTCACTGCCGTCGCGTTCGATCCGGTACTCGGCACTGGAGAGGCCGCAGATCTTGTCGCTGCCGACCGGCTTTCCCAACGCCGCGAAGCCGTCGAGACCTGTGACCGAATCCGGAAAGCCGAATTCGGCATAGACATGGAGGCCGGGCAGAATCACCCAGGCGACACGGCGGTCGGCGCGCAGAATGGCCACGATCGGCAGCCCGTTCAACACCTGCTCATGACGCTGCATGCCGGGCGCGGCGAAGACCCTGCCGTCATAGGTCTTGCCGCCGGTGGCGACGCTGCGCGCGGCGCTGTAGGGCACGTCGGTGTCGCCGACCAGGGCGGCGGCGCGCGCGCCCGGGATCAGGACCAGAAAAAACGCCGCAACGGCGATCAGAAAAGAGAGACGCATGGGGTTTGCCGGCTCCGAATCCAGACGAGGCGGACCGCCGCATCGCGGCAACGCACTTGGAGATGCAACGCGGCACCGCTATCGTCAATGCGCAAAACCTGTCCCCTGTTGCGAGCCCTGCCCCATGACCCAGACGATCTCCGGCCGCGTTCAAGCGCTTGGTCTCGAATTGCCGAAGGCCGGCGCCCCTGCGGCAAATTACGTCCCCTTCGTCGTCACCGGTTCGCTGGCCTTCCTGGCCGGCCAAGTCTGCCAGTGGAACGGCGAGCGGCGCTATATCGGCAAGCTCGGCGCCGAGATCAGCGTCGAAGACGGCATCAAGGCCGCGCAGCTGTGCGGCCTCAACCTGCTCGCCTGGATCCGCGAGATCGTCGCCGACGACGCCGACCGCGTGGTCCGGATCGTCCGGCTCGGCGGTTTCGTGAATTCGATGCCGGATTTCGGCGAGCAGCCGAAGATCGTCAATGGCTGCTCAGACCTGATGGTCAATGTCTTCGGCGACAAGGGCCGGCACGCCCGCACGGCGATCGGCACGAATGTGCTGCCCTTCAACGTCGCGGTCGAAGTCGACGCCATCGTCGAGATCCGGCCCTGATCTTCCGGCGGCGGCGCCAGCGCGTGACAGGGAAGCACGACGTGACCGATCCCGGGGGATCCCGCCTCAGCGTGGCGCCGAAGCTCGCCGATATCGGCGCGGCCGCCTGGGATGCCTGCGCCGGTCCGGACAATCCTTTCGTCTCCTATGCCTTCCTGTCGGCGCTCGAAGACAGCGGTTCGGCCACGGCGCGCGAGGGCTGGCAGCCGCAGCATCTGATGCTGGAAGATGCCGCCGGGCGGCTCATCGCCTGCGCGCCGATCTATCTCAAGAGCCATTCCTATGGCGAATATGTCTTCGACCATGGTTGGGCCGACGCCTATGAACGCGCCGGCGGGCGGTATTACCCGAAACTGCAATGCGCCGTGCCGTTCAGCCCGGTGCCGGGGCCGCGCCTGCTGCTGCATCCGGCGGCGCCGCCCGACACGGCTCAGGTGATGATCGCGGGCATGGTCGAGCTGGCGCGGCAGCTCGGCGTGTCGTCGCTGCATGTGACGTTTCCGACCGAAGCCCAGTGGCGGGAATTCGGCGCGGCCGGGCTGCTGCAGCGGATCGGGCAGCAATTCCATTGGGAAAACCGCGGCTATGGCAGCTTCGACGATTTCCTGGGCGCCCTCAATTCGAGGAAGCGCAAGGCGATCCGCAAGGAAAGGCGGGATGCGCTGGATGGCGGACTCGACATCCGCACGCTTACCGGCGACGAGATCAAGCCGCCGCATTGGGACGCCTTCTTCCAGTTCTACATGGCGACCAGCGATCGGAAATGGGGCTCGGCCTATCTGACCCGCCGATTCTTCGATCTTCTGGGCGAGCGGCTGGGCGATCGGGTCGTGCTGGTCATGGCTTTCGCCCAAGGCGAACCGGTCGCCGGCGCGCTCAATCTGCGCGGCGCAGACACGCTCTACGGCCGCAATTGGGGCGCCTTGGGCGACTTCAAATTCCTGCACTTCGAGGCGTGCTATTACCGCGCCATCGACTACGCCATCGCGCACAAGCTGGCGCGCGTCGAGGCCGGGGCGCAGGGTACGCACAAGATTCAGCGGGGCTATCTGCCGAGCGAGACCTATAGCGCCCATTGGATCCGCGACAAGGGCTTCGCCGATGCCGTCGAACGCTTCCTCGAGCGCGAACGCCCTTCGGTGCGGGAGCAGATGGCGGAGCTGGCAGCCTTGTCGCCGTTCAGACAAGAGGGCGAGGCGGAGGGGTGAACTCGGTCGTGCAAACCCATCCGACGGCGTCGTCTTCTTGAAGATCGTCGAATATTTGGGACCATCGCCTTGGAGGCGTGCTCCAGCAGGTGGGCGCGATGCCGTAATCTCTCGGCACCGCGCCCGCCCGTCCCCTACTCCACGAACACCGGTTCCGGCTCGCTGCCTTCCGAATCCGGGTTCTCCGGCTGTTCCGGCGCCGGTCGGGTCGCGATGGTGAAGTCGAGCTTGTCGTCCTTGACCGTCACCTGCACGACGCCGCCCTTGGCCAGGCGGCCGAACAGCAATTCTTCGGCCAGCGGCTTCTTCACGCTCTCCTGGATCACCCGCCCGAGCGGCCGGGCACCGTACAGCCTGTCATAGCCTTTCTTGGCGAGCCAGGCGCGGGCGAGGTCGTCCAATTCGATCGTGACGTTGCGGTCGGCCAGTTGCACTTCGAGCTGGAGGACGAATTTGTCGACGACGCGGTGGATCGTCTCCGGCGCCAAGGGGGCGAAGGAAATGATGCTGTCCAGCCGGTTGCGGAATTCCGGCGTGAACATGCGGTTGATCGCCTCCTGATCGTCGCCCGAGCGAACGTCGCTGCCGAAGCCGATTGCCGGCTTGGCCAGTTCGGAGGCCCCCGCATTGGTCGTCATGATCAGGATGACGTTGCGGAAATCCACCGTCTTGCCGTTGTGATCGGTGAGTTTGCCGTAATCCATCACCTGCAGGAGAATGTTGAACAGGTCCGGATGCGCCTTCTCGATCTCGTCGAGCAGCAGCACGCAATGCGGATGCTGGTCGACGGCGTCGGTCAGGAGCCCGCCCTGGTCGAATCCGACATAGCCCGGCGGCGCCCCGATCAACCGCGAGATCGTGTGCCGCTCCATATACTCCGACATGTCGAAGCGGGTGAGTTCGATGCCGAGCGTGCGGGCGAGCTGGCGCGCGACCTCGGTTTTCCCGACGCCGGTAGGACCGGAGAAAAGGTAATTGCCGATCGGCTTTTCCGGTTCGCGCAAGCCTGCGCGAGCGAGCTTGATCGCGGAAGCGAGCGCCTCGATCGCGCTGTCCTGCCCGAACACCATGGTCTTGAGGTCGCGTTCCAGATTCTGCAGCACTTCCTTGTCGTCGCGCGACACGCTCTTGGGCGGAATCCGCGCCATGGTCGCGATCACCACCTCGATCTCCTTGGCGGTGATGGTCTTGCGCCGCTTCGCTTCGGGCAGCAGCATCTGCGCCGCCCCGACTTCGTCGATGACATCGATCGCCTTGTCCGGCAGCTTGCGGTCGTTGATATAGCGCGCCGAGAGTTCGACCGCGGCCCGAATCGCGTCTACCGTGTAGCGGACTTTGTGGTATTTCTCGTAATAGGGCTTCAAGCCGCGCAGGATCTTGACTGAATCCTCGATCGAGGGTTCGGCCACGTCGATCTTCTGGAAGCGCCGGACCAGCGCCCGGTCCTTCTCGAAATAGTTCCGGTATTCCTTGTAGGTGGTCGAGCCGATGCAGCGTATGGCGCCGCTCGCCAGCGCCGGCTTCAGGAGGTTCGACGCGTCCATCGCCCCGCCGCTCGTGGCCCCCGCGCCGATCACGGTGTGGATCTCGTCAATGAACAATACGGAGCCCGGCATCGCTTCGAGTTCGGTGAGGACCGCCTTCAAGCGCTCCTCGAAATCCCCGCGATAGCGCGTGCCGGCCAGGAGTGCGCCCATGTCGAGCGCGAAGATCACGGCGTTCTGCAGCACTTCCGGCACTTCGGCATTGACGATCCGACGCGCCAGGCCTTCGGCGATGGCGGTCTTGCCGACGCCAGGATCACCGACATAGAGCGGGTTGTTCTTGGAGCGGCGGCACAGGATCTGAATGGTCCGGTCGACCTCGGCCTCACGGCCGATCAGCGGGTCGATCTTGCCTGTCCGCGCCTTCTTGTTGAGGTTGACGCAATAGGCATCGAGCGCGTCATGCCCGCGCTTCTGACTCTTGTCGGTGGACGCGGTCTCTTCCTCGGCCCCTTGGACGCGTCGCTGTTCGGAGCGGCCGGGCGCCTTGGCGATGCCGTGGGAGATGTAATTGACGGCGTCGAAGCGCGTCATTTCCTGCTCCTGCAGGAAATACACGGCGTGGCTTTCGCGCTCGGCGAACATGGCGACCAGCACGTTGGCGCCGGTCACTTCCTCGCGGCCGGATGATTGAACGTGAATCGCCGCGCGCTGCAGGACGCGCTGGAAGCTCGCCGTCGGCTTCGCGTCCTCGACATGGCTCGAGATCAGGCTGGCCAAGTCGTTGTCGACATAGTTCAGAAGATCGCGGCGCAGCTTGTCGAGATCGACGGTGCAGGCGCGCAGCACCGCGACTGCATCCTGGTCCTCGGTCAGCGACAGCAGCAAATGTTCGAGGGTCGCGTATTCGTGCCGCCGTTCGTTGGCATAGGCCAGGGCCCGGTGGAGCGTCTTCTCAAGGTTGCGCGATAGCATCCGCGGCTATTCCTTCTCTGATCCGTCACCCGGCCCGGCGGCCGGGCCTTCGCCCGTCTCGACTTCCATCTGCCTCAGCGGGCCGATTGCCCGACCCGCATCTTGCTCCAAGAACCGCTCCAAACCGTAAACAATGGTCGAGCCGTATGCTCCATCGCCGTGCAGCATCCCGCGCGATCGGCGATCGCCGCTCATTCCTTTTCCAGCGTGCATTGCAAGGGGTGCTGATGCTGGCGGGCAAAATCCATCACTTGCGTCACTTTGGTCTCGGCGACTTCATAAGTATATACGCCGCAGATGCCGACTCCCCGGCGATGGACATGCATCATGATGCGCGTCGCCTCGTCGCGGTTCTTTGCGAAGAACCGCTCCAGGACATGCACGACGAACTCCATGGGTGTATAATCGTCGTTCAGCATCAGCACCTTGTACAAGGAGGGCTTGCGCGTCCGGGGCTTGGTCTTGACGACGACCCCGGTCGATTGTTCGTCGTCGCCGCGCTTTTCGTTGTCGCTCATCCTGGTCTCTGGCCGCCTGGGTCCTTGATCATCCGGTCGCCCGGTCTCTGGTCGATCGATCGCAGCGTTCCGAAAATCAACATCAGCATATAAGGGGCGGACGGAATCGTCCAACTCCTCGCAGCGCGCAACCCAGCCCACCACCGCACAGCATCAGGCGCGGTCGCCGCTGTCTCGGTCGGAAATCATGCCATAGAGATGGGAGGATGCGCACATGGAAAAGCGGCTTCTCGGGGAGGCCGAGAAGCCGCAGGGCCGGCAATCGAAGGCAGCGATCGGGGGCGCCGGCAGCGGACACCGGGACGCAGATCGGGGAGACGCGGATCGGCGGGATCAGGCGACCGGCTTGGCCGCCCGCTCGACGACCGAAGTCACACGGGCGCTGATCGGCGCGAAAGTGTCTGTCGCAACCTTGGTGCTCAATTCGCCGAGCTTGGTGGAATTGGCGACCAGCTTGTCGAAATTCGCCTTGGTGAACTCGGCATTGAGTTCGACCATATCCTTCAGCGTCTTGGCCGCGAAGATCGCCTTGGCGGCGGCGGCAGCGCTCTCGAGCTGCGATTGGGTCAACGCGATGAACTCCTTGGAGATCGCCTCAACACCCTTGGTGAATACCGTATTGGCCTGGATCAGCGCATCGATATTGGCTTTGCCGAAAGCGGCAATCTCGTCATAGCCCTTGAAAGTCGGAGTCGCAGTCATGTCGCTCACCATGGAAGTCAGGGGTTGGGACGGCGTCGAATCAGTGATCGCTGCGGTCGGTTCGGCCGGCGGTACAACCACCGGCGCCACGGTCTCGACCGGCGCCGCAGCGCACGCCGGCGAGGGGGCGACTGACGCAACCGGTTCGGTCGGTTCGGCGACCGGCGGTGCGGAATTCTCAGGCGTGAGCGCCGATACGGCCGCGGCCGCCGTCTCGACCGCTTCAGCCGCCAAGGCTACCGCCTTGCCGGAGGCCGCCGATGCGCTCGTCCTGCGTTTGCTAGAAGCCGCCGGCTTTTCCGATGGTGTCGTCATACTCGCGCCCTCGCTGACTGCGGGTTTGAAAGGACGGGTGACCCGGCAGGCCCTTGCTGCACTGCAGCATGAGGCATTCAATAATGCTGCGGCTGCTCGCCCGTCAAGCGGTATCTTGATTTCAGATCGAAATATTTGAATAGGCCAACAGTTGTTGCGTCTGCAATCACCCGTCACCGGCAATGCTTCCACGCGCCGCGCCGCAATAGCCGGTCGGTGATCGCGGTAAAGGCGAATCAATGTGGTGCCGTGGTGGCATTCCGGTTAGGCGCACCTATCCGATTTGTCTAAGCCGGATGCGGCAAAGCGACGACGACGCAGGAACCAAGCCGACGATTAAAACAATAGAACCGTACCAATTGTTGAGCCCTCTTGCCAATAAACACTTTTTTAGAACATCCGCTGCAGCCGCCGAAACGACGAACGCAGCGACCGGCTGGCAACATTTTCCGGCAAGATCGCGGTGGAATTTCGTAGACACGGATTCGGGAACTTCTTAGTCTTTCTTCTGGGCATCGTGTGGCAGGTCTGAGGGTCGGGGGAAATGGATTTGACAAAAATCGGCAGGCAATGGCGCGGGGGCTTCGCCATTGCGCTCGGATTGCTGGGCACGACAGTGCTCGGAGTCAATCCAGTATTCGCGGGGTACGCCTCCGTCGTCGTCGACGCCGGCACCGGCGAAGTCTTGAACGAGGTCAATGCCGATCAGGAAAACTACCCGGCCTCGCTGACGAAGATGATGACGCTCTACCTCGCTTTTGAAGCCTTGAAGAAAGGCCACCTGAAGTGGGATGAGGAATTGCCGGTTTCGCAGTGGGCGGCGGAAAAGATTCCGACCAAGCTCGGCCTGGTGCCGGGCGACACCGTCTCCGTTCATGATTGCATCCTCGGCATGATCGTCCTGTCGGCGAACGACGCGGCAACGGTGATGGCCGAAGCGCTGGGCGGGTCCGAGCCGGCATTTGCCAAGATGATGACGGCAAAGGCGCACGAACTCGGCATGACCAGCACGACCTTCAGGAACGCGGCCGGCCTGCCCGACGAGGATCAGGTCACCACCGCGCGCGACTTGGTCAAGCTAGCCATGGCGCTGTATCAAGACTTCCCGGATCGGTACAAATACTTCTCCACACGCGAATTCACCTTCCGCGGCCGGCTGATCGAAGGCCACAACCATCTGATGTATCGCTATGCCGGCATGGACGGGCTGAAGACCGGCTTTACCTCCGCCTCGGGGTTCAATCTGGCCGCGTCAGCGGTGCGGGACGATCATCGCCTGTTTGCCGTGGTGATGGGTGGCCGCTCCGGCTTTGCCCGCGACAATCTGATGGCGACATTGCTCGACAACGCGTTTGCGCATCGCGACACGGATCCGGAACTGGTGGCGGAAGCAGCCGGCCGCAGCAGCGGCGAGTCCCGGCACCTGCTGGCCGATCTGGCGCCGGTCCGCGAGGCCGATGCCGCGACGATCGAAGCGAAACCGGCGCGCTTCTCACGCCGCGAGCGGCACGGCGAGATCGTCGCCGCGGTACCAGCGGGGCACTGGGCCGTGCAGATCGGCGCCTTCGCCAAAGCGGGCGGCGCCGAGCAGGCGACGCGCGACGCGCTGCATATCGCCGCCTTGCGCGGCAGGCGGCCAGAGATCCTCGACCCCAGCAAGGGCGAACGCCTCTTCCGCGCCCGACTCGCCGGGTTTTCGACCGAGAAGCAGGCACGCGAAGCCTGCTCGGCTCTGAAACACGCCGGTCATGCCTGCGCCGTCATGCCGCCGGCCAAGTTCGGCGTCCGGCTCGCGGCGGTGCGTTCGTAGTTCCACGTCGGCGCTTGGTCGACCCGTCGTTGATGAAATGACTGAGTGAGCAGGGCGGGCATTTTGCCCGCCCTACTTCTTGGTTCCTTGGTAAAGCAAGATGATTTCAGCGATCTTCTACAAGATCAACTTGCGCTGAACCGCCTCAAAACTTCGGCGGCTCAATCCCGCTCTGAGCAAGTTCCGCAACCAGCGCCTGTTTCAGCCGCTCGAGCCCCTGCGCGGTAGTCGATTCCGCGCGCGCGACCAGTACGTCCTGCGTGTTCGAGGCGCGCAACAACCACCAGCCATCCCCGGTCTTGACGCGCACGCCGTCGATCGCGCAAACCTCCGCGCCCTGCTGCTCCAGGCGCGCCTTGACCTCGCCGATGACCGCGAATTTCCGCGCCTCGCTGCACGGGAAGCGCAATTCCGGCGTGTTCAACACGGAAGGCATGCGATCGCGCATCTGGCCGATCGTCTCGTCCGACCTGCCGAGAATGCCGAGCAACCGCACCGCAACATAGAGCGCGTCGTCGAAACCGTACCAGCGGTCGCCGAAGAATATGTGCCCGCTCATCTCGCCGGCCAGCGGCGCACCGATTTCGGCCATCTTGGCCTTGAGCAGCGAATGGCCGGTGCGCCACATCAGCGGCTGCCCGCCCATGGCGGCGATCTGGTCGAACAACACTTGGCTTGCCTTCACATCGGCGATGATCGTGGCGCCGGGATGGCGTTGCAGCACGTCCCGCGCCAGCACCACCAGGAGCTGATCGCCCCAAAGGATGCGGCCATCGGCGTCGATTACGCCGATCCGGTCGCCGTCGCCGTCGAAGGCGATGCCGAGATCGGCCTGCTCCACCGCGACCTTCGCCTGCAACTGCACGAGGTTGTGCGGCTCGGTCGGATCCGGGTGGTGGTTCGGGAAAGTGCCGTCGATCACCTCGTTGATCAGGATGTGCCGTCCCGGCAGGCGCTGCACCAGGGACGTCAGTACCTCCCCGGTGGCGCCGTTGCCGGCGTCCCACACGACGGTAAGCGGGCGCACTCCGTCATAGTCACGGGCCAGACGCGCAATATACTCCTCGGTGATCGAAACGGTGCGGATTTCGCCCATGCCGTTCGTCCAGGCGCCGGACTCGGAAATCCGGCCGAGGCGCTGAATATCCTCGCCGAAGAACGACCGCTTCCCCAGCATCATCTTGAAGCCGTTGTAATTCGGCGGGTTGTGCGAGCCCGTCAGCATGACGCTGCCGTCCACGCCCTGCGTGACCGTGGCGTAATAGACCATTGGCGTCGGGCCGCGGCCGACGCGCAGCACGTCGATGCCGGACGAAATCAGCCCATGGACCAGCGCTGCTTCCAGCATCGGCGAACTGAGCCGCCCGTCGTAGCCCACGGCGGCCGATTTCCCGCCGGCCTCGGCCAGGATGGTGCCGAAGCTGCGGCCAATGGCCCAGGCATCCGCCTCGGTCAACGTCTCGCCGACAACGCCGCGGATGTCGTATTCGCGCAGGATGGTCGGATTGAAGGCGTGACTGTTTCTATCGCTATCGGCGAAGCCCGGCATCGGATACGCTCCCATCAGCTCATCGAAGGCGGTTGGCCGGTCAGGATTGTGCGGCCATCAACTGGACCATGATCTCGCGCAGCTGCGGCGCCACATCGCCGCGCGCCAGACCAAAGGCGAGATTGGCTTCAAGAAAACCGATCTTGTCGCCGCAATCGTAACGCGAGCCCTCATAGCGCAGCCCGTGGAAGGGTTGGCGGCCGATGAGCTTGACCATGCCGTCGGTCAACTGGATCTCGCCGCCGGCGCCGCGCGGGGTCTTCTCGATCTCGTCGAAGACCTCAGGCTGCAGGATGTAGCGGCCGATGATCGAGAGGGTCGAGGGCGCCTCGTCGGGACTAGGCTTCTCCACGAGCCCGCGCACCGAGACGAGGCGTCCCTCGTCGCGCTCGACATCCAGAATACCGTAGCGCTTGGTGTATTGGCGCGGCACGTCGACCACGGCGACGAGATTGCCGCCGACCTCGTCATAGGCGTCGATCATCTGTTTCAGGCACGGCGTCTGCGACAGCACCAGATCATCGGGCAGGATCACGGCGAAGGGTTCGTCCCCGACCAGCCGCCGCGCGCACAGCACGGCATGGCCGAGGCCGAGCGGCATTTGCTGGCGCACCGAGGCGATATGGCCCGGCGGCGGCAGCCATTTCTCGATCGCCGCCAGTTCGGCGAGCTTGCCGCGTTCGCGCAGCGTACCTTCGAGTTCATAGGAAATGTCGAAATGGTCTTCGAGCGCCGTCTTGTTGCGCCCGGTGACGAAGATGAACTCCTCGATGCCGGCGGCCCGCGCCTCTTCGAGCGCATATTGGATGACCGGCTTGTCGACGACGGTCAGCATCTCCTTCGGCATCGATTTGGTGGCCGGAAGGAACCGCGTGCCGAGCCCGGCGACCGGAAACACGGCTTTCCTGACGATCTGGCGCATACCGCTTCCTTCTTGTCGGGGGATATCGCCGAATATCATGGCGAGCCCGTGCACTGCACAACAATTCCGGGACGATAACGGCAATAACGGCGTATATGTTCCACACCGTCGGCGCCATTTCCGGAGCCGCATCGGCGCCGGGCCGAGCGCCTCTCCTCACACCGCCCGGATCCAGATCGCCGTGTCGTGGAACACCGCGCCGCCCGTCGGCGCGCCGGGCTCGGCGCTGGTCAGCGCGTTGATGCCGATGCCTTCGTCGAAGGCGGCGTTCGGCCAGATGCCTTCGACCACGACGACCCCCTGCTGCACACCGTCGAAAGGCCGCGCATGCACCACGACCGTGCCGAGCTCATTGCCGAGTCGAAGCCGCGTGCCCTCGGCACCGCCGAGCGCCGCCAAGTCCTCCGGATGGATCAGGACCGTCGGCCGGCCCTCGCGCGCCCGGCCCGAGGGGGTTTCGCTGAAACTTGTATTGAGGAAGGAGCGCGACGGCGCCGCCACCAGGCGGAACGGCTTTTCCTCCGTCGCCGAATCGATCACCCAGCTCTGGTCGGGCAGCGGCGACAGGCCGGCCCCGCTCGTCCCCAGCGCCGCCCAATCGACCTTGAAATGGAACTTGCCGTCGGCGTGGCGGAAGCCGTCGAGGAAATGCGCGGTCTCGAACGATTTGGCGCAATCGAATCCGCGCCCGTCGAGGAAGGTCTCGGCCGGCGGCAGGCCCGAGGCTGCGAGGGTTTCCTCGATGATTTCCCAGGCCGTGAGCGTGAAGCCGCGGTGCTCGGCGCCGAGACGTTTCGCCAGGCCGGCGATCACGTCATGGTTCTGGCGCGCCTCGCCCGGCGGCTCGACGGCGGCACGCGTGATCTGCAGGACTGTATGGCCGCCCGCCGTGTAGATGTCGTCGTGTTCGAGAAAAGTCGTGGCCGGCAGCACGATATCGGCCATCGCGGCGGTCTCGGTCAGGAACTGCTCATGCACGCAGACGAAAAGGTCGTCGCGGCCGAAACCGGCGCGCACGCGGTTGGTATCCGGCGCCACGGCCATCGGATTGGTGTTCTGAATCAGCATCGCCGTCACCGGCGGACCGTTCCCGAGCGCCGCCGTATCGCCGGTCAGGACCGCGCCGATACGCGACATGTCGAGCACGCGCACCGAACGATCGAGCCGGTCGGTACCCTGGATCAGGCGCTGGTCGAGCTCGTAGTTCGCACCGCCGGAATAGAGCGCGCCGCCGCCCGGATATTGCCAGGCGCCGGTCACGGCCGGCAGGCAGGTCACGGCATGCATCTGCGCCGCACCGTTGCGGCTGCGCGAGAACCCGTAGCCGGTGCGCAGGAAACTGCGCTTCGTGGCGCCGTAGAGCCGGGCGAAGCTCAGGATCTGCGCTTCGGGCACGCCGGTGATCGCCGCCGCCCATGCCGGATCGCGGGGCTCGAGATGCGCTTCGAGTTCGTTCGGCACATCCGTGTAGCGCGCCAGATAGGCGCGATCGGCGAAGCCTTCCTTGAACAGGACGTGCATGACCGCGCAGGCCAGCGCCGCATCGGTGCCGGGCCGGACCATGAGATGCATATCCGCGGCCTCGGCCGTGCCGGTGCGGTAGGGGTCGATCACCACCAGCTTCGCGCCGCGCGTCTTCCGTGCCCGCTGAATATGGGTCATGACATTGACCTGGGTCGAAACCGGATTGCCGCCCCAGACCACGATCAAATCGCTCTCGGCGATTTCGCGGCTGTCGACACCGCGCTTGACGCCGATTCCGGCAAGCCAGCCGACATCGGCCAAGGCCGTGCAGATGGTCGAGAACTGGCGCGAATATTTCATCGTGTTGCGCAGCCGATCGATACCGTCGCGCTGCACCAGCCCCATCGTGCCGGCATAGAAATACGGCCAGACCGTTTCGGCGCCGTGGCGCTCGGCCGCACGGACAAAGCGTTCGGCAACCAGATCAAGCGCGTCGTCCCAGCCGATCGACGTGAAGGCGGCGCGGCCGGCCCCCTTGTCGCCGACCCGCCGCAGGGGCGTGAGCAGGCGATCCGGGTGGTGCTGCCGCTCGGCATAGCGGGCGACCTTGGCGCAGACCACGCCCGCGGTATAGCCGTCACGCCGCCCGCCACGGATCCGGCCGATGCTGCGGCGATCACGGAGCTCGACTTCGAGCGTGCAAACACTCGGGCAATCATGCGGGCAGACGGAATGGGCGAAATCGTCGGGCATGGACCGGCTTGGCGAAATGGTTCGGTGATTACCCTAGGCGAAGCCGACCGTCGCCACAACCGGCGTCCTGATTGTTAGCCCGCTGCGCCGGCCGCGTCGATTTCGTAGAGCACCCAGCCGGATTCGGTCTGCCCGACCGGGCGCAGCCAGGCCGGCGGATTGCCCAGATTCAACCGATCGAGCAATGTCGTCGCCGGCCCGTCGACGATCGCAGTGCCGCCCGTTGCTCCCGGACAGATCAGGATGAACCGCGCGTCGGTCGCCCGCACCGCCTGCGGCACAGCGTCCAGGTCGCGGGCGCCCCAGGCGGCGCGCAGCCGCATGAAGCCGGCAATGCCTTCGTGGTAGAGCGCGCCGACGATGGTTGCCCGCGTTCGGTAGAGCAGCTCCGACCCGTCATTGACATTCGCCACGACGATTGCGCCGGGATAGGGCGCCAGCAGTTGCTCCGTGTCTATCACCGGGCACCGGCGGCTCGCGGCGGCCGCCGCCGGGGATCCGCCGCGGGAGGCGGGGAAAATGACCCCCGAGAACAAGGGGACCACCAGAAATCCGGCGAGCAGGGCGGGCCGTAGCAGCGCGTGCCACGGCCGGAGCCCGGGGTCGCTCGCACGCGCCAACAGGACGGGCAGCATGATCGCCGCCGCTGCAGCCGGATAGGCGGAGAACCGGACATTGACAAAGGCCAAGGCCAAGCCGGCGCCACCGCACATCCCCGCATAGAGCCACAGGATGCCGGGCAGCCGCGTCGCCTGGCGCGATCCAAGGACCAAGGCTGCGGCAACAGCAAGGATCGCAGGACCGACATCGGCGAGAGCATCCGCGGGCCGGCGGATCGGCAGGAACTCCGAATTGTGCGAAAAGAACGCCTTTACCTCTTCCGGAGTCATCAGCGCGGCATAGCCCCGCAAATATTGCGGGAACAGTATGAGCCACAGCGCCAGACCGAGCGCGCCGGCCGCGCCGACCACGAGGACGCGCCAAAGGATCGAGAGCCGGGACGCCGCCAGAGCACGCACCATCCAGCACAAGGCGCAGACGATCAGCGCCAGGGCGAGAAAGTTCACCGAGAGGCGATCGACTTCCGGGACGAGGCGTCCGGCGTGCGGCGGGTCGATGAGCAGAGCGACGGCGATCACCGCCAGCAGCACGCTGCCGGATGCGGCCAGGGCCTGGGCGACGCTCGGCAGGGGATCGCGGATCCAGGACAGAAATACGGCGCCGAACGCCATCATGACGAAGGGCATGGCCTCGGGGCTGAGCCAGATGCCGAGCCCGCTGAACAGGCCGAGGAGAACGCCGGCCCGGATATCGCCGAAGGCGGCGCGGCCGCCGGCGCCCCAGGCGCCGACGGAAAGCGCCGCCAGCGGGACGTGATGCGTGCCGCCGCCGAGCAGCCCGTAGTCGAAGATCGGCTGCGCCGAAGCGGCCAGCACCGGTGCCGTCCAGAGCCATTTCCCCCTGGCCAAGGGGGCCGCCGCCCAGGCGCACAATCCCCCCAGGAGCCCGACCGAGAACGGTCCGATCACCGCGCCGGCCCAGAACAACGCCTGGACCGGCGACAGTATCAGCAGGAGGGGCGCGCGAATCACGAGAATCACGCTGTCAAGGACATGCGACCAGGGCACGATCATGCCGCGGCCGGAATCGTAGCGCGACACCGCATCGCCGAACCAGGCGCCGCTGTCCAGCGCCTCCTGAATCCGCACCAGCCGCATATAGCTGTCCATACCCGCCAGCTTGTTCTGGGCGACCAGCGCAACGCTCGGCCCGCCGACGAACAGAACGGTCGCCGCGGCGAGGCAGAAATACCCGAGCAGTGAGCGTCGCCGCATTCCCTTGGTCCCAGTCATCCAGGCTGGCGCGTCATCGGCCGCACTTTATCTCTCAGAGCGTTGCGGATTCCTGACCGGTGGCACGGCGCCGATCTGATCTGGAACAGATCGGTTGACCGCTATCGAGCCGCGATGGCGTGATGTGTCCGCTTCCGGTCCGCCGGGCGCCTTTCGCCGCGCCGCGGATCGACTACCCTGTCGACATCAACTCCAGCCCAGGGATGAGCGATGTCCACAGCCGAAATGACTGCCCTCCTCGTCATCGACGCACAAGAATCCTTCCGCCACACGCCCTATTGGGACGAAGCGGATTTGCCCGCCTATCTCGATCGCCAACAGGCGCTGATCGACGGCGCCACGGGCATCGGCATGCCGGTCGTCCAGATCCTTCACCTCCGCGAAACCGGCCCTTTCGCTCTCGGGTCCGGATATGTCCAGACATTGGCGCCGGTCAGGATCGAGCCCACTGTGCGGTTCTACAAGAACCGGCACAGCGCGCTCATCGGCAGCGGTCTCGATGTCTGGCTGATCCGCCACGGCATCCGGCGGCTGATCGTCTCGGGGATCCGGACCGAGCAATGCTGCGAGACGACGACGCGGCACGCCTCGGATTGCGGCTACACGGTCGATTACGTCACGGAAGCGACGCTTACCTTCCCGATGCTCGATCCCGCCGGCCGCACCGTACCGCCGACACAGATCAAGGCGCATACGGAATTGGTCCTGGCCGGGCGCTTCGCGCGCATCGTCGATGTCGCGGGCGCGCTGGCCGCGGATGCGGGCCTGCGCGCCGCATGAGCGAAGCCCCGCCGCGCTCGGTGCCGGTCGTGGCCGTCTTGCCGCCGCGCACGCTCCTGCTCGATGTCGCCGGGCCGATCGAGGTCCTGCGCAAGGCCAATCTCGAGCAGGACGCGGTGCGATTCGAGGTGAGCTATGTCAGCCCGTCGCCGCGGGTCGCGAGTTCGATCGGGCTGGAACTTTCCGGCATCGCCGCATTGCCCGATCGCCTGGCCGAGGATGCCATCGTGGTCATCGCGGGCAGCGCCCAAACCCTCATGAACGGGGATGCCGGCCCGGCCGCGCGCGATGCGGCCGACGAAGCCGCGATCGTCGACTGGTTGCGCCGGACGATCGGCGCGCGGCACCGACACGTCTCGATCTGCACGGGCGCGTTGCTGGCTGGCAAGGCGGGGCTGCTCGACGGGCTCAGCTGCACCACGCATCACAGCTGCACGGCGGCGCTGCGCCTATGCGCGCCGGCGGCGCGGGTCGTGGAAAACCGCCTCTTCGTCGAAGACGCCAATTGCTTCACCAGCGCCGGCATCACCGCCGGCATCGACCTCATGCTGCACCTGGTGGCGCGGCTGACCTCGCCGATCGTGGCGCTCGCCGTCGCGCGCTATCTCGTCGTCTATCACCGGCGCGCCGGCGCCGACCCGCAGCTCTCGCCCTGGATCGAAGGCCGCAACCACCTGCATCCGGCGATCCATCGCGTGCAGGACGCGATCGTCGCCGATCCGGCCCGCGGCTGGTCGCTGGGCGAACTCGCCGAAATCGGCTTCGCCAGCCCGCGCCATCTGTCGCGCCTGTTCAACGATCATGTCGGCATGAGCGTCCCGGAATACATCAACCGGCTGCGCGTCGCGCTCGCGCGCGAGTTGGTCGACGGCACGCGGCTCGATCTGGAACACATCGCCGAACGCGCGGGCTTCGCCTCGACACGGCAGTTGCGCCGGGCCTGGAGCCGGGTTCACGCGATGCCGCCGAGTCAGATCCGGCGTGCCGGCCGCGAAGGGCCGCTTCCCGGAAGGCGCGGCGCGCGATAGGTCATCGCCGCGCAGGGCGCGTCAGCCCGCCTCGCCTTCGCCCAGCGACAGCAGGCTGGCATTGCCGCCGGCCGCCGTCGTGTCGGTCGAAACGACGCGCTCGACCGCAAACCGCGCCAGGTAGCGCGGCCCACCGGCCTTCGGACCGGTGCCGGACAGCCCCTCGCCGCCGAAGGGCTGCACGCCCACCACGGCGCCCACCATGTTGCGGTTGACATAGATATTGCCGACCCGGACGCCGGCGACGATCTGGCGCACGGTTTCATCGATCCGGCTGTGAATGCCCAGGGTCAGGCCGAAGCCGGTGCGGTTGATGGCGGCAATCAAGTCGGCCAGCTTGTCGCTGGTCCAGCGGATGATGTGCAGGACCGGCCCGAACACCTCGCCCTCGAGCCGGTCGATGGCGTCGATCTCGAAGAGGCGCGGTGCGAAGAAGCTGCCATGTTCGGTGCCGGGCGGCAGGTCGAGCTTGCCGATCAGCCTGGCTGTGCCGCCGAGCCGCGCGCAATGCCGCTCCAGCGCATGGCGCGCGGCATCGTCGATGACCGGGCCGATATCGGTCGAGATCAAGCCGGGATCGCCGAGCCTGAGTTCGGCGAGGGCGCCGGCCAGCATCGCCCCGACCTTGTCGGCGATCTCCGCCTGGAGAAACAGCACCCGCGCCGCCGAACAGCGCTGCCCGGCCGAATTGAAGGCGGAGCGCAGCACATCCGCGACCAGTTGCTCCGGCAGGGCCGAGCTGTCGGCGACGAGCGTATTGATCCCGCCGGTCTCGGCGATCAGCGGCACGATCGGCCCGGTCCGTGCGGCCAGGACGCGGTTGATCGCTTTCGCCACCTCGGTCGATCCGGTGAAAGCGATTCCGGCAATGCGCGGATCGGCGACCAGCGCCGCGCCGATCGCGCCGTCGCCGGGCAGAAGATGCACGACGTCGCCGGGCACGCCGGCCTCGTGCAGCAGCCTGATCGCTTCGAATCCCACGAGCGGCGTCTGCTCCGCCGGCTTCGCGACCACGGCGTTGCCGGCGGCCAGCGCCGCCGCGACCTGGCCGAGGAAGATCGCCAGCGGGAAATTCCACGGGCTGATGCAGACGAACACGCCGCGGCCGCGCAACTCATAGGTGTTGCGTTCGCCGGTCGGGCCGGGCAGGGGCTGCGGCCCGGCGAATTGCCGGCGCGCCTCGGCCGCATAATAGCGGCAGAAATCGACGGCCTCGCGAACCTCGTCGATCGCGTCGGGCACGGTGCGCCCGCCTTCTCGCACGATCAGCGCGACGAAATCCGGCAACCGTGTTTCGAGGAGATCGGCGGCGCGGTCGAGACATTGCGCGCGCGCCTCGCCACCGCTCCGGTCCCAGGCAGGTTGCGCCCGCTGCGCCCGGCCGATCGCCTCGTCGATCGCAGCCGGCGTGGCGCTGGCCACCGTGCCGAGCTGGCGGCGGCGATCGCTCGGATCGGTCACCTGCTCGGCCGCCGAGCCCGGCCGGACCACGCCGCCGATCAGCGGAGCGGCCGCTATGCTCCGGGCAGCGGCGCGATCGAGCGCGGTCTTCAGCTCGATCAAGGTCGGCAGATCGGCCAGGTCACGGCCGCGGCTGTTGCGCCGGCCATCGCCGTAAAGCTCGGCGGGCAGCGGGATCCGCGGATGCGGCTTCGATTTCAAGCCGCGGATCTTGGCCGCCGGATCGGCGACGATCTCATCGATCGGCGCGCGCTCGTCGACCAGGCGGTTCACGAAGGAGGAGTTGGCGCCGTTCTCCAGCAGCCGGCGCACCAGATAGGCCAGCAGATCCTCATGACTGCCGACCGGCGCGTAGATCCGGCACGGATGCCCGAGCTTGTCGGCGCCGACCACCTGCTCGTAGAGCGCCTCGCCCATGCCGTGCAGGCGCTGGAATTCGAAGTCGCTCCTGGTGCCGGCGAGTTCCAGGATCGTGGCCACGGTCAGCGCGTTATGCGTCGCGAACATCGGGTAGATCGCAGCCCCGGCGGCGAACATGCGCTTGGCGCAGGCGACGTAATTGACATCGGTCGAGGCCTTGCGCGTGAACACCGGATAGCGGTCGAGGCCGCGCTCCTGCGCGCGCTTGATCTCCGTATCCCAATAGGCGCCCTTGACCAGCCGGATCGCGAGCCGCCTGTTGTGGCGCCGCGCCATATCGTCAAGCAAATCAAGAGCGGCGAGTGCGCGGGTCTGATAGGCCTGCACGGCCAGGCCGAAACCGTCCCAGCCGGCGAGGTCCGGGTCACCGGAAAGCGCCTCGATCAGCGCCAGCGACAGATCGAGGCGGTCGGCCTCCTCAGCGTCGATCGTGAAACCGATGCCGCCTTGCTTGGCGTCGAGCGCCAGCGCCTTGACCCGCGGCAGCAGCTCGCCGACGACGCGGCCGTGCTGAGCCAGCTCGTAGCGCGGATGCAGTGCCGAGAGCTTGACGGAAATCGACGGCGCCGCGTCGATCGGGCGGCCCTCGACCGTCGCGGCGATGCGGGAAACGGCATCGCGATAGCTGGTGCAATAGCGCTGGGCGTCGGCCGCGGTGCGCGCCGCTTCGCCCAGCATGTCGTAGGAATGGCGGTACCCCGCCTTCTCGGCCGCGCGCGCGGTCTCCAGCGCCTCGCCGATGGTCCGCCCGAGTACGAATTGCCGGCCGAGAATGCGCATCGCGGCGGTCACCGCCTGACGGATCACCGGCTCGCCCGAGCGCTGGATCAGCCGCCGGACCAGCCCCGCCGGCTCGCCCTCGCCCGTCTCCGGCTGCACCAAGCGGCCGGTCAGCATCAGCGCCCAGGTCGAGGCATTGACGAAGAGCGAGGCGGAGCGACCCAGATGCTTCTGCCAATCGGCCGGGCCGATCTTGTCGCGGATCAGCCGGTCGGCCGTCTCGGCATCGGGAATGCGCAACAGCGCTTCGGCCAGGCACATCAGCACCACGCCTTCGACCGAAGACAGCTCGTATTCATGAAGGAAGGCGTCGATGCCGCCTTTGCCGACCCGCCCGGCCCGGACTTGCGCAACGAGCGCCCGCGCCCGCTCACCGATCCGGTCCAGCGCCGCCGGTTCGAGTTCCGCCGCCGCCAGCGCGGCCTCGACCGCGTCATGCTCCGAGCGGCGATAGGCGGTGCGGAGCGCCGCGTGCCGCGGCGACGGATCAGGCGGAATGGTCTGAAAAATCATGGCGGCGATCCCGGGCGCGCATCCCGGCCGACATCGGCGGGACGGCACTGCCGTTGTATCCCGTCGGCGCGGACGGTCAAGATGCCTGCGCCGAACACCGCTTGACGCGGGAGGAAGATCGGAGGAGCTTCGCGCCGCCCGACGTGTCGGAGCTTCGCCGGAAGGACTGATCCATGCCCAGATTTGCCGCCAATCTGTCCATGATGTTCAACGAAGTGCCGTTTCCGGAGCGCTTCGCACGCGCCGCCGCCGCGGGGTTCAAGGCGGTCGAGTTCCTGTTCCCCTATGACTACCCGCCGGCCGACATCGCCGCCTGGCTGGCCGCATCGGGACTCGAAACCGTGCTCTTCAACATGCCGCCCGGCGATTGGGCCAAGGGCGAGCGCGGCGTCGCGGCGCTGCCCGGGCGCGAGGCGGAGTTCCGCGCCGGCGTGACCCGGGCGCTGGACTATGCACAGGCGCTCGGCACCAAGCGCATCCACGCGATGGCCGGGCTGATGCCCGAAGACGCCGATCCCGAATCCTGCCGCAGGACCTATATCGAGAATCTGCGCTACGCCGCGCGCGAAGCGGCAAAGAATGGGCGAACCGTCCTGATCGAGCCGATCAACCATCGCGACATGAAGCACTTCTTCCTCAATACCCAATCCCAGGCGCGCGCCGTGCTGGATGCGGTCGGCGAGCCCAACCTCTTGATCCAGATGGATTTCTACCACGCGCAAATCACCGAGGGCGACCTCGCCATGACCTTGCGGCGGCAGGTGGCGTCGGTCGGCCATGTCCAGATCGCCGGCGTGCCGGAGCGCCACGAGCCGGATATCGGCGAGGTCAACTACCCCTATCTCTTCGCGCTCCTCGACGAGTTGGGCTATGCCGGCTGGGTCGGGTGCGAATATCGCCCGCGGAACGGTACCGAGGCCGGGCTCGGCTGGCTTGCCGGCGCGGCGTGACGACGCCCTGTTGCGCATCAGCGCCCCTCTGCCTATATTCACGGTGTCGGGCAACCGACTATGGCGATAAACGGTGTATGGAATAAGCGTTACGGACCCGGGGGCAGTGCCCGGCGCCTCCACCAATCCGCTCCGGCCGGTGCTTGACCGATCCGGATTTCAGGGGGCGATCCAGCTTCGACGTGCGTGGTAAAGGTGCACCTTTTGCTCGGCATGATACCGCCGTTACCGGGTCAAATCCTAAGTGCCAACGACAACGTTGCACTCGCTGTCGCTGCCTAACGGCTAGTGATAAGCGCGGTTCGGGGGGCACCGGGCAACAGAAGCCCCCCACTTAACGCAGCATGTCAGACCGCGAGTGAAGAGAACCGGCGCAAATGGCAAAACCGACGCTCCGCTACGACAAGATGGTCGAAAAGGCGCTGCGCAACGTCATTCGCGACGCGCTGAGCGTGACCGCAGAAGAGGGGCTGCCGGGCGCGCACCATTTCTACATCACCTTCCGTACCCATTATCCCGGCGTCGAGATTCCGGATTTCCTGCGGGCGCAGTACCCGAATGAAATGACCATCGTGCTGGAGAACCAGTTCTGGGATCTCGAAGTCGACGAGCGGCGGTTTTCGCTGACGCTGAGCTTTCGCAGCCAGAAGCAGCGCTTGGCCGTGCCGCTCGACGCGATTACCGCCTTCGCTGATCCGTCGGTAAAGTTCGTCCTGGAATTCCCGGTCGAGACGTCGGAAGCGCAGCCGGCGGAGACTCCGACGATCGGCGCACAGCCGGCCGCGCTGCCGGAACCGGGCACAGAAATGCGGACTGACGCGACCGCCAAACCCGGCGAAGTCGTCAAGCTCGATTCGTTCCGCAAGAAATGAACGGCCGCCCGGCCTGCGGGGACCGGGGATGACCTACTCCCGCGCCCGATAGAGTCAACACGGACATTGCCGACCGGATGGAGCGCAAGTGAGGGAGGAAGCCGATGACCTCGCTGGCCTGCTCCGCGGCGAAAAGCCGGCCTGGGACACTTTCGTCGCGCGCTTCGCCGGGCTGATCGCCGCGTCGGTGCGGCGCGTGGTCGGCCCGGGCGGCGAGATCGACGATATTGCGCAAGACGTCTTCCTGCGCCTGTGCAAGGACGATTATCGGCTGCTGCGGCAATTCGATCCGGCACGCGCCGGCCTCACCACCTGGCTGACCATCGTCGCACGAAGCGCCGCCCATGATGCGATCCGGCGCCGCCGCGCGCCGACCCAGACCCTGGACGACACGCCCGAAAGCGCGCTCGCCGTGGCACCGCAGATCCCGGAACGGGTCAAGATCCCGCAAGGCCTGCTGTCGCCGCGGCAACAGCTGATCTTGACGATGCTCTATGATCGCGAGATGGAGGTTGCCGAGATTGCGCAAGCGCTCGACATCGATGCGCAAACCGTGCGCAGCACGCATCACAAGGCGATGATCAAGCTGCGCGCCCATTTCGGCGAAACGGACTGACCGGCAAAAATGCGTGACCGAGGGGGGATGCGGCGCGGCAACGCGGCGTACAACCGAGGAAGAGGAATCGGGACAATGATGGACGATCCACAATTCGAGCCGGATCGGGCGCTGGTCGAAAGCTGGCGCCGCGCATCGATGCCGCGGCCGGCACCGCCGGATCTGATGCTGCTGGCCGCCTATGCCGAAGGCCGGCTCAACGACGCCGAGGCCGAACCGATCGAGGCCGCTCTGGCGTCCGACCCGGCGCTGCTCGACACCCTCCTCGCGCTGCGCGAGCCTTCGGCCGCGGCGATCCCGTCCGCCGCCCTGATCCGATCGGCGCAGGCGCTGGTACCGGGACCAGCCTTGTCTGCGCCATCGGTTGTGAGCTTCGCGCGGCGCGGCGCGGCGCGGCGCGGCGCCGATGCGTGGCTCGCCTGGGGCGCGGTGGCGGCCAGCCTGCTCATCGTCTCGACGGCGGGCTTCAGTCTCGGCATGAACACCGGCCGTGCGGTCGATACCCCGGCGGGCGTCGAAGCGCCTGGCGATCTGCTCGACCTGTCCAGCCTCGCGGGCGACGATTTTGGCTGATCAGGCGCCCCAGACGCCGAAGCGCGGCCTGGCGGCGCCGCGCGTCACCACGGTCGTGTTGCTGCTGTCGCTGGCGCTCAACATCTTCATTGCCGGCGGTTACGCCTTCCAGGAATGGCGGGTGGCGCACCCGCCGGCGCCGCAGCCGGAGCGCCGGCTGCAAATGCTGGTCGAGCGGCTCGGCCTCGACCCCGAGACCTCGCACCCCTTCAAGGAATTGCGGCGCGGCTTGCGGGGCGCGCAGCAGGTTCTTCAGGCGAAGAACCACCCGCTGGGCGAGGCCTATTGGGAAGAGCTGTCGACGCCGCAGCCGGATCCGAAGCATCTGCAGAGCCTGGTCGACCAGATGGTCGCCAACCGTCATGAATTCCAATCCGTGGTGACCGAGGTCATGGTCCAATTCATGGCGACCCTGACACAAGAGCAGCGCAACCAGCTCATCCGGATCGTCGAGGACCGCTCCAACCCCGCGGGAGCGCCCGTACGGAACAGCGTCGGCAACTGACGGCGCGCGCCCTTCCCCCGCCCCCGGCGACAGCGTCGCGCGCTGCACCGTCGAGCGAGCGCAAGCTTCTGATCTCGGGCGATGCCGCCTGGACACATCCGATCCATGACGCATGCACGGACCGCCGGGGGCTGCCGCGTCCGAACGGAATTGCCGATCGCCGGCCCGCCATGGCAGTTTGGCGGCCGCCACGAACAGGGGATCAGCGAAAATGAGCGCCGAGACGGTAACCCGGATCGAAACCGACACGATGGGCGAGGTGGCGGTGCCCGCCGACCGCTATTGGGGCGCGCAGACGCAGCGCTCGCTGCAGAATTTCAAGATCGGCGGCGAGCGCATGCCGCGGCCGCTGATCCGCGCGCTCGGATTGCAGAAGAAGGCGGCGGCGCTGGCCAATCTGGCGCTCGGCAAGCTCGATCCGACCATCGCCGACGCGATTGCGCGCGCCGCGGACGAGGTCATCGACGGCACCCTGATCGAGCATTTCCCGCTGGTCGTGTGGCAGACCGGCTCCGGCACCCAGACCAACATGAACGCCAACGAAGTGATTTCGAATCGGGCGATCGAATTGCTGGGCGGCACGATCGGCTCGAAGAAGCCGGTGCATCCAAACGACCACGTCAATTACGGCCAATCCTCGAACGATAGTTTCCCGACCGCGATGCATATCGCGGCGGGTGAGGAAGCCAATAATCTGCTGCTGCCGGCATTGCGCCATCTGCATGGCGCGCTGGCCGCCAAGGCGGCGGAATTCGCCGATATCGTCAAGATCGGCCGGACACATCTACAAGATGCGACGCCGATCACGCTCGGGAACGAATTCTCGGCCTATGCCAAGCAGATCGAGTACGCCATTCTGCGGATCGAGGCGGCGCTGCCGCGAGTCTACGAGCTGGCGCAGGGCGGCACCGCCGTCGGCACCGGCCTCAATGCCGCAATCGGCTTCGACCGCAGCTTCGCCGAACAGGTGGCGGCGCTGACCGGCCTGCCCTTCGTCCCGGCCGCCAATAAATTCGAGGCGCTGGCCGCGCATGACGCGCTGGTCGAGCTGTCCGGCGCGCTTAACACCATCGCCGCATCGGTCATGAAAATCGCCAACGATATCAGGCTCTTGGGTTCAGGCCCGCGGTGCGGCCTGGGCGAAATCCATTTGCCCGAGAACGAGCCCGGCTCGTCGATCATGCCCGGGAAGGTCAACCCGACCCAGGCCGAGGCGATGACCATGGTGGCGACGCAGGTGATGGGCAATCATGTCACAGTGACGATCGCCGGCAGTCAGGGGCATTTTGAACTGAATGTCTATAAGCCGGTGATCATCTTCAACGTCCTGCAGTCGATCCGACTGCTGGCCGACGCCGCGATGAGCTTCGCCGATAACTGCGTGGTGGGCATTGAAGCCAACCATACGCGAATCGACATTCTGCTCCACGAATCGCTGATGCTGGTGACTGCCCTCAACCCGCATATCGGCTACGACAAGGCCGCCAAGGTCGCAAAGAAGGCTCACGCCGAGGGCACCACGCTGAAGCAGGCGGCGCTGTCGCTGGGCTTCCTGACCGAGAAGGAATTTGACGAGTGGGTGCGCGCGGAGAGCATGCTGGGGCCGAGATAGCCCCGACGAAGGCGCTGGCCTCCCAATGGGAGGTGGCGGACGCCGATACGATGCGCAAGCGGTCGGTGGTGATCGCCGGCCACCGGACCAGCGTATCGCTCGAGACCGCTTTCTGGGCGGCATTGAAGGAGATCGCGGATATCCGCTGCATCTCCGTCAACCGGCTGGTGGAATCGATCGACGCGGCGCGTGCGACCAATCTGTCGAGCGCGATCCGCGTCTTCGTGCTGCGCTGGTATCGCGATCAGACGGTACGCGATGCCGCGCTGCCGCATTGAGGTGTGATCGGGCGAAAAGTCGCGGTGCGGCGGAATCGGTAATGACGGGCGGTACTGTCCCGTCGTTATTCGATCATTTACCGCACGGCTTCTTAATGGCTGCGAGAGCGATCGGCATCGGGAGCTTGCCCATGGGCGAAGTTATCAACCTGAACAAGGCGCGCAAGGCGCGCGAGAAGCGTGCGGCTGAGGCGCGCGCCGCCGAACACCGCGCTCGATTCGGCCAGACCAAGGCCGCGCAAACGAAGAATTTGAAAGAGACCGGCAAAAGCAAATCCGACCTGGACGGCAAGCGGCTGGACTGACGCCCCCATGCCATTCGAGTCCGGTGACGAGACGAAGCACCGCAAGCGGCGGCCGCATCATCATACGGCGCAGGGATTTCGCAACCCGGCGAATTCGCCGAACCGCGAGAAGCGCCGGCACCGCGCGCTGAAATTCCTCTGGCGCCAGCGCATGCACGTCATCCGCCCGGCGCTTTCGACCGATCACGTGCTGCCTCCCGACTCCGTCAAGGCCGGACTCGCCGCCCATGACGGCGCCGAGGCGGTCACCTGGCTCGGGCATGCCGCCTTCCTGCTGCGCCTGGGCGGCATGACGGTGTTGATCGACCCGTTCCTGTCGGATTACGCGTCGCCGATCCCGGGCATCGGCCCGCGCCGCTTCACCCCGCCGGCGCTGACAGTCGAGCAATTGCCGCCGATCGACGTACTGATCGTCTCGCATAATCATTACGACCATCTCGACGCGCGGACGATCGCCGCATTGCCCCACAAGCGCCGCATCCAGGTCGTCGTGCCGCTCGGCCTCGGCCGCTTCTTCCGGGCGCGGGGGTTCCACCATATCGCCGAGCTGGATTGGCATCAGGCGGTCGATCTCGATGGCTTGCGCATCACCTGCGCGCCGGCGATCCATCGGTCGGCGCGCGGCCTGATCGACCGCAACCGCACGCTCTGGGCAGGATTCGTGCTGGAAAGCGCCGAGCGGCGCGTCTATTTCGGCGGCGATACCGGCTATGGCGCAGTCTTCGCGGATACCGGGCGGCGCTACGGCCCGTTCGACCTGGCCTTGCTCGGTATCGGCTGCTATGCGCCGCGTGCCGCCATGCACATGAACCACGCCAACCCGGAAGAGGCGATCCAGATCGCCCGCGACCTCGGCGCCGAGCATGTCATGGGCATGCATTGGGGCACGATTCTCATGACCGAGGAACCGGCCTTCGAGCCGCCGGAACGCTTCCGGGCCGCCGCCGACGCCGCCGGATATTCGCCGGAGCAGGCGTGGCTGCTGAAGATCGGCGAGACCCGGACGGTGCCGGAAGGCGCCGTCGCGCGCCAGGCCGAGGCGGTGCAGGCGGCCTGAACACCATCGCCTACAAATGGCGAATATGCCGCTCGATATCAGCCTTGCCGCGTGCAACCGCTTATGGCAAACCCTCCCCACCAATCAGCGGGCAAGCCGTCCACGCTGCGCCCGATCTTGGGGGGAGGCAATAAATGAACACCGACCAACGGCCCAATATCCTGATCATCACGTCCGATCAGTATCGCTATCCGCGCTTTTCCTATGGGCCTGATCATGGTTTCGATGAGCCGCTGAAGCGGATTCTTGGATTCCATGAGACGATCGGCGAAGACAACCCTTACGTCAAATTCTTCCCCGGCCTCCTGCGCCTGCGTAAGAACGCGGCCGTGCTGCGCAACCACACCATCGCCGCCAGCGCCTGTACGCCCAGCCGCGCCACGATCTACACAGGCCAATACGGCACGCGCACCGGCGTCACCCAGACCGACGGTCTGTTCAAGAACGGCGACAATCCGGACTTCCCCTGGCTGGCCGCCGACGGCATCCCGACTTTGGGCTCCTGGATGCGCGAGGCCGGCTATTCGACGCATTACTTCGGCAAGTGGCATATCAGCAACCCGCCGGAGCATTCGCTCGAGCGCTACGGCTTCGACGATTGGGAAGAATCCTATCCGGAGCCGCACGGCACGGCGACCAACAATCTGGGCCTCTACCGCGATGTCGGTTTCGCCGATGCGGCGTGCGATTTCCTGCGGCGCCAGGGCCTGGCGCTCAACTACAACCGCGCCGTCGCCGAGGCCGCCGCCCGCGATCCCGACGCGACCGGCCCGAGCGCAGATGCCGTCCGGCCCTGGCTGGCGGTCGCCTCCTTCACCAATCCCCACGATATCGCAACATATCCGGGCGTGATCTCGCAAGCCCTGCCGGCGGCGCAGGACGCCGCAGCGCCGGCTTCGCCCGAGGGTGTCACCGCGCCGGGCGCCAAGACCAAGACGCAATCGGCCTTCGGGCCGTTGACGGTGCCGTATCAGGGCGCCGAGACGCCGCTGCCCACGGCCGGAACCTTCGCGGTGCCGCTCAACCCGCTGGGCTTCCCGCAGGATTGCGCCAGATCGGCGCCGACCCAGGACGAATCGCTGGCCGACAAGCCGTCCTGCCAGCACGATTACGCCTATAAGATGGGGCTGGCGCTGGCCGCGAAGGCCGGCTTCAACGCCGCCGGCCAGATCACCGGCAAGGGCGATTCGGATCTGGCGATCGCGCTGGCGCTCAAATTCTCGATCCCGCTGCAACTGGCCGAGCAGCCGGAACAGGCCTGCCTCGACTTCATTCAGCTCTACGCCTATCTGCATGCGGCGGTCGACACGCATATCGACCGGGTGCTGCAGGCGCTCGAGGAATCCGGCCAAGCCGACAACACCATCGTGATTTTCCTCGCCGATCACGGCGAATACGCCGCCGCGCACGGCATGCTGATGGAAAAATGGCACACCGCCTACCAGGAGGCGCTGCATGTTCCGGTGGTCGTGCGCTTCCCGCACAAGCACCCCGGCAAGGGCTCGGGCGAGCCGCTGCGCCAGATCGATGCGCTGACCAGCCATGTCGACATCGTGCCGACGGTGCTGGGCCTCGCCGGCGTCGACGCCCATGAGCGTGAAAAGATCGCCCGCAAGCTGGCGGAGCGACGGCCCGTCCCGCCGCTGCCCGGAGCCGATCTGGCGCCGTTGCTGCGCGGCCATGCGGACGTGGTGCGCGAACCTGACGGCAGCCTGCGCAAGGGCGTGCTGTTCATCACCGACGACACGATCACCGAGCCGCTGGCGCCGTCTCTGCCCGCCAATGGCTGGGGCGAGAAATCCATGGCGGAATTCCATCTCTACCACAAGGTCGTCGACGCCGTGCGCAAGGGCACGGACGGCAAGGGGCCGGTCGAGCTGGCGCCCGGCCCGGTTCGCCAGCCGAACCATGTCCGCGCCGTCCGGACGCGGGAATATAAGCTCGCCCGCTATTTCGACCCGACCGGCTGGGCCAACCAGCAATGGGAAATGTACGATCTGGAGCATGACCCGAACGAGACGACCAATCTGGTCGAACTCGACGCGACCCCGCCGCGCGCGCGGGCGCATCTGCCGGACTGGGCCGGCCGGTCGGCGTCGCTGCAGCACAAGGTGGATGAGCTGGCCGCGCTGCTGGCCGCGCTGGAAAAGCGGGATTTGTAGGCTTCCGCAGGGGGAGGCGGAGGCTTGCTCCGCCCCCTTGAGCGACTTGAGACGACCGCGCACCGGCAAGCGCGATGCCGCCCGCTACCGTCTCGCGCGGCGCGCCGGATTACAGCTTGTTGATCGCTTGGGCAAAATTCTTAAATACCGGCAGCAAATTCCTTTGTTCGATGATGTTGGTCGCAAACTTCGACTGGCTCGCTAAGCTGAGCGCCTCGTTCGCTTCGCTGACAAACACCTCCTTTGAGCTAGGCGTTTTCCCAACGTATTCTTCCTTGATCTTGATCCCGAAGGCGACTCCGCGCTTCTCCAGCACGCGCATCATGTGCGGAATATAACCTTCGCCATTCCTGCCATCTCGGCTCAGCAGGAAGAGCAGGTCGATCAAGTCATTAATTTTCTTTTCTTTCGTTTTTCTGAAAACCATCGAGATGGCTTTGTCCCAGACAAGATCCGGAAGTCCGAGTAGATTTATTTTCAGCTTTCCTATTTCCTGTTTGTCGACGCGTGTGTATTTGACGGTCGGAGTTCGGCTGATACTGATTTCGATATTGGACCATGTCCCCATGATCGTGTGGCCGGTTTTGTCCTTGCAGGAGAAATTGACTTCACACTCGCCGAGCGCTTCATTGAGCTTCGTGATGAACTCCTCGCCGACTTCGTCATCGAACGCGAAATCGCAGATAATTCGGAAATCCAGATCGTTGACTGCCCGCGGTCCGCCTAACAGCGTAATTGCCGCACCGCCCGCCAGAATCACCATGAAACCGGTAGCTTTAAGGACGATCGCGCGGAATTTGCCGGCCACTTCAAATTTCTGCTGGTCCGGGGTCTGCTTGACCTCCTTTTTCTTCGAGAACTCCTCGTCCAGTTCGTCGAGCAAAGATGATTGGAACATCGCCTGCGCAATTCGGCCCGGCAGTATGCGCGCCGCGACGGCGCGCAGCGGCGGCGATGGCGGACGAAATCCGGGCCTCGGCACGGGAGCGGCCGAGTTTGTCGGTGGCAACGGTGCGGACCTGCCCAGCGGCTTTGCCTGCGCCGCCGCTCCAACGGCCGGTGCGGCGCGACCCGCAGTGATCGAAGCGCACGCCCGAGGGCCAAACTGCGTCGGCGGCGGCGGAACGGAGCTTCTGCCGATCGCAGGCTGCGCCGTACCGCCCACACGCGAGTCACGCCCGGCCGGCCGGTTCCCCGCGGCGCCAGGCATCGCAAACTGCGTCGGCGGCGGTGGAACGGGCGGTCTGCTCATCAAGATCCTCCAGAGCGATATATACAGGACGGACACATCGGCCCTGCCGAGCCCTTCGATCCATCGCAGCCCGCCTGCGCAAGCCAATGCCGATGGCGGATCTTTCACTCGGCGGCAGCGAGGTCGCTTTTTACCAGGTTACATCGATCGTCATTCTCCGAACAGGTGGAGATACGCGCAGCGAGCGGCCTCGAAACTCTATGCCCGCTTCATACCGCCCGCCGGCCTATCGTCTCGATTTTTCATGCCGCGGGTGCGACTCTTGGAGCATCGTCAACATGAGGACGGCCGCTCCGGCCGTTACCTGAAAGATGAGCGAGCACGAACGCGAAGCCCACGGCGACGAGCCTCCGGAACTGATCGACCTGATGATCGGCGCCGCCGGCGCCGGTCCCGACGACCGGATCGTCATTGCCGGGTCCCGGCTCGATCTCCTGATCGGCCTGTTGCGCCGCGGCTTCGCCGCCGCGATGTGTCTAGCCGGCCAAGCGCCGGCCGGCGGCGAAATGCCCGACATCCTGCTGATCCCCGATGCGAAATTGTCCGAGACCCCGCTGACCGCCTTGCCGTCGCTGCTGCGCCGGCTGGCGCCGGGCGGCACGGCCGTGTTGCACTGCCCGCAACAGGGCGGCACACGGCGCGCCCTGCAGCGCTTGCTGCGGGAGAGCGGCTTCGCCATGGCAGGCGAGCGCAATTGCGACCAAGCCGTGCTCCTGACAGCGCGCAAGCCGGGCGCGCTGCGCTTGCGCCAAGTCGCGTGAGGTTCCAAGCCATGAGAAATCTTTCCGCCCCCCTCGCCGATCTCGCCGGCTACGTCACCGCCGTGCCCACGCCGTTTCGCGACGACAGGATCGACGAACCCGCGCTCGGCCGCTTCTGCGATTGGCAGATCGGCCGGGGTATCGCCGCCCTCGCCGTCTGCGGCACGACCGGCGAGGCCCCGACCTTGACCGCGGCCGAGCACGGCCGCGTGATCCGCCTGGCCGTCGAGGCCGCTGCCGGCCGCGTGCCGGTGATCGCCGGCGCCGGCTCGGCCTCGACAGCGCATGCCATCGAGTTGGCGCAGGCGGCCGAATTGGCGCGCGCCGACGCGCTGCTCGCGGTCGTGCCCTATTATAATCGGCCGTCGCAGGAAGGGCTCTACGGCCATTTCCGTGCCTTGCACGACGCAACCTTCCTGCCGATCCTGCTTTATGACGTGCCTTCGCGCTGCTGCTGCGGACTCGAATTCGAGACGATCCTGCGCCTGGCCGAACTGCCGCGGATCATCGGCCTCAAGGATGCGACCGGCGCCATCGCCCGGGCGGCCCAGCTTCGGCGGCGGCTCGGCGGCGGCTTTCGCCTGCTGAGCGGCGACGACGCCACCGCGCTCGGTTATTTCGCCCAGGGCGGCAATGGCTGCATCTCGGTGACCTCGAATGTCGCGCCGCGGCTGTGCATCCAGATGCACGATGCCTGGCGGCGCGGCGACACGGTCGAAGCCGAAGTGCTCTCGGCCGTGCTGATCAAGCTGACCACGGCGCTGTTCAAGGAGACGAACCCTGTGCCGGTGAAGCATGCGCTGCATCGCCTCGGCCATATGTCGGAGGAAGTCCGGCTGCCGCTCTGCCCGGCCGCCGAGCCGACCCGGCGGGCCATCGCCGAAGCCTTGGCGCCGCTGGGTCTCGCCCAAATCCGCGAGGCGGCGCGCGCCGGCCGAAGACGGCCGCCGGCGGCGGCGTGAGCGCCGGCCGACGACGCGGCCGAATTTCGGCGCGACGCCGACGCTGGGATGAGGCTCGATCCGGCTTCCGCCGCCGCGACGTTGTCGGAGAGGAGGAGCCACGCCGATGAGTCTCGCAGCCTGGGACCGATCTGGTGCGCGGCGGGCGCTATCTGCTGCTGCCGGTCTCGGCAATCATGGCCGTATTCTTCGTCGCCGAAGGCGTGCCGCAGACCCTGGCCGGGCCGGTCGAGGCGCAGACGATCACGGGCGCAACCCAGCTCATCGCCCGCGGCCCGGTCGCAAGTCAAGAGGCGATCAAGCTGCTGAGCGGCGATGGCGGCGGCTTCTTCAACGCCAATTCGGCCCATCCCTTGGAGAACCCGACGCCGCTCAGCAATCTTGCGGAAATGGCTCTGATGCTCGTCATCGGCGCGGCACTCACCAATAGCTTCGGCCGCATGGTCGGCAATCAGCGCCAGGGCTGGGCGGTCTTCGCGGCCGGGCTGATGATCGGCAGGACGCCGGAATTCCTCGGCAAGAAGATCGAGGCGCGCGAGATGAAGCTGGCCGTGCTGGCGCTGCTCGTCGCCCCGGCCGCGATCCTCGTGCTGACCGCGCTGGCGAGCGCGCTGCCCGCCGGGTTCGCCGGCCTCAACAATGCCGGACCGCACGGGTTTTCCGAGATCCTCTACGCCTATAGCTCGGCCGCCGCGACCAATGGCAGCGCCTTCGCCGGGCTCGACGCGAACTCGACCTACTACAACGCGACGCTGGCCGTGGCGATGTTCGCCGGCCGGTTCCTGGTGATCGTCCCGGTGCTCGCCATCGCCGGCTCGCTCGCCGCCAAACCGCGCGTGCCGCGCCAGTCCGGTACGCTGCCGACCGACGGGCTGCAATTCATCGTGCTGCTCGTCGCTACCATCATCGTCGTCGGCGGGTTGACTTTCGTGCCGGCGCTGGCGCTCGGCCCGCTCGAAGAGCAGCTCGCCGCGCAGGCGGGTATCGGTCATTGAGACGGCGACGGCACCCTACATCGCGACGATCTTGCCGGGATTCATCAGCCCCTGCGGGTCGAGCGCACGCTTGATCCGGCGCATCAGGTCGAGCGCGTCGGCGCCGTGTTCGGCTTCAAGGTACTTCATCTTGCCGTAGCCGACGCCATGCTCGCCGGTGCAGGTGCCGCCGAGGGCGAGCGCGCGGGCGACCATGCGGTCGTTGATCCGCGATGCCTCCTCGAACTCCTCCGGCCGGTTCGGGTCGAGCATGAAGCACAGGTGAAAATTGCCGTCACCGACATGGCCGACGAGCCCGACCGGCACGGCAGCCCCTTCGAGATCGCGCTTGGTCTGGCCGATCGCTTCGGCCAGATTCGAGATCGGCACGCAGACATCGGTCGCCCAGCCCTTCGAGCCCGGCCGGAGCGCCAGGCCGGCATAAAAGGCGGTATGCCGCGCAGCCCAGAGCCTGGCCCGCGCCTCGGCACTTTCGGTCCAGTCGAATCCGGCGCCGCCATGTTCCGCGGCGAAACCGGCCGCCATCTCCGCCTGCTCGCGCACGCCGGCCGGTGTGCCGTGGAATTCGAAGAACAAGGTCGGCGCCACGCCGAGATCGAGCTTCGAATATCGGTTCACCGCCTCGATCGAGAGTTCGTCCAGAAGCTCGATGCGAGCGACGGGGATGCCGGCCTGGATGATCTCGATCACCGCATCGACGGCATCGGCAATGGTCGGGAAGGTGCAGACTGCGGCCGAGATCGCCTCCGGAATGCCATAGAGCCGCAACGTCACTTCGGTGATGATCCCGAGCGTGCCTTCAGATCCGACGAAGAGCCGGGTCAGATCATAGCCGGCCGAGGATTTCCGCGCACGGTTCGCGGTCTTGACGATCTTGCCTTCCGGCGTCACCACTTTCAACGCCAGGACGTTCTCGCGCATCGTGCCGTAGCGCACGGCGTTGGTGCCCGATGCGCGCGTGGCCGCCATGCCGCCCAGCGACGCGTCGGCGCCCGGATCGATCGGGAAGAACAAGCCGGTGTCGCGCAGATAGGCGTTGAGCTCCATGCGCGTGACCCCGGCCTCGACGGTGCAGTCGAGATCGGCGGCCGAAACGCGTAACACCCGGTTCATGCCGCGCAGATCGATGGTCAAGCCGCCTTGCCGGGCCGCGACATGGCCTTCGAGCGAAGTGCCGGTGCCGAACGGGATGATCGGCATGGCGTAATGCGCGCAGACCTCGACCGCGGCTGCGACCTCCTCGGTCGATTGCGCGAACAGCACGGCGTCCGGCGGCTCGACCGGATGGTAGGATTCGTCGCGCCCATGCTGTTCCCGCACGGCGATGGCGGTCGAGAGGCGGTCGCCGAAACGCTGCGTCAGAATCTCGATCGCCACCGCATGTCCGCTCATCGCGTCTTCTCCTTAGGGCCGAGCGCAGCATAGCAAACCAGCGGGGTCCCGATCCACCTCCCACCCGGACAATCGCCCCGGGTCGCGCGACCCCTGACAATTCCAGGCTGATGACGTATGATTTCGCAACCGGTCATCCTGGGAACCTTCATCATGTGCGGCCGAGCTCGCCTCGCCTCCGACTATTCCGAGATCCGCATCCAGTTGCACCTGGATGCCGACGATCAGATCGCCGCCCCCAATCTCCGCCCGACCTGGAACCTGGCGCCGATGCAGACGAGCCTGATCGTTCATCGCGACGACGCCGGAAGGCGCGCCCCGATGCTGGCGCGCTGGTCGCTTCTGCCGTTCTGGTCCAAGGAAGAGAAGCTGCCCTATGCCACCTTCAACGCAAAGGCCGAGGGCATCGAGGCGAAGCCGGCCTTCCGCGAGCCGTTCCGCAAGCGGCGTTGCCTCGTGCCCGTCGACGGCTTCTACGAGTGGCGCAAGCTCGATTCGGCAGGCAAGGCGAAGCAGCCCTACAATGTCAGCCGGGCCGATGGGCGGATCATGACCTTGGCCGGGCTTTGGGACAGCTGGAAGTCGCCGGCCGGCGAGACGATCCGCAGCTTCACGGTGATCACCACGACGCCGAACGCCGTCATGGCGCCGATCCATAACCGCATGCCAGTCATCCTCGCGCCGGCGGATTGGCCGCGCTGGCTCGGCGAGACCCCGGCGACGCTCGACGAATTGAAGGGCCTGCTGGCCCCCTGCCCCGACGACACCCTCACCCTCTGGCCCGTCGGGCGCGCGGTCGGGAATGTCCGGAACGATGGGCCGGAACTCGCCGCCCGTTCGCCCGGTTGAACCGGCCCGCTCGCGATACGTCGCACAGCATTTCCGTATCGCGCCTCGATTGAGACCGCGCAGCTTTCGGCGCTAAGAGGGCTCTCGCGCAGCAGATCGGGAGAGGTACCGCCCGCCATAATGGCCGGCCAGCAGCAGGATTTGGTTCGACGGTCGCGTCTCGCCGACCAGCCCGCGCCGGCTACCCCCGCACGCGCTGGATCTTGGCCCGGGATGCTCGGCGATCTGCGCCTGGTTGGCGAGCACAACAACGGTTGGCGGTCGCCATGGTGACACAGAGATGCCGAGTTACGTTGGTCTTTTGTTAACTAATAGCATAGGGGTTTCTTGCAATTTTGCCAGTGACGATCGCTCACATTTTCGTTACGGCAAGGAACTCGTCGGTGCCCGGCGCTCGAAACATAGAGGATCACAAGGGGTTACTGTCCCGCTACAGCGCCCGACTGGTGATGCTGGCCGAGCACACGCGGGCGGATGCCGCGACGGTGACCGCCCATCGCGAGCGCGCCTTGGCCGATCTCGCGCGTGTCGACATGCTCAAGGCGCAGGCGCGCGACCCGGCCAAGAGCGAGTTCTTTTCGCATATGCTGATCGCCCATATGAGCCACGAGCTGCGCACCCCGCTCAATGCGATCATCGGGTTCTCCGACATGATCCGCCTGTGCTTGGAAAAGGTGCCCGCCGAGGGCAGGCTGCTGGGCTATGCCGACGACATCAACCGCGCCGGCTGGCACTTGCTGCATGTCATCAACGACATTCTCGATCTCTCAAAGATCGAGGCCGGCCGGCAAGAGCTGAACGAAGAGGAATTCGACTTCGCCGCGACCGTCGAATCCTGCGCGCGAATGATCCGAGGGTTGATGGACGAGAAGCGGATCCTCTTCACCTGCGAGATCCCCGCTACGCTGCCGAAGCTCTTCGGCGACGACCTCAAGATACGCCAGGTACTGCTCAACCTGCTGTCGAACGCCGCCAAATTCACGCCGCATGACGGCAGGGTGACGCTGCGGGCCGGGCTGGAGCCGAATGGCGCGTTCGCGATCAGGGTCATCGATACCGGCATCGGCATCGCCGCCGAGGATCTCGACAAGGTGTTCACGCCCTTCACCCAGTTGAATGCGAATCTTAGTCGCCAGGTGCAGGGAACCGGCCTCGGCCTGCCGCTCGCCCGGGCGCTGGTCGAGCTGCATGGCGGCCGGCTGACCATTACCAGCAAGAAGGGCGTCGGTACCCGGGCGACGATCCGCCTGCCGGCAAGTCGGGTGCGCCGCCCGGCCGGTATCGGCACCGGCGCAACTGCGCGGCCGGGGCCGGCACAGCATGTCACGAGTGGAGACTGAAGTATGGGCGGACAGGTCGTTGGGGAGACAAGCAGGCTCGGGCGCATCGTGGCCGCCTCCGGACCGCAGCTGGTCATGCTGCTCGACATCGTGGCCCCCGCGGAGCGGCCTGCGCGCGACGCGCGGCTCCAGCTGGGTGCTCTGGTCAAGATGTGCACTGCCGACTCGACTGTGTTCGGCGTCGTGACCGGGTTCAACATTCCGCTGCCGGCCCGCCATACCGACGAGGACGAGCTTGAGTTGGTGGAGCTCGAGTTGATCGGCGAGATTGCCGCCGGGGTGCGGCCGAGCGCGCGCCGCTTCCAGCGCGGCATTTCGATCTATCCCTGCCTCAATACGGCTGTCTTTGCCGCGAGCCGCGAGGATCTGAGCCTGGTCTACGCCGCGCCCAATGTCGCGGCCGCCCGCATCGGCACGGTGCATCAGGACGTCTCGCTGCCGGCCTTCGTCCTGACCGACGAGTTGCTCGGCAAACATTTCGCCATCCTCGGCACCACCGGGACGGGCAAGTCCTGCGCCGTGGTCCTGATCCTGCGCGCCATACTGGCCCAGCACCCGGCTGGCCACATCATCCTGCTCGACGTCCACAATGAATATGCCCGTGCCTTCGGCGACGCCGCCGAGGTGCTCACTCCGGCCAGCTTCGAACTCCCCTATTGGCTTTTCACCCATGAGGAGCTGGAGGAACTGGTGCTGAGCGGCAGCCAGGAGCGGCAGGTCGAAGCGCCGATCCTGGGCGAGCTGGTGCTCGCGGCCAAGCGGATCTTCGCCAATGAGACACAGAACACCACGCCGATCACTGTGGACACGCCAGTGCCCTATCGGCTGGCCGATGTGGAACGCCTGATCGATCAGGCTGCCGGCAGTCTCAGCAAGAAGACAGAGCCGCGGATCTATCTGCGGATCAAGTCGCGGCTCGACGCGCTGCGCTCTGACCCGCGCTTCAGCTTCATGTTCCCACGCGCCCATGCCCGCGACACCATGGTGCCGACCTTGTCGCGGCTGTTCCGGATACCGGTCAACGGCAAGCCGCTGACCATCATCGACCTGGCCTCGATGCCCTCCGAGGTCTTGAGCGTGGTCGTTTCGGTGCTGTGCCGGATCACTTTCGATTTCGCCCTGTGGAGCGAGCGCTCCGTCCCGATCCTGCTGGTCTGCGAGGAGGCGCATCGCTATTGCCCGATCGACAATGACACCGCCTTCGAGCCGGCCAGACGGGCGCTGGCGCGTATCGCCAAGGAGGGGCGGAAATACGGCGTCTCGCTCTGCCTGGTCAGCCAGCGACCGTCCGAGCTGCTGCCGGCCGTGCTGTCGCAATGCAATACCATCTTCGCCTTGCGCATGACCGACAGCACGGACCAGGACTTCGTCCGCGGCACCCTACGCGAATCCGCAAGCGGGTTGCTCAATTTCCTGCCGACGCTGCGCAATTCCGAGGCGATCATCATCGGTGAGGGCATCGCCGTCCCGGTGCGTGTCCGGATCGACGACCTACCCGAGGAGAACCGGCCCTTGAGCGGCACCGCCAAATTCTCCCGCGCCTGGGCGCAGGATCTTTACGATCCCGGTTTCCTCGCCGCCGTCATTGAACGCTGGCGCGGCGCCCAACCCTGACGCTCTCCCACACCGCGTGATCTTGAGCCGCACGAGCATCCGCGGGCCGACACGTTCCGGCAGATCCGCCTCGGCTTGACGGGACATCGGCACTGCCGCTATGCCCTGCCGGCCTGGAGCAGCGGAGATTAAGGGTTTGAGCATCTGGCAGCGTATTCGAGACGGGGTGACCGAGCTGTCCTGGGGCAGCCTGTTCGGTCTCGACGACGCGCTCCCGCCCGCCGGCCATGGCGAGATCAGTCATGCGGCACCGCCGTCGCGCACCCAAGATCCGGCGCGGCCGCATGGCGCGCGACAGGTGGGATTCACCATTGCCGTCATCGCGCTCGGCGCCAAGATGGCCAAGGCCGACGGCGCCGTCACCGCGCCGGAAGTCGAAGCCTTCCACCAGGTGTTCCAGGCGCCGGCGGAAGAGCGTGCCAATGTCGATTTCTTCTTCGACCTGGCCCGGCGCAGCACGACCGGTGCCGAGACCTATGCGCGCCAGGCGGCGAAGCTGCTCGGCGGCCATAAGACCATGCTCGAAGACCTGCTCGGCGCTCTCTTTTTCATCGCCAAGGCCGACGGCGCCTTCGCGCCCGGCGAAGACGCGTATCTGCACCGCATCGCCCAGATCTTCGGCTTCAGCGAGATCGAATACCGGCGCATCCGCGCCTTTCACATCGGCGCCGTGACCGGCAGCGCGGTCGAGGAGGATCCCTGGCTGATCCTGGGCCTCGACCATACCGCGAGCGCCGAGGCGATCAAGGCGCGCTGGCGGATGCTCGTCCGCGATAACCATCCGGACCACGCCATGGCACAAGGGCTGCCGGCCGAATTCGTGTCGATCGCGACGGCCAAGCTGGCGCGCATCAACGCCGCTTATGACCGGTTGAAAACTGCCGGAGAGGAGAGCTGATGGCCGCCGCCCCGCCGCTCGTGGCGCTACGCGACGCCACGCTGACCTATGGTGGCAATCCAACCTTCCGCGACGCCTCGGTCGCGGTCGCGCGCGGCGAGCGGATCTGCCTGGTCGGCCGCAACGGCAGCGGCAAGTCGACCCTGCTCAAGGCCCTGGCCGGTCTGATCGAACTCGACCATGGCGAACGCTTTCTGCAGCCGGGCGCGCATGTCACCTATATGCCGCAAGATCCGGTGTTCGATCCGGCGATGACCATCGCCGAACATGTGGCGCTGGGCTTGCCACCGACCGAGAGCCTGGAGCGGGAGCGCTACAAGGTCGAGGCGATGTTGGCGGAAGTCGGCCTCGATCCGGACCGGCGCCTCATCGGCCTCTCCGGCGGCGAAGGGCGGCGCGTGTCCTTGGCGCGCGTCTTCGTCGGCGAGCCGGATGTCGTGCTGCTCGACGAGCCGACCAACCATCTCGACATTCCGGCGATCGAGTGGCTAGAAGCGCGCCTCAGCGAATATCGCGGCGCCGTGCTGATGATCAGCCATGACCGCGCCTTTCTGACCCGCCTCTCGCGCCGCACGCTGTGGCTCGACCGCGGGCGGCTGCGCTCGCTCGATCAAGGTTATGCCGGCTTCGACGCCTGGGTCGAAGGCATTCTAGCGGCGGAAGCCGCCGAGCAGGAACGGCTCGACAAGAAGCTCGCAACCGAGACGATCTGGCTGCGCCAGGGCATCTCGGCCCGGCGCACGCGCAATATGGGGCGGGTGCGCGCGCTCATGGCACTCCGCCAGGATCGGGCGCAGCGCATCGGGATCGGCACGGTCAAGCTCGGCGCCGCCGGCACGCAGAGCGGCGGGCAGCTGGTCGTCGAGCTGCAGCACGTCGCCAAGCGCTTTCCGGCGAGCGAAGCGGCCGAGGAGCGGGTAATCGCAGTCGATTTCTCGACCCGCGTGCTGCGCGGCGACCGGATCGGCATCATCGGCCCAAACGGCGCCGGCAAATCCACCCTGCTCAAGCTGCTGACCGGCGAAATCGACCCGGACAGCGGCAATATTCGGCGCGGCACCAATTTGATCCCGGCCTATTTCGATCAGCGTAGGCTGGGGCTCGACGGCACCAAGAGCGTGCGCGACAATTTGGTGGGAAAGGACGGCGACACCATCTTCGTCCAGGGCAAGCCGCGCCACATCGTATCGTATTTGCGCGATTTCCTGTTCGACGACCGGCAATCCGTGCAGCCGGTCGACAGTTTGAGCGGCGGCGAGCGCAATCGGCTGCTGCTCGCCAAGGTGCTGGCCCAGCCCTCGAACGTCCTCGTGCTGGACGAGCCGACCAACGATCTCGACATGGATACGCTCGACCTCCTGGAAGAGGTTCTGGCCGATTACGACGGCACCTTGTTCCTGGTCAGCCACGACCGCGACTTCCTCGACCGGCTGGTGACCAGTGTCATCGCCGTCGAAGGCCGGGGGCGGATCGACGAATATGTCGGCGGCTACACGGATTATCTGCGCCAGCGCCCGCCGCCGGCCGAAGCAAGGGCGAAACCGGTCGAGAAATCGCAGCCCCGGGCCGACAAGCCGAAGGCGGCGCGGCTAGGCTTCCGCGAGCAGCAGGATCTGGCGAAACTGCCCAAGCTGATCGACGCGCTGACCGAGGAGAAGCGCCGGCTCGAAGCGAAACTGGCCGATGGCGGGCTTTACGCCCGGGATCCCGCCGCATTCAAATCCGCCAGCGACCGGCTCGACGCGCTGGCGCGCGAATTGGCCGAGGCCGAGGATCGCTGGCTCGAACTCGAAATGAAGCGAAGCGAGCTCGAATGACCGGCTGGATCGAGCGGCCTTCGCCCAATCACGGGATGCGCGCCGCCGGGGAACCAATCGACATCCTGCTCCTGCACTATACCGGCATGGCGGATGCCGAAGGGGCGCTGGCGCGGCTGACCGATCCGGCCGCCGAAGTCAGTTGCCACTGGCTGATCGACACCGACGGCGCGCTCTACCGGCTGGTCGACGAGGCGCGGCGCGCCTGGCATGCCGGGGCGTCGTTCTGGGCCGGGGCACGCGACATCAACAGCCGCTCGATCGGCATCGAACTGGTCAATCCCGGCCACGAGTTGGGCTATCCGCCGTTTCCGCCGGCGCAGATGGCGGCACTGGCCGAGCTGGCGCAAGGCATACTGGCGCGCCATCCGATCCCGGCGCATCGGGTGCTCGCGCATTCCGACGTAGCGCCAACCCGGAAAATCGATCCGGGCGAGAAACTCGACTGGGCGTGGCTCGCCGAACGCGGCATCGGGATTTGGCCGGCGCCGGAAGCGGGACCGGAAAGCACCGATCCGGCGGCAGATCTGGCGCGCATCGGCTATGAGGACGCCGAACCGGCGACACTCGCCGCGTTTCAGCGGCATTTCCGCCCGGCGCTGGTCGATGGGCGCCTGGACGGCGAGACGCGATGCCGGATTGCCCAGCTTGCCGCTGCCATCGAGGCGACAGACCGCAGGATGGCCTGAGCCTCCGGCGGTCAGGATCGACTGCTCCGCGTTTCGACCGCCGTCCCGGGCGCCGGCTTCAGCGCTTGCGCGCGCCGCCGCCGGCCGGCCGGGCCGCCGGGCGGGCCGCCATGCCGCCGCGGTTGCCCATTGCCGGAGCGCGGCCCATCGCCGGAGCGCGGCCCATCATCCCTCCGCCCATGGCCGGGCTGCGGCCCATCGACGGACTCCGGCCCATGGCCGGGCTGCGCCCCATCGCCCCGCCGCCCGTCGACAGGCCGCGAGATGCCATCGCATTGCCGCCTGAGCGGCCGAAATTGCCGGCGGAACTGCGCGCGGCCGGGGAGAAGGAATGCCCCGCTGCCGCCGAACGGGCGCTGCCGCCCGAGAAGCCACGCGTACCGCCTGCGGTCCTCGCGCCACCGCGGGACGCCGCGGCACCGCCGCGGAAACCGCCTGTGCCGGCAGCGGTGCGAGATCCCAACGCGCCGCGGGAGCCGCCGGCCGCGGCACCACCGCGGAAGCCGCCGGCACCGGAAGCGGCGCGTGATCCGGACGCGCCGCCGAAGTTGCCGGCAGCAGCGCCGCCGCGGAAACCGCCGGAGCCGGGCGCATGGAAGCCGGCACCACCGACGCGCCCGACCGCGCCGGCGTGGCTGAACACGCCGCCTCCGGCCGAGGCATGATTGAAGCTGATACTTGCGAAGGCGACATTGTTGATGACGACATCGCCGCCGCCCCAGACCGGCACGCCCCAGCCCCAA
>Ga0181519_10000124_pt1 | contig 66967 bp, 47 predicted proteins | sample PEATcosm2014_Bin_26_FD_121102 | JGI IMG/M metagenome (GOLD analysis project Ga0181519, IMG submission 121102) | Peatland microbial communities from MTU Mesocosm Facility, Houghton, MI, USA - PEATcosm2014_Bin02_10_metaG | ecosystem: Environmental > Terrestrial > Soil > Wetlands > Peat | place...
GGACCAACGGCAGGGTCAAGGTCAGCGGCAAGGTCAAGGTCAACGGCAAGGTCAAGGTCAACGGCAAGGTCAACGGACCCACATCTGCCAAAGGAAGGCAGATATGGGGCACCAGAGAACCGCCGGAAGCAGCACAGCGCCAGTTCCCGAGCGTAGGGCACGGCGAGTTGGATGTCACAGGGTAAGGGTGATAAGGCTCACTGCGGGGAAGGCCGGGAGGACATACAGTAGCCCGTTCTGCTGTGTGGCCGCAGGTGCATCAGAAATCCGGCCGGGCAGACAGGGTGAGGCCCATATGTCCATTGTCGACTCCGCGGCGAATCGTCCGATTCGCGAGTATTCCATTGAAGAATTGAAGACACAGGCGGCGCTGATGCGCGGCTACAACCTTGCGGCGCTGTACTGCGCGGGGAGCGGACACTCGGGCGGCACGCTCTCGATTATGGATATTACGGCGGCGCTGTACCTGGAGGTCGCCGACCACGATCCGAAGAATCCGGGATGGACGGGGCGGGACCGCATCTTCTGGTCGGCTGGGCACAAGGCTCCGGCACAGTACGTTGGGCTGGCATTTGCCGGTTTCTGCGAAAAGCGCGACCTGGCGCTGCTGCGGAAACTTTCTTCGCCGTTCCAGGGACATCCGCACTGGCTGAAGCTGCCGGGAGTGGAGATCTCCAGCGGCTCGCTGGGGCAGGGCCTGAGCGTGGCGGTGGGCAGCGCGCTGGCAGCGCGGCTGGATGAGAAGCCGCACACGGTGTTCTGCATCATGGGCGACGGAGAACAGCAGGAAGGGCAGATCTGGGAGGCTGCGATGGAGGCCGCCCACTACAAGCTCGACAATCTGATTGGAATTGTGGACAAGAACCTTCTGCAGATCGACGGCAAGGTTGCAGAGGTGATGGGGATTGATCCGATTGAAGAGAAGTACGCCGCGTTCGGCTGGGACGTGATGCGGATCAACGGCCACGATATGCAGCAGGTGGTGGACGCGCTGACCTCGGCGAAGCAGAGCCGAAACGGCAGGCCCAAGGTCATCATCGCCGACACGGTGAAGGGCAAGGGCGTGAGCTTTATGGAGAACGTGGCAGGCTGGCACGGAAAGACTCCGAACCTTGACGAGCTGATGAAGGCCCTGGAAGAGCTGGGAGTGAGCGACAAGGTGGACGTGGAGGCGCTGGCCGCGTATGCGGGCGAATACCAGCGAATTGTGGACCGGAAGCTGGCGGCAAAGATGCCGAAGTTCAGCGCGAATTACTGGTGGAACTCCGCGGAAAAGATGAAGGTGAAGATGGAGCCGACGCGCAAAGGCTTTGGGCAGGCGCTGGCGGTCGAGGGCGGAGATGAACGGGTGGTAGGGCTGGGACTGGATATTTCCGGCTCAATCCTGATCAGCGACTTTTATGCCGGGCATCCGGAGCGGAAGCCGCGGTGGTTAAGCATGGGGATTGCGGAACAGTCGGCAACGGCGGTTGCGGCAGGACTGGCGCGGGAGGGAAAGATTCCCGTGTTTGGAACCTACGCGACGTTTGCGGCGGCTCGGAACCTGGACCAGATCAGGGTTTCGATCTGCTACAGCAATCTGAATGTGTTTATTGCGGGAGCGCACGGCGGAGTGAGCGTGGGACCGGACGGGGCGACACACCAGGCGCTGGAAGACCTGTTTGCGATGTGCGGGCTGCCAAACATGAGCGTGGTGGTTCCGTCAGACTCAGTGGAGACGAAGAAGGCTACCTCGTACATGCTGATGCAGCACAAGGGGCCGAAGTACGTGCGCTTTGCGCGCGAAGCGACGCCGGTAATTTCGACGGAGGCGACGCCGTTTGTCTTTGGCAAGGCGAATGTGATCCGCTTCCGGGGCGAGCAGGAGAATTTTGTAGAGGCGTTTGAGACCTGCCTGGCGGAGCAATACAAGGACGAGCACGAGGACCTGACGATCATCGCGTGCGGACCGATGGTTCCCGAGGCGATGCGCGCGGCCTGGATTCTGAACCGCGACTATGGCTACCAGACACGGGTGCTGAATATGCATACTCTGAAGCCGATAGACCGCGAGGCGGTTCTGCGGGCGGCGAAGGAGACCGGCGCGATTGTGACGGCGGAAGAGCACCAGGTGGGCGCGCTGGGGTGGAGAGTTGCGGGACTGATTATGGAAGATCCGGAGATCCTGCGGCATCCAGTGATGGCGGGATATATCGGAGTGCATGACCGCTTCGGCGATTCGGGCGCGCCGTGGGAATTGGTGAAGGAGTTTGAACTATCCGCCGAACATATTGCACGGAAGGCCGCGGAGCTGATCTGCGCGAAGATCAAGAGCGGAGAGGCCGAGGTGGTGGGGAAGAAGTAGAGGCGGCGGGAGAAGATCGAGAGCCTGCGAGGACGCTTGACCTTGCCACGCGCAAGACGCGCGCCGAAGGTGAGCGCCCGCGCTGGTGTAGAGGCAAGAGCAAAAGCAAAGTCAACAACCCCATCCTAGCCCGAAGAAAACGGCCAGGGTGGGGTACCTGTTTCTGCACCCGGGGCGGCAACCGCGAATCTGGTTAGCCCCAGATGGAGATGGGATCCTCGGAGTCGTCGTCATCGCCGGAGGCTGGTTTGTTTTCGGCGGGAGGGCGCTTGCGGGAAAATGGCTGGCGTGCGTCCTGCTGGGGGTGATTGTCAACGGCGAGGACTTTTCCGGTGTCGAGCTCGTCTTCAACCTCGGCGGTGCTGGACATGAGCTTTTTGCGCACCTCTGCGGCGCGCTTTGCGGCAGAGGCTTTCTCGGCGGCGACGGCGGAGTAGAGGCTGGTTGCGCTGGGGTCCATATGGGCGCCGTGAACGTGCATGGTTTTCCCCCTTCGGATGATTGGGCAATTGGCAGGCCACGGTGCGGCCGGCCGGATTAAAATAAACTTAGACGAATTCAGCTATCCTGTTGTTTTCCTGGATCGAAAGGCCCCTTTCCCTGATGAGTGAGTTTCTAAAAGCCGTGAATGAGCGCGTCATTGTGTATGACGGCGCAATGGGCACGAATATTCAGTTCCGCAACCTGAATGCCGACGATTACTGGGGCAAGGAAGGGTGCAACGAACTGCTGGCGTTGTCGCGTCCCGACGTGATTGCGGACATTCATGCGGCGTTCTACGGCGTAGGCTGCGATGTGGTGGAGACCGATACCTTTGGCTCGACGCGAATTGTGTTGGCCGAGTATGGGCTGGAAGAGCGCACGCGGGAGCTGAATCTGGCGGCCTGCAAGGTGGCAAGGGAAGTGGCGTTGCAGTTCTCGACGCCGGGACGGCCGCGCTTTGTGGCGGGCTCGATTGGACCGACGACGAAGCTGCCTTCACTGGGGCACATTACGTGGGACGCGATGCTGGCGGCGTTTGTGGAGCAGGCGGAAGCGCTGATTGAAGGCGGCGTGGACGTGCTGCTGGTGGAGACCTGCCAGGATATTCTGCAGGCGAAGTGCGCGGTGGCGGCATGCTTTGACGCGATGAAGAAGGTTGGAAAACGGGTTCCGGTGCAGGTGCAGGTAACGCTGGAATCGACCGGCACGATGCTGCTGGGGACGGAGATTGGCGCGGCACTGACGGCGCTGGAAGTCTTCGACGTGGATGCGATTGGATTGAACTGCGCGACCGGGCCGCTGGAGATGAACGACGCGGTGCGCTACCTGGCGCTGAACTCGACGAAGCATGTTTCCGTGCTGCCGAATGCGGGGCTGCCGCAGAATGTTGGCGGACACGCAGTTTACCTGCTGAAGCCGGAAGAGATGGGCGCCTATCACAAGCACTTTGTAGAGGACTACGGAGTGCGAATTGTGGGCGGATGCTGCGGGACGACTCCGGAGCACCTGAAGGCCGTGGTGGAGGCGGTGGGCGGTGCGACTCCGGCGGCGCGGAATGTAAAGGCAACGGCGGCGGCCTCCAGCGCGTACACGACGGTGCCACTGGACCTGGAGCCGAAGCCGCTGATTGTGGCCGAAGAGATGAACACCACGACGCGGATGGATAGCTTCCGCAACATGGTGCGGGCAGGGGACTACGACGGCATCCTGACGCTGGCGAAAAAGCTGGTGAACGACGGCTCGCACATGCTGGACCTGTGCTGCGCGGTGGTGGGCGAAGACGAAAAAGCGTACATGAGCAACGTGCTGGAGAAGATTGCGACGCGGGTTCCGGCGCCGGTGCTGATTGACACGACGGAGGCCGAGGTTCTGGAAGAGGCGCTGAAGCGCACGCCGGGCAAGGCGATCATCAACTCGATCAACCTGGAAGATGGAGAAAAGCGCAGCGGGCGGGTGCTGCCGATGGCGAAGCGCTACGGGGCGGCGGTGATTGCGCTGACGATTGACGAAGAGGGAATGGCGCTGACGGCAGAGAAGAAGATTGCGGTTGCAAGGCGCATCTTCGACCTGGCGGTGCATAAGTACGGGATTCGTCCGCAGGATTTGATCTTTGACGCGCTGACGCTGCCGATTTCGACGGGGCAGGAGGATTACCGCTCGGCGGGCGTGGAGACACTGAAGGCGGTAGAGGGCATCAAGAAAGCGCTGCCGGAGTGCAAAACGATACTTGGCGTCTCGAATATATCGTTTGGGTTGAACGCATACGCGCGGCGGGTGCTGAACTCGGTCTTTATGCACGAGGCGGTGGACCATGGACTGGACATGGCCATTGTGAACTACACGAAAATTTATCCGCTGTACAAGATTCCCGAGGCCGAGGTGGCGCTGGCGCTGAAGCTGATTTACGGGGAGCGGAGCGCGGGCGATCCTCTGCAGAACTACATGGCGCACTTTGCGGCGATGAAGGGCAAGCAGGAGATTGTGCAGACGGTGCACGCGGAATCGCTGGCGGTGGAAGACAAGCTGAAGTACTGCATCATCCAGGGCGAGAAGGGCGTGGGCGAAGGCGCGACGCGGCAGCCGATTGAGCAGATTCTGGAGACGGCGCTGGAGACGTACACGCCGCTGGAGATTATCAACACGATTCTGCTGGATGCGATGCGGACGGTGGGCGACCTGTTTGGGGCGCGCAAGATGCAGCTTCCGTCGGTGCTGGATTCGGCGGGGGTGATGAAGGCAGCGGTGGCGCATCTGGAGCCGAAGATGGAGAAGAAAGAAGGCTCGCAGAAGGGAACGATGGTGCTGGCCACGGTGAAGGGCGATGTACACGACATCGGGAAAAACCTGGTGGACATCATCCTGACGAACAACGGCTACAAGGTTGTGAATCTGGGCATCAAGCAGGCGGCGGAGACCATTATTCACGCGGCGCAGGAGCACAAGGCCGACGCGATTGGACTGAGCGGGTTGCTGGTGAAATCGACGCTGGAGATGAAGTACGTCATACAGGATCTTGAGCTGCGCGGGCTGCGGCATCCGGTGATATGCGGCGGGGCGGCGCTGACGCGGAAGTTTGTGGAGGACGATCTGCGGCGAGAGTATTCGTCGGCGGTGTTCTACGCGGAGGATGCGTTTGCGGGGCTGCACGCGATGGAGAAGTTGAGCGGAGCAGAGCGCGAGGCGACGATCTCGGCGGGCTCGGTTGTGCGGGAGATGGCGCGCGTGAAGGCCGTGGCGGATGCCTCACTGCCGGAGGCTCCACGCGATGCGATTGCGGAGGCTGAGATTCCGCAGCCACCGTTCTGGGGCGTGCGGGTGGAGCGGGCAGCGAACTTCGAGTTGAAGACGCTGTTTGAGTACATCAATCCGACGGCGCTGTTCAAGAACCAGTGGCAACTGAAGACGGCATCGCAGGAGGACTATGCACGGCTGGTGGAAGAGAAGTACAAGCCGATCCTGGCGGCGCTGGAGCAGGACGCAATTGACGGCGAGTGGTTCGATCCGAAGGTTGTGTATGGGTACTTCCCATGCCAGTCAAAGGGCAACGACCTGATTGTTTATGCTCCCGCGCAGGGAGTGACGCTGGAGAGCTTCCGCGAAGCGAGTCCGAGCTTTGAGGCGGGGACGCTGAAGGCAGGCGGGCCGCTCCCGGCCGAGTTGCCGGAGCTGCTGCGGTTTACCTTCCCGAGGCAGGCGGAGGGAAGACGGTTGAGTATCTCGGATTACTTCCTGCCGCACGCGAGCGGACGGGCGGACGTGATCGCGCTCTCAGTGGTGACGATTGGGGAGCGGGCGAGCCAGGAGACGCAGAAGCTGTTTGAGCGCGGCGAGTACACGCGCTACCTGTATCTGCACGGGCTTTCGGTGGAGACCGCAGAGGCGCTGGCGGAGTATCTGCACAGGAGAATACGGCAGCAATTGCAGATTGGGCATGAGGATTCGAAGCGGATTGGAGATCTGTTCCACCAGAAATACCGGGGCTCGCGTTACAGCTTTGGGTATCCTGCGTGCCCGCACATGGAGGATCAGACGAAGCTGTTCGCGCTGCTTGCTCCCGAGACGAATATTGGGGTGCGGCTGACGTCAACGTATCTGCTGGAGCCGGAGCAGAGCACTTCGGCGATTGTGGTGCATCATCCGGCGGCGAAGTACTTTGTGGTGTGAGGCGGAGGCGGCGGTATCCACAGAGAGCAGATGACGGAGAGGCGAGTAGTTTGTTACACTCGCAAGGCGAGCACTTGCTCGTTCTGCACCGCGGAGAGGTGGCAGAGTGGCTGAATGCACCTGACTCGAAATCAGACGTGGGGGTAACTCCACCGGGGGTTCAAATCCCTCCCTCTCCGCCAGAATATCTAATAGAATCAACAAGGTAGGGAGCCAATAGGCTCCCTTTTGCTGTTGGCGGCGGGAGAGTTACTTCACGAATACTTTGTATGCCCAGGGCGCGAGGGTGAGGCGGCTGGAGGCGTCGAGTTCGACGGGCAGCCTGGAGAAGAACTCGGTGTAAGCACCGTGGTAAAGCGCGTCCTTGAAGGTGACTGTCTTTGGTTCGGCGGAAAAGTTGATCACGACGAAGACCTTATCGCGATCATTACGGCGCACAAAGCTCAGCACCTTCTCCGGCGCGCTGTTGGGCACGGCGACCATGCGCGCGCCCCAGTGGGCGTTCCAGAGCGCCGTGTTCTGTTTCTTCAACAATATGAGCCGGTGGTAGAGTTCGCCATTCGGGTGCGGCTTCCAGATGATCGGGTCGCGTTCGAAGAAGGCCAGGCGCCGGGCGTTTCCTGCCTCCTGCCCGTTGTAGATGAGAGGCATGCCCTCGCCGGTCATGGAGAGCACGATGACGGCCTCGACGCCGTTGCCGAACTTTTCAAATTCGGTTCCTTCCCAGGCGTTGGCATCGTGGTTAGTTGTGTAAGTCATCCGCATGGCGTCGGGAGGGTATGCGCTCTCGTTCGATGAGTAGTACTGGAAGAGGCCGCCGAGATCTTTGGCGCCTCCGGTGGCGATGTCGCGCATGGCGTTGTGCCAGCTCCAGGCGTAGGTCATGTCAAAGGCATCGGCGTGCAGGTCGCGGTCCTCCCACTCGGCGAGCATGAAGACGGGCTTGATGGCGTCGAGCTCCTTGCGGGCGTTGTTCCAGAAGTCGAGAGGAACGAAGCCTGCGACGTCACAGCGGTAGCCATCCACGCCGGCCTCGCGCACCCAGTATTTGAGCGCCTCGGTCATGTACTGGCGCAGCCCCGGGTGACGGTAGTCGAGGTTGATGATGTCACTCCAGTCCCACCACGGAGTGGGGGTGAGGTCGCCCTTCCAGTCGCGCAGATACCACTCCGGATGCTGGGTGACGAGCGGGTTGTCCCATGCCGTGTGGTTGGCCACCCAGTCAAGAATGACGTGCATGCCGAGTTTGTGGGCGGTGGCAACGAAGGACTTGAGATCATCGAGGGTGCCGAGGTCGGGATTGACGGCGAAGTAGTCCGCGACGGAATACGGACTGCCGAGCGTGCCCTTGCGATTCTTTTTGCCGATCGGGTTCACGGGCATCAGCCAGATGATGTCAGCGCCGAACTCCTTGAGGCGCGGGAGTTGTTTTTCGGCGGCGCGCAGCGTGCCCTCGGGGGAGAACTGCCGCGTGTTGATCTGATAGATGACGGCGTTCCTGCTCCACTCGGGATGGGTAATCCTGACGTATGGAGCGGGCTGGTAACGGGCAGGAGCGGTCGCATCCGTGATGCGCATGGCGTCTTCAGACGCAGCGTGCGCGGCGGAGAGCTGTGGATGCTTCTCTTCCTGTTGGGCGGCTGGTTGGGAAAGCGCTCCGCCGCTGCTCTGCCCGGCGGCAGTAGAGAGGGAAAGTGCGACGGCACAGAAGGCGACGATCAGACGAGAGACAAAATGAATTGAGACCGCAGGATGATGCGAACAGGATAGTTTGCGCATTGGCAGCCCTCCGCGACGATTCCGGCTCAACCGACCATGCTAAACAGGGCGCGCGGGCGTGTCGAGCCGGAGCCGGAAGGCTCTCACTCGCGCTCAGGGCCGCTCTTTGGGGGCCAACTCAAAGGCTTCAGCAAGCTTCGCTCATCGGCCTTGCCCGTCCCGCAATATCGAAAGCGGTTCCGTGGTCCACGGAGGTGCGCGCACACGAGTTCCCCGCGGGCCGTCGAATTCCTTTCGCGCGAGCGCCTGTGCCGCTCAATCCCGGGCGAAAACAGGGATGACATAAGGCCCCTCGGGAATGACCGCCACGGCAAGGTCGCCATGCTCTTCCACGCTCTGGCGCACGGCGTCTTCGACGGAGTCGATCAGTTCGACGCCGGTGATGCGGCGCTCTTCACCGTTCAGTCCCGTGGTGTAGAGCTGAATGTGGCCGAGGCGCATGGGCTTTAACTGCATCTCGGTCTGCCATTCGTCGATCTCGGCAAAGGTCTTCGCCTTCAGCATATCGAGGAAACGGTCTGGCCCGATTTCCACGAGCTTCTCCTGCGAGGTGCGAAACTCCGGCGAGCCGAAGCCTTCGGAACATTCCGAGGCAATGATGAGCGTACCGCCCGGCTCCAGAATGTCCATGGGAGTGACCATTCCCTTGACCGTCTGATAGTAGGTCTTATCCAGCGGGTAGCCTGCGGAAGAAGTGAGCACGGTGTGGAAGCGGCGCGCGACGGGCACGGCGGTTGCGGAGGTGATGAAATCGACGGCTTCCAGATGGCTGGCCGTGACTTCGCCGAAGTTGACGTGAACCAGGTCGCGATCTTCGTCGAGCACGGTGTTCATGGCATAGACTTCGCCGATCAGCTTGACGATTGCGAGCTGCTCTTCGTGCAGCGGATTGCCATTGAGATTGCACTGGGTTGCCAGGGGGTGTTCCATGAATAGGGCGGAGTGGAAGGTGCGAATGGTTTCCTGATGAGCAACGCCGGGAGCGATCACCTTGCGTCCTCCCGACCATCCGGCCATGAAGTGCGGCTCAACCAATCCGGTGACCACGCGAAGATCGGCATCGACGAAACGACGGTCAATCTTGACGGGTGTGCCACGCGCGGTGCGCCCCAGGTCCACATGGTCGGCGTCATTGCGGGCGAAGTGGTTTTCCACGCGCACGGTCTTCAGTACCCAGGGATCGCCTACCAGTTCTTCAAGTTCAGCACCCTCATTGGCGCGGTGCAATCCGGTGGCAACCAGCACGCGAATGTTTTCGGCAGGCATTCCGGCGTTGAGAAGATCCTCGATCATGGGGCGGAGGAAGAGTTTGTTCGGCACCGGCCGGGTGATGTCGCAAATCAAGATGCAGGCGCTCTTGCGGCCCCTGGCCAGTTCACTGAAAGGCTTGGCGGAAATCGGGTGATCGAGGGCGTGGCGAACCGCCTGATTTTGATCCGGCAGCTTCGGGAGCGAGACCTTGCGAATCACCGTGGCCTGCGCGTCTTTGGGCAGGGAAACCGCCAACTGCTTACGTCCGAACAGAATTTCAACTGTGTTGTCCATCAAAGTTTCTCCCACGCGCGAACGCGAATACCCATCTCACGCCGGTCCTTGCGACCAAGGTGAAAGGTGGACGAAGTGCATCCGATCTGGTTGCCAAAATGCTATCTGCGGGAAGAGAGGGCAGTCACGCCATCCTCTCTCCCGCCGCAGTGCGATCCAGCAGCGAGGCCGTTAGTGCGGCGCGCCGACCAATGATTGCGCCAGCTTCAACTTTACATCTTTTGTCTCAAGCTACTCGGGACTACCAAACTTATTGTCGACGAAGGCAGTCACGAGAGGTACGAGAATGGCCGTAATCACCACCGAGGCGGCGACCAGGATGGTGGCGCTCTTTGCCGCATCGGCATAGGCCAGATTGGCTCCGGCAATGATGGCAGGAACGGCTGCTGCGTTTCCGCTGGGGTGTGGCCTGGCAAAGAGAGAGTGCAACAGCTTGGCCTACAAGGGGAGCCGTTTCATACCCGAAATCAACCCCTCGTCCCGATACCGTCCCGATACCTAAGTTACTGGAAGCGTTGGCAAGAATCTGGTGTTCTTCGGTCCTGATTCGGTTAAGCTAGCACTTTGAGACCGGCACGTTCGCTGCGTTTGAGAGTGATGCGAACTGCCCGAGTGTGGCGACATGAAACGACAGTTGCGCTTTTCTTCTTCATCCTCGCCTCTCGCCCTCTGTGTTCTTTACTGTGCTGGATCTTGTTTCTGGATCGTATTCACCGACAAAGTTTTGAATCAGCTCCCGCTGAGCCCCGCGGCAGCCACGCGGTGGAGCATCGCCAAGGGCCTCCTGTTTGTGTTTGTCAGCTCCGTTCTTATCTACCTATCGCTGAAGAGGGTCAACAGGCTCAACAGGGAACTGGAGGCGATGGTTGCGCTCAGGACCTCCGCGCTGGTCAAGTCCGAGCAACATCTGCAGAAGAGCGAGGAGCGGCTGCGGGCACTGCTGGCGAACCTCCCCGACGTGACGTGGACCGCGGCAGCAAGCGGAGAGACGATCTACATCAGTCCTAACGTGGAGAGGGTCACGGGCTACACGTCGAAGGAAGTGTGCGAAGGAGGCGCAGAGTTCTGGCTGGGGAGGATACATCCGGAGGACTCTCAGCGTGTGCATGAAGCCTTCCAGAGACTCTTTGACGAGGGTCCCTCATTCGACCTGGAGTACCGATTCAAACGCCGTGACGAACGCTGGATCTGGATCTACGACCGGGCGATCAGCACTCACGAGGAAGGCGGTGCTTTCTACGCGGACGGAATATTCTCGGACGTCACCGAACGCAAGAACAGCGAAGCGGCCCGGTGGGCCATCTTGCGTGGGGCGCTGGACGGCTATTACCTGACGGACATGCAAGGCAGGATTCTGGAAGTCAACGACTCTTACTGCACCATGTCCGGCTACAAGCGTGAGGAACTTCTGCAATTGAGTCTTCGAGACCTGGAGTGCATGGAATCCGAAGCGGAAATTGCGAGGCACATGCATCAGATCAAAACTCACCACTCAGATCGTTTTGAGACGCGCCACCGCCGCAAGGATGGCGGAATTATTGATATTGAAACCAGCGTTACTTTGCAGGGAGAACAGTTCGTTTGCTTCCTGCGAGACGTGACGGAGCGCAAGCGATCAGAGCAGGAAGTGCGGGCTCTTGAAGAGCAGTTGCTCCAGGCACAGAAGATGGAAGCGATCGGACGGCTGGCCGGCGGCATTGCCCATGACTTCAATAATCTCCTAATGGTGATCCGGAGCTATTCAGAGATGCTGCAGGAGGGTCTTCAAGGCGATGAGCGCCTGCAACGATATGCCAGGGAGGTACTGAAGAGCGCGGACCGCGCGGCTGGGCTGACGGGACAGATGCTGGCGTTCAGCAGAAAGCAGATGCTGGCGCCGGTTGTGCTCGACCTGAATCTCCTGCTGGATGAATGCGTGAAGATGCTGGAGCGGCTGATTGGAGAAGACATCGAGGTGAAGGTGAACGCTTCGGAGGCGCTGTGGGCAATTGAGGCCGACTCCGACCAGATGTTTCAGGTGCTGATGAACTTGTGCGTCAATGCCCGGGACGCAATGCCCCAGGGGGGCGAGCTGGTTCTGGTTACGCGCAATGTTTCGGTGGGAGCGGACGTAGCGTCCAGACATGCGTGCATGGTGCCGGGGGAATACGTGATGTTGTCCGTCACCGACACCGGTGAGGGCATGAGCGAAGAAATCCAGAAACACGTCTTTGAGCCGTTCTTCACCACGAAAGAGGTTGGCGGCGGGACAGGACTAGGGCTTTCCACGGTCTACGGGATTGTGAAGCAAAGCAACGGCTATGTGTGGTGCGATAGTGAGAAGGGAAACGGCACGACGTTTTCGATTTACCTGCCAAGAGTGAAGCAGGCGCTGGCGCCGATCGCAGCGTCGCATGTTGACGAGATCCAGCGCGGGAGCGAGACCATCCTGGTTGTCGAGGATGAAGGGGCGCTCCGGACGCTGGTTTGCGACTTCCTGACGAGCCTGGGATACGACGTGATTGCGGCAGACGGCGGCCAGCAAGCGCTGGCCGTGGCCAACGCCCATGACGGAGCCATCGACGTTCTGGTAACCGACGTGGTGATGCCGAAGATGAGCGGAAGACAGCTTTCGCAGACGTTACGAGAGATACGTCCGGAGTTGAAAACAATTTACATGTCAGGGTATACCGATGACGCCGTGGTGCGGCACGGCATTCGCGGAGCGGCATTGGCATTCCTGCAAAAGCCTTTCAGCCTTGCCACACTGGGACAAAAGGTTCGGGAAGTGATCGGAGCGACGCACGGGAAATGACGGGCGTCATTTTCTCCGCAAGCCCGGCTGTAGGGACTGCTACGTGCCGGGAGTGTGCCTGAAGCTGACGGCCAGGCTGATACCCTGCGAGGCACAGCCCTCAAGAGGGAGTGCGATCATCTGTTGTTGCGAGCGCCGTGCTGGCTTCAGGCAGTTGGATTTGTGCGGGCGGCGGCCGGTTTGACGGGGAGTACGGCCGGCTGGTGGCTGCGCGCTGAACGATCGACGCGATCCCAGAACGCGATGAAGTAATCAACCGCCGAGAGCAGCGTAACCACAAGCATGAACCAGATGGAGATGCGGGCGATCAACTCGACTCCGAGGATGAAGCCGAAGAAGTTCCACTCGTACCAGCGGTGCGCGAGAATGGCGGCGACGACCGCGACAATCTGCAGGACCATTTTGAGTTTGCCAAGGTCGCGCGCCTGAATGGCGAAGCCCTCTGTGGCAGCTACGCTGCGCAGGCCGGTAATGAGGAATTCACGCCCGAGCACAAGAATGACGATCCACGGCGGCATGAGGTTGGGAGTGAAGCGTACAAGGATGATGAGTCCGGCGGCGACCAGGAGTTTGTCGGCCATGGGATCAAGGAGAATTCCAACGCTGCTGATCTGGCCGTGCTTGCGGGCGAGGTAGCCATCAAGGCCATCGGTGATGGAAGCCAGGATAAAGATTCCGGCGGCGATCAACTCCTGCTCGCCGGGGTGGAAGATGCTGCTGGAGAGCACCCATATCAGGAATGGGATACAGGCAATTCTGCTTAAGGTGATCGAGTTGGGCAGGTTGAGCAAGTCAAGCCATCCAGGAGCGAAGCTTCCATAAAATTATGAGGTAACGACCGGCGAAAAGCAACGCCGCGAGAGTTTCTCGACGCGCGGCAGTGCGGAGTTCGTGCGCCGCGCGCGCGAGATGCTACGACGAAGCGATCCCAATTCCAAGGGCAGCAAATCCGGTGCAGCACGTTCTGTACAGCAGATGCAGCAGGACTAGGGAACCCACAGCTGGGTATTGCTGACAGAGACAGAAGTCAGGCCCTGGTGGAGCAGGTCCTCGATCTCACGCATGGATTGGATGAGACCTCCGCCGACGAGGGGCATCTCGGGTCGCAGGGTGCGGATGGATTCGACGAGCCGAGGCGCGGCGATGGCCGGCAGGACTTCGAGGGCGTCGGCAACGGTACTCTTCAACTGGTTGGCGATGCTATCCATGGCTCCGCGGTCAAGCAGGAACGTTCTCTGGATCACGTACATTCCGAGCGCGTGGGCTTGGCGGAAGGACTCGTGGTGGGTGGAGATGATGCCGCGCAGGCCGCGCTTCTGCAAATAGGAGAGGGCACTGGAGTCGCGCGAGAAGCCGCTGAGGAGATCCATGTTGACGATGGGCAGTTTGCCGCCATCCAAAGATCGCTGCAATAAGTCCACGATATTCTCAGGGTCGCCGCAGAGGAAATAGATCACTTTCCCATGGGCTCTGAGGGCGAGGTCGAGATGCTCCGGGTGGCGAATGGCCGGAATGATGGGGGTTTCAAGCAGCAGGTGGCGCAAGGGGTAAAGCTCCTTGCGCGCCGCCGTGGAGCCGAGGGAAGCAGGGTCGGCTTTGAGTGAATTCTGCAATTGCGTTCGCGCAAAAGTCGACATGTAATCCTCCGTGTATCGCACCGCGAGGAGCCCAGTGCAGATGCCTGCACAATGCAGCGCCGGGGCTGAACCACGGAGAAATGCGGCCCAACCTTGAAACCAGCGCACTCCGTCGTGGAGTATATACGAAACGAGCGCCAGTGAAATAGCAGATTTGGAAATCGTAGTGACGTCCGACGCTGCCGGAATGGTAGATGGCCGGAGACGGCTGGAGGATTCCCCGCGCTTGTACGAATGGGCGCGAAGGGTTGCCGAAGGGGCAAAAGATTTTCCGCAGATAGGGTGGAAAGGCACCGGGAAAAGCAACTTCTCCTTGGTGATTATTCGATTGACTTTTATCGGCGGCGGGGTCAATCTTTGTGCGGTTGGATTTTCCCACGCCGCTACGTGAAGAGCGAATGAGACAGCACGTGCGGGTGACTGAATGCTGCTAGAGAGATTGATTCCGGGGAGCGCCGAAGGCGCCCTGGATGTGAGTCTGTCCAGCTTGCGATCAGCGCCCTGCGATGCAGTCCGCTCGACGCGAGCGGTGTTCCACTCCAGAGCGTAATCCCAAGCACAGACTCCCGCCGGCATCATCAAGGTTCTCTCTCCAAGGCATAAGCCGTATCGCGTGCCGCCAAGATACGCCTCCTGCTTTCGAGAGCCGCTTCGCCTTCTCCATCAGCGTTCGTTCAGCCAGCAAGGAATGCGCCGCAGGCGGGCCATTCGCGCAAGGGCATGAATCCAGCAGCTTTGATTGCAGAGGGGAAGTCATGGAAAAAACGCAGGTGGTAATCATCGGCGGGGGCGCAACCGGGGCAGGCATTCTGTGGGACCTGGCGCTACGCGGAATCCCGGCCATTCTGCTGGAACAGAGGGACCTGGCCAATGGCGCAACGGGGCGCTGCCATGGTCTGTTGCACTCCGGCGGCCGGTACGTGGTGAAAGACGCCGAGGCTGCCAAGGAGTGCGTTTCGGAAAACAAGATCATCAAGTACATTGCGCCGCATTGCGTACACGACACGGGCGGTTTGTTTGTGCAGTGCCGCCAGGACGATCCGGCATTCTTTGAGCAGTGGTTCGAATCGTGTTTGAAGATTGGACTTCCCAGCAGCCGTCTCTCCAGAGACGAGGCGCTTGCGATGGAGCCGAATCTGCCAGAGGACATCCTGGGAGCGTTTACCTGCCCGGATGCACATGTGGACGTCTTCCAACTCACGCTGTCAAACATTGAATCGGCGGTGGCGCGCGGGGCGCAGTTCAAGACGTACTGCGAGGTGAAGGCAATCGACATCGCGGGCGGCAGCGTGAAAGGCGTTCGCTACCGGGACACGCTAACGGGCGAGGAAGGCTACATCGGCTGCGAGATGGTAGTTAACGCCGCCGGAGGCTGGGCGGAAAAAGTCGCCGAACTGGCCGGGGTGGAAGTTCCGCTGCGTTGCGACAAAGGGACTCTGCTGATTCTGAATCACCGGCTGTCGTCGCGGGTCATCAACCGCTGCCGGAAGCCGGGCGATGCGGACATCCTGGTGCCCGCGGGGCCGGTGTGCATTCTGGGGACGAGTTCGATCACCGTGCCGGGGCCGGAGGGACTGACGGTTTCGCAGGAAGAGATTCAACATCTAATCGACCTGGGAGCCGAGCTGGTTCCGGCGCTGGCGGATGCCCGCGTGCTACGCATCTTCTCGGGAGTTCGTCCGCTGTATGTGCCGAAGAGCGCAAGCGGCGCGGGCGGACGCGAGATCAGCCGCGGCTTTGCCTTGCTGGACCACGAGGCGCTCAACAGCGTGAAGGGATTCATCTCCATTGTGGGCGGGAAGCTGACGACCTACCGGCTGATGGCGCAGGCGACGGTCAACCTTGTGGCAGAGAAGCTGGGAGTGGCCGTGCCCTGCACAACGCACGAGGTTCTGCTGCGCCAGGCGCATGACGACGAGGCGCTGCGCAAGGCTCACAAACTGCTTCCGCTGCCGGTGGTTGAAAAGGCGGACAAGCGGCTGGGGCCGAAGCTGGCCCAGATCGTGAGCGCTATTGAGGCGAGACCGGAGCTGGCGGAGGTGGTTTGCGAATGCGAACTGGTGACGCGCGCCGAGTTGGAGTACGTCCTCGGGACGGGCACCTCCATCCCCGCCAAGACGATTGCCGACGTGGGACGCCGCACGCGGCTGGGCTTTGGCCCGTGCCAGGGGACGTTCTGCGGATACAAGGCGATGCTGGCCGGATTCCAGACGCATCGCTGGAACGCCGCTGAGGCCTCGGAGCAGTTTGAACGCTATCTTGACGAGCGGTGGAAGGGACAGTCCTGGATCAACCAGGGTAAACAGGTTGAGCAGCTCTACCTGAGCCACGACCTGTTCGGCGTTGCCTACAACTTCCACGAAAAGAAGGCAGGTGAGGAAGGTGCGTAGCAATCATTTCGATCTTATCGTCGCCGGCGCGGGCATTGCGGGAATCACGAGCGCGGCGGCAGCGGCAGGGCGCGGACTTCGAGTGGCGCTGGTAAGCACGGGGCCTGGCTCGTTTGTGCTCGGCGCGGGATGCGTCGAAGTGCAGAACATGGATCGCGGGACGCCCTCACTGGAAGAGGCCATGGGGTTCTTCCGCAATCTTACGGAGCTTGCAGGGTGCGGATTCCGCGGCGGTCTGGACGAGACGCGCCATATTCCGACGATTCTCGGCAGCTTCCAGACGGTCTCGCTGGCTCCGTTCTACATGTGGAATGGAGACCCGGAGGCGGCGGCGCAGGTGGCCGTGGTCGGGATCAAGGGGCTGTCCTCCTTCGATTGTAATTTTGTCGCCGAGCGGCTGGTGTATCACGCGGGGAAACTCGGACGCGGCTCGACATACGTTGCGCGCGAGATCGAGCTTTCAACCGAGGAGGGAACGGTCGCGGGAACACTGCAGTTCGGCAACCGCTTTGACCGCGATCCGAAGTTCCGCAAGGAACTGCGCGACGCGCTGAAGCCGATTGCGGCAAAGGCGAGCCTGATCATCCTGCCGGGAATTCTCGGACTGAAGTCAGGGCAGGAGGAGATCGAAGGACTGGAGAAAGAGTTGGGCTGCCTGCTGTGCGAACTGCCCACGCTTCCGCCCTCGATTCCAGGGATGAGGCTCTTCAACCGGCTGGAGGCGCGGCTGCGGAGAGCTGGAGTGGAGTTCTTCACGGGGTTTCCGATTCAGAAGCTGGAAGTGGAGAAGACGCATTGCACGGGTATTCTGCTGGACACTCCGGCACGGCCGCTGCGGCTGTCCTCCGAGACGCTGATTCTTGCCACCGGGCCGTTCTCAGGAAAGCTGCTTGGCACGCCGTCATTCGGGGTGAACAGCGACCTGCGTCCGGTGGATTCGGCAGGCGCGCTGATTGCGGACAACATGTATGCGGCGGGGGCGATTCTGCGCGGCAACAGCGCGCGCGGCGGCAATGCGATGGCGATTCTTACGGGATATGCCGTCGGAATGCTCGCGGCGGGAGCAGGAGTTCAATATGCGCAAGGATGACGTGTCACTCGACAACTGTTTGAAGTGCTCGGACTGCAACACCGCCTGTCCGGTGGTCACGGCGCATCCGGCGTACCCTGGCCCGAAGCGCCTTGGTCCTGAACTGGAGAGGATGCGGCGCGAGGGGATTGAGTGCGATACGGAGTGGGTGGAGTACTGCCTGGGCTGCCATCGCTGCGACCTGGCCTGCCCGAATGAGGTGAATGTTTCAGAGCTGATTGCGCGTGCCAAGTCCACACACCAGAAAACTCCGATCCGCAAGATGCGCGATTGGTGGTTCGCGCGTCCGGGATTGCTGGGCAAGCTGCTGACCGTAGCGCCGGGGATTGGCAACTTTGCGCTGGGATTGAAGCCCGTCCGGCTGCTGATGTCAGCGTTCATGAAGATTACTCCTGAGCGGAAGTTTCCCGCGTACAGCGATGCTGCGTTGAAGGCTCCAGCGGTTGTAACGGCGCAGAAGGGCGAGCGCGTGGTCTTCTTCCCCGGCTGCTTTATCAAGTACAACCAGCCGGAGCTGGGCTGCCACGTTCTCCAGTTGTTGCAGTTGAACGGATTCAAACCGGAGGTTGCCAACAGCGGCTGCTGTGGCGTGCCTTCGCTGGCAAACGGCGATCCGGCGGAGGCCCGCAGGCGCGCCGAGGAAAATGTAAACAGCATGATCGGCGCAGTCGATGCGGGGGCGCGGATCGTTACCGCGTGCTCCAGTTGCGGACACATGATCAAGACGGGATTCGCCAACATGCTGGAAGGCGACGCAGGGCTTGCGGCGAAGGCAAACAGGATTGCGGCCAACACCTACGATCTTGCGGAATTACTTGTGGCGCAGCAGGACGAGGGCAAGTTCAACACGCAGTTTGCGGCGGCCTCCGGCAACAGGAAGCTCGCCTACCATGCGCCGTGCCATCAGAAGTCGCAGGGCATCGGACGGCCATGGTACAACCTGCTGCAACAGATTCCAGGGGTGGAGATTGAAGACCTCAACGCCGGGTGCTGCGGAATGTCTGGAACCTACGGCTTCAAGGAAGAGAAGTACCCGGTCTCCATGGAGGTTGGCAGCGAGCTGTTTGCTGGGATTCGCGCGAGCGCTCCGCAGGCGGTGGTAACCGAGTGCGCCACCTGCCAGATGCAGATTGAACATGGCACGGGGATCAAGGCCGTGCATCCGGTGGAGATACTGCTGGACGCCTACAAGGCGAAGGCGAGAGTGTAAGGGTTTCCTGCCGGTGCGGAGTCCCGCCAGCCGGCAGGTTTTGTTGTGTTCATCCTGTGCGGGAATGCAATTGTCGTCCGCTTCATTCGGTCCTCCGTCTCCCGTGCATGGGGGCGGAGGACTTTTTTCCTTCGCGCAACGGACGGAGATCAGCCGGTGTTGTGCAGACCGGCAGCAATACCGTTCATGGTTGCGCCAAGGGCGTAGTTGAGATCCTCGCTGCTTTCGCCACTGCGTTTCCTTCGCAACAGCTCCACCTGAATCAGACTCATCGGGTCCACGTAAGGATTGCGAAGCCTGATGGAGCGCAGCAGGACCGGGTTGCGCTCGAGCAATTCCTGCTGGCCGGTAAGCCAGAGGATGGATTTGCGGGCGCGCTCAAATTCGGCGGAAAGCATGGAAAAGACGCGCTCGCCGAGCCGGGTGTCGGTCACCAGGGAGGAGTAGAGGCGCGCAATCGAAAGGTCGGCCTTGGCCATCGCCAACTCAACGTTGCGGATCATCTCGACAAAAAGAGGGAACTCGCGCGCCATGCGCTGCAACTCGCGGGCTTCGGAGTCACCGCGCGCGGCGTAGCTGTGGAGGGCATGTCCGACTCCAAACCAGGCGGGAACGGCGTGGCGGCTCTGCATCCAGCCGAAGACCCAGGGGATGGCGCGGAGATCGCTGAGCGAGCGGCCTGCGCTGCGCCGCGCGGGACGCGAACCGATGCGCGCCAGCTCCAGCTCATTGACGGGGGTGGCTTCTTCAAAATACTGCACGATGTCGGGATTCTCGGCGATGTGCAGACGATAGTAGGCGAGGGCGATGGCGGAGATGCTCTCCATGGGCTCGCGCCACTGCTCTTCGTCGCGGGGTTGCTCGCCGTTGGGACGGGCAAGAGCGCCGAGCGCAGCCGCGACCATCACTTCCAGATTCCACTCGGCGAGCATCGGGTCAAGATACTTCCAGTTGAGGACCTCTCCCTGCTCGGTAATGCGAATCTCTCCGCTGAAATCGCCGACGGGCTGGGCCATGATGGCGGCGTGAGTGGGGCCGCCCCCTCGCCCCACGGTGCCGCCGCGTCCGTGGAAGATGCGCAGCTTTACCCCACACTCGCGCGCCAGTTGATGGAGGGCGTGGTGGGCTTTGTGCAACTCCCAGGTGCTGGTGAACATGCCGCCGTCCTTGTTGCTGTCAGAATAGCCGAGCATCACCTCCTGCCAGCCATTCCATGAGTCGAGAAGCAAGCGGTACTCGGGATGCGTCCACAGGGCGCGCATCACATCGGCGGAGTGCCGCAAGGCCTCGATGGATTCAAAGAGCGGCACGGGCATAAGGCCGGTGTCTCCGCCGCCGCCCTCTACCTTGACCCCATAGAGCGAGGCGAGTCGAATGACGGCGAGCACGTCCTCGCTTTGCTCCGCGCCGCTGATCACGTAGCGCTGAATGGACTCAGCGTTTGCGGCTTTCTCGGCGGCGACGGCGCGCAGCGAGTCGGCGACGGCCTGGCTGGCGGCGGAGAGTTCGCGGGCGATGGCGGTGGCGCGCGGGTCACTCTTGGCGGCAAGCTCCTGCATGGCGGCGGCGTGAACGTTAGCGTGCTGGCGAATATCCAGAGTGTAGAGATGGAAGCCGAAGGTGCGGACCTTGAGCAGCAGCGGGTCCAGCATACGGAGGGCGAGGCGCTCCGCGCCATTGGCGCAGAGGCTCTTGCGGATCAGCAACAGATCGGCCTCGAACTCCGCCGCCGAGCCGTAGCCCTTGCCGCCCTTGCGCATACGCTCCAGGCGGGCGGCAATCAGAAGCATGAATGCGCGATACCACTCGTGTTCCGGCGAGCGCTGTGACTCGGACGGGATGCTGAGTTCGTTGAGGAAATGGGCGATCCTCATGCCAAGCTCGGCGAGTGCGGGCACCTGGTGGCGCGAGACGCTGAGGCGGCGCGCCAGCAGGCGGGCTTCGGCGATGTAGTGCTCCAGGGCAACATCGCGGGCGAAGGCTAAAGCCTCGTGGGTAGAGGCCGCAGTCACAAAGGGATTGCCGTCGCGGTCGCCGCCGATCCACGAGCCGAAGCTGAGGACGATTGGAATGCTGGGGGCTTCGAGGGCCTGACCATAGACAGCCTGCCATGCCGCCGCGAGTTCCTCGTAGAGCCGTGGCAGGGTTTCGAAGAGCGAAAGCTGGTAGTAGCGCGCTCCGGTGCGGATTTCGTCGGCGACGGTGGGCTTTTTCTGGCGCACGTCATCGGTCTGCCACATGGCGGTGATTTCGGTGAGGATGTTCTCCTCGCAATCGGCGGCAAAGGAATCCGAAAGCGGCAGGCTGTCCAGCAATTCAAGCTGGCGGGAAATCCTGCGGCGCTTGCGGAGGATGGTCTGGCGAGTCATCTCGGTAGGGTGCGCGGTGAAAACCGGCTCCACACGGATGGAGGACAGGAGCCGGAGCGCATCTTCGGCGGAGGTTCCCGTCTCCTTGATGCGCTGGAGAACGCCGAGCAGGCTTCCGGGCAAGGGCGGCTGCTGGCCAAGCTGGCCGGCCCGGCGGCGCCGCTTGCGATGGTTGGTCTCCGCCATGTTGGAAAGCTCGAAGAAAAGCGCGAAGGACTTGCAGACCTGGTAGGCGGTGGACACATCGAAGCCTGCGACCAGGCTGTGCGCCGCCTCCAGCCCCGGCTCGTCCGACTCGCCGCGGGAAATCTTGTCGCGGTGGTCGATCAGCAGGGTTCGCAAGCGCTCGACCGGAGCGTAGGTCCTGCCGCCAGCCTGCTCCTGCAATACGCGCCCCAGTAGAATGCCCAGCGAGCGGACATCGCGGCGGAGGGGAAGATCCTTGCGCGCGTCCCCGCTGGGGGCGGTCAGCTCCAGCAGACGTTCGCGCTGATCGTCAGCCGCCCAGAGCGGCGCATTATTTTCCATTCGAGTTTGCCCCCGCGAGCACTTCTGCCATCCGGCACAGCTTCTATAGAGGAACATTACCACGCGTTTCGATGAAGATGTTTGCCGCGGTGCTCTCTGCTGGTTATACTGCGTGCAAACAATGGCCAACATTCTGTACGGAGTCAATGGCGAAGGGGCAGGGCACTCGACCCGCTCCCGCGAGGTCATCCTTCATTTGCAGAGCGAAGGCCACCAGGTGGTTGCGGCTTCCTTTGACCGGGGAGTGCGGAATCTGAGCGATATTTGCGAGGTTCTGGAGATCCACGGCTTCCGCTTTACCTACGTGAACAACCAGGTGCGCTACAACCGGACGCTGGCGCGCAACCTCTTCCAGGCCCGCAAGGCCACACGAGGCATCACGGAACTCGCGCGCGTCATCGACTCGCGCGGCATCGAACTGGTGATTACCGACTTTGAGCCTCTTACCTGCCGTGCCGGACGGCGGCGCAAACTCCCGGTGATTTCGATCGACAATCAACACATCCTCACGCACTTTACGGTGGCAACGCCCCCCCACTACCGCACGGACGCCACGGCCGCCAAGCTGGTAACGCGGCTGATGACTCCGTATGCGAACCACTACCTGGTGACGTCGTTTTTTGACGCGCCGGGCCGCCGCCGCAACTCGGAACTGGTGCCGCCCATCCTGCGCCGTCAGTTTCAGGACGCAGTGCCGAGCGCGGAGGGGCCGATTCTGGTGTACGTGACGTCGCCCGCTCCGGCGCTCATCAAGGTTCTGGCTTCGGTCCGGGCGGAGTTTATCGCCTACGGCTTTGGCCGGGAGGGCCGTGAGGGCAACATCCTGTACAAAAAGCCGGGCTTTGAGACCTTCTTCGAGGACCTGGTACACGCCCAGGCGATCATTGCCAACGCCGGTTTTTCGCTAGTGACGGAAGCGCTTCAACTTGGAAAGCCATACCTGGCGGTGCCGGTTCGAAACCAGTTCGAGCAGATCTTCAACGCTTTCTGGCTGGACCGCATGGGGTATGGAAAATTCTGGGAAGAGTTGACCAAGGAACGGGTGGAATCGTTTCTCTTTAACATTCCTCAATTTCGTGAGAAGCTAGCCGACTGTTCCCGTAAATCGAACCAGGAGTTGTTCACAAAACTGGACTCGTTGATCGCTTCCTATCTCAAGCACTAGAGAGAAAAGGGCGAGCGGCGAGCTTCACAAAATCCACGGCAGATGCCGGATTGCGGGCCGTACCCAGAGCGAAAACAACAACGCAAGGGCCGCGCAACGCAATCGCAGGCAGGCTCGCCACGACGTACACGAGCAATTCACGGTGGCACGACTTTCCGTACGCTGGACTGAAACACTGATCGAACGAATGAACGATCAACAGGAACGAACGATACTGCAACCCCGGGACGAGGAGAAAAACCGATGATTCAGTTTCTAATCTGCATTGGAGCGTTAGCCTTTCTGATGCTGGTGGCCTACCGCGGCTTCAGCGTGATTCTGTTTGCGCCGATTGCCGCGCTGGCGGCGGTTCTGCTGACCAGCCCACGCGCCGTGCTGCCAATTTACAGCGGCCTCTTCATGGAAAGCATGGTTGTATTCGTCAAACTCTATTTCCCGGCCTTCATGCTGGGCGCTATCTTCGGCAAGCTGATTGAAATTTCCGGCTTCGCCAAGTCCATTGTTAGAGCGGTCATAGGAATATTGGGCGAAAAGAGCGCAATATTCTCGATCGTTGTCGTCTGCGCATTGCTAACCTACTTTGGCGTTTCACTGTTTGTCGTCGTCTTTGCCGTCTACCCCTTCGCAGCTGAAATGTTCCGCCAGGGAAAGATTCCGAAGCGGCTCATTCCGGGTACTATCGCGCTTGGCTCGTTCACCTTCACCATGGACTGCCTGCCGGGTACGCCGCAAATTCAGAACATCATCCCCACCACGTTCTTCCACACCACCATCTATGCCGCCCCCATTCTTGGCACGCTGGGAGCGATCTACATCCTGATCATCGGCATGACCTACCTGGAATGGTGCCGCCACAGGGCGAACGTCGCAGGCGAAGGCTACGGCACAGGCCACATCAATGAAACAGTGATCGAAGACACCGGCAAATTGGTGAATCCGCTGATCGCGATTTCTCCTCTGTTTGCCGTCGGTATCGCAAACTGGCTGATGACGAAGAAGGTGATTCCGCTCCTGTACGGAGCCTCGTCATCGATCATGTTGAACCCCACCGCCAAGCCAATCGTGCAGGATGTGACCAAGCTGAACGGCATCTGGTCGGTCGAAACCGCGCTGCTGATCGGCATTCTGTTGGTGGTCATCTTTGGATTCAGCAGGGTCGGGAAGCAGTTTGCCGAGGGCAGCAAGTCGGCCATCGCAGGCGCGTTGCTGGCTTCGCTTAACACAGCGTCGGAGTACGGCTTCGGTGCGGTGATCGCTGCTCTGCCGGGCTTCCTCGTCGTGCGCGACGCACTGGCTCACATCCCCAACCCGCTGGTGAATGAAGCCGTAAGCGTCAACATTCTTGCAGGCATAACCGGTTCGGCGTCCGGCGGCATGAGTATCGCGCTGGCGGCGATGGCCAACCAGTTCATTGCCGCGGCAACCGCTCACGGCATTCCGATGGAAGTGCTGCACAGGGTGGCTGCCATGGCCAGCGGTGGCATGGATACCATGCCTCACAATGGCGCAGTCATCACGTTGCTGATGGTTACCGGGCTCACTCACCGGCAATCGTACAAAGACGTGTTTGCCATGACCTGCATCAAGACTTCGGCTGTGTTTGTGATCATCGCCCTCTTCTATCTGACCCATCTGGTATAGGGCAGGAGGAGTTTGCGGAAATACGAACTCCGGGACCTGTTTTCCTCTGACTTAGCGGAAGACAGGCTCCGGAGTTTTTTTGTGCTGAAGCTAGCTTCGGCGCTCGCGGAAAAACCGCTGCAGAATCTCCATGCAGCGTCCTGCCAGAACTCCCTCGGCGACTTCAACCCGGTGATTCAGCCGGGGATGATTGATGACCTGCATGATGCCGCCAACGGCTCCGGCCTTGGGATCGCGCGCGCCGAAGACGAGGCGGGTGATGCGGGCATGAACAATCGCTCCGGCGCACATGGCGCAAGGCTCCAACGTGACGTAGAGTTCACAGCCGCTGAGGCGGTAGTTGCCCAGTGAGCGGGCGGCGTCCCGCAGGGCCTGGATTTCCGCGTGCGCGCAGGGGTCGCTAAGCGTGACGACCTGGTTCCAGCCGCGGCCCACGATGCGGCCTTCGTAAAGCACGACCGCGCCGACTGGAACCTCGCCAGCGACCTCGGCGAGATGGGCGAGGCGCAAGGCTTCCTCCATCCAGCGCTCGTCTGGGGATGAGTCCGGGGATGCGTCGCGGGATGTGCTTTCTTCATTCATGCGATCAGCCGCGCGGTTCCTGCTGGGTCATGCAGTGGATCGCTCCGAGGCCCCAGATCAAGTCCCCGCAATAGATGGGCACAATGCTGTGCCGGGGAAGCGCCCGCTGTATCGTATTCAGCGCCTTCAGATCGTTTGGATCATCGAAGGTGGGCACCAGGACCGTCCGGTTGGAGATGTAGAAGTTGGCATAGCTGGCGGGAACGCGCTGCCCTTTGAAGACAACGGGCGCGGGCATGGGCAGTGGGATGATCTCCAGCGGCTTGCCTGCGGCATCTGTCATCTTCTTCAGACGCTTCAGGTTCGCGCTGAGGATGGCGTGATTCTCGTCGGTGGGGTCGGCCTCGTAGGCGGCAAGCACCGTGCGGGGCCCGACAAAGCGGGCAATGTCGTCGACGTGGCCGTGAGTGTCATCGCCGACGATGCCCCGCTCGAGCCACAGGACTTTTTTCACTCCCAGCATACGGCCCAGCACGGCTTCAATCTGCTCACGCGCCATGCCGGGATTGCGCTGCTGCACGGGACTGAGCAGGCATTCCTCGGTGGTCAGCAGCAGGCCGCGCCCGTTTACGTCAATCGAGCCGCCCTCCAAGACCATTTGGCGCGGGCTGCCTGCGTTATCTGTCACGGCGTCAAAGACTGGGCAATCGCGCGCCTCTGCTACTTTCACGGGGAGCGTGTTATCGAGCTGCCAATTCTTGTACTTGGCCCAGGCGTTGAACTTCCAGTTGGTGAGCGCGACTTCGCCAGCCTTATTTCTTACAAAGATGGGACCGGAGTCGCGCAGCCAGCCGCGATTGGTGGGCCACTGGTGAAAGGCAATGCGATCCGCGAGGGCCGGCAATACATTTGCATCCGTCAATATAGTCCGCGCTGCGGCCTCGGCCCTGGAATCGTTGACGATCAACTCCACGCCGGCGGCGCGCGCCAGGTGGCGCACAATCTCGGCATAGACGTAGGGAATCGGCGCGAATTTCCCCGGCCAATCGGTGCGGTTGTGGGGCCACGCCAGCCAGGTTGCACGCTGCGGCTCCCATTCGGCGGGCATGCGGTAACCCAATGCAGCCGGAGAGTCTGTTGCGGTCTTTCGGGTCATTTACTTTCCAAATCTCTGCGTAATGGGGCCGTAGGCGTCGATGCGGCGGTCACGCAGGAAGGGCCAGTTGCGGCGAATCTCCTCTTGCAGTTTGACGTCCACGGTGCCGATGAGAATCTCTTCCGCCTCGTGCGAGGCGCGGGCAATGATGCGTCCGAAGGGATCGGCAAGGAAGGAGCCGCCCCAGAAATCCAGCCCCGCGCCCTGCACCTCGTTGCCGCGAATGTTCCCGGTCTCGTGCCCCACGCGGTTGACCGCCCCGACGAAGACTCCGTTGGCGATGGCGTGGGCGCGCTGGATGGTGACCCATGCATCGTATTGCGCCGCGCCCCACTCGGCTTTTTCCGAGGGGTGCCAGCCAATTGCGGTGGGATAGAAGATGACGTTGGCTCCCTGAAGTGCGGTAAGGCGCGCGCCCTCGGGATACCACTGGTCCCAGCAGACGAGAGTCCCAACCGAACCCTGCTCAAGATCAAAGCTCTTGAAGCCGAGGTCGCCCGGCGTGAAGTAGTATTTCTCGTAATAGAGCGGGTCGTCGGGGATGTGCATCTTGCGATATATGCCGCGGATTTCGCCGTCGCTGCCGAGGATGACGGCGGTGTTGTGGTAAAGCCCTGGGGCACGCCGCTCAAAGAGCGAAAGCTCAATGGCGATCTTCAATTCGCGGGCCAGGGCGCTGAAGCGCGCGGTGCTCGCTCCGGGGATTGGCTCGGCCAGATCGAAGAGCGCGGTGTCTTCGCGCTGGCAGAAATACTGGGTCAGGAAGAGTTCGGGCAGGCAGACCACCTGCGCGCCGCTGCGCGCCGCCTCGCGGACATGGGCGACCGCGCGCTCCAGGTTGTCCTCCGGATCGGGGGAACAGCGCATCTGTACCAGGCCCACTTCAAATTTGTCGGGCGCCACAAAATCCTCCAGCACTTTGAAAGTCAGGCCCTAGAATACCAAAGAGAAAGGCGCATCCAATGGTATCCTTCTTCCGTTGGCTTGCTACCTATGACTATCCTGCCAAAACGCGTTGATGACCATATCGAACTCTCGCACGAGTCGATCCGCGAGGCCGAGGAGAATTTCAACCGCCACCTGAAGCGCGTCGGACTGAAACACACCGGACAGCGCGATGCGATCCTGCGGACGTTTCTGGAAACCCACGACCACCTCTCGACCGAGGAGTTGCATCAACTGGTGAAGCGCAGCGATCCGCGGATCGGCTTTACGACGGTGTACCGCACGCTGAAGCTGCTGGCCGAATGCGGCCTTGCCAGCGAAGTGGCTTTCCACGACGGCGTGACCCGTTACGAACATCAGTACAACCGCCGCAGCCACCACCACATGGTTTGCACGGAGTGTGGCAGTTCGGTGGAGTTTTTTTCGCAGGAGATCGAGAAGCTGGAGAAGGACATCGGGCGCAAGCATCACTACGCCACCACGCGCCATACCTTCCAGGTGTACGGCATCTGCGACCAGTGCCAGAAGAAGAAGCCGACGCGGCGCGGATTGATGCAGGGCTGAAGGGTGATGCGAGGACCGAAGATTCAGCCGGCGTTGTTGACACCGGCCACCCGGAACAATTATTTCTGAGGGCTTTCTCCGCCCACCCGCGGATGGCGCAGGCGTGCAGCGCGGCACCCGAGTTTCTGGAAAGGAAACCATTGATCATCAAGGTCTTTTACCACGATAAGTGTTTTGACGGAGCCTGCTCGGCCTCGCTGTTTACGCGCTTTTACCGCGAACGCATCCGGCGCGACGCGAAGTTCGAATACCAGGGACTGCTGCATCGCGCGGGAGCGCTCTTCAATGTCGAGGACTTCAGCGGAGACGAAAACGCGATCGTCGATTTCAAGTATCTTGCCTCGGAGAAGCTGACCTGGTGGTTTGATCACCACGAGAGCGCGTTTCTCACGGAGGCGGATGCGGAGCACTTCGAGCGGGAGTCGAGCAACAAGATGTTCTTCGATCCCGATTTCAAATCCTGCACAAAGTTCCTGGCGACGGTGGCGCAGAGCCGCTTTGGCTTTGACACGGCTCCGGTGGCGGAGCTGGTGCATTGGGCCGACATCGTGGACGGCGCATCGTACGCGAGCGCGGAAGCCGCGGTCGGCATGAAAGAGCCGGCGATGCGCATCACCATGACGATTGAAGCCAATCAGGATCCGACGTTCATTCCGCGGCTGATCGACCTGCTGGCGTACCGCCCGCTGGAGGAAATTATTGCGACGCCATTTGTCGCCGAGCAGATTCCGCCGCTGCTGGAGCGGCACACACGCTCGATCGAGATTATCCGCAAGCACAGCGCGTGCGTAGACCAGACGATTTTCTTCGACGTGACCGGATACGACCTGGAGGGCTACAACAAGTTCATCCCGTACTACCTGCATCCGGAGAGCGTGTACAGCGTTGGACTGAGCAAGAGCAGCTTCCGGGTGAAGATTTCCGTGGGTTCCAACCCATGGACGGATGCGGAGAACATGATCAATCTCGCCAAGATATGCGAGCGCTACGGCGGCGGAGGACATGCGCGGGTGGGGGCCATCAGCTTTCCGCCGGGTGAGTTTGCGCGCGCGACAGAAGCGGCCGAGGAGATCGTGGCGGAATTGCGCTCACACGCCCGCAGAAACCACGCAAAATAAGGAAAAACGACCGTTTTTCGCTGCCCGCCGGAGGTTACGGCGGGCAGTACCGTCTGCGAGTGATTCGGGACAGGGATTGCACGGGTGGTTAATCGTTGGAAAGGCCTTGGTTATAAGTTGGTGAATCGTTCGACAGGTGCGGAAAGGATTGCAGGATCAGTCAACGCGCGGCGGGGGTTCGGATGTCAAAAGAGTTACTGCGTAGAGATACGCCGGGAGGGCTGAGAGGAGGCGTACCGCTGGCGCAACCGGGGCGGGATGATCACGAAGCGCCAGCTCGAGTTCAGGCGACCTTACCAAATCCGGTGATAGGTTCAGCCGTGAGGGGCGCGGCTTCGGTTTGCTCTGGCTCGGGAGAGAGCACTTTCATTTTGTTCCAGTCGTACGGAAACTCCCTGCCGCAATCAAGACAGACAACATAGGTTCCCGTGACATCGGCCGCGTGGGAGTGATTTGCGCTACTTCGTTTTGCGGTGATGGGGAAACTGTACCTCTTGTGCCAGCAGCCGAAGAGCATGTCGAACACATCGACAAACATCAATCTACCTCCTGGTCCCTAGAGCGAAAAACCTGACATCTCGCAGCTCGAACATCAACTACTTAGATTCGCGGCAGAGCAGAAAGGTTCGATAACCGTTGTAACTCGATTTGCCGCGCTATGTATAAGTTAGGTACGGGGTCAGAGAGTAGTCGCCGTGGCATCGGCGAGGGGAAGTTCTGGAAAAGGCCGAAAAGTGGGGGATCGAGTAGAGCGGCCGGGTTTTCCTCATGCGCGCTCGGCTTCCTTGGCGGCTGAGCGGTACAATCGGCGATAGCCATGTCTTCCGATTTCGTTCATCTGCATCTTCATACCGACTATTCCATGCTGGACGGCGCCTGCGACACCAAGCTGCTTTGCAAGCGCGCCAAGGAACTTGGGATGCCTGCCGTCGCAATGACGGACCACGGCAACATCTTCGGGGCAGTGCATTTCTTCAACGACGCGAAAGAGGCCGGGATCAAACCGATCCTGGGCTGCGAGCTATACGTCTGCAAGAAGGAAGACCACCGGGCGGAGCCGCAGGGCGACAGCTACAACCACCTGATCGTGCTGGCCGAGAACGAAGCCGGCTACAAAAACCTGACGAAGATCTGCTCGGAGGCGTCACTGCACGGCTTTTATTACAAGCCGCGAGTGAGCAAGCGCTATCTGGCGGAACATGCGGAGGGGTTGATCGGGTTGTCAGCGTGCCTGAAAGGCGAGGTTGCGGAGCGGTTGACGGAAGGGAAGTATGAGGCGGCGCGCTCGGCGGCGAAGACGCTGGAGGATATCTTCGGGCGGGGAAACTTCTTCCTTGAGATACAGGACCAGGGACTGGAAGAGGAGAAGAGGATTCACAAAGACCTGTTCCGGCTGGAAAAGGATCTGGACATTCCGATGGTGGCGACGAACGACAGCCACTACATCTGCGAAGACGATTGCCGGGCGCAGGACGTGATGGTTTGCATCCAGACGGGCAAGTCGATCAACGATCCGAACCGGATGAAGTTCCAGACCAACCAGTTCTTCATGAAGAGCTACGAGGAGATGGGCAAGGTCTTCCAGGGATACGAGCAGGTGCTGCGGCGGACGGTTGGAATCGCCGAGCGCTGCCGACTGAAGCTGGAGAAGATCGAGAATCCGTGGCCGAAGTTCGACGTGCCGGAGGGCGAGACGATCGACAGCTACTTCGAGCGGATTGCGCGCGAAGGCATGGCGAGGCGGATGAATCTGCTGCGCGAGCTGAAGGAACTGGGCAAGCTGCGGCACAGCTTTGGCGAGTACGAAGAGCGATTGAACCGCGAGATCGGCATCATCAAGCAGATGAAGTTTCCCGGCTATTTCCTGATTGTGTGGGACTTTATCCGCTATGCGAAGGAGCAGGGAATTCCGGTGGGGCCGGGGCGCGGATCAGCCGCCGGGTCACTGGTGGGCTATGCGATGGGGATTACGGACATTGATCCGATCCAGAATGAACTGCTGTTTGAGCGCTTCCTGAATCCCGAACGCATTTCCATGCCCGATATCGACGTGGATTTCTGCATGAACCGGCGCGGCGAGGTCATTACCTATGTGACCGAAAAGTACGGGCGCGAGCAGGTGGCGCAGATCATCACCTTTGGCACGCTGGCGGCCAAGGCCGCGATCAAGGACACGGGGCGTGTTCTGGACATGCCGTACAGCGAGGTGGACCGTATCGCCAAGATGATTCCGGGAACACCAGGAATGACGATCGACAAGGCGATGGCGGACGTGACGGCGTTCCACGACGTGTATACGAACGATCCGGAGATCCGCAACCTGGTGGACACGGCGAAGAAGCTGGAAGGGATGGTGCGGAACTCCGGCGTACATGCGAGCGCGGTGGTGATTGCTCCGGTGCCGCTGGATGAACTGGTGCCGCTGTACAAGACGAAGAACGACGAAATCGTCACCGCCTACGATATGAAGGCCGTCGAAAAGATGGGCCTGCTGAAGATGGACTTCCTTGGGCTGACGACGCTGACGATCATCGACGACTGCCTGAAGCTGATCAAGATGACGCGCGGCGAAAGCGTAGTGATGGAGAAGATTTCGCTGGAGGACAAGGAGACATTCGAGAAGGTCTTCCACAAGGCGCAGACCTCGGGGGTCTTCCAGTTTGAATCCGATGGAATGCGGGACGTGCTGCGGCGCTACCAGCCGACGACGGTGGAAGACCTGACGGCGTTGAACGCGCTGTACCGTCCGGGACCGATTCAGGGCGGCATGATCGATGATTTCATTGAGCGCAAGTGGGGACGCAAGAAGGTTGACTACATGCTGCCGGAGCTGGAGCGGCTGCTGAAAGAAACGCTCGGCGTAATCGTCTACCAGGAACAGGTGATGCAGATCGCCAACGTCATCGCCGGCTACTCGCTGGGCGAGGCCGACCTGCTGCGGCGCGCGATGGGCAAGAAGAACGTTGAGGAGATGGACAAGCAGCGCGAGCGCTTTATGCAGGGCGCGGCGGAGCGGAAGTTTTCAGCGGAGCGGGCCGGGCACATTTTCGACCTGATGGCGGAGTTTGCGGGATACGGCTTCAACAAGTCGCACTCGGCGGCCTATGCGCTGGTGGCCTATCACACGGCTTACCTGAAGACGCACTACCCGGTGGAGTTCATGGCGGCGCTGCTGACTTCCGTTACGGGCAAGACCGAGGATGTGGTGAAGTACATCGCGGAGTCGCGCGAGATGGGGATTGAGGTGCTTGCGCCGGACGTACACGAGTCAGCGTCGAACTTTACTCCGATCATTTCGCCGGAGGGACTTAAGATCCGCTTCGGGCTTTCGGCGGTGAAGAACGTTGGGCAAAATGCGATTGGCTCAATTGTGGAGGCGCGGGGCGCGGGGCGCTTCAAGGGGCTTCACGATTTCTGCGAGCGGGTGGACCTGCGGCAGCTCAACAAAAGGGTGCTGGAGTCGCTGATCAAGAGCGGGGCGATGGATTCGCTGGGGCGGCGCTCGCAACTGATGGATGCGCTGGACAAGGCGATGGAGCAGGCGCAGAAGGCGGCGCGGGACCGCGACGCGGGGCAGCACGGGCTCTTCGGCATCTTCGAAGAGGCCAACCCAGGGGCGACGGCGGCAGAAAGGCTGCCGAATACTCCGGACTGGGAAGAGTCGGTGCGGTTGGCGAACGAGAAGGAGATTCTCGGCTTCTGGATCAGCGGCCATCCGCTGGAAAAATATCAGGAAAAGATCGAAGACCTGCACGCGTTGAAGAGTACGGAAGTGCTGGCGATGAGGCGCTCGACGCCGAAGAATGAGGATGTCGCGGTGGCGGGGCTGATCACGGGCCTGCGCATTGCGAAGACCCGCAAGGGCGACCTGATGGCCGGGTTGGTGCTGGAAGATATGCAGGGGCGGGTGGAAGCGGCCGTCTTTCCTGAGGCGTACAAAAAGCTGAGCGAAAAGGTGAAGCTGGAGATTCCGGTGCTGGTGAAGGCGGCGGTGCGGGTGGAAGAGGACGCGGCGCCGAAGCTGTTCATCAACGAGATTACGCCGCTGGACGAGGCGAAGGTGAAGCTGCCGCGCTCGCTGCGGATTGCGATTCAACTGCCGGAGTCGCTGCCGGAGACGGTGGACGCGCTGCATGGGTTGTTTACGCGCTCGAAGGGAGACGCCAGGGTGCTGTTTGACCTGGTGAGGCCGGGCGAGTACGTAGTGGTGATGGAGGCCGAAGGCTATAATGTGTTGGCAGACCGGGCGTTTGTAAAGAGCGTGCAGCAGTTGTGCGGGCCGGACTCAATCAAGGTTATCGACTAGGACGAGAAGAACGCATGGAAGCTGGAACGAAGGCAGACCAGGAACTGGAAAAGGTTGAGCACCAGATTGCGCAACTGGAGACGGCTGCGAGCGGCAATCAGGAAGCTCAGAAGCAGCTCCGGGAGCTGCACGACCGGGTGGATGGGCTCCGCAAACAGGTGAATGCGAACTACGACGCGTGGAAGCGCACGGAGCTGGCGCGCCACGCGCAGCGTCCCTACCTGCTGGACTATGTGCAACACATGTTCACGGATTTCTCGGAGATTCATGGCGACCGCGCATTTGGCGACGACGCGGCGATGATCTGCGGCATGGCGCGATTCCAGGGCGAAGAAGTGCTGGTGCTGGGCACGCAGAAGGGGCGCGACACCAAACAGAAGATTTACCGCAACTTCGGGATGCCGAATCCGGAGGGCTACCGCAAGGCGCTGCGGGCGATGAAGATGGCAGAGAAGTTCGGGCGGCCGATTTTGAGTTTTATCGATACGCCGGGAGCGTTTCCGGGGCTGGGCGCGGAAGAGCGCGGCCAGGGCGAGGCGATTGCCCATAACCTGCGCGAGATGGCGCGGCTGAAGGTTCCAATCCTGGTGACGGTGACGGGCGAGGGCGGCTCCGGCGGCGCGCTGGCAATTGCCGTGGGAGACAGGGTTCTGATGCTGGAGAACAGCGTGTATTCGGTGATTTCGCCGGAGGGTTGCGCTTCGATCATGTGGCGCGACGCCAGCAAACGCGACCTGGCGGCACAGGCGATGCACATCACCGCGCCGGACCTGCTGGGATTTGGCATTATCGACGCGATTGTGCCGGAGCCGGAAGGCGGAGCGCATACAGACCACGCCAAGACGGCAGAGATACTGGGCAAGGTGCTGGCGGAGCAGTTGGCGGCAGTGAAGAAGCTGAGCACGGCAGAGATGCTGGACGCGCGCTACCAGAAGTTCAGAACCATGGCACAGTTTTACAAGGAAGAGTAGGGAACGAGCGGGAGTAATGAGACGGAAAAGGCGAGGACGACTCCTCGCCTTTTCCCGTGCTGGCTAGCCTACTGTTTTGTGACCGTCACTTCCACCTGGTAGCTTTTTTTGCTTTGCTGGTCCTCAATGCCGGCCAGCAGCATGGGCTTATCCAGTTTCACGTTACCAATGGCCTCGGCTTCGGCGGTATGAACCACCGGACGGGGAGCGGGTTGCGCTTCATCACCGGCAAGATACTCCAAACGCATGTTGGTCGTCAGCAGCGGTTCGGCATCCGTGCGCTGAAGCCTAGCGCGAATCACCATTCCGCTGGTCACGTACTCCACCGGGTTCGTGTTGGGCAGCGGCACGCGCATCTCACTCTTGGACTCGGCGCTGGCATTGTTGTCGCTGAGCACGATCTTGTGGGTGCGGGTGTTGACCCGCTTGCCGTTCTCCAACTCGTAAATGTTGTAGGTCAGCATGTAGGTTGTGTAAACCTTGGCCTCCCTTTTCTCAGCCTTCTCGGCAAGGGCGGGCGAAGCCTGCGCCGCAGCAAGGGTTGAGGCGGCAACGCACAGTGTGAGCATCAGGGTTTGAAAGAGTCGCATGGTTTCTCCTATTGCGTGGTTCCCACGTCTTCAGTGGGCGCGGGGTTGGTAAGAAAGCGTTTCAGGTCGGCCTCGCGTTCGGCGGTAAGGCGGGCGGTGGTAGCAACGACTTCCGCGCGCGGCGTGTTGTCCACGTACGCGAGGAGCAGACGGTCCTGCTCCGAGAGCGGAGCGGGACGAGGAAAGCGGTCCAGGCGCGGCATGGCAGGCGGGGCCGCGTGCCCGTGACGATGCGATGTCTCGACGACTTTGACGGCAGGCCGGGCCGGCTTTGCGGCCGAAGCGAAATCCTGAGGCCGCGGAGCAGGCGCCGCGAGCGGCGCCAAGGTGCGGACCTGGATTGGTTCCCGCCGATGGCTGAGAACTCCGACCGAAACGGCGAGCAGCAGGAGGGCCGCGGCAGCCAGCCATCCGGCGCGCGGAAAGACGAGCAGCGAAGGCTTGGGTTTCCGCGCAGCCGCAAGGTTTGCAAGGATGCGGGCCTCCAGTCCTCGGCGGGGTTCGACGGCGGAGTATTGCCGCAGCGAGGAATCAAGCCAGCGTTCGGCGAATTCTTTGCGCTCTTCGGGGTTCATAGGGATTTTCCCTCCAGCAATGAAGCGAGCTTCTCTTTGAGCAATTTGCGGGCGCGGAAGAGGCGCGTGCGCACGGATGCCTCGGGGATGCCGAGAATGACGGCGATTTCAGGCGAGTTCAACTCCCCCACGGTGGAGAGGGTGAGCGCGTCACGGAGATCGGCGGGGAGGTTGGCAATCAGCCGCTCGGTGAGCTTCAGCATTTGCGCTCCCATGGCGGACTGCTCGGCGGAGGCTGCGTGGCTGCGGAGCTGTTCGAGCGCGGCGTCGGCAGCGGCCTGGTCGGTGGGCGAAACAAGGCGGCGCTTGTCGAGGGCGATGCGCCATGCGATGCGGGCCAGCCATGCGCGCACGTCGCGGACATCCCCGGCGCCGCGAGGTTGGCGCAGGACGCGGAGGAAGGTTTCCTGGGTGGCGTCTTCGGCGTCGTGATGGTTGCGAAGAACGCTGAAGGCAACTTTGAAGACGAAGCGCGCATGGGCATTGACCAGCTCGTCGAGCGCGACTTCCGAAGCGCCGTTCCCGGTTACGGTTGGTTCGATCAATGCGACATGCTCCAGCACTTTTCAGCGTCCTCAAAGGTAAAGACGCGAGGCAACTCCAAGTGTTCTGAAATCTTTTCGGCGGCGCGGCGGAGATTGCAGAACCTTACATATGTACCAGTTCGGCGGGAGCTTCGCTGGGTATTTCGACGGCGGGCAGGGGATGAGGCTTAGGAGCGCGGCTGGGAGCGTGGTTCTTCTTGGGATCCTTGAGGAGGATGACCATGGGGATCATGACGAGGAAGACGAGGCCCATGACTTTGAAGGCTTCGACAAAGGAGAGCATGGCGGCCTGCTGGCGCACCATTCCGTAGAGGGCTCCGAGGGCCTGGCGGGAGGCGGTTGCGGGGTCAGAGCCCTTGAGGATGAAGAATCCGGTGAACTGGTGAAGGAGTTCGTAGGTGCGCGGCTGGCCGGGAAGCAGATGCTCGACGAGGCGGTTCTGGTGGAACTGCTGGCGACGGGCGAGCAGGGTGGTCATGACGGCGATTCCGACGCTGCCGCCGATGTTGCGCATGAGATTGAAGATGCTGGTGGCGTTGCCCATTCTTTCACGGGGGACGTGGGACATGGCGGCGGCCGAGAGGGGAATGAACATGCAGGCCATGGCTCCGCCCTGCAAGACCTGAGGCCAGAAGATGTCCCAGTAGCCGGCATTGAGGTTGAGTCCGGCGAGCATGAACATGGTTCCGGCGGCGACGGCAAAGCCGCCAACAAGGAGCTTGCGGACATCCATACGGGCGGCAATGGCTCCGACAATGAAGGTGAGCAGGAGGGAGCCGAGTCCACGCGGGGAGAGCGCCAGTCCGGCCTGCATGGAGGGATAGTTCAGCAGAGTTTCAAGATACTGCGGCAGCAGCACCATGCTGGCGTAGAGGCAGAAGCCGACGGCAGACATGAGGCAGACGCCGACGGCGAAGGAGCGGTCCTTGAGGGCGCGGAGATCGACGATGGGGTGCGCGACGGTGAACTCGCGCCAGACGAAGGCGAGAAGCCCGGCAACGCAGAGGAGGGCTTCGATGCGAATGTCGCGCGAGCCGAGCCAGTCCTTGCGCTGGCCGGTGTCAAGGAGGATTTGCAGGGAGCCGAGGCCGAGGGCGAGGAGTCCGATGCCCCAGAGATCCACTCCGGCGTCGCGCTTGAGTTTGAGATAAGAGGGATCGTGGATGAAGCGCGCCATCATGCCGAGGGAGAAGATTCCGACGGGGATGTTGAGGTAGAAGATCCAGCGCCAAGTGTAATTGTCAGTGATCCAGCCGCCGAGAGTGGGGCCGACGATGGGCGCAACGATGATTCCAAGGGCGTAGGCGGCCATGGCCTGGCCGTGCTTCTCCTTGGGGAAGGTCTCAAAGAGAATGGCCTGGGCGAGAGGCTGGAGACCGCCTCCGGCAAGGCCCTGGAAGACGCGGAAGATGATCAACTGCGTGAGGCTGGTGGCGGTGCCGCAGAGCAAAGAAGCAAGGGTGAATCCGGCGACGCAGAAAAGGAGCATCTTGCGGCGGCCAAAGTAGCTGGCCAGCCATCCGGACATGGGCAGGACGATGGCGTTGGCGACGAGGTAGGAGGTGACAACCCAGGTGCCCTCCTCGTAGGTGGCGCTGAGGTTGCCGGAGATGTGCGGAATGGAGACGTTGACGACCGTTGTGTCAAGGACTTCCATGAAGGTGGCGAGCATCACGGAGATGGTCACAATCCACGGATTGACGTGCTGGCGGAGGTCGGCGGTCATGGCAAAGTCCCAAGGACGTGGCCCGGAAATGCAGGGCGAGCGCTGGCTGGGGAACTTCGCAGATTAGCCCTGTCCGGGTTGCGGGTCTGTGATGCAGAACACCACGAGGGGGTAAATATTTTCATCACAAGCGCCGGTCAGCGCGGGAATCAGGGCATCTGATGGGGCGAGTGTGCAGTCTGGTGCGGGAGGCGGCAAAGGGAGTTGACGGCTGCCGTATAATGACCGAGGACAAAAGCACGCAACCCTTTGCAGGCAAGCTAATTGCGTGCGCTTGAAGGATGGCTTCTCAATGGCAAGTATCGACGTTGCCCTGAAGCAGGGCACGGACAGCCGCCAACATCGCGAGCCGGTCGTCAACAATTTCAGCATACAGGTCGCTACGGTAAACGGTTCGGGATCGCAATCCGCGAACTCGGTTTTGCTGCGCACCATCTTTTTGATGGGCGTGCCGGTGAGCGGCAAGAATCTGTTTCCCTCAAACATTGCCGGGCTGCCGACCTGGTTCACGATCAGGGTGAGCAAGGACGGCTACGTGGCTCGCAAGCGCGATCCGGAGATTCTGGTGGCGATGAATCCGGAGTCGGCGGCGGACGACGTGCGCGCGCTGAAGCCGGGTTCGGTGGTGGTGTTTGACGAGCCGCTGAAGCTGGATGCGCTGCGCGACGACCTGGAGTTTTTCTCCGTCCCGTTTGACAAGCTGGCGGGGCCGGTTGCTCCGGAGCCGAAGCTGAAGAAGCTGCTGCGCAACATGGTGTACACCGGGGTGCTGGCACATCTGCTGCGGCTGGAGATGCCGGAGATGGAAACGGCGATCAGCAAGCAGTTCAGCGGAAAGAAGCGCGCCACCGAGGTGAACGTGGCGGCGGCGCGGGTGGGCTATGAGTACGCCGTGGCGAACTTTGAGCGCTCACGCTTTATGGTGGAGCGGATGAACGAGAACGCCAACAAGATCATCATCGATGGGAACGCGGCGGCGGCGATGGGAGCGTTGTTCGGCGGGGTGACGGTGGTGCCGTGGTATCCGATTACGCCTTCGTCCTCGCTGGTTGAGAGCCTGATGGATCTGCTGAAGGAGCATCGCGTGGACGCCGAGGGCAGGGCGACGTTTGCGGTGGTGCAGGCCGAGGACGAACTGGCGGCGATCGGCATGGTGCTGGGGGCAAACTGGGCAGGCGCGCGGGCGATGACGGCAACGTCGGGGCCGGGCATTTCGCTGATGGCGGAGTTCACCGGGCTGGGATACTACGCGGAGATTCCGGCGGTGATCTGGGATGTGCAGAGGGTTGGGCCCTCGACGGGATTGCCGACGCGGACGGCGCAGGGCGATCTGCTTTCGACAGCGTTTCTTTCGCATGGAGACACGAAGCATCCGATGCTGCTGCCGGGATCGGTGACGGAGTGTTTTGAATTTGGCATGACGGCCTTCGACCTGGCGGAGCGGTTGCAGACTCCGGTGTTTGTGATGAGCGACCTGGATATTGGGATGAACAACTGGGTGAGCGATCCATTCCCGTATCCCGAAGCGCCGCTGGACCGGGGCAAGGTTTTGAGCAAGGAAGACCTGGACAGGCTGGGGAGCTTTGCGCGCTACAAGGATGTGGACGGCGACGGCATTGGATACCGCACGCTGCCGGGGACGGAACATCCGAACGCGGCGTGGTTTGCACGCGGCAGCGGACACAACGAAAAGGCTCAGTACTCGGAGCGTCCGGAAGATTACGTGAACAACCTCGACCGGCTGAATCATAAGTGGGAGACGGCGCGGAGGATTGTTCCGGGGCCGGTGCTGGAGCACAGCGCGAAGGGCGCGAAGATTGGGATCATCGCATTTGGCTCCTCGCACTGGGCGGTGCTGGAAAGCCTGGACGAATTGAAGCAGCAGGGCGTGGAAGCCGATTATCTGCGGCTGCGGGCGTATCCGTTCAACGCGGCGGTCGCGGAGTTTATTGCGGCGCACGAGCGGGTGTACGTGATTGAGCAGAACCGCGACGCGCAGATGCTGCAACTGATCAAGATGGATATTGCGGCGGAAGAGGTTGTGAAACTGCGCAGCGTGCTGCACTACAACGGGCATCCGCTGGAAGCGCAGGCCGTGACCGAGAGCATTGTTTTGCAGGAGGCGAAGTAATGGCCACCACACCGGCAGTGAAGACGAACCACATCGGACTTTCCGTGATTGACTACCGCGGGAGCAAGAGCACTCTGTGCGCGGGATGCGGACATAACGCGATCAGCGAACGCATCATCGACGCATTCTATGAGATGGGCATTGAGCCGGAGCACGTTGCCAAGGTGAGCGGGATTGGCTGCTCATCGAAGACTCCGGCGTATTTCCTGAGCCGCGCGCACAGCTTCAACTCGGTGCATGGACGCATGCCGGCGATTGCGACGGGCGCGGCGGTGGCGAATCACAAGATGCTCTACATCGGCGTGAGCGGCGACGGCGATACGGCCTCGATCGGGATGGGACAGTTCGCACACCTGATGCGGCGCAACCTGCCGCTTATCTACATTATTGAAGACAACGGCGTGTACGGATTGACGAAGGGACAGTTTTCAGCGACGGCGGATATTGGATCGAGGCTGAAGACCGGAACGATCAACGAGCTTCCGGCGATTGATACCTGCGCGCTGGCGATTGAGTTGGGCGCGACGTTTGTGGCGCGCAGCTTCAGCGGCGACAAGAAACAGCTTGCAGCGCTGCTGAAGGCAGCCATCGCGCACAACGGGACGGTGCTGCTGGACGTGATCTCTCCCTGCGTGACGTTCAACGACCACGAAGGCTCGACGAAGAGCTACAAGTTCATGAAGGATCACGAGGAGCCGCTGCAAGACATCAACTTCGTTCCGTCATTTGAAGAAATCGATGTGGAGTACGAGCCGGGAAGCGGAGTGGATATCACGCTGCACGACGGCTCAAAGATGCACCTGACGAAGTTGGAAGAGGACTTCAATCCGACGAAGCGGATTGAGGCGCTGACGCGCCTGGCGGAGGCTCGGGAGAAGAACGAGGTGCTGACCGGGTTGTTCTATCTGAACCCGGGGCTGCCGAGCTTTACCGACCGGCTGAACCTGGTGGATCATCCGCTGGGGACGTTGCCGCAGAGTGTGACGCGTCCGTCGAAGGAAGTGCTGGATGGGATCATGGAGGAGTACCGGTAGAGTTTGGTTGGCAGGGAATTGAAAGGCGCGGAGAGAATCCGCGCCTTTTTTGCGCGCGCAGGAAAGCAAAGTCAAAGGCAAGGTCAACTGGCCACACAAGCCAAAGGAAGGCTTGCAGAGGCCACCATCAACTGATCTGCTGCCGGGGTGCGAGCGAATCGATTATTGCCACGGCGAATCCGGAGCAGTAGAATTGCGACGATTCAGTGCCGCCACTGCCGTGATTGATAGCAGGAACACAGAAGAAGGCAAGAGCACGCAAGGCTGCTTAGGGAGACAAGGATGGCTTTCAAATCTTTCCGCAAGGCGTTTATGTGCGCTGTAATGTTGGGTTGTTTTGTCATAGGATGCTCGGCGCTCAGCAGTAATTCTCACGCAACTCCAAGCGACACAGTGCTTCACAATCAGGATGTGTTGGATCTGCTTAAGGCCGGTCTTTCTCCGGAAGTTGTAGTGGCTAAGATCGCTTCCTCCGAAACAGCGTTTGATACTTCGGCCGCCTCTCTGAAAGAGTTAAAGGGGGCGAACGTCCCCGAAACGGTGATTCTAGCAATGGTGAAGGCGTCGGCTCCAAAGAGCATGCAGGCGCCGGTAACGGACAGTTTCCCGGGGGACGAATACGGACATCTGAAGGTCTATCGTCAGCACCGCTATATGGGGTCTGGCCTGGCCCCGTCAATCTGGGTGAATAAAGTGCAGGTCGCCCGAGTCGGCAGTGGTCGTCACTGTAGCATCCGACTGCATCCAGGTATCTATGAGATTCGCTCCGATGACAAGTCGTCACTGATTACGCTGACGGTTGAGAGGGGGAAGGAATATTACATCCGGGTGGACGAGGAACCTGGGGTCTGGAAGGGTCACGGGAAGCTGACTCTGATCACTGTCGAGCAGGGCAGCGGAGAATATAAGCTCCAGAAGCCAATTGAGAAAGACCGCAGGATCGCGAAGGATATGCTGGAGGGTGACTCTGCGCCCGATAGTGCTGAATAGCACGACGAAGGGTTAGAGGCGCGGAGAGAATCCGCGCCTTTTTTGCGCGCGCAGGAAAGCAAAGTCAAAGGCAAGGTCAACTGCCCCACAAGGTAAAGGAGGGCTTGTATGGGCCACTCGTATGCCCGTCTGTCCATAAGTTGCTTCCGCCCTTTATAATCGCTTGTTCCTGTCTATTAGTTTGAGGAGTTCTTGTGGCCTATAACGATCTGCGTGAATGGATAGCGGCGCTGGATAAAGCCGGTGAGTTGAAGCGCATCACTGCCGAAGTCGATCCGGTGCTGGAAGTGACCGAGATTACCGACCGGGTTTCCAAGTGGGGCGCGAAGAACGGCAAGGGGCCGGGCGGTCCGGCGCTGTTGTTTGAGAACGTGAAGGGGCACGCGGGGCACAAGATTTTCATCAACCAGTTTGGCTCTGAGCGGCGGATGAACCTGGCTCTGGGGTCGAACTCGCTCGACGAGATCGCAGAGCGGATTCACCAGATGATGGACGTGAAGACGCCGCAGGGGTTGCTGGAAAAGATCAAGATGCTGCCAATGCTGGCGGAGCTGGGGAACGTGTTTCCGAAAAGGGTATCGAGCGGGCCGTGCAAAGAGGTGATCAAGCGCAAGGATTTTTCGCTGCTGGATTTTCCGATTCTGCAATGCTGGCCGCAGGATGGCGGACGCTTTATTACGCTGCCCTGCGTGATGACGCGCGATCCCCGGACGGGGAAGCGGAATATCGGGATGTACCGGATGCACGTGTATGACGCGACCACGACGGGGATGCACTGGCAACGGCACAAGAACGCGGCGGAGCATCAGCGGGAGTTGATGCGCGCGGCGGTGGCGAACGGGCCGACGCTAGGGAAGACCTCCTCGGTGGACATTATGGCCCGGAGCGGCGGCGCGAGCATCGCGGTGCAGGGCAAGCCGGTGAACGGGCGGATGGACGTTGCGGTGGCGATCGGGACCGATCCGGCGCTGACGTTTTCGGCGATTGTGCCCGCGCCTCCGGAGATTGAGGAGTACATGATCGCGGGCTTTTTGCGCGGGAAGCCGGTGGAGGTAGTGAAGTGCGAGACGAGCGACCTGGAGGTTCCAGCGAACGCGGAGATCGTGCTGGAAGGGTACGTTGATATCGGCGAGATGAAGGTGGAAGGACCGTTCGGCGATCACACGGGATTCTATTCGCTGGAGGATGTGTATCCGGTGTTCCATGTGGAGTGCATCACGCACCGCAAGAATCCGATTTACGCGGCGACGATTGTGGGCAAGCCTCCGCAGGAGGACGCGTGGATGGCGCTGGCAGTGGAGCGGATCTTTTTGCCGGCGGCGAAGATGATGATTCCGGAGCTGGTGGACTTCCATCTGCCACCAGAAGGCGTGGCGCACAATCTGATGATTATCTCGATACGGAAGTCGTATCCGGGGCAGGCCCGCAAGGTGATGAACGCGATCTGGTCGCTGGGGCAGGCGATGTTCACCAAGTGCATTGTGGTGGTGGACGAGGACTGCGATGTGAAAGATCTGCGCGAGGTTACGCTGCGTGCACTGAACAACATTGATCCGGAGCGGGATATTCAGTTCATGCTGGGGCCGGTGGATTCGCTGGACCATGCCTCCAGGCTGCCGAACTTTGGAAGCAAGATGGGGATCGATGCGACGCGCAAGTGGTCGACGGAGGGTTTTGACAGGCCGTGGCCGGATGAAGTCGAGATGAGCGACGAGGTGAAGCAAAGGATCACAAAGCGCTGGAAGGAATTTGGACTGGAGTAGGGAGCGGAAGGTCACAAGAGAATGCGCCTCATGAGGAGGCGCATTTTTGTTGGATTCGAAAGGTGGAGCTGAACCTTTGTGCCACTACCGAAAGTGCAGGATGGCCACGACCACGGTAGTCCAGAAGATCAGCGCGAGGACAGAGGCCACTAATAATCCGCTGAACGCCGAGCGCGGAAGATGAGAGTGCGAGAGCGGCACGCTGCCACGGAGAGGAAGACTCGTCACCGGTTTATGACGGTGAAAAATAGAATGCGTGAGTACATGACCCATAAGTGTCACCACTTGCCAGAGACAACACCGCACGATGGGGGGAGGGGCGGGATAAGGGCTAACGGCAATAAACAATCGTAAAAGTAAGCACGCTCCAGAAGAGAGTCGAAATCATGGAAGCCAGAAACAGCCCTTCCAATGCAGCCAGCGCAGAATGCGAATGAGTGAGAGTAGCGCGCCCGCTGCAAAGGGTAATCAAAGCTCTTCCGCGCACATCTGTTTGCAGGTGTTGGATGGAGCGCCGGAGCTGATTCAGGCGTGACACGAATGGCTGCCTTCCCGGGAAAACAATTAACACGAAAGGAGTATGCGGCCAAGCGAGCGCTGAATCCAGAAAAATGTGAGGAATTAAGGCTGCGTAGTGAACTTAAGTCACTTGACGAGCGGCACCTTTGTGGTGGCTTGGCGTCCATCGGCGCTGGAGAGCACGAAGCGGATACGCTCGGCGATGGGTGGATGAGAGTAGCTCCAGAAGACGAGCAGGGGAGATGGCGTGGGGTAGGAGTACGACTTTTCGCCGAGCAGTTGAAAGGCCTGCGCGGCGTTCTGCGCGGCATCCGGGGTAACGGAACGGGTGATGGCCAGGCCGTAAGCGTCGGCATTGTGCTCCTCCCAGCGGCTGAATGCGCTGGCAAGCGGCGAGGAGAGGAAGGAGAGCAGCGCGGCCAGCAGGAGCAGCACGGGAAGCGAGGACCAGTCGCCAAGGGAGCGGATCTGCCAGGCCGGGCCGTAGCGGGCAAGCACGGCCTCGGCGAGGCGCTGGGCGAGCCAGATACCCGCGAAGGAGAGCAGCGCGGTGAAGGCAAGTCCAAGGTAGATGTGGTGGAGCACGTAGTGGCCCATCTCATGTCCAAAGATGAAGGTCGTCTGGCCGGTCGTGAGGTCGCGGGCGGTGGTGTCCCAGACGACGATGCGCTTGGTTGCTCCGAAGCCGGTGACGTAGGCGTTGTAGGTGGTTACCTTGTCGCTGGCGTGCATTAGGAAGATGCGCGACTCGGGAATTTCCAGTCCTGCGGAGTGGGCGAGATTGCGAAGCTGGGTGGTGAGCTGGGGATTGGTGCGGGCAAGCGGCTCAAAGCGGTTGAATAGCGGATCGATGATGACGGGCGCGGCAAAGACCATGGCGGCCATGATGGGCAAGGTGATGAGCCATGAGTAGAACCACCAGCGCCGGGGAGCGCGGCGGATTCCCGTGTACAGGCCAAAGAGGCAGGGGGTGGCAAAGAAAATAGTCAGCAACTCAGCCTTGGCTCCGTCGCCGAGCCATGAGGCCCAGCTCTGCACGCTGAGTCCATAGGCGAGGGAGATGTGGTGAAGGTAGATGTGCTGCGGCAGCTCAAAGATGAAAAGCGTGAGCAGCATGCTGGGGATGAAGATCACGGCCTGCACGAAGCGTTTGCGGGAAATTGCCTCCACGACGCGCTGGACTTTGGGGCCAAAGCGCACGGCGATCAGGACAGCGAAGAGAGCCAGTTCGAACAGGGTGGCGGCCAGAGAAAAGACAACGTAGGTGCGGTACAAGCCCTCGGACTTATGGAACTGCGCCGGCGTAAGCGTGTAAGCGGTGATGGTGCGCTGCGCGACGACTTCTCCGGGAGAGAGCTTGGACGGGCTCGGCATTGGGCCTCATTGCACTGGATTAACGTATCAGCGAATTGTACCGGAGGGGGTGCTGAACCCTTCAATGTTCCGATCTGGAGAGCAACTCCGCAAGATGGCTTTTCCAGATGGCGGGCCAGGTGTGGGTGCCGTGGCCGCGGGTCTCGTCGGTGATGGGCAGCAGCACGAACTTGCCGTTCTTCACGCGCTGAATATCGCGGTCCACAATCTTCAGCTCGGGCGGGTTGATCTGGTCGTCAGCCGAGTTGATAGCCGTGAGCGGCGCGATGATCTTCTCCAGTTGCGGCTCGGGATTGTAATTCCGCGAGGCGTCAAAGTAGTAGAGCATGTCGTTGGCATCGGTGGTGCGCATTCGCGTGGAGATGAAGGTCTCAAGGAAAGCGTCGGCCTCTTCGCGCGTGGGATCGTTCTTCTGCATCTGCAAGGGCGCGCTGCCCATGATGAGCAGTATGTCGAGAGCCGTGGCCAGGCCGTGAGGCGCCTGCGTGTATTCGCCGTTCTTCCACTCGGGATCGTTGCGGATGGCGTCGAGAATCATGCGGCGCATCATGCGGTTGCGTCCGGCAATCTCGATGGGCTGGCTGGCGAGCGGGAGCAGGGCGTCCATGAACTCCGGGTGCTGCTCTCCCCAGAGCCAGGTCTGCATGCCGCCCATGGAAGTTCCCATTACCAGCCGCAGATGGGCTACGCCGAGGCCCTTGGTGAGCAGCTGGTACTGGAGTTCGACCATGTCGTCGTAGTCGTAATGGGGAAAGCGCATGTGCAGGCCGTCGCTGGGCTTGCTGGATTTTCCCTGGCCGATGTTGTCCGGCAAGATGATGAAATACTTCTGCGCGTCCAGAAGCTGGCCGGGGCCAAAGAGCACTCCGGCGAAGTGTTCGACGAGAAACTGGCGGCCTGATCCGCCGGTGCCATGGAGGATGATCACCGCATTCTTTACGACGCCGCTGGCATCTTTGCGGGGCGCGCCGAGGGTGTAGTAGTGAATCTTCACATCCTTCATACGCTCGCCGGAGTTGAAGTGGAAATCGCTGACGGTGAAGTCTCCCTGGTCTGGATTGTGAAAGTCGGTGGACTGAGCGTACAGAAGCAGAGAAGCGAACACGCAGGAGCAGAGGACAAGCGCGCGGGAGAGTTTCATCATGGTTCCTATGTTATCCGCCGAACTGAAGCATGAGGACGACGAGGCGTTGAAAAGGTTGAAGGGCAGCAGCGGGCGCGGGGTGGCGACGCTGAAGTGGCCCCTGCGGGCCAATTTGACACCGCCGAGCAGACCGAAACCGCTGGAAGATCCGATGATCACCGATAAATGCCGATTCATTGCCGTTCCCTGTGCCAAAGCGCATCACAACCCGCGTAGCGCGCCATTCGATTGACGGGTTGCGCCACATACTACAACATAATTGCCAAAGCAGCGCTCAAGGAGAGAACATAAGTTGTTTGTGGTATTGATGTTGACTCCATAAGGAAGTGATTCATACAGATGGCGACAGGGCAGAAAGAAACTCCAACTGAAATCGCAGCAGCCAAGGGAAAGCTAGGAATCTTGATCGTCGGACTGGGTGCGGTGGCCACCACATTTGTGGCAGGCGTGGAAGCCGTACGCAAGGGCATTGCGTCCCCGATCGGTTCGTTGACGCAGATGGGGACCATCCGCCTGGGCAAGCGCACGGATGGACGTTCACCGCTGATCAAGGACTTTGTTCCTCTCGCGGATCTGGACGACATCGTCTTCGGCGGCTGGGACATTTTCACTGACAGCGCCTATGAAGCGGCTGCCAACGCCAAGGTTCTGGAACACGAACTGCTGCTCCAGCTCAAACCATTTCTAAGTAAGATCAAGCCGATGCCGGCAGTCTTCGATCATAAGTACGTCAAGCTGATCAGCGGGCCGAACGTGAAGACGGGCAAGAACAAGGCAGACCTCGCCGAGCAGGTTCGCGAGGACATCCGCAACTTCAAGAAGAAGAACAAGTGCTCGCGGCTGGTGATGATCTGGTGCGGCTCGACGGAGAGCTTCCAGAAGCCGGGCAAGGTTCACGCTTCGCTGGAAGCCTTTGAAAAGGGACTGCAGGCGAGCGATCCGAATATTGCGCCTTCGCAGATTTACGCCTACGCGGCGTTGCAGGAGAGCGTTCCCTACGCCAACGGCGCACCGAACCTGACGGTCGATCTGCCGTTCATGCAGGAGCTATCGCGGAAGAACAATGCGCCCATCGCGGGCAAGGACTTCAAGACCGGGCAGACGCTGATGAAGACGATTCTGGCTCCGGGCTTCAAGGCTCGCATGCTGGGCGTGAAGGGCTGGTTCTCGACGAACATCCTGGGCAACCGCGACGGCGAAGTGCTGGAAGATCCGGGCTCATTCAAGACCAAGGAAGAATCGAAGCTGAGCGTGCTGGACGAGATTCTTCAGCCGAAGCTGTATCCCGAGCTCTACGGAGATATCTTCCACAAGGTCCGCATCAATTACTATCCGCCGCGCGGCGACAATAAAGAAGGCTGGGACAACATCGACATCTTTGGCTGGCTCGGCTATCCGATGCAGATCAAGGTCGATTTCCTTTGCCGGGACTCGATTCTTGCGGCTCCGCTGGCGCTGGACATTGTGCTCTTCCTTGACCTGGCGGCGCGCACGCCGGAGCTGAAGGGAATCGGCATCCAGGAATGGATGAGCTTCTACTTCAAGTCTCCGATGACGGCGAAGGGTTTGTATCCCGAGCACGATCTGTTCATCCAGATGATGAAGATGAAGAACACGCTTCGCCATATCCAGGGCGAGGAACTGATTACCCACCTCGGACTTGAGTACTACGACTGAGCTTTGCGAGTGGAAGAATGCATGGCGGCAGGAGCTTCGGCTTCTGCCGTTTTTTTCTTAGCGGGGGCCGTTGGCGCCGGGCTGGAGACGGAAGCCGGGAGTTGCGGTAAGAAACGCTTCGACGGCGGAGGAGTCCATCGGCTTGGCGAAGATGTGTCCCTGGGCGCAGTCGCAGGTCATGCCGCTGAGCAGGTTAAGCTGTTCGCTGGTTTCGGCACCCTCGGCCACCACCTCCATTTGCAGGTTGTGGGCCAGGCTCACGATGGTGCGGACGATGTTCAGGTTCCGCTCGTCTGCCTCCATGTTGCCGACGAAGTACTGGTCAATCTTGAGGGTATCGACCGAGAAGCGGTGCAGGTGCTTGAGCGAGGAGTAACCCGTGCCGAAGTCATCGATGCTGAGGCGCACGCCGAGTTCCTGCAAGCCTGCAAGCACGGGCGCGGTGCGCTCGGGAGTGTCCATGGCGATGCTCTCGCTTAATTCCAAACGCAGAAACTTGCCGTCGAGTCCGGTCTCCTCGAGGGTCTGCCGCACCATGCTCAGGAAGTCCGGCTGCGAGAGCTGGCGGGAGGCAATGTTGACACCGACGCTCAAGGGCAGTTCGGCGCCGAAGTGCTGATGCCAGCGGCGGGCCTCCATGCACGCCTCGCGCAGGACCCATGCGCCGATGGGCACGATGAGGCCGGTCTCTTCCGCGAGGGGGATAAACTCCTCGGGGAGCAGGGTGCCTTTTTCCGGCGAGCGCCAGCGGAGAAGGGCCTCGAAGAGCTCGATCTGTCCGTTGGCCAGGGCCACGATGGGCTGATAGCAGAGGAAGAACTCGCGGCGTTCGAGCGCCTTGCGCAACTGGGATTCCTTGAAGAGGCGCTCGACGGCATGAACGTGCATGCTCTCATCGAAGAGGACGCAGCCGTCGCGGCCGGCGGCTTTGGCCCGGTACATGGCGATGTCGGCGTCCCGCAGCATATGGTCGGCCGATGTGTAGTGGCTGGCGCTGAGCGCCACTCCGATGCTGGTGGTTACGGAAACGTCCTTGCCGCGAATGGAGAAGGGCGTCTTCAGCTTTTCGCCGATGCGATCTGATATACGCAGGGCATCGCTGACGTCGCGAATGTTGTCCAGGAAAATTGCGAACTCATCGCCGCCAAGGCGGGCGACAATGTCGTCGCCGCTGGGCCGGTCACCAGAGTCCGTGCTGCGGCGCAGGCAGGATTCGAGGAGATGCGCCACTTCGATCAGCAGCTCGTCTCCGGCGAGATGCCCAAGGCTGTCGTTAATGACCTTGAAGCGGTCAAGGTCCAGATAAAGCACGGCGCAGAGATAGCCGGGAGTACGCTCCGCGTGCTTGATGGCCATGGCGAGGCGGCTCTGGAAGAGGCGGCGGTTGGGCAACTTTGTAAGAGGATCCTGGAGCGCGGCGATCTCGGCCAGTTCCTTGGCAATCTCCAACTGGTTGATGACCGAGTGCAACTGCGCGGTGCGCTCTTCCACCAGGCGGTCCAGCTCTTCCTGACGCTGCCTTGCCTGCCGGGTGGAGGACCACTTGTCGGCGAGCGCACTGGTTAACTGGATGACTTCGACGGGATCAAAGGGCTTCTTGAGGATTACGAGATTGCCGGAGAGTCCCAGGTGCCGCTCGATGCCGTTCCAGTTATAGTCGGAAAACGCCGTGCAGATGACGACTTGAAGATCGGGATCGACCTCCCATAGACGGGAGATGGTTTCAACGCCATCCCAGCCCGGTGGCATGCGGATATCAATGAAAGCGAGGGCGTAGGGCTGGTCGGTGTCACGGGCCTGCTGAAGAAGCAGCAGTCCTTCCTGCCCCTGCGTGGCGGAGTCGACTGTGTACCCGGGATTGGCGACGCTCGAAGTGCTGAACCATCTTGCGGCGTCGTCGCCCGGCTCAGCGTCACCGGGCCTGGAGCATAGAATGCTCTTCAAGCCGGAGTGGACGGCTTCGTCGTCAGCGACGATGAGCAACCGGAAGTCAGCACTGCTGCCGGTATTCTTCGATTGCCCCATTTTTCCGACCGTTCTCCGCATGAGAGTCATCTCGGGCCTTTGACTGCACCCAGTGTCAGTGGTTCTTATTGCACGACTGCATAGCAACGGTCTGGCAAATCCACTCTGTTCGGAGTGTCCCCAGGGACGATGTTCAACAGAATGTCTGGGGACTGAATCACTGCATCAGCGGCGAGAAGTTCGGTTTCGGGGGAAAGTCTTGAGCCGTTCAACTCATCGGCAAACGCCGATTCCGCTGCCTTGACTTGAGCAGGGAGCGTACCACAATCTGACATTCTACTCACACCGTGCGAAGCTAGCAACTCTTCCCCCTTTCGCCTCTGCACTGCAGCGCTGCTGTCAGGCATCTTCCAGGCAACCCAGGGGCGACCGCGAAGTACTGGCTGTGGCGACGCCATCCGCGACGTGGTTCTCCGCATGGAGAAGCAGGGCGCTGGTGAAGTCGAGCCGTGACCCAGCACAAATATGCCGGGCAATTACTGGCCCCATTATGGTGAGAGAGTGCTAAACATCCTAGCGAATTCAACTTACGAAGACGCGCTCGCAATTACGAAGGTAATTGATTTGCGAATCCGATGTCGCCAGCCGGGGAAGAATGAAAGCAACCTGCCGGGGACTTGCGTGGCCTCCACGGGTGTTATCTTTTCAGCATAGGCATTGAAGCAAAGGACGGGGATGAGACTCTTCCGCAAACTGCTCTGGCTGTTCCTGCTGGCACTCTCTTTGAACGGCGCAACGCCGGCGCAGGATGCGCCCGCATCTCCCGCGCAGGACGTAGCGCCAGCCGCGGAATACCATGTAACGGAAGCGGAGGCCAAGGAACTCTTCCGCTCCCTCGACGATATTCTGCAATTTGCCAGCGAGCACAGCGGACTGCCAATCCGGCATTCGGTGAAGAAGAAGCTGGCCACGCGCGAAGAGGTTGCAAAGTACGTTGAAAAGCGCATGAAGGAGCAGGGAAACGGCGAGCGCTTCGACCGCACCGCGCGCTCGCTGAAAAAGCTGGGACTGCTTCCCCGCGACTTCAATTTCCGCGAGTACATGCTCGGCCTCTACAAGGAGCAGGTGGAGGGATGGTACGACGCGCACAGTAAAACCGTCTATCTGTTGGACTGGGTGGCTCCCGAGGTGCAAAAGCCGGTGATGGCGCACGAGCTGGTCCACGCCTTGCAGGACCAGAGCTACGACCTGGATAAATGGCTGAACGTCACCAAGGACTCCAACGACGACACCGGCCAGATGATCATCGACGAAGAGCGCGCCGCCCGCCAGTCGATCATCGAGGGGCAGGCGATGGTCGTGCTCTACGACTACCAGCTCACCCCCACCGGACAGACGGTGGAAAGCGCTCCGGAGCTGGTGGACTCCATGCGCGCCTCCATCCTGGAGGAAGATGCCGGGTCGCTTTACGGCAAGGCTCCCATCTACCTGCGCGAGGCGCTGCTGTTTCCTTACTCCTATGGCACGGATTTTGTGGTGGCGGTGATGAAAAAGCGAGGCAAGCAGGCGGCCTTCGCCGGCGTTCTGGAGAAGCCTCCGCTGGACACACACCAGATCATGGAGCCGGGCGCCTATCTCGCCGGAGAGCCGCAGGTGCAGGTCAAGGTGGCGCCGCTGGAAAAGCTCCTCGGCCCGGGCTGGCATCGCGAGGATTTCTCAGGACTGGGCGAGATCGACCTGCGCGTGATCCTGCGGCAGTGGAGCGGCAAGGAAGATGCGGCGAAGCTGGCTCCGGCGTGGCGCGGCGGATACTACATGGCCGTCGTCAATAAGAGAGCGCCCAAGGATTCGCCGCTTCCGCTGGCGCTGGTCGTGAACTTCACCACCCCGGAGGCGGCGGCGAAATTCGCCGCGATTTACGAGGCGGAGCTGCCCAAGCGCTACAAGTCTATCCAGGCGGCGAGCGCTCCGCGCCAGTGGACGAGCGAGGAAGGCAACGTGCATCTTTACGTCGAAGGCTCGTCGGTGATCGCGCTGGAGTCATTCACACGGGACGAGGAAGTAAAGATTCACGATGCGCTGCTTGCAGCAGTGAGGAAGCCATACGAGATTCCGGTTGCGCCATAGGCACAGCAGCCACTTCGCTTCTTCTGTTTTCTCCTCCGGTATAATCGATCTTTCCGCTTACTTCTTTACATTCGCAGGAGATTGCATTGGCACAGGCAGAGATCGGCATCATCGGCGGCAGTGGCCTTTATTCCATGAAGGGGCTGACCGATATTCACGAGGTACAACTGGAAACACCCTTCGGCGCGCCCTCGGACCCGTACGTCCTCGGCACCCTTGCCGGACGCAGGGTTGCCTTCCTGGCGCGGCACGGGCGGGGCCATCGCATTCTTCCCACGGAGTTGAACTTCCGCGCCAACATTCACGGCTTCAAGCAGCTCGGCGTCGAGCGCATTCTGTCGGTCTCCGCCGTGGGCTCGCTGAAGGAAGAGCACAAGCCTACGGACTTCGTGATCCCTGACCAGTTCTACGACCGCACCAAGCAGCGCGTTTCCACCTTCTTCGGCGAAGGCATTGTCGCCCACATCGCGTTCGGCGATCCCATCTGCCCCGAGCTTGCAGGAATCGTTGCCAAGGCCGGAGCCACGGCCGGCGTTGTGACCAAGAGCGGCGGCACCTACGTCTGCATGGAAGGGCCGCAGTTCTCCACCAAGGCGGAGAGCAACGCCTACCGCGCCCAGGGCTTTGACCTTGTCGGCATGACAAATCTTCAGGAAGCCAAGCTCGCGCGCGAAGCAGAGATCTGCTACGTCACGATCGCCATGGTCACTGATTACGATTGCTGGCATCCTGACCACGACAGCGTCACCGTGGAGCAGATCATCGGCGTGCTGACGCGCAACGCTGAGAACGCCGCCAACGTTGTGCGCGAGGCTGTTGCGACGCTCCCCACGGCACGCGGTTGCAAGTGCGGACAGGCGCTCGCCATGGCCATCATGACCGCGCCGGATGCGATTCCCGCGACCACCCGCGCAAAGCTCGACCTGCTGGTGGGCAAATATCTTGGCAAAAAGGCGGGCGCATAACGTGTCCATCCTCGTCGTCGGCTCGGTTGCATTCGATACCTTGAAAACTCCATTTGGCGAGCGCAAGAAGATTCTGGGCGGCGCCGCCACCTACTTCTCTCTCTCCGCCAGCTACTTTACGGATGTGCGCGTGGTGGGCGTGGTGGGAGAAGACTTCACCGCCGAGCATGAAGCCGTGCTCAGCAATCGCGGCATTGATACGCGGGGCATCGAGCACGCTCCCGGCAAGACCTTCCACTGGGGCGGCGAGTACGGCGAGAACGTCAACGAGGCGAAGACCAACTTCACCGACCTCAACGTCTTCGAGAACTTTGCGCCGAAGATTCCCGCCGCCTACAATGACTCGGAAATTCTCTTCCTCGCCAACATCCAGCCGGAGTTGCAGCTCGACGTGCGCCGCAAGATGCCGAAGGTTGCGCTGGTGGGCGGCGATACGATGAACCTGTGGATCAACATCAAGCGCGCCGAGCTTCTGGAGACATTGAAAGAAGTCGATATTCTGCTGATCAATGACGGCGAGGCCAAGCTCCTGACGAATGAAAACAGCCTGGTGCTGGCGGCGCGCAAGATCCTCACCCTTGGTCCGCGCTCACTGGTGATCAAACACGGCGAATACGGCGCGACCATTTTCTTCGGGGACGGCTCACACCCGTTTCGTGCTCCCGCGCTGCCCATCGCCGAGGTGCAGGACCCCACCGGCGCCGGCGACACCTTTGCGGGAGGCTTCATGGGCTACATCGCATCCCAGCCCAAGCTGACGCGCAGCGTACTGAAGCACGCCATGTTCTACGGCGGCGTGATGGGATCGTTTACCGTTGAGCGCTTTGGCCCGGAGCGTCTCCTCTCGCTGACGCGCGACGAGATTGAGGAGCGCTTCCAGCTCTTCCGCAGCCTGACACACCTTGACTAACCCACTCTGCAACCGGCGGCACTGAAGTGGACATGGAACGCGAAGAGACGGGGCGGCAAGCACACGGAGACCACGGCGAAATCGTCCTGGTCTCTGCCGTTGCTTTTCTTGTTTCGCTTGCGGCGTTCGCGTGGTTCTATCGTCGCGGCGATATTCTGCTCTACGGAGACGCGGTCGCGCATCTGAACATCGCTCGCCGCCTCAGCGATGCGCGCAATCCGGGGTGGGACCAGATTGGCACGGTGTGGCTGCCGCTGCCGCATCTGCTGGTGGCTCCGTTTGTGGCCTTTGACGGGCTCTGGCGCACCGGAATCGGCGGCTCGATTCCTTCCATGCTGGCGTATGTGCTGGGCGTTGCCGGGATCTTCCGCCTGGTGCGCGCCCGCACCTCGGCGGCTTCAGCCTGGCTGTCGGCGGTGATCTACGCCTTCAATCCATCCATGCTCTACATGCAGGCGACGGCGATGACGGAGTCGATCTATCTGGCTGCCATCATCTGGTCGCTGGTGTACTTTGACGACTTTCTGCGCGGACTCTTCGGTGACGCTCCGGGCACTACTCCGGCAATCTCTGCGTGGCGGGCCATCGAGCGCTGCGGCATGTGCCTGGCGGCCGCCATCTTTACCCGCTATGACGGATGGATTGTCGCCTTTGTGGTTGGAATCTGCGCCATGCTGGCCGCCACGCGCTGGCTTGCGCTGCGTCCGCCGCAGCGCGAGATCGGACGCCTGCTGCGCTCGATGGTCTCATTCCTGCTGCTGCTGGCGCTCTGCCCCACGCTGTGGCTAGCGCACAACTACAAGGTCACGGGGCATCCGCTGGACTGGTTTAACGGCCCGTACTCGGCAAAGGCCATTGAGAAGCGCTCCTCGCGGCCGGGTGATCCGCCGTATCCGGGCAAGGATCACATGGTGGTCGCCGCACAGCACTTCCTGAAAGCCGCGCGCATGAACACCGGCGAAGGCGCACGCGAAGACTGGCTGATCGTGCTCGCCACGGCGGGAGTCCTCGCCACAGCCTTCCACCTTCGCCGCTTTGCGCCGTGGCTATTGCTCTGGATACCTCTGCCGTTTTACGCCTACTCCATTGCCTATGGCAGCGTCCCAATCTTTGTGCCGGAGTGGTGGCCGTTCTCTTACTACAACGTGCGCTACGGGCTGGAACTGCTTCCGGCCGTCGCCGTCTTCACCGGGATGCTGCCATGGACAGTTGCGCGGTTGCGGCGACCTGCGCTCACTCTTGCCGCAACTGCGGCGCTCATGCTGATTGCGCTGCTGGCGGCCAGTTCCTCGGCTGGCTGCTTTTCCCGGCGCTCGCAGGAGCAGGACTACGGGCGCAAGTGGATGATCCCCATCTGCTATCGCGAGGCGTGGGTCAACAGCCGCGGCCGCCTGCAACTGGAGGCGCAAGTGGGAGAGGCGCTTTCGAGAATTCCGAAGAATGCGACGGTGCTGATGTACACCAGCGACTACGTGGGAGCGATCCAGAAGGCGGGCATTCACTTCGACCACGTCATCTCGGAGTCCACGTTCATTGCATGGGATTCGGCACGCAGCGCGCCCTTTGCCGGGGCCGATTACATCGTCGCCATCGAAGGCGATCCCGTGGCAGACGCTGTGCGCATCAATCCGCGCGGACTGACCAAGCTCTCGGTGATTCACACGCTGGGCAAACCGGCAGTGTCCATCTATCGCAGCACGCGGCGCTAGCTCGCTGAGCGCGTTGCATCCGCAGATTTCAACTACGTTTCAGGTTCAACCAGGCACTCCCGGCGCAGAATCCTGCCGGTGTGGAGAAGCATCTACAACCTGTGCCCGCAAATCGGGCAGTGAGGATGACCATGGAAACAAAAGATGCTGGGGCGCAGACAATTCCTGAGCAGGCGCTCGATCAGCTGTTCCGCGAGGCGCGCACGCACACCGCATGGCTTCCGAAGCCAGTGCCGGTGGAATTGCTGAAGAATGTTTATGACCTGGCGAAGATGGGACCGACCAGCGCCAACGGTTCGCCTGCGCGCTTCGTGTTTCTGAACACGCCGGAGGCCAAGAATCGCTTGCGCCCCGCGCTCGCTCCTCTCAACGTTGAGAAGACGATGGCCGCGCCCGTGAACGTCATCATCGCCTGGGACACGGAGTTCCACGAGCACCTTCCAAGGCTGTTTCCGCACGCCGACATGCGCCAGTACTTTGCGGGCAATCCCGCACTCATCGAGGAAACGGGCTTCCGCAACGGTTCGTTGCAAGGAGCATATTTCATTCTTGCCGCGCGAGCGCTGGGGCTGGACTGTGGACCCATGTCCGGTTTCGATGCCGCGAAGGTCAACGCGGAGTTCTTTCCCGACGGAAAGTGGAAAGCGAACTTCCTCTGCAACCTGGGTTTCGGCGACCGCAGCAAGCTTTACCCGCGCGGACCGCGTCTAACCTTTGAGGAGGCCTGCCGGGTGCTGTAGCCGCCCGGTCCGCTTCCCATCACAAAAGAGCGAGGATTGAACGATGGGTGAGCACGTAACGCTGAGGGCTGCGGACGACCATGAACTGAGCGCGTATGTGGCGCGTCCCGAGGGCAAGCCAGTGGCGGGACTGGTTGTGGTGCAGGAGGTCTTCGGCGTCAACGCGCACATCCGCTCGGTGGCCGATAGTTACGCGAGTGACGGATTTCTCGTGGTCGCTCCTGCGCTTTTTGACCGCATTGAGCGCGACGTGGAGCTTGGCTACGAGGGAGTTGACCTGGAAAAGGGGATGAGCTTTATACCGAAGCTCAGCGTCGAAAATGCGCTGCTGGATATTTCGGCGGCCATGGCATTTGCCGCCAGCGAGACAGCCAAGAAAGTCGGCGTGATTGGCTACTGCTTTGGCGGAACGCTGGCGTGGGTGGCCGCCGCGAGGCTCCATCCAGCGGTAGCCGTGGGCTACTACGCGGGCCGCATCGGCAACTATGCCGGTGAGACGCTGCACGCTCCAGTGATGCTGCACTTCGGCAAGTTGGACGCGCACATCCCGCCGGAAGAGGTGGCGAAGATCCATGCCGCCCATCCGGAAGTGGAGATCTACTGGTACGACGCGGGGCATGGCTTCAGTTGCGACGCCCGCGCCAGCTTTGAGCCGGTGTCGGCCTTTGAGGCGCGCGAGCGGTCATTGGACTTCTTGAGGAAGTATCTGGAGTAAGCGCAAATTCCACATTCGCCAACTGCGGGGGATGCGGGCCGCCCGGCCTGAGCAACGACAATCCTTAAGCTACACTCCCACCCGTTTCGGCAGTATCTCTCCGATGCGCTTGACCTGGGCTCCAACGCCGCGCAGCTTTTCTTCAATGCGCTCGTAGCCGCGGTCGATGTGGTAGACGCGGTCGATGATCGTCTCATCCTGCGCCACCAGCGCGGCCAGCACCAGCGAGGCGGAGGCGCGCAGGTCGCTGGCCTGCACGGCTGCGCCGCTCAGCGTGGTGCGTCCGCGCACAATGGCGCGGCGGCCTTCGATCTTGATATTCGCGCCCATTCGGCAGAGTTCCTGCGCGTGCATGAAGCGGTTCTCAAAGATGTTCTCCGTGATGATCGACGTGCCCGATGCCTGCGTCATCAGCGCCATGTACTGCGCCTGCACGTCCGTAGGGAAGCCGGGATATTCCTCGGTGGTGATGTCGGCGGCAACCAGCGGAGCGGCGTCTCCCATCACACGCACGCAGTCGTCGCCAATCTTGATCTTCACTCCAACCTCCTCCAGTTTATTAAGCAGGGAAGTCAGGTGCGAGGGATCGCAGTCGGTCAGCATCAGGTCGCCGCCGGTGAGTGCTCCGGCGAGAATGAACGTTGCGGCTTCAATGCGGTCTGGAATAATGCGGTGGCGCGCGCCGTGCAACTTCTCCACGCCCTGAACCTTGATGGTCGAGGTGCCCGCGCCTTCGATCTGCGCGCCCATCTTGATGAGGAGCTCGGCAAGGTCCACAACCTCGGGCTCGCGAGCGCAGTTTTGCAGAACGGTTTCGCCCTCGGCGAGCACGGCTGCCATCAGGACGTCTTCGGTCCCGGTGACCGTGATCTTGTCAAAGGAGTAGCGCGCGCCTTTCAGCTTGGCGGCCCGCGCCTCAATGTATCCGTGCTCCTGCACAATCTTTGCGCCGAGTTTTTCCAATCCCTTGATGTGCAGATCGATGGGGCGCGCTCCAATGGCGCAGCCTCCGGGAACCGAAACCCGCGCAAAGCCCACGCGGGCCACCAGGGGGCCCAGCACCAGCGACGAAGCGCGCATGGTCTTCACCAGTTCGTAGCTGGCCTCGGGATTTGCGCTGAGATTGGCGGCGCAGATGGTGGTGCGGTGCTGTGCGCGTCCGTAGCCGAGTTCGACCTCGGCGCCCATGGCGGAGAGCAGGCGGCGTTCGGTTTCAATGTCGCGCACCTGTGGAATGTTTTCGAGGATCACCGTTTCATCGGTGAGCAGCGCGGCAGCCATGGCGGGCAGCGCGGCGTTTTTCGCGCCGCTGATTCGTACCGTACCCAGCAGCGGATTGCCGCCGCGAATTACAAGCTTGTCCATTGAATGATTCCCGGAAGAAAACTTATGAAGCGTGCAAGTGGCGCGCCCTCTATGATTTTACACACTCTATGGCGTCCACTATCGCGTCATGAACCAGCGGACGCACCTCTTTGATCGCCTGGTTGGCGGTATCGGGCCAGGTGCGGTTGGTCAGCAGGGTCACGGAGAGGCTGTGCTCGGGATCGCACCAGAGCGAGGTGCCCGTATAGCCAAGGTGGCCAAAGGAGCGTGGCGAAAAGCGCGTCCCGGATTGCGACGGGGCCGAGGGCGTATCCCAGCCCGGCGTGCGCGAAGTTCCGGCAGGCTGCGTTGCGCGCGTAGTAAAGAGCCGCACGGACTCCGCCTGAAAGACCGGCGATCCGCAACGCAGGAAGCACTCGGCATAACGCGCAACGGAAAGCGCATCCCCGAAGAGTCCAGCGTGCGCCGCAATGCCGCCCATGGCGCTGGCGTTCTCGTCGCCAACCTCGCCCTGGATGATGCGATGGCGGTACTCCGCGTCGGTCCCAGTCGGCGGAACTGCGTTTCTATCAGGACAATATGGCGAAAAATAGAAGTTGAGCTTGAGGGGAGCAAAGACCTCGCGCTGGCAGAATCGGTCAATCCGCTCCCCCGCGAGCCGCTCCAGTAACGCACCGAGCAGGATGAAGCCAATGTCGCTGTACTCGTAGCGCGCGCCGGGCGTGGCATCCAAAGGAACCCGCATGGCCGCCGCCACCATCGCTTCACGGCCGGATTCCCCCAGGTAGAGCTTGCGGTGCGCGGGCAGGCCCGAGGAGTGTTCCAGCAGCATTCGCACAGTCACCTGGTCGCGGCGAGGATCAGTGGCAGAAGCGAACTCCGGCAGAAAACCAACAATCGGCGAGTCGAGAGAAAATCTCCCGCGCTCATGCAGCAGCATGGCCATGGAGGTGGCGGCAATCGGCTTGGTCAGTGAGGCCAGATCCCATGCGGTTTCACGCAGCACCTCGGGGGAAGCTGCTTCGTAGGTGAAGCGTCCGAAGGCGCGCAGCGCTAGCAGTTGGCCGCCGCAGGTTACGGCGAGCGCGGCTCCGGGGAAGGCTTTGCGCGCAATGGCCCCGTTGATCAGGGCAAAGGCCCTCGCAAAGCGCCGCTCCTGGGCGTCCGTCAGGTCCACCAGGGCTGCCTGTTCTCCGTTCGCTTGCCTTGCGTCCGCTTCGGTCACTTGATGTATTGCAGCATCTCTTTGAAATGCGCGGTGCCGCTGCGGCGCAACAGTTCGTACATCATCATTTCAGTGGAGGAGGTCACGCATCCGGCCGATTCCATGCGCTCCAGCCCCAGCCGCCAGTTCCAGTCGGAGCGCGCGCTGACGGCGTCGGATGCGACGTGGACCATGTATCCGCTTTCGAGCGCGCCCAGCGCGGTCTGCATCACGCAGATGTGGCTCTCCATGCCGCAGAGCAGCGCCGTGGTACGGTGGCCGGGCAAGGCGTGCAGAGTGGTGCGGAACTCCTCGCAACCGAAGCAGCCGAATTCCATTTTTGCGATTTCCTTCACCTGCGGCAGCAACTCGGCAATCTCTGGAACCGTGTGTCCCAGTCCGCGCGGATACTGGGCGGTCAGGAGCACGGGAATCTCAAGGATGGAGGCCAGGCGGATGAGCATCCTGGTATTGCGCACCAGTTCTTCGCGGTTCAGCACGGCGGGCAGGAGCTTCTCCTGTATGTCGATGACGACGAGCGCGCACTGGCCAGGGTCAAGGCTGCGCCGCGCGATCGGTTCGTCCGCCAGCCCAGCCAGTTCGGGAAGGGAAGATGGATTCATTGCAAGCTCCTCCATTGGAATTGCCGATTCGTGATTCCTGAGCCAAGTTCCACAGGCTCACAACATCTTAAAGCGTACGCCACCTAGAGCGTATGCTACCACCCGCGCTGCCGCCACCGGGGTTTCTGCGACTTTGCCGTCGGCTGCCACGGTACGCCTCTGTCGATCCCGCTCCGAGGACAACCCGCGCATGATACAAATGTTTTCATGTCTCAAAAGAGCTCCAGGCCGCCAGTCGGCGTAGTGGCTCGTGCGGCCTGCCGCGTGGACCTTGCGGGCGGCACCATGGATATGTGGCCGCTCTACCTCTTTCATCCCGGCGCGGTTGTGGTGAATCTTGCCGTGCAGATCATGACGACCTGCCGCATTCTTCCCACGGCCTCCAGGGGCATTGAACTGGTGTCGCTGGATACCGGCCTTGCCGACAGCTTCCCCAGCATGGAAGCCTTGCGAGCCGCGCCCAGCTACCATCACGCGTTGGCCGCCTATCTGCTGCGGTTCTTTTATGCTGAGGCCGAGCCCGCTTGCGGGTTCCGGCTGGAAACTCACTCGGAGTCGCCCGCCGGGGCCGGTATCTCAGGCTCTTCCGCGCTCATGATCTCCGCCACGGCGGCGCTGGCGCGCTTTACCGGACGCAAGCTCCTGCCGGAGCAGATTCGCGAAATCGCGCAGAACGTCGAAGCCCAGCTCATCCGCGTGCCCACCGGATGCCAGGATTACTATCCCGCGCTCTACGGAGGCGCCAGCGCGGTGCAATTGGATGTCAATGGCATTCATCGCCACGCCATTAGCTGCGACGCCGATGAGCTCGACCGCCGCTTTGTGCTGGCCTACACCGGAGCGCCGCGCCAGAGCGGCATCAATAACTGGGAGGTCTTCAAGCGCCACATCGATGGCGACCGCCGCGTCTTCCGCAACTTTGAGCGCATCGGCGAAGTCGCCCGAGCCATGCGGCAGGCCGTCGCTTCCGCCGACTGGGACGGGACCGGGCGGCTGCTGCGCGAGGAGTGGAAGCTGCGCCGCACGAACGCTCCCGCCATCGCAACTGCGTTCATTGACCAGCTCATCACGCTCGCCCGCCGCAACGGTGCTACGGGCGCAAAGGTTTGCGGCGCGGGCGGAGGCGGATGCGTGCTCTTTATGGCCTTGCCCGATGCAAAGGAGCGCGTGGAGCAGAAGCTTGCCGCCGCTGGAGCGCAGATTCTGCCCTTCGCAATTGCGCGCCATGGCGTGACGGTTCGCTCCCTGAAAGCTGCAACCTAACAGGAGTCCGGCTGCACTCACCGAAGAGCGGATGTTGCAAAAATTAACTTGTCTCCCGCGGCTCAACGCGAGTAGCTTTTTCTTTTCAGGAAACTGTGATTCGTACCGCAGGAGCGTCATGAGATCTCTGGTCCTCGCATTCTTTCTTCTGCTCATCGTTATCCCATCCGCAGCGCAGGTTTTTTACGAACCGCCCGATGTTCCGGCGACCGCTCCCAACCCGGAGTTTCCCGTGCGCGTACACATCTTGGGCAGCCACTGGAATTATGTGCGCGGAAGCTACCGGGGATATGGCCGCGGAGACCTGCTCGGAGACAATCCAGTCGGCTTCGACTACACCTACAGTTGCAGCCAGCCCTTCCTTCACAACGCCCTGCGCGAGGAGTTCTACCAGGCGCGCTGGAAGAAGCAGGACCAGAAACTGGAGATCCTGACGCAGAAGGTAGGGAGCGATCATTTCCATCACTGCGAGCTCAAGGTTGCGCTCAAGCCCGTTCCGTACATGCACTACAAGGCGAATGACACCGCCGGAGCTGCAACGAAGTGAGCGACGCGCTACCCGGTGGAGCGGCAGGGAACGCCTATTCCGCGCCCGCTCTGCTTCCGCCCTTTGTGCGCTTCGCCATCGCGGCGGTCTGGTGTGCTTTGGTCTTCTGGGGAAGCGGCTTTGTCTATGCCATTTTTCCTGAGCGCAATCTGCTTCCGGGACTTCTCTTCCGCCTGGTAGCTTGCGCGCTCACCGCCGCGGGCTTCGCCTTCTTCCTGCGCGTGTTGGACTGCAATTACACCCCGCTGTCAGTGGCTCTCGGCCTGCCCTTTGACTTGACGGCCGGTCGGCAGTGGATCGTAGGCTTTGCGCTCGGAGGGCTTTTCATCGGCGCGGACGTTCTCTGCATTGCCTGCTTCGGCTCGCTGCGGCTGCACCTGCATCTCAGCCTTCCCATGTTGCTGCGCGCCGCCGCGGTGGCCGTGCTGCTGCTCTCCGGAGCCTTGATGGAGGAGCTCACCTTTCGCGGCTATCCCTTTCAGAAGCTCACTGAGTCCTTCGGCGCATTCTGGGCGGTCATCGCTCTGTCGGCAATCTTCGGAGGCGTTCACCTCCACAATCCCGACGCGCAGGGATGGTTGAGCTGGGGCTTCTTCAACACGCTCGCCGTCGGACTTCTCTTCGCCCTGGCGCGCATCCGCACCGGCTCCCTGTGGTTCTCCTTTGGCCTTCACTTTGGCTGGAACCTCTTTCAGGGCGCAGTCTTCGGATTGCCCGTCAGCGGACTCCGCGAGTTTTCCACCCTGGTTACGGCCAGCGTGCACGGCTCGGCGGCCCTCACCGGCGGCGGCTACGGGCCGGAGGCCAGCGCCACCTGCACAATGGTTCTGGTAGCCGCTCTCCCGCTGCTCTGGCTTTTCACTTCCACGCGTAAAATACAGCACCGCCCATGTGGTTTCACTCCGCCAGCCGGCATCTAACTTTGTCAGCGTAAAGCGCGGCGGAACGGCGTTAGAATGCCTCCACGCGCCGCGGTGAGCAATGCCATGAGATCGCCAGCCTTCGTGCCCCGTGATTCATTTGCCAGGCTTGCGCGCTATGCCTGCGTCCTGCTGACGCTCGCGCTCCCGGTGCTCGCTACTGCCAATGACTCCAAGCTCACTGACGTCGAGCGCCAGCAGATCATCCGCGCATTTCTTGCCGAGCGTCCTTTCATGCACCGTGCGCTGCCGCGCGGCAAGGCGGGAATCCGCATCGAGGGCAGCAAGATTACTCCGTCGGAAGCTGAGATGAATCAGCTTGTCGCACAGTTCGGTACTGCGGCCAGGCCCGGTGAGCGGGTCAAGATTACCGGCGTCCACTTTGTGCACCAGGGAGTGACCTTCGATATCAACGGAGGCCCGGTCAAGCGCAAGAACTGGAGAGATCGCGTCAGCGTCGGCGTCAACGGAGTCGATCCGCGGGCGACGCAGGCGCAACCTGCCGAGGACAGTGTTTACGCCGACTCCAGCGGCTCCTCCGTCTTTCTGTCGCTCAAGGATGACGCCAATCTCAGCATCGACCAGATGAAAGAGCTGCTCGCTCCCGTCTTGGACTTCAAGGCCACGAGCGTTGCCGAAGCCTATCAGAAGAGCCTGCCGCCGAAGCTCGCCGAAGCCGTCAAACAGCACCGCGCCCTCGTCGGCATGGATAAGGAAATGGTGCTCTGCGCGCTGGGTCGTCCGCCCCGACGCCTTCGCGAGACCAAGGACGGGCAGGAGATCGAGGAATGGATCTACGGCGCGCCTCCGCAGGATGTCGAATTCATCCGCTTCGTCGGCGAAAAGGCAGTCAGCATCGAGGACATGAAAGTTACGGGAGAGAAGCGCGTCCGCACCGACGATGAGGTCGGCGATCTCAGCGGCGTGCTCAATGCCGCCGCCGAAAAGCACACACGTCCCGACGCAGTTGCCGCACCTGCCGACGAAGAGCATCGGAGCGCGCCAACCCTGCTGCGCCCCGGCGAAAAGCAGGAGAGCGCGGAGCCGGCGGCTCGCGACAGTAACCCGCAGCCAACGGCGACCCCGGATCCGCCCGCCACACCAACTCAAACCGGCCCGCAGTAGCCTGGGGCATTGGCTTATAACGACTCCCGCTTACTTACTCCGGCACCAGCCGCAGGTGGTGCGCCGCCGTCGCCTCAACCGTCTGCGGAGTGAAGGCCAGCCGGAAGGTTGTGCCCCGGTACCACGCCTCGAACTGATCGTTGAAATGCGGGCTGAAGAGATTGCCCGACTGTCCGTTCACAATGTTCAGCGTCGAGCGGTCGAGATCCGCAAAGTCCGCCGTAAAGCGCTCGGAGGGCGCAAAGTCCCCGCCCACCTGCTTCACCGTAATTCCGTTGCCGGACTGCGGCAGCCGCGCGGTTTGCGCATAGTTCTTCAGCCAGGGAATCTTGCTGAAAATGGGATGCCCGATCTGCACCGTGGCGTAGTCGCCGTACTTCCAGTTTGCCAGCTCCCGCGGCGCCTGCGGATCGTTGGCCGCTACCTCCACAGAGGCCGCCAGCAGCGCGTCCCAGCTCTTGTACTCCGCGGGCAGCCAGCGCGGCGGCTGGAAGGCAATCGTGTTTTCCAGCCAGACCGTCTTCATGTACCAGTGGTAGAGATCTGCGTCGCCGCCGAGCTTGCTCTTCAACAGCGTCTGGGTCAGCCAGCGCCGCGCCCTCTGTTCAATCGCCGCCCCTGCGGAATCCATGCTGATCTTACCGTCGAAGCGCCGCAGAATATCGGCCGCGGAGCGCGTCCGTGCGCTTGCCCCCGGCGTCTGATCCACGGCATAGACCATGCGCTGCGCAACGAACTTGTCCAGATCGCTCTGCACATCCGTCTGCAAGGCCAGCATGTCGGCGGCGGTAAACTTCTTGTTCTCGCGCAGCACCCGGTAGATGCGCTCCGTCCGGTAGGGTGACTCCCACTCCTTGGTGATGGAGTACTTGTAGCCATCCTTGGTAATGCGCCCATTGGCCGTGGCGATGATCCCCGAGGGCGGGTTGTACACCATCGGCATCTCCTCAAAGGGAACGTATCCGGTCCACTCATGCGCGTCGTCCGCGCCGCTCACCGGCAGGGAACCATCGCCCGACGCTCGGATCGGAACCCTGCCCGTCGCCTGGTAGCCGATGTTTCCGTCCATGTCGGCGTACACCACGTTTTGTCCCGGCCCGTTGTATTGTCCAAAGGCCGCGCGGAACTGCTCCCAGTTCTGTGCGCTGTTCACGGCGAAGAAGGGAAGGCTCAGTCCCGTGTCATAGATTGCCCACTTCAGCGCCAGTTGACGCCCCTCGCCCTTCATCTCGCGTGAGATCAGCGGCCCGTGCCGGGTCACCGTTACATCCATCTCCACGTCACGCCCGCGCTTTACGTGGATCACCTCGTGCCGCACCTCGGGCTTCCGCCATCCCTCGGGAGTCTGATACTCGCCCTGCGCGTTGAAGTTCTCGACGAACACGTCTTCCACGTCCGGACCTACGTTGGTAAAGCCCCAGGCGATGCGCCGGTTGTGCCCCACAATCACCCACGGAGCCCCCGGCAGCGTTACGCCCGCCACGTCGAAATCGCCGCAGGTCAGGTGAGCCTCGTACCAAGTGTTCGGAATGTGGTGCGGCAGGTGCATGTCATTCGAGAGCAGAGGGCGTCCGCTCTCCGTATGCGCGCCGCTGATCACCCAGTCGTTCGATCCCGCGCGCACGCGGTCCATCGGCGGAAGCGGCATCTCCAACTCCGCCCGATGGTGCCTTCTGCGCTCGTGTTTCAGCAGCACGGGCTCACGCGATGCATGTTGCGCGCTGTCAGGAGCCACCGGCTCCGGCTCAATCTCATCCAGATCGTGTCCCGGCGCAATATCCCGTTGCGAGCGTTCCACGTACAGGTCGCCGGTCAACTCCGGCCCCAGCCGCGCCAGAATCTTCTCCCGGTTCAGGTCGTCGAGATAGGTTCCATGGTTCAGCATCTCCGCCATCGAGGTTCCCACCAGCACGGAATCCTCGGCCGTCCATGCCCTTGGAAAATAGCGCAGCACCCGCATCTCCAGCGGCAGCCCGTAGTGATGCTCGTCGATGTAGGCGTTTACCCCGCGTGCGTAGGCGTCCAGTTGCTCGCGCTCCTCGGGAGTGGCCGCCGCCAGCGAGCGCTCGGCGACCTGGCGCAGCCCCAGCGTGCGCTGCTCGCGGTCCACCTTTACGTAGTCCGCCCCCAGGGCGGCGGAGAGCTCTCCGGCGGCAAAGCGCCGCATCATGTCCATCTGCCACAGGCGGTCCTGCGCGGTCACGTACCCCTGTGCAAAAAACAGGTCGTCAAGCGTGGAGGCGGTAATGCTGGGCACGCCGTGCTGATCGCGCACCACGGTCACCGGAGCCGTCACCCCCCTTATCGCTACCGTTCCATCCAGCGTGGGCATGGCCGCCCGCACCGCTGAATGCAGCCACTGCGAGACCGCTCCCGCCAGCACCCCGGCCAGCACCACAACCACCATCAGACCCCACCCCAGCACCTTCAGCCGGGAAACACCTTCAGACCGCACCGAAATACCTGAACCAGAAGACATGATGGCTCGATTGTACCCGCTCGGCTGGCTTCGCCGCGCGTCGCGCAGTGCAGGCCTGCCC